>Ga0123353_10000082_pt1 | contig 106066 bp, 106 predicted proteins | sample TergutLab28metaG_3_FD_92763 | JGI IMG/M metagenome (GOLD analysis project Ga0123353, IMG submission 92763) | Labiotermes labralis P3 segment gut microbial communities from Petit-Saut dam, French Guiana - Lab288 P3 | ecosystem: Host-associated > Arthropoda: Insects > Digestive system > Gut ...
GCAGGAAGAATCTCCACTTTATCGTCTTCAATGTGTATCCTAATTGGGGTGTCTGCGGCATTTTCAAGTACAATACCGTCCCAGCCCGCGCTTCTGAGCTTCGCGCCCCAAATCCCACCAGAGTTTGAACATGCGATCATTCCGGTCAAAGGCGATTTGGTTATTGCCATGTATCGGCCGTTTGTAGGAACTGCAGCACCGGTAAGCGTGCCTGCCATGAGAAACAATTTGTTGTCGGTGGACATTGGGTCAACTGTAGCTCCACCCTCATCTAAGAGCATTTTTGTCCCGAGCCCACGGCCTCCTAAAAACTTGATGGATTTTTCTTGAGGAATTTCCTCAACCTTGAAGCTTTTATCTGCGAGGTTAACACGCAGAAGCTTGTTTTGATATGCTGTTGCCATATAAAGCCTCCATTCCTTTATATAAACTTCCCGGAATCTTGAAGCCTTGAAATGATTGGCTTTCGGATTCCTTTTTTGATGTGGCGTTGCCACCTTCTTTTCTTTATTTAATTGTACAATGTCACTATAAAGTTTCACTAAAGAAAAGTCAAGTGAAATATTAAGATTATTTAAAATGTTCTTAATATAACAAAATTTTTCTCTCTTTATAAGGAAAGGACATTTTTACAGGAATATTAAAAATCGCCTCACGATATAGGCTTTGGCCATAAGTTGTTGTATAATGACTTTATATGAGTACAATATTTTTGTCCGAATTTGCGAATCCTATACTTAAAACCCATTTGAACCATTTAGGACACCATATTTCAATCGTTTACTCCACACCGTATGTTTACGCGCCGGTTTCCTCACATCCGGATATCTATCTGTGTAAACTGGGCACAGACCCAGCGGCGCCAGTCCTGCAATGCCGGCCCGAAACGCTTGAAATGTATTACCCGGGAAATATTCGGTATAACGCGGTTTGTATGGGGGATTACTTTATTCACAATTTGGCTTTTACCGCACAGGAACTGCTGGAGCAAGCCAGAAAGGCAGGCAAGCAGCTGATATCTGTAAAGCAAGGCTATACAAAATGCAGCATGGTTGTTGTAAACGGTAATGCCGCAATTACTTCTGATCCAGGCATCGCGTCTTCTCTGTCAGAAACGGCTCTGGACATCTTGCTCGTCTCTCACGGGCACGTGCGCCTGAAAGGCCATACTTATGGATTTCTCGGCGGAACCTCCGGAAAAGTCGGTGATCATTTGTTTTTTCACGGAAACCTCTCAGTACATCCGGATTTTAAAAAAATAAGGGCGTTTCTGGAAAAGCATAAATGCAAGTTTACTTATTTTAAAGAATTTGAATTGGAGGATATAGGCTCAATCATTGAGGCTTTGATATAATTAAAATGAAATCACATGCAATCATCCCAATTTTCATTCCACACAAAGGCTGTCCGAATGACTGTGTTTTTTGCAATCAAAAGAAGATTACCTCTACGGATAAACCGATCGGTCCACAAGAAGTAACAGGAATTATTGAAAAAAATCTCTTTACCCTACAGGGGCGCGGCATTTCAATCATAGAGGTCGCGTTTTATGGCGGAAGTTTTACAGCGATTCCAAAGGAAGAACAGTCTGAATATCTCGAAATCGCATCTTTTTATAAGCGTCATGGCATGATCAACAAAATACACTTATCCACAAGACCGGACAAGATCGATGATGATATTTTGAGCCATCTTAAGTCCTATAACGTCGACATCATCGAGTTGGGCGCCCAGTCTTTTGACGATGAAGTCCTGCGCCTTGCAAACCGGGGGCATGACAGTAAAGCAATTATTAGCGCCAGTCAGCTGGTTCAGCAATATGGATTTGAACTTGGGCTCCAACTCATGATCGGCTTGCCCGGTGATACAATGCAAAAATGCGTTTATTCGGCGAAAGAACTGGTGAAAATTGGCCCTTCCATCGCGAGGCTGTATCCGACAATTGTACTTCCGGATACGCGGCTTTATGATATGCTCCTTGCCGGAGAGTACAAAGCGCTGACGCTTGGGCAAGCGGTAAGCATTACCACGGAAATGTACAAAATCATTACCGCTGCCGGCATAAACATCATCCGTGTGGGATTAAAGGGGCTAAACAGCGCCGAAAACTCCCACCCGGCGTTCAGGCAGCTCGTAGAAGCGGAAATCGCGAAAGAAGCGTTGGAAACTCAGCTGCTTCACGCTCCTGAACTGGAAGACTATTGCTCCGAGATGGAAAAGCATTCCGAAAAGGTTGCCTTTTTGCCTTGCGTACCGGTGGCCTTTAAAAGCAATGAGAAATCCTTTTCTTCCATGATCGGCAATGCGCGCATGAACCGAAATTATTTCAGAGAGAAGTATCCCTTGTTCAAAATCAGTTATGAGATTGACAACACACTTGCGGATTACCAATACCTCGTGGTAAAATGAGAAAATATTTATGGCTGCAATCGCATTGCTTGTCAACCGATGCGAACAGCAATTGGAGGCAAATTATTATGAAAGCGGTTATAACAGTGATCGGAAAAGATATGGTCGGTATTCTCGCTAAGGTCAGCACAACTTGCGCGGACGCAAACGCGAATGTCCTCGAAGTTACGCAGTCCGTACTTCAGGAGTTTTTCGCTATGGTAATGCTCGTTGATATTTCCAAGATGAACTGCGAACTCGAAGAATTAAAGGAAAACTTAAAAACCAACGTTGCAGAGATGAAGATCCATGTCATGCATGAGGATATCTTTCATTCAATGCATCGCATTTAGGAATGGAGGACGAATTTCATGCTGAATATGACCGACATCATGGAAACCATCACCATGATTCAAGAAGAAAATTTAGACATTCGGACGATCACGATGGGGATTTCCCTTCTGGACTGCGCAGACAGCGATATCGATAAAGCGTGTGAAAAAATTTACCAAAAGATTTATCGCTGCGCGAAGGATCTGGTTCAAACCGGTGAGGATATTGAAAAGAAATATGGCATTCCTATCGTTAACAAGCGGATTTCCGTGACGCCCATCGCCATGCTGCTAGCCAGCTCAGGAGGAGATCCGATCAAATATGCCAAAACGCTTGACAAAGCGGCAAAGGATGTCGGCGTAAACTTCATCGGAGGTTATTCAGCTCTTGTACATAAAGGGTTTTCTCCCGGAGACAAAGAATTGATTCAGTCGATACCAAAAGCGCTTTCGGAAACGGATTTTGTCTGTTCTTCAGTTAACATTGGTTCCACCAAATCAGGCATCAATATGGACGCGGTTAAACTCATGGGCGGAATCATAAGAAAGGCGGCTGAATTGACAAAAGACCATCAATGCATAGGAGCCGCAAAGCTTGTCGTATTCTGCAACGCTCCCGAAGACAATCCGTTTATGGCCGGAGCGTTTCACGGGCCGGGTGAACCGGATTGTGTCATCAACGTGGGCGTTTCAGGTCCGGGCGTCGTTCGCTCCGCTCTCTCGAAAGTCCCTGAAGACGCAGATTTAACACAAATTTCGGATGTAATCAAAAGAACGGCTTTTAAAATCACACGTATGGGCCAATTGGTCGGCAGTGAAGCTTCCAGAAGACTTGGCGTCCCGTTTGGCATTATCGACTTATCACTAGCGCCTACGCCGGCAATCGGAGATTCCGTCGCATACATCCTCGAAGAAATCGGTCTTGAGCAATGCGGCGCTCACGGCACGACGGCTGCCCTGGCGATGCTCAATGATGCGGTTAAAAAAGGCGGCGTCATGGCTTCTTCGAATGTAGGGGGGCTTTCCGGCGCATTTATCCCCGTTTCGGAAGACGCAGGAATGATCGCAGCCGCAAGGTCCGGCGTACTCAGCTTTGAAAAGCTTGAAGCAATGACTGCCGTTTGTTCCGTCGGGCTTGACATGATCGTGATTCCAGGAGACACACCTGAAGAGGTCATTGCCGCCATCATCGCGGATGAAGCAGCCATCGGCATGATCAATTCCAAAACTACCGCGGTCAGAGTTATTCCGGCCATCGGTCTTGCTGAAGGAGAAGAGCTCGACTTTGGAGGCCTTTTGGGATATGGCCCGGTGATGAAGCTCAACACCAAATCGCCTGCAAAAATGATCAATCGAGGCGGAAGAATTCCCGCCCCACTGCAAAGTTTAAAAAATTAAATATATCTTCGCAGAAGCCTCGATAAAAACGCTTCAAATTCATCGTCGCTTGAAAGCTGTGCAAAATACATTTCCACCTTGGCCTTCTGTTCCGGACTCAGCTCATCCAGCTGAGACATTGACCTTATCATGCACATCCTGCGCGCTAATTGAAATTCTCGTTGCTCGCGGACAGGCAGGTCTTCAAACGCTTGAATTACCGATAGCATCTTTTGCCGATCCGTTTTCAAGTTTCCCTGCACCTCTTCAAGCAAGTTGATAATATGATCGCTGTATACAAACCCGTCGGCTCCGTTAATCTGGCTGATCATATTTTTTAGCTCTAGCAATTTTTCTTTATCACTACATTCTTCAATGCGCCCCTGCTGTATTTCTTCTAATATTTCTGTCCCTGTTTTTGCTACAAAGGTTCGGATCCGTACAAAATCCGGATTGACTTTGCTGATTACGTCTGCTGTCTCCTCGGCATTCTCTTCCGAAAGCTGTCTACCGCCTACTCCGGACATCACATAAATGGAAAGTTCTATTCCGGACGCCTTTACCTTCTGGCCCGCCTCGATTTCCTGTTCTTTTGTGTAACCCTTGTTGATCAGCGTCAAAACTCGATCAGAACCAGTCTCATATCCGGAATGGATGCGGTTTAGCCCCGCTTCTCTCAGCTCGGTAAGCTGCTCAACCGAAAATCGGGTCAGCGCGTCTACCCTGCCATAGGAGGTAATCCGCCGCACCTCCGGAAGCTTTTCTTTCAGATACGTCAGGATGCTAAGAAGCTTATCAAAAGTCAGTACCATTGTATTGGCGTCCTGCAAGAAAACGGATTGCTCCTCACCGTTTAGCATCCAATTGAGCACATAAAAATATTGCTGAGCGATCTCTTCCGGAAGCTGCCTCATTCTCCGATAAAACAGTTGCTGGTCAAAAGGCGCTCCCGCAGGCATCCAGCTTGCGATATCGTCTCTGTAAGCGGCAACCTGATCAATGTCTTCCTTTATTTCTTCGATCGAACGGGTTTTAAATGGTTGGCCTTTATACAAACGACAAAACTTACATTTATTCCATGAACAATTGCGAGTAATTCGAAGCAAAAGGCTGCTTGCTTCGCTTGGCGGACGAATCGGCCCAACTTCAAATTCTTTCAGCATGATTTTTTATCTTCCAATCTCTTTTTTATTTCCTGTATGATAACCTCTACATCAGCCAGCGCGCCTTTTCCCAGATCTCCGCACGCAAGCAGCGATTCCTTTGGCTCAACAAATTGAAATCCGAATGACTTGAGCTTTTCAATATTGCTCTGTGTAATCGCGTTTTCATACATGGCCGTGTTCATCGCAGGACAGATCAGGATCGGTTTTTCTCTGATTGCCATCACCACTGTCGTAAGCATATCATCCGCAATGCCAGCTGCGAGCTTTCCAATGATGTTTGCTGTAGCCGGCGCGATGACGCAACAGTCTGCCTTTTGAGCCAGAGAAATATGCCTGACGTCCTCGTATATGATTTTCTCCAACATGTTGGTATAGACTTTGTTCTTCGTGAGTGTTTGAAGCGTAAGCGGCGTAATAAATTCCTCCGCCGATTTTGTCATAATCACATGCACCTGAATACCACTTTTTGTCAATTGATTTGCAATTTCAGCCGCTTTATAGGCAGCAATGCTACCCGTTATCCCTAAAATGACTTCTTTCATCCTATATTCCCCTTCTGCTCTTCTGAAGCGCCGCGCAAACAATCGCATCTGCAATTTCTTTTTTTGTCTTGTATTCTGTATAGTTTTTTTCCTCATCCATGAGATAGCCGATGTGACGGTCTTCAGAAACATCAGCAAGATCATTTGCCAAAACAAAACTGCATTTGTTGTCCTGCAGAACATGATAAGCTGCCTCGATCAACGTATCGTGAGGCGCGTGGTCGAGCAGCTTAAACCCGACCAGAACGGACTTTGGTGATAAAGACTGAAACAATGAAATAATTTTAGGTGTCCGTTCCATCAGCAAAATCATATCATTGATGCTTGAACTGATTTTACCGCTCTGATTGATTACTGACCCCGCGCTTTTCAGCCAGCCGGACACGGTCTGTGAAAGATCATGCATATCCTCACTTTTCTGAAGCGCACCCTGATCTTTGATCCATTCTGCCACCATTGACGCACAGGTTACCGATCGCACACGGTAATCGCTGACCGCCATGCAATGGATGATGATATCAATTTCCTTTTGATTCAATATATTTCTGACCGCACTTTCAAGACTTGCCACATCATCTACGTAAAAAATTGATGTTTTTTCGTTTTGAGGAAATACTGCTTTTCGGCTGCAAATATAATCTATTTCTAAAGTTTCACTCCGCGATGCGAATGCTTCCGCGATCAAACACCCCAGTTTGCCGGTGGACGTGTTGGTGATGCTTCTGACGTTATCAATTTGCTCACTTGTTCCGCCTGATGTAATAAGTACTTTCATCTTGTTTCCTTTCTATTCGGGTCGCCCCAACCCACTTTTTTATAAGTATGCCACAAAAATGCTATCGCAACGGATCGAACTCAGGCGGCTTTCCGCCTTTTGCGTCATACCATTTCTGCGGATATAGCGGTGTAGGATTGATCTGAGCCAAGTCGGTGTTTACCGATGGCTCTTCACCCGGACGCACTTTGCGCCCCGCGACGACAAGCCTGAGATTGTTTGTTTCATACGTACAACAGGTCAACAAAACGAGTTGGTCATCAGGCCGCACATCTACCGGAATCGTGAAAATGGACCTGACGGTAAGCTGGCGCACGTGCTTCATAAAAGCATCGTTATCCTTAAAATGCGAGAAAGGGTAATAATAGAAAAAGCCGTCGCTTCGGTTGCCAGCCATGTAAAATACGGAGAAGATTTTATACGTTCCTTCTTCATAGAGGCTGTCAAACTCAAACAGCGGGCTATTTTGGTAAAAGTCCAGTTTTTTATACTTGTGTAAATCAGTAAACATGACGCCGTTGATATAGTGTCCGTAAATAGAGAGGCTTTGATTCTTGACCAAAAGATCGGCATCCTTGTCGAGAAAAGGAACTCCGCTTTTGGATGGTTTCTTATTAAAATCATAATTGAGGTAATAGGCATTATCGGCGCAGTAAACGACAGGGTAATCGATTTTCGTATTCGGAACGCGGATCCAGCCTACCAAATCATTGTTTTGCTCGTAAAGATCAGCAAAGCGTTCCATCATTACCAGTTCGCTCTGTTCTCCCGGTTCAGATTCTGGTTCAGATTCCGGTTCCGTTACAGATTCGATAACTGGCGCTTCTTGTTGTTTTGGCGTCCATAGACTTGAAAGCTCATCCCATTCCAAAGCTACTGCCCCAACCCCGATGGCAACGCAAGTCAGGCATAGGACAAGAAAGCGTTTTTTACCCAATGATTTCCCCTCCTGATCTTTTTTATTACCACCAAATTATACCATGGACAGCAATATTCTTCAACACAGAAAGATAGGCCATGCCTAAAAGTTATTGATTTTTGGTGCGGCCTATCTTCCTATAATCTTTAATTTGGAGGAATCTACATTTAAATATCTAGCGCATATCGAATTCTGGATTGATTGCGTAGAAATTTTTCGAATTTAAATTGTCCTGAACTACGCGAAGCGCTTCACCAAATCTTTGGAAATGTACGACTTCACGCGCTCTTAAAAACTGAATTGGTTCAATTACATCCGGATCATCCACCATTCTCAGAATGTTATCATACGTTGTTCTTGCCTTCTGCTCTGCTGCTATCATGTAAAAACAACAAAGCGTGGAGTGGCGAAGCCACTTTTTTAGAAGTTCCAATGAATTTCGATTGGAACCTGTCTTGTTTCGGGATTTTTCTTTCCTACTGAAACATAATCGATCAACTTTTCGACGATTTCTCGGTCTAGTTCTTGGAGATTGATGTATTGCTCAATTTTTTCACGATGGTTCATTGTTTTTTTCATTTTCTCCTGTACAGTTGCAAATTGTTCTTGCGTTTCTCCATAAGCCTTTTTTATCCGACTTTTTTCTTCTGAAAAATCTCTTGAAAAAGCGACAAAATCATTTTCAGAGATAATACCTCTTACCTTATCCATATAAAGTTCTCGGACCGCTTTTGTCAGTTCATTAATTTTTTTTTCATAAATTGTCATGTTACTTTTAACTTTTTCAAGACTAAAGCTCATGTCATCATTGAATTTTATCTGACGCTCAAGCTCACTCTTGTCAAGATAAATATCTACCATCCACCGCAATTCATCCAAGACTGCTTTTTCCAATGCTTCCACTGAAATGAACGACCCGATACATGCGTCTTTTGCCGCACACCTTGTTCCGCACTTTAAATAATGCCTCTTATGGTTTTTACATGAGCGAAGTGTATATCCACAGTGCATACAGCGAGTTTTTTTTGCAAATAGTCCAATTGTTCCAACTGTAAAAGGTTTCACTTTCTGCTTTACTAATTCTTGTACACTTTCCCAAAGCGCTCTATCTATGATCGGCTCATGTGTCCCTTCTACCCGAATCCACTTTTCCTTAGGGCGTGGTTTGTTTTGTTGTGTTTTATATGATACGCTCCCATATTTTCCTTGCACCAGGTTTCCAATATAGGTTTCATTCGTCAACATGTTTGATATGGCGAAATACTTCCATAATGTTCCTTTCTTTGATTTTGGCGACTTATAACGTAAGTTCTTACGGCGCTTGTACTCGGTTGGATTCGGTATTTCCCTATCGTTGAGCATTCTGGCGATTGCTGATTTCCCATAGCCTTGTGAAAACAATGCAAACACTTCTCTTACTACTTCTGCAGCTTCGGGATCTATGATTAAATGTCCTTTTTGTTCGGGATCTTTCATATAACCGTACAAAGCAAACGCACCGATATGATGACCGTTTTGCCTTCGGTTGGTCAAAGTATCCCTTATATTTGACGACAAATCTTCAAGGAACCATTCATTGACGAGACCGTTGATTTGCCTGGATTTCTTGTTGCCAGGAATTTCTGTGTCCGCATGATCGACAATACTGACAAAACGAATCCCCCAAATAGGGAACAGTCCGTGTATGTATTTTTCTACCAACTCCAACTCTCTGGTGAATCTTGATTGTGATTTACACAGTATAATGTCAAATTTACCTTTTTCAGCATCTTCAAGAAGTTGCTTGAAAGCAGGCCTGTTTCGATCGGCTCCGGTATAATCCTCATCTGAATAGATGTTATATACCTCCCAACCTTGTTCCATAGCATAATTAAGCAGCATTGATTTTTGATTTTGAATGCTTATACTTTCATCAAATTCTGATAGCTTGTTTTTATCCTCATCAGATAAGCGGGCATATATTGAAGTTTTCATGTTTTCTTTTCAAACTGGCTGATCAACTCCGCCCATTTTTGAGTAAATTCAGTCTTCACTGCCTTAGTAGAATCGTTTTTAAAAACACTTTTGCAAATTACTTCCATTTTTTTATTTGCCAATGATATCCCTCCCCTTTTGTTTTACAACGTATGAGGAATGAATTGTCCAATATTCGTCCAAAACTACACATTGTATTATGACATAAATAATGTTACAATATGATTACAGTTTCAAAGTACTTTTTAAGGTTTTTGACACTTTAATCACAATATTAAACGCAATATATACTCCGCGGGGGAGATTAACGATATGAGGGATATATTTAACAATAAAAGAAATAGGGTAAATATGTATAAACGGATAATATGCGCTGCGATTTCCTTTGTATTGCTGACCACAACGTTTTCAGGCTGTAAAAACGCAGCCGAAGCAGGTCCCGGAAAAATGTATACCTCGCTGCAAGATATTCCCGGCGTAACTGAAGACGATATTAAGGCCGTTGAGAAATTAAATGATAAATACGACGCCTTTGTTTTTGGCATGCTTCCGTCCACCGAGTTGTTTATTGATAACGGCGAACTGAAGGGTTATTCTACTCTTTTATGCCAATGGCTGACCAGGCTGTTCGGTATCGAATTCAAACCCGCGCAATATGAATGGGGAGCTTTGCTTGCGGGGCTGGCGTCGGGAGAAGTCAGTTTTTCCGGCGAGTTGACGGCTACCGAAGAACGTATAAATCCCACAGGCCCGAACAAAAAACCTTACTATATGACAGACGCCATTGCTATGCGCACGGTAAAATCCTTTAAGCTCGAAAGCAGCGAGTCCCTTAACGACATTTCAATGTCACGGCCGGTAAGGTACATATTCTTAAGGGACACCTCAACGATTGCCGACGTCACCGCGCATTTACAGGGTGAATATGAAATTATCCCTGTAAATGACTATGACGCCGCCTATGAAAAGCTTAAAAGCGGCGAAGGAGATGTTTTTTTAGCCGAGAGTAACGTGGAATCCGCTTTCGATAAATACGGTGACGTAGCCGTTGCGGATTTTCTGCCGTTGATTTACAGTCCTGTTTCCCTGACAACTCAAAATGAAGAGTTGAAGCCTTTCATCTCGATCGTTGAAAAGGCTTTGCAGAGTGAAGCCATCTACTACCTGACAGATATGTACAAGTCTGGTTATAAAGAATATCTTAAACATAAGCTATCCATAAAACTCAATGAAGAGGAACTGGAATATATAGCAAACCATTCGGCAGTGCTGTTCGCGGCGGAGTACGAAAACTACCCGATGAGTTTTTACAATATCCGCGAAAAAGCATGGCAGGGAATCGTTTTCGACGTGTTGCAAGAAATTGAGGAGCTCACGGGCTTATCTTTTGAACGCGTCAACAGCCCGGACGCTGAATGGCCGGAAATTCTTGCAATGCTTGATAACAAAGAAGTATCATTTGTTTCCGAACTTATTCGGACGCCCGAAAGAGAAGGTCATTACCTATGGCCTTCAATTAATCTCCTGACCGATAATTACGCGCTCCTATCCAAATCGGAACACCCTAATATCAGCATCAACGAAATATTACACGTGAAAGTGGGGATACCTCGAAATACCGCATATGCCGAAATTTTTGACACATGGTTTCCGAATCATAAGAATACCGTCCTGTACGAAGGCTCTGATATTGCCTTTGACGCCCTGGCGCGTGACGAGATAGATATGGTAATTGCGAGCATATACAAGCTTCTCTCCCTGACAAATTATCAGGAAGAACCAGGATATAAAGCCAACGTCATTTTCGACCGCTCCGTTGAATCGACATTGGGATTTAATAAGAGTGAAGCCATCTTATGCTCTATTATTGACAAAGCTCTTACGATGATAGATACAAAAGCAATTTCGGATCAATGGACGCGCAAAACATACGATTATCGGGTCAAACTGGCGGAAGCGCGGCAGCCTGTCATTATCGGCGGAACTGTGTTTGTAATGATGCTGTTTTTCTTGTTTGTCTTTATTATCTTGAGCCGCAATAAGCGTAAATCGCTCGAAACGCTGGTAAAAAAACGCACATTCGAATTGGAACTTGAAACTGCCACACTAAAATCACTATTTGATTCTCTTCCTGAATTTGTTTTTTGTAAAGATCTGGATTTAAAATATACAAGATGCAACAAAAAAATGGAGGATTATTTTGGCGTCTGTGAAGCGGATCTGATCGGAAAAGACGACGCGGAAGGTCTGGGAGTGCCCGAAGAAATGGTTCGGGCGTGTAATGAATCGGATCAGACGCTTTTAAGGGAGGGTAAGCTTATCGTATTCGAGGAAGTTGTGCCGGGCGCAGACGGAACTATGCTTTTATGTGAAACCGTGAAAGTCCCAGTTTTTAAAGGCGACGCAATAGTAGGGCTTTTAGGCGTGTCCCGTGACATAACAGAGCGCAGAAAGGCTGAAAACAAGCTGAAAAGGGCGCTTGTGGATGCGACTGCCGCTTCAAGAGCAAAGAGCGAGTTTCTAGCTAATATGAGTCATGAGATACGCACACCCATGAATGCCATCATTGGTATGACCACCATAGGAAAGGCCGCTTCCGACGCTGAACGGAAGGATTATAGCTTTAATAAAATTGAGGATGCGTCAAATCATTTACTCGGCGTGATCAACGACATTCTCGATATGTCAAAAATTGAAGCAGGTAAATTTGATCTTTCAGAAGCAGAATTCAGTTTTGAAAGAATGTTGCAGCGGGTCATTAATGTTGTCAATCACAAAATAGCTGACAAACGACAAAAGTTTAAAATTTATATAGACAGAGATATTCCCGAATTCTTAATCGGCGATGATCAGCGGCTGGCGCAGGTCGTTACAAACCTTGTCGGAAACGCGGTAAAGTTTACACCGGAAGAAGGCACTATCCGTATCGGTACATACTTCTTAGGAGAAAATGGCGGTATTTGCTACATAAAGATAACGGTAACCGATACAGGGATCGGCATCAGCAAGGAACAGCAAACCCGTTTATTCCAAGCCTTCCAGCAGGCGGATAGCAGTACATCGCGCAAATTCGGGGGAACGGGGCTCGGTCTTACGATTTCCAAGAGCATAGTGGAAATGATGAGCGGTGAGATATGGGTCGAATCCGAGCCTGGAAAGGGAGCCACCTTTACTCTCACGGTTCAGGTAAGGCGGAGCGACACAGATGAAAAGAAACTCATGGGATACGGCCTTAACTGGAACAACGTCAGTATTCTTGTTGCGGACAACGATACAGATACCATGGCATTCTTTAAAAAGATCACAGGAGAATTCGGCGCCAGGTGTAATATTGTTTTAAACGGAGAGGACACATTGCAGCTTGTCCAGCAAAACGGGATCTACGATATTTATTTCATAGGCTGGAATTTGCCTGATATGAATGGTTTAGAATTGATAAAAACATTAAAAGAAATGGATCCTGCCGGAGTAAAGTCCACTATAGCGATGTTTTCAGATAGTGACTTTGAAATATTTGAAAATGACGCTAAAAAAGCTGGGGTTGATTTATTTGCGACAAAACCATTATTCCCGTCCAATATTATAGATACCATAAACGAAATCCTTGGCTTGAAAAAATATACGGAGGATGCCGCAAAGGAAGCCGAAGCTGTGTTTGAGGGACGCCGTATTCTGCTCGCTGAGGATGTGGAAATAAACCGTGAAATTGTCCTGGCCCTACTCGAGCCTACGCGTTTGAACATCGAATGCGCGGAGAACGGCGCAAGGGCAGTTAAAATGTTCGAAGCCGCGCCGGACAGGTACGATATGATATTGATGGATTTACAGATGCCCGAAATGGACGGCTATGGGGCCACGCGACATATCCGTGCTCTTGACTCTCCGAGGGCAAGAAGCATCCCGATTATCGCTATGACCGCAAATGTGTTCAAGGAGGATGTCGAAAAGTGCCTTACGGCTGGTATGAACGATCATATAGGTAAACCGTTGGTGCTTGATGAAGTTTTGGATAAACTGAAAACTTATCTGAAATAGGAAATCCGAAACCGACCTTGACAAGATGAAAAGTCTTTAGTAGAATTTTATAAACGTTTACGATACAAAACACAAATATCTTTATTTAAGGAGGTTTGTTTATATGAATTATTTTAAATCAGCTCGTTTTTATCAAATATATCCGATTGGATTGCTCGGTGCAGAGTGGGATAACAATTTCGATTTAGAATCCGATTCCGATTCCGATCCCATCCCGGTATCAAAGCTGATAAAGCTGCATAACTGGATACCTCATTTATGCCGTCTTGGTGTAAATGCAATATATCTTTGTCCTGTCTTTGAATACACTCATCACGGCTATGATACCAAAAATTATATGAAAATAGACCCGCGGCTTGGAACAAACGAAGAATTAGCCGCGTTTGTCATTGAATGTCATAAAAATGGCATAAAGATTGTATTAGACGGTGTATTCAATCATGTGGGGCGTGAATTTTGGGCATTTCAAGACGTTATTTTAAATCGTGAAAAAAGTGCGTATTCAAGTTGGTTCTACATAAATTTTTCAGGAAACAGCGGATATAACGACGGTTTTTGGTATGAAGGGTGGGAAGGACATTATGAACTTGTAAAACTCAATTTAAACAACCCTGCTGTTATAAGACATCTTCTTGACGCAGTTGGAGTGTGGATTAACGATTTAAGCATAGACGGCCTGCGTCTTGATGTTGCTTATTTATTACCGAAAGATTTTATGCGTGAACTTTGTAATTTCTGCAGAAATAAAAAATCGGATTTTTGGTTAGTAGGCGAGGCCTTGCATGGCAATTACCGCAGTTTAATGGATGACGGGCTGCTTGACAGCGTTACTAACTATGAATGTTATAAAGGGCTCCATTCCAGTTTTAATTCAACCAATATGTTTGAAATCGCATATTCGTTAAATCGTCAGTTTGGAAACGAACATTGGACGCTTTATAAAAACAAGCATCTTTTTAACTTTGTTGACAACCATGATGTTACCCGTATTGCCACAATTTTAAATGAGCCCCGGCATTTACCTTTAATCTACACTCTGCTGTTTACTATGCCAGGAATACCATGCGTTTATTACGGAAGCGAATGGGGTATTAAAGGAGATAAAAAAGACGGCGACGACAGTCTAAGGCCGCAAATTGACTTTCCTTCGTGGAATGAACTTTCTGATTTGATTTCGCTGCTTTCAAGAATACGCGCCGGAAACAGATGTTTAACGCTTGGCGACTATAAGCAATTGCACCTTACAAATTCTCAATTTATTTTTGAGCGTGCCATTGATTCCGAAAGAGTAATTGTCGCGATTAATATTGCGCCGGATGAGTACGTGGCGCATTTTAACGCCAATGCCGGCTGTGGACTTGACTACCTCACAGAAGAAGAGGTAGACTTTGGCAGTGGGTTGCGAATGAAAGCATATTCTACGATGATTATTGGTAATCTTCAATAAGCGTTTTGTGGATTTGAGGCAACTTCCGAAAATCCATATACGATTTAGTTTATTAACAAAAAGTAAGGCATAAGTCTTGCTTTTTGTTTACTCTGCTTTTTCTATGTTGTCTTTATGTGATAGCAGCATCTGCTGCCATATCTTCCACAAGGTCCGTAATCGCGTCACCTTTCGACGCAAAACACAACGCGTCAAAAGGGAAACCTGCTGCGGCCTGCGCATAGACACCTGCGGTATGATCTACAAAATAGCTTTCAAACCCGGCTTCTTTGATTTGTTCGATTGTCATATTTCGAGTTAATTGATGTACGATCGCGCTCACCATTTCAAGGTGCGCCAATTCTTCAGTGCCTATGTCGTTATCGAAATAATCACGATCTAAACAGGCGGCAATATAAGTTCACCATCACTGTTTACAAAACAAAGCTCCCCTAAGATGAAATAAAATGAATAATACTATTTAATTTGATACATTAGATCGTTCCATTTTTTTACGATTTAATTTATAATATGATTCACAATCTCCATCCCCTCAATCTCCACGGTATACTTGTCCTTTTTTCCTGATGCCCTATAATTCACTCTCACGCCAAACGGAACGCAGTTCAAGTACACAGTAATCCTGTTTCCATTGTGAATAACAATTCTGTTTAGTACTTCTCGGTAAAGAAGCCCGTTTTCAGTGTCAAAGTTCATCATCCTGCTGATCTCTGAAATGTAATTTTGTATTCCCTCAATCTGCTGTTGATGAATGTTATTGATATTCTCTGCATCTGCGATTTGCTTTGAAAGAATTTCTATTTCTCCATCATAAAATTGGGCCTGCTTTTTCAAATCTTCTTTGCTTATTGTACCATCAAGGACAAGGTCAATTGCTCTCCTTTTTTTATCGTTCAATCCCTCGATTTTTTCATATAAATGCGAGGTGTCAATATCAGTTTCTATTGTCTGTACAGCTTTGATTTCTTCTAGCATTTCCTTTATGATACTGTCTTTGCTGCTTTGAATATGACTCATTACATGCCCAAGGCAAGCCAATAGTACCTTTTCATTAACTGAGGAACTGTCGCACCCAATCTGATTTCCAAGATCATCTTCTTTCTTCAGCCCATGATTGGCAGCGGCAAAACACCTCCATGCTTTATAAATATCTCCATCTTTCAATTTTTTAGTGCGACTAACAAAAGACTGTCCACACTCTCCACATATAAGTTTACCACTGCACCAATAACGATTCGAGTGTTTTGATTTTCGCTCATCAGAAGGTGATCTGCGTTTTAATTCTGCTTGGGTTTTTTCCCAGGTCTTCCTATCGATAATTGGCTCGTGATGATCTTTGATGTACACCATTTCTTCGTGTCCTCGATTATACTTTTTATCATGATTCAGATAATTCGGTGTGAAAGTTTTCTTCTGGCACAAATCCCCCACATATTTCTCATTGCGAAGTATACGAAGAATTGAAGTATTTGACCATTGTTTTGCACGCTTTGGTGCAATTCCGGCTTTTCTAAGTTCTCGAGCAATTACATGAGTTCCTTTCTCTTCAATCAGAAATTTTTGAAATATTAGCTTAACCGTTTCTACCTCATCAGGATTGATAATCAACTTTCCTTCGGAAACAAAATATCCTAACATATCTCGACCAAAAACAACGCCTTGCTCCATTCGCCGCTTCTGTCCCCACTTTACTCGTTCCGAAGTCTTGCGGCTTTCTTCTTGGGCAATACTCGCCATTATAGAAAGGCGAAGTTCCCCATCAGAATCTCTTGTGTCTATATTATCGTTCATAAATAATACGCCGACGCCTATATCTTTTAGCTTTCTCGTATGCGAAAGAGTATCCACCGTATTTCTGGCAAAACGACTGACTTCTTTTGTAAGAATCAAATCCATTTTTCCCAACATTGCATCCTGTATCATGCGATTAAATCCGCTTCTTTTCTTGATAGATGTTCCGCTGATGCCTTCATCATAATAGACCTCGCTCATTTTCCATCCGTCGTGTCCGTTTATATGCTCTGTAAAGTATTTAATTTGGTTTGCGAGTGAGTTAACCTGATCGTCTTTGTCCGTGGATACGCGACAATAGGCAGCTACCCTAAGGTTGTCCTTCATAAAGAATCCTCCAATAAAAAATCACCGTCACTTATAATATATCAAAAGCAACGGTGATGGGCAAGTATTTTTGCTATTCTTGTACCTCTAATATTAAATTCAGTTGCGTATCTGTGAGCAAACCTTTTTTATGTAGCTCCTTGTAAATTCCGCTCTTAATTGCTCTATGAAATGATTTTTGCTGCAATGGTGTTAAAGTAATAGTAGCTCCTGCCTTTTCTGTTTTCTTGCTTGGCTCTTCCAGTGGCCTCGCCTCCCCATCTTTACTAACATTATATTGAGAGATGCATGTCTTAATGCTAAGGTATTGGAATTATATGTGTCCATTATTGAATTGATAAACCTCCTACAACTGATCCCATATTCGATAAATTAAAATGGACAAGTAACGGAAAAAAGCCTCCTTTCATAATATGACAGTATAATATCATGAAAGGAGAGTATAAATGGAGAGCAACAAGGAAAGACATGGAGAGAGCTCTTTTTTAAAAGAACCTTATATAGGTATGCCAATATATATCGAAGATGATGAAGGCGATTATATGGACAATAATATGGCTAATGTCGATGTCCACAACGCGCGGGAGAAAATCGTAATCGAAGAAGAAGAAATGGGTAATAATATGGAGAACTACTGCAGAGACAGTAATTTTGAAAACTGGCCGGTAGCGATGGCCTATGTGCCTTGGCAAAAATTCACGGAAGTATATGAGCCCGGGATCGGGTTTGAGGTAGGAACTATTTTCCCTGATTTAAACTTGCCATTCTTAGGAGGTGCCCGCAAATGAACCGAGATATTATGATGAGAAGGGTACAAATGCTGAGCTTTGTGCTTGTAGATGTAGGTTTGTTTTTAGATACACATCCATATGATGAAGCGGCGCTGCGGTTTTTTGATAAATATAAAGCGCTTTATGACTCAGCCTTGGCTGAATATGAAGAGACGTGTGGGCCAATTACGAGAAATGGTGTAGATATTGATGGTGGATGGTCCTGGATCAATCATCCATGGCCGTGGGAAATGGAGGATTAAGAGATGTGGACTTACGATAAGAAATTACAATACCCTGTAAAAATAAAAAATCCGAATCCCGCGCTGGCCAAATTCATTTTGACTCAGTATGGTGGTCCGGACGGTGAGCTCGGGGCATCAATGCGCTACCTTTCACAAAGATATACAATGCCGTTTAAAGAGGCGGTAGGAGTATTGAATGACATAGGTATATCGTTATCTAAATTGCATACTATATCGTGCCAGCATAATCGACGATAGGAATCATCAAAGCAATTGATTATAAAGATCTATTAAAATGCCTAGCCAGATCGTTAGGCGTGCCGGTACAAGTATCAACATAATTTTTAACGATATCTGTATATTTTTTAAAATCTAAAGCAATCTGCTTTGTAAACTCGATGTCCATAGATGGATATCTTGATTCATTAAAATATTTCCGCATGAAATTTGTTGCTTCTGTCACTTCATGAGTTTTACCATATCTATTTGCGAGTGCAGCATAAAGTCCAATTGTGTCGTGTGAAAGTTCCAATCTCGAATCGTGCTCAACTAAAGGCAAAGCAGATTTTAAATAAAGTTCGCCTGCGAGACAAGAATGGTAAACACTTTGTTGAAAAAAACCATTGCTGATTAAAGGGGATGCGGATTCATGCCATTTATATGCCTGCTCGTAATGGTTCCCGCAATTCAACTCCTTCCGCATGAATATACTTCTGAACATAAAAACTTGATTCTTTATGTTCATCAAATTGTTTTCTGGACATCACCAACATATCACAAGGGATATAATCCTTTGGGGCGATATGGGACAGATAATCGTAAAAGCTCATTTCTTCTTTCATCGTAAGCTGTACTTTGGTTATAACCGCAATATCTATGTCGCTGTTTGGATGAACAGAACCCTTGGCACAGCTTCCAAACAAAAGGATTTGATCTATGCGATCATCACCTTGCATAGCGGTAAGAAGTATGTTCAAAAATCTTCTATATTCAGTTGGCATTTTTAAATCATTAACGCTGTTCATGGATAACCTTCTCCTCAGCTTATATTGCCATATAATTTATTCACATAATCCTTCTTTACTATAGCAGTATAGATAATATATATCAATAAGCAAGACTTAGGGATTGCAACGCTTGCATGGCTCATAACTCTCATTAAGCGCGCTAGTCTTACTCTCAAAATAAATCTTGTTTTCTTCTTTCATATTGATCGCGGAACTGCAATAGTCCTTATGAAAAACTTTGCTGTTTGTATTTCCAATATAGGTAAGCGGTACCTCCGGCGCGCTTTCCGCCCACAGGCCTTTTCCTTCCGCCCGTGCGATCTTTTGCAGCTCAACAAAATCGTCTACATATTTCACGTTCGGCGGAAATGTAGCAATAACCGCATGGCCTTCGGATAAGAGCGTCTTATTGAACATCTCTCCATCTAAATAAACATATGCCAAAACTCGACCGTAACGGTCGCGTTCTTCCACATCGTATTCCAAATATACAGATTTTCCTTCAAGTATAGACTTCGTATACTCTGAAGCGATTTTACCGTATTCGGTATTCTTATTTGCGTCTGGATGGACTGATTCCGGCGTGTCGACTCCGATCAGCCTGATTCTTTCTTTCGTTCCGTTGACATCAACAATGATCGTATCTCCGTCCACAACGCGAGTTACCTTATAAGGTCCGTCCAAAAGACCCTCTGATTCTGCTACGCAAGCTGCCAGCAAAACCATCATCAAGAGGATTGATAAAAAAACAGCGGATAAATGCTTGATTTCCTTCATCTTTTCTCTCACTTTCAACTACTACATTAATCCGCTTTATTATACCATATTTTTGATTCAGTAGGAAACTTTGCTTTCTACTATGTTTTCCAGGGGCAGCGTTATTTTTCCGCAAAGGTCATCAAGCGTTTTGAAACTGTATCCCATCTTTTCCCACTCTGTAAGAATCTCATCAAGGATTTCAGCGTTTGTTTTTGACGTACTGTGCAGCAAAACAATCACTCCTGGATGAATTCTCGGAATCAGCTTTTCAAATGCCTGCTGCTTTGTTGGTTGATTATTTTCATACCAATCCACATAGGCCAGACTCCAAAATATGGTGGTATAGCCCAGTTCCTGCGCCATCTGCAAGTTGTTCTCATTGTATTTGCCTTGAGGCGGCCTATAGTATTTTTTGAGCTTGAGTCCGGTCGTCTGCTTATAGACATCTTCCAATTTCGTCATTTCATTTTTAAAGGATTCCATGTCAGAAAGCTTTGACATGTCCGGATGAGAATAGGTATGATTTCCAACGATATGACCTTCGTTTACCATGCGTTTGACAAGATCAGGGCTTGTTTCGATATAATTGCCGACCAAAAAGAAAGTCGCCTTTGCATTGTGTTTCTTCAGGGCGTCAAGTATGGCTGGTGTGTTTCCGTTTTCATACCCTGCGTCAAAGGTCACATAAATATTTTTTTCCTGTGTAATTTCCGCATAATAAGCGTCGTATTGCTTGAGATACTCTGCGGTCGCGTTGGCCACCGGCGGAGCTCCTTCCTGCTGGAAGCTAAGTCCCCAATTCGCGCTGGCTGATGTTTCGGTTACCCGATTGTTAATAAAATTTCCAAATTGAACAGCTCCATATCCAACTACACAAACGACCGTGAGAAATAATACAATTTTTATCGTTCTTTTACGAATCACTAAAATCACAAAATCACCACCAAATCATAATGGTCCTGCTTAAATCACGAAGTGATTTGTAAGCAGACCTTATGCACAGATTTCCTAAATCTGTGATTTAGTGAAATCCACTGCACAATACAATAATATATTACGACTTGATGGTAAATATGCTATTGCAACATCTGGGCCAGATCATTGGTTGGCGGAGCGCATGTAAAATCTCTGCAGACATATGCAGTCGCTTTTCCGTTGACCGTTTTATATTCCTTCTCTTCTTTGTCGAATTTTACGCTGAGAAAAGGTAAAAACTTGCTGTTGATTTTGTCTATCATTTCGGTGAATCCTTGTGTATCCTCAGCACCCGCGATTTTAACATCCAAAGATTTTTCCAGATGCATGATGGCACTTTGAGAATGCAGGCTTGCCCGCGGGGAATCTCTCCCTGTGTATTGTATTATTTTTTTTGCCATTTCCTCCAAATCCTGAAACCCGGTCAGCCTGCTAAGGCGAATAAAGTTATGCGCGCAAACGGAATTTGAAGACGGAACAGCGCCGTCATAAAAATCTTTCGGCCTTTTGATCAATTGCTCGCCGTCACTTCCATAGAGAAAAACGCCGCCTCGCTCCTCGTCCCAAAACAGCCGAATCAGAGCGGCATTGAACTTTTCCGCAAGCATTAAATAGTGCTTGTTCATGGTTGTTTCATAGCACTCAATCAATGCCCAGATCATATACGCATAATCATCTGCGAAGGCCAAAATCCCTGCTTCCCCATCCCTGTATCTCGTCAGGAGCCTTCCTTCAGGCGTAAAAAGATTTTGTTCGATGAACTTGATTCCATTTTCCGCCATTTCGATATATTCCTGATTTTGAAACACTCTCCCACAGATGGCAAGAGCCGCGATCATCATACCATTTTGTGATGTGATCATTTTGTCATCCTTATGAGGTTTTATTCTTTTTTCGCGCACTTCTTTTAACCTGCGGATCGATTCAGGCAAGTTTTGGGGACCTCTTCCGATTAAATTGGGAATATTTTCCCCTTCAAAGTTCCCCTCTTCCGTAATTCCATAGGCCTTGCAAAATGTTTCTCCATCATCTTTGCCTAAAATTTCTATAATTTCACGCTTTGTCCATAAATAAAACTTTCCTTCGACACCTTCACTATCAGCGTCAATTGCTGTATAAAATCCGTTTTCGGGACTTCGCATTTCCTCCTTAATGAACTGTACCATTTGTTCACAGATCATTTTATAAATTTCTTTTTTCGTATATTGATATGCCTCAGCGTAAGCGATGAGAAGCAAAGCGTTGTCATACAGCATTTTCTCAAAATGCGGTACAAGCCATTTTCCGTCGGTGGAATAACGACAGAAGCCAAAACCAATATGATCGTAAATACCGCCTTCATACATTGAAAGCAGCGTTTTTTCCGCCATATCGAGCGCTTTTTGATCTTGATTCAAAAATGCGTATCTCAGCAAAAAATAAAGTGTATGCGGCGTAGGAAACTTGGGAGCGCCCTTGCTTCCGCCATAGCGTGTGTCAAAATTCGCGGAATATAGCAAATAGGCCTCTTTAACCCTCTCTATGGAGGTTTCTCCTTTTGGCACGTTTCTTTCGTCCCCTTGATGAAGCAGATCAAGAGCGGAATTGCCTGCTTCTTCTATCATGCCTCGATCATTTTGCCAGATTTCAATCAGATTCTGAAGAATTTCAGTAAAGCCTTTCATACCATATTTGCATTCTCGTGGAAAGTATGTCCCCGCGAAAAAAGGTTTCTGGTCAGCGGTCATAAAAATGGATGTCGGCCAACCTCCGCTTCCGGTAAAAAGCTGACATACATTCATATAGATGTGATCGATATCCGGTCTTTCTTCCTTATCCACTTTGATGCAGATAAAATGCTCATTTAAGATATCTGCGACGCCCTGATCCTCAAAGGATTCTCTTTCCATTACATGGCACCAATGACAAGTACTGTATCCTATTGATAAAAATATCGGCTTGCCCTCGTCCCTTGCCTTCTCGAACGCCTCGCCACACCATGGATACCAATCCACAGGGTTATATGCGTGCTGAAGCAGGTATGGAGATTTTTCATTTATTAATTTATTGGGTATTTTCGTTGAATCTGTCATGGGCGCCACTTCCTATCTATAATTGATTTTTATAGATATATCATCCCCCTCCTTCAACCAAACTATACTTAAGTTTTCTTGCACTAATAGAGCAAACTACTATACATCATTTATTCTCGCATATTCCCCAAAGAGTTCTCTCGCCCTTTTGTCATATGCTTTTGCCGCTGTGATCGGATTATCTGCGCGACAAATAATCTCATCCTTTCCGAGGTAACGTATTTGCGCCACATAAGCATTTCCTTGTTTTGATACGCCTATGTATGGCGTTGTTTTTTTCTTACAATATGACTTTCCCTGACGGGTCTTCGAACACTTTTCTTTCCTATCCCGCCCATACTTAACAATTAGCTCGTTTATTTTTTCTTCTAACTGCTCAAGCGACATATCAGGGAAGTTTAGTTTACGGTTATTCTTTGTTAAAACTCTGTTATAATAATCAGCCCACAATGCCGCTTCAATTTCATCATTAAACATCCAACGTTTTCTTGTGCCGCTGTTGCGTTCTTGTTCAAAACCCCATTTATTATGACTCTTAAACCACGTTACATAGTAATACTGTGATGTTGTCCCCGGCTTTTTTTCTGTAATATTCCATATATCATGCCGTGAACAAATAATAATGTTATCGTTTGTGAAGTCCTCGCTTATCCCATTTTTGTGGTAAACAATATGCTTAGGAGGTATCTTGAAAACGAATTTTGAAATGCCCTGCATTTTACCGTCCACATACGTATAAAAGTATTTCTTGCCTCTGATTGTATTGGAACGCCAAAAATACTCTTTTGCTATACTATAATAAGGTTCATCAAATAATAATATCTCACCGCTTTTTGCAATTAGTTCCATGATACACCACTCTTTCCGATGTACAACAAAAAACAACTGAAAACAGATCCAACCCACACAACAACGATGCCGCCTGGAATGGTTTCGTATATAATCATTATGGAACGTACGTTCTACAATGTCAAGCTGTTTTTTGCGACAACAGCACAGTAAGGATTATTTTACTGAGATAAAAAATACCCAAAAGCGAGCCTTTTGAGAGACTCGCTTTATTCACAAGGATTATAAATAGATCTTATATTTGCGTTATTTCATGCTGCCATCGAATGTTCTCTGGCCGACAAATCTGCAATAGCAAAGCATCGGAGCAGTCTGAGCCATATTCGGATTCGGCATCAGCGGACTTTGATTTGGAGAAGTTTGATTCTGACCATACGATAATCTTGATTGAAGCATTGTCATATAATCATTATTTGTTTGTGAGGTTTGATTTGCATGTGGGCAATGACAATTCATTTGTTTATACCTCTTCCTACTTGAAATTTAGCAGAGAAAATAACTTCTGCTAAATTATTTTATTAATAATACACTCTCTGCGTACACCTATTTTGAACAAGCCCAAATGATACCTTTGACTTTTTCGCCGAAATTTGTTATATTCAATTATATAAAATTGAATACGACAGTTCGTGACCATCCTGTCGATAAACAAAACTACGGATTTTTCGATTGTTGTTTTCGTTTGACAATCACGAGTGTCGTCCATTTGGAGGGCTTTATGATTAAATTTGAAAGTAAAACAACAACCTTAACCTTTTCAGCCATCGTGATCGCAATGTACATAACCGTCATGTATGTAACACAATCCTTTGCCTTTGGGGCTTATCAGATCAGATTGGCTACCAGCCTTTACGCGCTTGCGTATCTGTTTCCATTTTTGATTGTTCCCCTGGGACTTTCTAATTTTTTAAGCAATTTTCTCGGAGGACTTGGAATACATGATATTATCGGCGGATTTATCGTTGGAATTGTCACAAGCAGCGCCGTTTATCTGATCCGAAGGTTCAACCTGCCCAAAGTGCTGATCGTTCCAATCATCATCCTGGGTCCCGGACTTATAGTCCCTATATGGTTATCGATTATCCTAAACATTCCCTATTGGCTTTTGGCGCTTAACCTGTGTATCGGACAAACAGTGCCTGCTGTTTTGGGATATCTGCTGATTAAAATCTTATCAAAGCTGGGATCGGATACGAAGAATACCGTAAAAGAAAGGGAATCTTACGATGAGTAAAGATAACGATGGAATAATTCCCGGAATTTCTTTGTTGGGAAGCGCTAAAACCCAATATCCCACCGATTATTGCCCGGGAATTCTAGAGGTTTTCCAAAACAAGCATACAGATATAGATTATATGGTTAAATTCAATTGTCCGGAGTTTACAAGCCTCTGCCCCATTACCGGACAGCCGGATTTCGCAGCTATCTATGTCAATTATATTCCGGATCAGCTGATGGTGGAAAGCAAATCCCTGAAGCTATATCTGTTCAGCTTTCGCAATCGCGGTGATTTTCATGAGGATTGCATGAATACCATTTTAAAGGATTTACGAGACTTGCTCAGTCCTCGTTTTATTGAAGTGCAAGGCAAATTTACACCGAGAGGCGGAATCAGCATCGACCCATACACTTGCTGGGGAAAACCCGAAAGCAAATATGAACAAATGGCGTCCTATCGGCTGCAAAACCATGATTTATTTTTTGAAAACATCCATAACCGATAGAAGATTTTTGAGTAAGTTTGAAATAACAGATATACAAATTCAGTAAAATAAGATATAATGTCCGCAAGCCGACATTATATTTATGGCCCTTTGCTTGCGGCAAAGATGGCAGATTATATCATGTAAACATGATATAATGTCCGCAAGCCGACATTATATTTATGGCCCTTTGCCTACGGCAAAGATGGCAGATTATATCATGTAAACATGATATAATAATGCTTAGTAAAAACAAATTCCCATGGGGGCATAGCTCAGTTGGTTAGAGCGCATGCGTCACAAGCATGAGGTCGCTGGTTCGAATCCAGCTGTCCCCATCAGAATCCGTTAGAAAAAGTTGAACTTTCGGGCATTAAGGGCATCAAATTAAAAAAATTTGGTGCTTTTTAAATGAAAAAAGCGATTGAAAGGAAAAAAATGAGTAACCAAAATTGGAAATTTGAAACAAAACAAATTCATGTGGGGCAAGAAACCCCAGATCCAGCAACAGACGCAAGAGCTGTTCCGATTTATGCCACTACTTCTTATGTGTTCAAGGACGCTGCGACAGCCGCAGACAGGTTCGCATTATCGGAAGACGGAAACATTTATACCAGACTCATGAACCCAACCTCCGATGTATTCGAAAAAAGAATTGCCGCTCTTGAAGGTGGTGTAGCTGCGCTCGCGACTTCATCGGGATCCGCCGCCGTTACATACGCCATACAAAACATTGCAAGATCCGGCGATCACATTGTCTCCGCCAATACAATCTATGGCGGCACCTATAACCTGTTTGCGAACACACTGATTGAATTCGGAATCGAAACAACTTTTGTTGACGGAAGCCGCGCAGAAAACTTTGAAACGGCCATCAAGCCAAACACAAAAGCAATCTTTATCGAAACCCTTGGCAACCCAAATTCAACCATCATTGATATTGAAGCGGCCGCAAGCATTGCCCATAAAAACGGAATTCCGTTGATTGTGGACAATACGTTTGCTACTCCATATTTGCTGCGCCCAATCGAATATGGCGCAGACATCGTTGTACACTCCGCGACCAAGTTCATCGGAGGTCATGGAACAGTCCTTGGCGGTGTTATCATCGACAGTGGTAACTTTGATTGGGCTCAAAACGATAAATTTCCGGGACTATCAAAACCAAACCCAAGCTATCACGGCATCGTATTTACCGAAGCGGCGGGTAATCTGGCCTACATTCTCAAAATCAGGACGACACTTATGAAGGATACCGGATCAACACTCAGCCCGTTTCATTCATTCTTTTTTATACAAGGCCTTGAAACGTTGTCACTCAGAGTCGAACGCCACGTAGAGAATGCGCTGAAAGTGGTCAATTTTTTAAACGATCATCCAAAAGTGGATACCGTCAATCACCCGGCATTGCCATCACATCCTGACCATAACCTGTACAAAAAATACTTTCCAAACGGAGCAAGTTCAATCTTCACGTTCGAAATCAAAGGAACGGCAGAAGAAGCAAGAACTTTTATTGAGAACCTAAAGCTATTTTCCCTGCTGGCAAATGTAGCCGATGTAAAGTCGCTTGTCATCCACCCCGCGTCTACAACGCATTCGCAGATCAGCGAAGAAGAATTGCTGAAACAGGGCATCAAGCCGACTACGATTCGACTCTCCATCGGAACGGAACATATCGATGATATTGTCGCGGATCTGAAACAGGCATTTCATATTTTGGCGGAATCCTGAGCATAATACATAACAAGTAATTAAAGGAGGTCCTTATGTCTATAGTTGGAGCTTTTATTCTTCCACATCCTCCGTTGATCTTTCCTGAAATCGGGCGGGGCGAAGAGCGGAAAATTCAAAAAACCATTGATGCGTATCGGGAAGCGGCACGGCGAATTGCCGAGCTCAAACCCGACACCATCGTTCTGGCTACGCCTCACAGCATCATGTACGCTGATTCCTTTCATATCTCTCCCGGCAGCGAGGCGGAAGGCGATTTGCGTCAGTTCGCGCCACAAACGCCGCGATTGAAAGTAAATTACGACAGTGAATTTGTTTCCCTGCTCTCTCAAAATGCCGAGGGGGATGCTCTTTACGCAGGAACATTGGGTGAGAAGAACGCACGGCTGGATCATGGAAGCATTATACCACTGCATTTTATCGAAGAGTTATATAATGACTACCATCTGGTACGCGTTAGCATTTCCGGCCTTCCCTTTTCCGATCATTACCGCCTGGGAAAGTGTATCGCGCGAACTTCCGATCAATTGCAGCGCCGCACGGTGTTCATCGCCAGCGCTGACCTGTCCCATCGGCTGAAAGATGACGGTCCTTATGGTTTTTCGCCGGAAGGGCCTAAGTTTGATCAAAGCATTACAAAAGCGATGGCAGAAGGCGATTTCATACAAATGCTGAAATACGCCTCCGATTTTTGTGAAAAAGCAGGAGAATGCGGGCTTCGCTCCTGCATCATGATGGCAGGCGCGCTCGACCAAATGGATGTGAACAGCGAATTGCTTTCTTACGAAGGGCCTTTCGGCGTAGGATACGCTGTCGCCGCTTTTATTCCCACCCAGAAAAATAACCAGAGAGCTTTTCTCGATCAATTTAACGCCGAAGAACAAAAGCAACTTGAGATGATTCAAAATAATGAAGATCCTTATGTACGGCTTGCAAGAAGCGCACTTGAACATTATATCAAAACCGGAAAACGTGTCGCTTTACCAGCGGATTTGCCTGAAGATATGCTATCCGAGCAGGCAGGCGTCTTTGTATCATTGAAAAAGCATGGGCAATTGCGCGGCTGTATCGGAACAATCGCTCCTGTAACGGAAAACGTAGCATCCGAGATCTGCCGCAATGCCGTGAGCGCAGCTGTTGAAGATCCACGCTTTGATCCTATCAGCCAGGACGAGCTTTCTAAACTGGTCTACAGCGTTGACGTTTTGGAAACCCCACAGCCGATCGATTCCCAAGATCAGCTGGATGTGCTGCATTACGGTGTAATCGTCAGCAGCGGACACAAACGAGGATTGCTGCTTCCAAATTTGGAGGGCGTGGAAACGGTACAACAACAAATTGATATCGCCAGACAGAAAGCAGGCATCAGGGACGGAGAAAGCTTTAAACTGGAACGCTTTAAGGTGGTGCGTCACAAATGAAAACAGTTTGCCCGGTTTGCCCCCACCATTGCCATCTCGAAGAAGGCCAGAGGGGTTTTTGCAACGCAAGGATCAATGACCACGGTAAGGTTATCTGTGACAATTATGGCAAGATAACCTCCATGGCACTCGATCCCATTGAAAAAAAACCACTTAACCGCTTTATGCCAGGCAGCAGGATTCTTTCAATCGGAAGCTTTGGCTGCAATCTACGCTGTCCATTTTGTCAAAACCATACCATTTCAATGTCTTGCGGAGAAAACCAGAGTATTATGCCTGTGACCCCAATGCAGCTAACACAGCAAGCTTTATCCCTCCGGGAAAGCGGAAACATTGGCGTTGCCTATACCTACAATGAGCCGTTGATCGGATTTGAATATATTCTCGACAGCGCAAAACTGGTCCACGGCGAGGGTATGAAAAATGTTATCGTATCCAACGGCTATATTGAAGAGGAACCGTTGCTTACATTGTTGCCGTTTATTGACGCTATGAACATCGATTTAAAGGGCTTTACCGAAACGTTTTATCAAAAACTACGTGGGGATTTGGAGACGGTCAAACGGACGATACGGATCGCGGCTCAGCACACTCATGTGGAAGTCACCACGCTTATCGTTCCCGATGAGAACGACAGTGAGGCAGAAATTGAGGAACTGGCTGCGTGGCTCGCGAGCGTCGATGAAAAAATCCCTCTGCATCTGTCGAGGTTTTTCCCTCTCTATGCTTACGCGAATAAAACGGCAACCTCCGTCAATCAGATTTACCGGCTGGCGGATGTTGCCCGAAAACATTTGCGCTATGTTTATACCGGAAACTGCTAAATCAGGTAAGATAGACAAACCCTCCGCCTTTTTGGGTCGTCGTAATCCATTGCACAAGGTTAAACTCGATCTTTTTACCGCCATCCAATCCTGAAGCGATAAAAAGATCCTGTTTCTGCTTGATTCCCGTCAAAACGATCCAATGCCAGCTTTCGAATGCGGTCGCTTCTCCCTTATGTAGATTTAAAAACGCAACCGGACTATCCGCGGCAATTCCGTCTTTAATAAAGGAAGCGGCTTCATGAGCAGGCGTTTCCTTTGTTACCTGCATTTCATGACATTGCCACGCAATCCCGTAATGCGCACAAAGTTCGTGAATCCCCTTTACAAATTCTTCTATTTTATATAACCCGCGAGATCCTGGTCTTACAAATCTCCAAACATCATTGAGCATGAAGACCGCTGATTCTACGTTATGGTTTTGATACTGAAGCAAACCTCCCTCCCGTTTGTTTAAATAAAGCAGCAGTGTCGCGGCTGTCGTTGGCCCGCAGCCTGCCGTGCGTCTAAAGCGCTCTTGATACCAAAGCTGATCAAGCCCATAGACGGTTTGACCGCTTACCTTCATTTCCAGCCATTCCGGATTTTTAATTTTCATTCAAATCATTCCTTTGCTTACTTACGTATATCATAATATGAGTCGATTGCTTCATTTGTAATCTGATTATAGCAGGCCATAATAATAATTGCGAAATTTTTTTTTACTTTATATTTTGAAAAAGAAGCTCAATCTGGAATAACGGTCGCGCCATAGCACACTTTTACAGCTTAGGTAATACAATATAGGTAAGGCGAACATAGCATCGGTATGCTTATTTTTGCCAGCCGATGTTATGCTTTGTTTAAATTATAAAAGAAGGTAATCATAATGTCGAATCAATTTTTTGACGATTTTGAATCACAATTTGGTCCATGGGATCAATGGAATCAATGGAATCAATGGGATGATTTTAAAGATAATAACTGTTGTTGTGGGTGCTGCGAAATATGTGTGGTAAAGTGTTGTTGCCCCAGGCCAAGGCCGCCAAGGCCAAAGCCGTGTCGATGCAATACACACCCATGTCGATGCCAAGTACACCCGCATCCATGGCCTGTCGTGCGTCCGCACCCATGGCCTGTTGTACGCCCAAAACCAAGACCATGCGAGTGTAATACAATACGCAAAAGATGCAAACCAATATTTGATTGTTTTTCTTGGCTATTTCCACCTTTCCATTTCTAACGAGCCACTGTTTTTCCTTTTCCACTATGGGTCGCCCCCATAGTTCCTAAAAAACTCTATGGGGGCCGGAATCTTTTTATCGTTTCATCGCCTTATTGTATTTGCCAACTGAACTTGTTCCATTTATGTGAACGATACCGTCGTTTCTATAATACAATACTATAAGGCAGATGCATCATCGATCGACAGACCAACCATGATGCTTTCTGTCGAAAAAGTAAATGATAGAAGGTATTGAGAATGAGATATCGAAATTGTAATTCAAGATGTTGCTGCAGAAGAGGCCGCAGCGACAATCTGATCTGGCTGTTACCTTTTTTCTTTTTATAAAGAATTAGAATTTGAAAATCATAGTCCTCCGAAAGAATTTATGATCTAACAAATTTTCCTTTTACCCGTTAAAATCTCTAAGTTTTTAAGGCGCTCATCTGAGCGCCTTATCATTCAAACATCAAATACTCCGCTCCATGCGAATCAAGCCTTTATCAGCGTCCACGGTCACAATCGTACCGCTTTTCAGCAGACTCGTCGCATTGGCAGCGCCGACGACAACAGGAATATCCAGCATCAGTCCAATGGTTTCCGCTTTCCCCTCATTGTCATCATCTTCAACAATGATAGCATCGGCATGACGCATCATATGAAGCTGCTTTTGCTGAATGTTTTTCGTAACTAAAATTCCGACAGCCTCCATATTTGCGACGTCATCCTGATTATCCGCGATGCTTACCCGTCCGGTAGCGTGCCCGCCTGTAACACCCTTCACTTTTATTAAGTCGTCACCCGCGATTTCTACTTTCAAAATGTTCGTAACGCCGCTGTAGCCAACCGGCGCGCCCCCTGTTAAAACGATGGTATCGCCCTGCTCCACAAGCCCGGCTTCCAGTGCGGTTTTTATGCTGATCGCGAAAAGATCCTCCACGTTATTTTGCTCACTAACACGTATCGGATAGACACCCCAGCTAAGCGCAAGCTGCCGCCATATCTTTTCATCAGGCGTTGAGGCAATGATCGGGGCCTGCGGCCTGAAACGTGAAATCATGCGAGCCGTACTGCCTGATTTTGTAACAGGAATGATGGCTGCGGCATTTAACTCCATTGCCACCGTACACGTCGCATGGCTGATGGCATTGGATATCGTACTGGCAGGGTCAAAGGAAAACGATCCGAAGCGCTCCCAATAATTCATCGAAGCTTCCGCTGCTTCCGCAATCCGAACCATAGTTTTGATACTTTCCAGCGGATATTTTCCCGCCGCCGTTTCTCCGGACAACATTATACAGCTCGCGCCGTCAAAAACAGCCCCTGCCACATCGTTGGCCTCGGCCCTTGTGGGCCGCGGGTTGCGAATCATCGAGTCAAGCATTTGCGTCGCGATGATGACTGGTTTACCCATCATCGTAGATCTTCTGATCAATGATTTCTGAACAGGAGGCACATTTTCTACCGGCATTTCCACACCCAAATCACCTCTCGCCACCATAATTCCATCCGCGTAGCGTAGAATACTGCCGATGTTTTCAACCCCTTGTTTACTTTCAATTTTTGCGATGACCTTAATTTGCTCTCCTCCGTGACGAGTGAGCAGTCTTTTCACCTGACGAACATCGTCCGCCTTTCTTACAAAAGAAAGCGCAATAAAATCAAATCCCTGTTCAATTCCAAACAGGATATCCTGTTCATCCTGTTCTGTCATAGAAGGCATATTGATATTTGCGTCCGGAACATTTACCCCTTTTCGGTCTCCGATGACGCCGCTGTTTTTCACGGTACAGCGAATCCCCTCCGGTCCTGTCTTGCTTACGATTAAATCGACCAATCCGTCGTCTATTAAAATATGCTGACCGACAGTGACATCTTTGTACAGCTCTTTGTAACTAACCGTTACCTCTTTTTTATTTCCGATGATCTCCTGTGAAACGAGTGTGAATTCATCCCCCTCACTTAGACTGACTGATCCTTCAGCAAAGGTCCCCAAACGGATTTCAGGCCCCTTCGTGTCCAAAAGCAAAGGAAGCGGAATCCTCAATTCTTCCCTGAGTTTTTTTATAGTTGCTATGTATTTCAGCCTTTCCTGCTTGCTTCCGTGTGAAAAATTCATTCTGGCAACGTTCATGCCACATTTCATGAGCTCTCGCATGATCTGCTCATCTTCTACAGCCGGCCCTAAAGTACAGATTATCTTTGTTTTTAACATATTGCCTCCATTTGCCTAATCCAAAAGGCGCGTCATCATCTTGGTCATCGAAACAACGTCCTTTGTCATTTGCCCAACCGTATCTTTTAATCGCTTCTGCTGACTCAATATCTCCTGGTCCAGCATCTGTATTTCATCAAAATAATCAATCACTCCATCTGATTCCACCTTTTGCTGGATCGATTTTACCACATCATATAGATCGACATTGTCTGCGAGGTAACCCGTTCCCCATGCGTTTCGTGCGCTTGGCCCGAGTACCTGGTCCGTGAAATATTGAACCGTTTCTTTATCAAATTCGTATGCGTACCAATTGAGGTCAATAAGGTGAAGGAAATCCTCAAGTGCGGCGCGGCCATTGCCTCTTTGAAGGACATCTCTTGCCTCACAGAGCGCGGAAACATTTCCCGCAAGCCTTTCATGCGCAAAAATTAGATTGTCATTCCAATCCAGCGTGATCAGTCTGTCTTGCGAATATTTATAAATTTTGTAAAGCTGTTTGTTAAAATCCCGCGCGTCCTCCCTTGTCCACTCTGATTCCTCGATCTGCGCGTTTAAATAGCTCGCAATATCGATGGCTTCGTCGATCGCGTTAAGAAGAGCATCCGCGTTTTCAGCGGTTTCCAAGTCAATCGTTTTTTTCATGCCTTCAAAGTATGCCACATAATCCAGCGGTTTTACGGCAAGTTGATCCAGGCTGATCAAATATGTACCGAACAGTTTGTGAGCATAAAAGAAAGCTTCTTCGTTGTAAAAATAGTCTTTGGTATCCATATTGGAATGATACACTTCTTCAAATTGCGTCTCTATACCGGAGTATCCAGAAGTGATCACCGGGACGCCCATCTGTGAATACGAAAAGTCTTCTGTCCAAGATGAAGGCGGACAGCTGACCGTAAAATCATAAAACGGATTTCCTTCCACTTCGATTCCCACATCCATCGCGAACGAACTCATTTCCCAGGAAGAGCGGATATCGATTCCCTCTGCCAGGTTGCTCGTGACGCCTCCGTCGATGTTGATCAAAGCAAACGCGTCATAAGCCCATTCCGGATGTTTTTGGATCGTCTGGTAGGCGCCGATACCCCAGTCATATTTTGAATCGATAAGGCCCCACTCTTCTGCCGGATGTGCGACAAAACGAATCGTCTTTTCCGGCGTATATCCGCTGTCGATGAGCGCTTTCGCAATTCCAAGCATCGCTCCGACGCCGGATGCATTGTCTTCAAACGCGAAGAAATATCCGTCATAGTGACCGATCACATAAAGAACTTCTTCTGTCTGACCCGGAATCTCCCCGAGAACCGTATATGCCTTGCCATCTTTTTCAACTTGGCTGTCTGCCGACAGTTTTACATCGATCGACTTGGTTTCAGCGTTTTGAATCAGGCCTTTCAAACGCTCACCATCTTTTTTCGTGATCGAAAATGCCGGCGCGTCCGACGGTCCACAAATATCCTGCACGCTAAGCGTTTCATCGCTGAACTGGGCATAGCCTCCGGTATTAATGGCGATCACAGCCTTCGCACCTTTCCGTTTTGCCTGATATGCCGGCCAGTTGATCCACCAGTCGGCTTCCTGATCGATGTCAATTAAAACCAACTTATCTTCTACATCGACCTCATTTAAATCGGCCTCCGTCCCTCTGCCTGCGTAGACAAGCTGCACTTCTTCTCTCTCCGCTTCGTATTGCGTGGCAAACGCCGCCATCACAATCTTTTGTTCCTGTCCGGATGGATCTATGTATATAAGCTCTGCGTTTGTAAACGTCCATGTGTCGACGATTACCTGCTCTTTTCGGACATTTTTCAATCCGATCTCCTGCATTTCGCCCAAAAGATAATCCGACGCGGCAATTTCTGCGAAAGAACCCGAAGTGCAAAAACCAAGATCTGAATTCGAACCGAAAGCAGTCAGCGCTTCAATTACGCCCATCGCATACTCCGTATCGATCGCGTTATAATAGGCGCTAAACACATCCGTTTTTTCAATTTCTTTACTTGTGCACCCGTATCCTGAAAGTAAGCCGACCAATAAGATCAGGCTCAATAAAAGGACACTTTTTTTCTTCACAGCAACCTCTCCTCCGCCTGTATCTCACCGATTATCGATCTGTTTCGTCCTTGGCTTTTCGCTTGATAAAGCGCTTTGTCGACCGCCACGAAAGCATTGTCAATGGAATCATGAGGTAAAACTTTTACCGCGCCGTAACTGGCTGTAATCTTAATTTCATCTCCACCATAAGCAATACACATATCTTCAATCGCCTTTCGGAGACGATCCGAAAACTGTTGAAGATCCAGCGTATCTTCCGATGTTGTAAAGATCACAAACTCTTCACCACCATATCGGGCAAAAATATCATAAGGTCTAAGCTGATTTTTGGTAGCCTCAACAACACCACAAAGCACAATATCACCTACGGAATGCCCATAGGTATCATTGACGACTTTAAAATGGTCGATGTCGAATAAAATGAGCGACATCTCTACCGGATGCCGTCTGGCTCTGTCCATTTCCTGACATACGCGCGCATAAAAATTTCGACGGTTATAAATGCCAGTCAGTGGGTCTGTCGTCGCAAGTACCTCCATTTGATTGATCATAACGGTTACTTCCGTTACATTCCGTATGACAATAGACCAGCCGATTTGAGCGCCCTGGGGGTTTTCTACTGTTCGGATGCTTGCTCTATAGTATTGCAGTACGCCTCCGCTGTCATTTTGTTCAAAGTTAACTGTTACGGAGTTTGTGCGTCGCTTGAATTGTTTTGGCCAATCTGGCTTATGTGTCACATCCTCGGCCTTTACGCAATTTCGAAGAACCGGAAAAAGCGTCTGCGCTGAATAATTTGAAAACTGATAGCACCAGTCATTGTCCAGTACGATCATTCCGTCTTCCATTGTCTCCAATGCTGTGATAATCAATCCCTCTTGCATCTTTACCTCTTTCAATTAATTTTTCTAATATTCTCATTTTATACTATTCTCAATGAAATGCAACTATTTTCCAATGAGTTCTGATGTTTCTTTCAAAATTTATTCTTAAAAAAGCGGCCTCGATCCTCGCCAGAGAAGCAGAAAATGATATTTCTTACTGAATGAATAAAAAACAGCGCTCTGGAAAGCCTCCAGAAGCGCCGTGGTTGCTCAATCAAATTTCGATTTAGACGGATTCCAAGATGTCTTTCACATAAGTCGGAAGCGCGAAACTTCCTTTGTGAAGATCAGAATTGTAGTATTTTGTTTTCAATCCGAATTTTTCCCACTCCTCCGCTTTGTGATCGCTTATCGGGTCGAATTTTTTTGAAGCAAACCCAAAGTACCAATAGCCGGAAGGATACGAGGCGATGTTAAATCCATAGACCTTTGCAATCGGGAAAATTTTCTTAATCTTCTTATGTGCTTTGATCATATACTGTTCGTCACCGTCATAAAAAGCGCATTCATGCTGATTGATGAGAATGCCGTCATCGCTCAGCACTCTGAAACAATCTCTATAAAACTCAGTCGAAAAAAGTCCTTCTCCCGGCCCTTCCGGGTCCGTGGAATCCACCATGATCAAATCATATGACTTATCCAGCGCATTTCTTACATAAGCAAGACCGTCCTCAAAACGGAGGTTGATTCGCGGATCCTTTGACAGTGTCTCCGAAGTCTGCGGCAGATACTGTTGGCAGGCCCTTACGACAGCTTCATCGATTTCGATCATGTCAATCTTTTCAATCGACTTATATCTTGCGGTTTCCCTTGCCGTTCCTCCGTCGCCGCCCCCGATAATCAATACGTTTTTTATGTTCGGGTTGACAGCCATCGGAACATGGCAAATCATATCGTGATAAATAAATTCGTCCTTCTCCGTGACCTGTGTATATCCGTCCAACACCATAAACGTGCCAAACGTTTCATTTCTCATGATCATTAGCTTTTGAAACGGTGTTTGCTCATTATGAAGTACCGTAACCTTAAGTGATAATTTTACGTCATCCTCCATGCAATATTCTGAAAACCAAATGTCATGATTTTTTTTTAACCCGCCCATCTTTTCTCCTTATTCATAATGCGTGATGTTACGCCCGTAAAAGATTTCATCCATTTCTTCCTGTAATTTCGCTGTGATGCTCTTTACTTCTCTGCCGGGGATGTCCTCGACCGAGAAATTGAAGAAATAGTTGTCAAGATCCACATTTTTCAGCTTGCATTTCGTATGAAAAATGTTCTCCTGATATACATTAACATCGATCATCTGGTACCGTTTCTTGATTTCTTCCGGAATGTAGTTCTGAATCGAAGTGAGCTCATGATCGATAAAAAGCTTTTTGCCGGTTATATCCCTTGTAAACCCGCGAACTCTATAATCAAGCGTCATGATATCCGCTTCAAAGCTGTCGATTAAAAAGGGCAGCGCGTTTAGCGGCGAAATTTCCCCGCATGTGGATACATCGATATCAGCCCTGAAGGTGCAGACGCCGTTATCCGGATGATATTCGGGATACGTATGTACGGTGATATGACTTTTATCAAGATGCGCGAGTACCGTATCGGTATGCGGCTCGTGATGCGGCGGATGCCGGTGAGCGGATTCACCTTTTCCATCGTCACATTCACCCTCACAGATTAAGATCGTAACGCTCGCGCCCTGCGGATCATAATCCTGAATCGCAATGTTTAGAATATTCGCGCCGATAATTTTCGTGACTTCCTTTAATATCTCTGTTAACTTTTCAGAATTGTATTGCTCATCGATGTATTCAATGTACGCTTTTCTGTCTTCGATCGTTTTGGTATAGCAAATATCATACATATTAAAACTTAAAGTTTTTGTTAAATTATTAAACCCATAAAGCTTGATCTTGCTTGTTTCTTTTGTCACTCTTAATGCCCCTAAAACTTTCAATTTGTTATTTTCTGCTGTCGAATATGTGACAGTGAATTAATTGTATCACTTCTACAGAAGATTTCAATACCGTTTTTAAAAAAATCTTGTCAAAAATAGTATTTATTCTTAGTCGTCAAGTCCAAACAGCTCCAATATGTCTTCCCAATCCTCATACCCTTCAAACACAGGTTCATACCCAGTTGTACCGCTCTTCGAATATATATTCTCGGGTTCATCTGCAGATTCAATTACATAGAGAACATCCAGTTCTGGCGCAATTTTAATGAGACTCTCCGCCTCGTCATAAAATAACCTTAGTCCTGCGTCATCCGCAGAAACTCCCAGCTGAGCGATATCATTATCCGAAAGCTTGTCAAAGTTGGGCGTTACCCAAGTATACACACCCCAATCTTTATTATTTTTAACCTTTTGACCATCTTCCTCGATTTCCAGATTCAATTGAGAAGAGACAATACTCTTAAAACCCGACCAAACTTTCAGAATATCCAATTTCTTGCCCTTAAAATGTATTTCCCAACTATATTGCATTATTTTTTTCCTCCTGTTATTGATTGTAATTTACTTTACAAACCCAAACCTTTTCGCAATTTTATCCAACTGCTCCGGGCGCGTCCGTGGCATATTTATTTTATGCTATTACAAACCGCGCCAGGTGTCAATTCCTTTTTCTCGTTTACGTTTGTCGCTGATTAATGAAATATTAAAATTTGATTACATATGAGGCCCGTTGCAAAACCTTTCCATTTATTGTATAATATTTTTAACCCGCTCCGTGGTTATATATAATAACAATGAAAGCAGCAAAACAAGGAGATTTCCATGAAAGATGTTTCCATGAAAACCGTACGCGACGTTACAAAAATTTCAGGAGTTAGCCGGAGAACGCTTCAGTATTATGACGAAATCGGCTTGCTAAAGCCAGACAGTGTGAAACCGTCCGGTTACCGCCTATACAGCGAAGATAACCTGGCGCGCCTTTGGCGAATCCTCTTTTATCGTGAACTCGGATTCTCCCTTGACGAAATTAAAAAAATCCTCGAAAAGCCTCCGGAAACGGAGCGAACACTAATGGAAAAACATCAGCGTCTCCTGATTGAAAAGCAGGACAGACTGGATAAAATCATCCAGTCAATCGATCAGATTTTAACGGGGACCTTCCAGGAAACGATGCTAAAGCATTTTGACACGAGGGCTTTTGAAGAAACGAAAAAGCAAAATCAAAAGGCCGCTGAAAGAAGGCTTACCGAAGGTGACCCTTTTTATAATTTTTTCCGTCCGCTGATCCAGTACAAGCTTACTTCCCGCATGGGCGTCGCTTCGATGATCCGCAACATCGGCAGTACTTCAAACCTTGACTGGGAGAGTCTAAGGCTTGAAGGAGAGCGGCTTGGAGGTTTATTTGTTGCCGCTATGGTCTACGGTTCTGAAAGCTCACAGGCAAAAAAAGCATCCGAGCAATTCATACAATATGTCAGCAGACAACTTGCCCCTTGCGATCAAAGCGTCATAAAACAACTTGCCGGTCTTTATTTACAAGATCCCGATTGCGTGGATGAAACGCATCCGGGCCTATCTCAATTTATTTCTGATTCAATTCAATACTATTGCGAACAAACGAGTCAACCCTAAAATGGCGCCGCCGCCACTTTTTTTAAATGTGTGGAAAATTTCCGGCCCAAACCATCAAAAATAAGGAATTCTTTTAGAAATTTCGGGCACCCTAAGTAGGAAAGCAAAAGATCTTTGACGCCAAAGGAGAATTTAATGTGAGTAAAAAATGCATCTCAATCATACTGGCCGGCGGGCGCGGAGAGAGATTAGGAGCATTAACCCAACATGCTTCAAAGCCGAGTCTGATTTACGGTGGCAATCATCGAATGATTGACTTTACCTTAAACAACTGTGCCCTTTCCGAAATTGATACAGTTGGAGTGCTCACTCAGTATTATTCAGCCGAATTACACAACTATATTAATACCTTTACAACTAAAAATTTAAAAAACGCCTATAAAATATACATGCTGCCGCCGCGGAAAAACAAAGGTTCATATATCGGCACAGCAAACGCCGTATATCAAAACTTTGACTTCATCGAAACTTTTCAGCCTGAGAATGTTTTGATTCTGGCCGGCGACCATATTTATAACATGGACTACCGGCAGATGCTTTGGTTTCATTGCGAAAGCAAGGCGGATGTTACGATCGCTTCAAAGGCGGTTCCCTTGCGTGACGCAAGCCGGTTCGGTATTCTGGCCAGCGGAGACGACGGGAGAATATATGACTTTCAGGAAAAGCCAAAACAGCCAAAAAGCAATCTCGCTTCGATGGGCATCTACATTTTTACCTGGAACGCGTTAAAAAAACACCTAATGGAGGATCAAGAATGCCTGCACTCCCAGCATGATTTTGGGCGAAATATCATTCCGGCGATGCTATCCTCGGGCAGCAAGCTATATACCTATGCATTCAGTGATTATTGGAGAGACGTGGGCACCGTTGAAAGCTTATGGGAGTCCAACATGGATCTGCTCGGTGATCCGCCTGCGTTCAGTTCTCTTGTTAATCATTCTTTGCATTATGATAAAATACGCAATAGCATCATCTGCAATGGCTGTAAAATATACGGGCAAATTTGGAATTCTGTTTTGTCGGAGTCCGTCATCGTTGGCAGAGGATCTGAAATCACAAATTCAGTCATTATGCCAAACGTTTATATCGGAGACGACGTAAAGATCCGTAACGCGATCATCGGTTCAGAATCTATTTTTATGGATCGTACCGAAATTGGAGCAGGGCGAGGCATCAGCCTGTTTGTTGATCCAAAAGTATGCTCAAGTCAAATTTCTTTGGTCGCTCCTTGGGCACACATCGGAGAAGGCCTGAAATACCAGTCAGGTTCACACATCAACGAACCTATGGAAATCACTCTTATGGCTTCAGCTCCTGCTCCCTTAGAAAAACAAGTGTATCAGGGCAATATTCAATGATATCACCCCTTTGATTTTTCTATTTTTATTCGTCGATGCTTCGCATAACGTTGACCATTTCAATCGCAGCCATAGCGCTGTCGTATCCTTTATTTCCGGATTTCGTTCCGGCGCGCTCGATCGCCTGTTCAATCGTTTCCGTCGTCAGGACACCGAAGATAACCGGAAGTCCCATACTCAGTGAAACGTTTGCGATGCCTTTCGAAACTTCGCTGCATACGTAATCATAATGTGTAGTTGACCCTCTGATGACAGCCCCCAAACAGATTACGGCGTCATACTTTCCGGTTTTCGCCATCTGGGCCGCAACCAGCGGAATTTCAAACGCCCCGGGTACCCAGGCCAATTCAATGTTGTCTTCTGCGACGTCATGCCTGCGGAGCCCGTCAAGCGCCCCCTCTAAAAGCTTGGACGCGATAAATTCATTAAATCGGGCACATACAATGCCAACCCTCATGTTTTGCGCGACTAAATTTCCTTGATACGTCTTCATTTGATTCTCCTTTCATCTTTTCCTGTTCATGCGGCACTCAATAATTTAACAGATGTCCCATTTTGTCCTGCTTTGTTTTAAGGTAAAACAGATCGTGCGCCGTCGCGTCGATTTGAATCGGCACTCGTTCTACAATATTGAGGCCATAATCCGCCAGATCATACATCTTCTGCGGATTATTCGTAAGCAGTCTGAGTTTTTTGACTCCTAAATCCCTCAAAATTTGAGCGCCAATATAATATTCTCTCAAATCCTCTTCAAAGCCAAGCGCAATGTTGGCCTCTACGGTATCCATCCCTTTATCCTGCAGCGCGTAGGCTTTCAGTTTGTTGATCAGGCCAATTCCGCGGCCCTCTTGCCGCATATACAAAAGGACGCCTCTTCCCTCCTGCTCAATCTGCATCATGGCGGCGGTAAATTGCTCTCCACAATCACACCTGCAAGAACCGAACGCGTCTCCCGTCAGGCACTCCGAATGAACTCTGCACAGTACCGGCTTCCCGTCTGAAATATCACCTTTGATGAGCGCCACGTGATGTTCCCCATTCAGCTTATTGACATATCCGCACGCAGTAAAATCACCGTATTTGGTCGGCAATTTTGTCGTGGTTACTTTTTCTACGAGTATTTCATTATTTTTGCGATACTTTTGTAAATCGCGAATTGTAATGAAAACCAAACCAAATTCCTTTGCCAGATCCATTAGTTCGGGTGTTCGCATCATCGTCCCGTCACTTCTCATAATCTCGCAGCAGAGTCCGCACTCCTTTAGCCCCGCCAGCCGCATCAGGTCTACAGTCGCTTCTGTATGGCCGTTTCGCTCCAGGACGCCGTGTTCTTTCGCGAGAAGTGGGAACATATGTCCTGGCCTTCTGAAGTCTTCTGGCCTGGATTTTGGGTCAACGCATTTCATTGCGGTAATGGAACGCTCTGCCGCTGATATACCGGTCGTCGTATCTACATGATCGATGGATACTGTAAACGCTGTCGCATGCAGATCCGTATTATCGGAAACCATCTGCGGAATGTTCAGGCGCTCGATCACCTCTTCGCTCATTGGCATGCAGATCAGCCCTTTGCCGTGTGTCGCCATAAAGTTAATATTCTCTGTGGTCGCAAATTCCGCCGCGCAAATAAAATCCCCTTCATTTTCTCTGTCGTCATCATCGGTAACGAGAATCATTTTTCCTTTTCTTAGTTCATCCAAAGCTTCTTCTATCGTATTGAATGTAAACATTTCCGTAATTCCTCCCTATTTAATAAAATCCTGCTTCCGCGAGAAATGCTTCTGTTAATTTACTTTCGGGCTTTTCGTTTGCCGACTCAAAGCTAAGCAGCCGCTGTACATATTTCCCGATGATATCATTTTCCAGGTTAACCGGATCACCGATCTTTTTTTGCGCCAGCGTTGTCGCTTTGGCTGTATGAGGAATAATTGAAACATTAAAAGCAGCGTCTAAAACGCTCGCCACAGTAAGACTAATTCCATCGATGCAAATTGACCCTTTTTCAACGATCAGCTTTATAATTTCCTCCGTCGTTTGAATGGTAATCCATATAGCGTTGTCGTCCCTGCGAAGGCCTGTTATCGTCCCTGTGCCGTCAATATGGCCAGACACGATATGCCCTCCGAAACGGCTTCCCGTGAGCATCGCTCGTTCCAGGTTGACAAGGCTTCCTATTTTCAAAGTTCCCAGCGCGCTCCGGCGTAACGTCTCGCTCATCACGTCCGCCGTAAAGCTACGGTGCTCAAAAGCATTGACCGTAAGGCAAACACCATTGACCGCAACGCTGTCCCCAATCTTCAAATCGTCAAAAATAACGCTGCCTTCAATCATCAAAACAGATGATCGCTGGCCCTTTTGTATGGAAACGATTTTACCGATTTCTTCAATGATTCCCGTAAACATCTTTTTCCTCCATATCGTATTCCAGTAAGATATCCTCGCCCGGAAAATGTACAATCCGATTTTTAAGACGGAACGCCTCGCTGATTTTTTCTGCGCCAAAGCCGCCAACCGGTGTCATCGCTTCGCTGCCGCCTAATATTTTAGGGGCGATATAGGCGTATACCTTTTTTACAAAGCCGCTTTTCAAAGCGCTGAAATGAATCTGCGCCCCGCCTTCCACAAGTACGCTGTCGATCTTCATTTGAGCCAGGGCCTTAATTAAATGTTCAAATGAAACGTGTCCGTCTTCCTTTGGAATCTGCAAAACGCGGCATCCCAAAGCTTCAAAGGCTCGAATTTTGTCAGCGTCCTCACAGGCGCTCGCCACGTATGTCGGAATGTCTTTTGCCGTTTGAACAATCTTAGAATCAATCGGAATTCTCAAATTCGTATCGCAAACAATGCGAACGGGGTCTCTGGTATCCGGAAGCCTGCAATTGAGCATCGGATCATCCATCATCACGGTACTCGCACCTACGAGAATCGCCGAATATCGATTTCGCAGCGCGTGCGCGTGCTTTCTTGCTTCTTCACCTGTGATCCATTTGGATTCACCGGTCCTCGTCGCGATCTTACCGTCAAGCGTCATGGCGTATTTCAAAGCGACAAAGGGCGTCTTCGTTTTTATGAAATGAAAGAATATTTCATTCTGCATCTCACATTCTTTTTTAAGCACGCCGCAAGTCACTTTAACCCCATTTTGCTTTAGGATTTTAATGCCTTTTCCACTGATCAGCGGATTGGGGTCATAAGCGCCGATGACGACTTTTCTAATTTTGCTTTCCAAAATCGCTTCTGTGCAAGGGGGCGTCTTTCCATAGTGACAGCACGGCTCCAGCGTAACATACAAGGTCGCGCCCTCTGCAGGCTCTGTACAGTCTCGCAATGCATTCCGCTCTGCGTGCGACCCGCCATGCACTTCATGGTATCCCTGACCGATGATCATATCGTCCTTTACGATTATGGCCCCCACCATAGGATTTGGATTAACAAAGCCGCAGCCTTTTTGTGCCAGCTTCAGCGCAATCTGCATATACTCCTGATCCGTCATGTCTTCCGCCTTCTTCCAATAAAAAAAACCCGAAATAAAATACTCCAGGGCTCGGAAAGCGTAACAAAACAATGCTTGTGATTTTATCTTCTTTCATCCAGACTATACTGTCGGCTCCGGAATTACACCGAATCATGCCTTGCGGCTCGTGGGCTTTACCACCGGTAGGGACTTCCACCCTGCCCTGAAGATTATTGAATTTTATCGTATCATAGCACAAAATGTACAAAAAGTAAAGAGCCCATTTTTTGTTATATGCATTTTTTGTTACCAAGGAAAAAATAAGCTAAAAAACAGCTCTGAGTTTGCTCAGAGCCGTTCATTCAAATAATCCAGCACGCTGAGAGCCGCCGTCTGTCCCTGCCCTGCCGCACGCATATACTGATGAGGCCTGCCTGTACAATCGCCGGCCGCAAAACACCCCGGAAGATTTGTCGCCATATTTTCATCTACTTTGATATAGCCCTTTTCGATTTTGATCCCTGGCATGAGCGAAGACGGAGCCACCATTTCCCGGAGAATAAACACGCCGTCAACCTCTATCGTTTTATCTTCAAAAATCAAGCTGCGGAGCACAGTATCCCCTTCAACGCCTTGAACCTTTCCGGTCACAACTTCCACTTGATCCGCCAGACTTGATTTCGCCTCTTTTACGGGTACATAATACACTTTTCCCGCCAGCTCTGCAATATAATTGGCCTCGAAAACCGCTTCTTCAGAATAGCCCAAAACCGCCACGGTTCTTCCCCTGTAGAGCGGCGCGTCACATGTAGCGCAATAGCTTACGCCACGACCTAAAAATTCTTCCTCGCCCGCCAGCATCTTTGATGAAAACGCACCTGTGGCCAGAATGACCGCTGTCGCTTCTAAAACTTCCTGTCCTGCGGAGAGTGAATAGTAATCACCCATTTGGTAAATCATTTGGATTTGCTGCGGAGAAATTTCAATTTCCATTTGCTTTAAATGGTCCTGCATTCTTTCCTTCAATTCTTTGCCCGATATTCCCGGAAGCCCCAGGTAATTGTCGATGCGGGAAGCCGCCGTCACTTTCTTGCTGATATCAGGACTTCCGAACAAAATAAATTTTTTATTTCGTATCTTTAAATTGATCGCCGCCTCTGCGCCGGCAGGGCCGCTTCCGATAATAGCAACATCATATCTTGACATGATTTTTCCCCTCTTTCTTATTTTTGTATTATTGTACCATTATTATTTATCTGATCTGTTTCAGCTATCCTTAAGCCCGTACATAGAACAATAAGTCTGCCTGGTTAAAGAATTGTTGCAGCCTTTTCCATTTTGAGAATAGTTCGTGCAACCTAAAAACGGTTGTTTTTCGCTATCTTTCTTGCGTTTTACAACCAGATAGCCGTCGGCACATTCATCGCATTTTTGGATGGACATTTTCCCGCCGCTTAAATCATTGGTTAAAAAACCGCAGATTTCAGGTTCGTTCATGCACATATACAGCCTAAGGCCATAAGCGTTTTTATACCGAAACTGCAAAGGATAACCACAAATCGGGCAAACATTACGATACGCCGGTTCGTATTGCTTTTCACTCCAGTTGCCTCTAAGAACTACATTTTTATATTCCTTTTTAATTTCCAAAAGAAATTCTGAAGGGTTTTGTTCTGGGGCGATAAAGAATACTCTGTTTTTCGTCCGTGTCATCGCGACATAAAATAACCGGCGTTCTTCCGCGTATTGTATGGAATGATCCTCCCTGGTAACCAGTTTTAATACAGGATCATCTTCGATTTTAGAAGGAAATCCATACGTCTCATTTCGGCCATTGATTACAATTACATTGTCATAGCCTAATCCTTTCGAGGAGTGAGCTGTCATAAATGTGATGTCGAGCTTTGGGTATTTTACAGAGCGAAGTTTTCCGCCTCGCCTGCTATATCTGAACAGGCCTGAACGTTCTAATGCGTCGCCATCGAATCCAAACCGGCCCAGGATGAGAATATCGGATTTTTCGCTTTTCCCTTCAACCTTATTGTACTCTATAATTTGCTCAATTGCCACCTGTGCAGCATTCGCGATTGCGTAATTCACACCGCTGCGACTGTCAGCCCCTTTTTCCTTTCTGGCACTGTCATACGTATAGATGATCACAGGATCTTTGATTCTTTTAGGAGATTTCAATTCCTTTTGGATTTGGTCAGCGTTTTTCTGTATAAAGTTACCGGCAATATCTATAACTTCCTGCGCGTTTCTATAGGTGTTTTCGATTTTGAGAAGTTTACCATAGCCCATTTTCTCGCAAAACTTTGTAAATAAAGTAATATCAGAGCCGCTGAAGGCGTAAATCGATTGCCAGTCGTCGCCCACAGCGATTATTTTGGCGTCTGTGACTGCGGCAAGTTCTTTTGTGAGATCAAACCGCTGCCTCGAAATATCCTGATATTCGTCGACAATAATGTATTTGAAATCAAGCTTCTGCTTCATTTCCTTAACTTCTCTGAGGATTCGGGCTGACTCATTGATCATATCCTGAAAATCCACAGCATTATTTTCAGCCAAGTATCTTTGGTACTCCAAATAGCACCCCTGGCAAATATCAATGAACAATTTGGTACGGACGTTGCTTGTCATGCTTGACATTCGCGCGAAATCCTCATTGGTATACGCGTTTGTTTTGAAATTGGAAATAAATCGGCAGACCAAGGTGACCAACCTTCGAATATATCTGGATTGTTCCGAAGCTACCAATTTTTCAACAACTTCCCTTTGAGAGCGGGGCTTTAGCTTAAATCCCTTTTGCTCAAGTTGCTCTTTTAAGTGATCCAGCAGCGGGCGTGTATCCTTATATTTAGAAAAAGTATAGATAAGCGTTGTGCCATGCTCTCTGTGGAGCAGAACCTTTTTATTAATCGACTTTTTATAGAATTCAATTTCTTCTTTGCTGAAGCGATTGTTTTCTCCTGACTCTGAAAGCCCAAAATGCTCAATATAAGCTGTCAGCTCGCCCTGGCGGATCACAAAGTCGGGCGTATAAGGTTTTCTTGAAAATTGGATGTTATAGGGATAGATGGGTTCGTATTGATAGTCGATACTGTTTAAATATAAGAAGTTCGCGATTTCAACTTCTTGTCCGGACCGCAGTATTTCATTTGAAATGGTCACTTTCTTTTTACTCCGTAAATCAGAAATTTCCTGAATATATTCATTTAGATCACTCTTCAGGGTCTCGTATTTTGCCTTCGCGAACGTGTTAAAAAATGTATTCAGGTCATCGCCTTCGTATGGCGCGTCAAAATAGGAGCCAAAAAACAAGATAAGTTGATTGACCATCCTTTCATTTTGCAGCAAACTCCCTTTAAAATAATCAGATAGTACAAAATATAGCTTTGATGAGTCAACAATATTCAGCCTTTGATCTGCTGTTTTATGAATAATCGCGTTGCCTGCCGAGTGAAATGTCGTTATCGGACAATCGATTTTAAGGGCTTTGTTTATTTTTGCCCGCAATTCCTCTACAGCCTTGTTCGTAAAAGAAATCACAAGAATCTGTTTTGGGTCAATCTGTTTTTTATCCACCAAATACTTGACTTTCGCCGCGACAGTAGTTGTCTTTCCAGCGCCAGCGCCGGCAATCACCAGACAATAATCCTCATCTGTCAATACCACTTCACGCTGATTATCATCCAATGTTATGCTTTGATCAATTTCCCACAGCATTTGATCTAAATAATTTTTTTCTTTTGCTTTTGTGTCCGCAACATACTGAAGGTTATGCTCATAAACCAGCGCCTCCGCACTTTCAAGCGTCTCAAGCGCGAGCATCGTTTTGCCTTTATCAATTGAATACTTCTTGCAATACTCATGCATGATTCCACCATCACAAAGGATCTGAAAATGTTTATGTATATCAGAAAAGCCAGCAATTTGTTTCATATAATCACTTTTCGCAATATAACTGGCTTCTGCTAATCGTTCTTGAAACGCGCCTGCAAGAGAATATAGTTTCTGAACCTCATTGGGGATTAAAGCAGCTTTGCCGGTGACCTGTTTTGTCGTTTTTAATTTGAATAGATTTGAGAAAAAAGCCATTCGTTCACACCAATCTTAATCGTACAACTATTTTCACACTCAATTAAAAATAGTATGCCATTAACATACTATATTTATACGGAAGTATCAAGCTTTTCCTGTTATAATTTCTCCCCTGTCGTTTACGCCGATTACTTTTTCTCCAAATTCTCTTAACTCTCTGATGTGCTCGATCGTCTCCGCGTTCAACTTCTCGCCCGGGCAAACCAATGGAATTCCTGGCGGATACGGAATAATGGATGACGCGCAAATCAAACCTTCGGACTCCAAAAGAGGTGTCCATTGCTTACCCTCAGGGATCCCATATGTTTCCATCCGATTGGAAAGCGAAAAATGGGGAGCTTCCGACTCTTTTTTTTGGCCAAACATTTTTCCAGATCCGCTCATACTTACCTCCTCAGAGATTTCACGAAGCGCGTTTATCAGACTTTTTATATCGTCTTTCGTATTTCCTATTCCCGTCAAACACATCACCAGGTCCCCTGTATAAAATTCATTATAAATCCCATATTTTTCCATGAGAATCCTTTCAAGCTCTGCACCAGGAATTCCCAGGCTGAAATTTAATTTTGACCAATCCATATTTTTTATTTGATCGATAAATTTAAGGCCTTTAATACTTTTGGCTTGCTCATAGAAGAAATTTAAACTGTCCTCCCATTCCGTAAACAACTGCCGCCCATGCTCCTCCAGTATAGCCGTATTGATGTCCAACGAGGCCATTAAAAGGTAGGAAGGGCTGGTACTTTGTATGCATTGCAGCTTGTCCTCAAGAACATGGGGCTCCACCCTGTCGGAAACCAGATGAAGTACCGCGCTTTGCGTATAAGAAGCCAAAGTTTTATGAATGCTTGTGATCACGATATCCGCTCCGGAATATTCCGCAGCTTTGGGCATTTTGCCTGATCCAAATTGGTTGAAAAACGCCAGATGCGCTCCATGCGCTTCATCCACGATTAAAATTTTCCCGTACTTATGCACAATTTCTGCAATTTTTTGAATATCTGAGCAGATTCCGTAATAATTCGGGCTTGTGAGCATAACCGCTTCGGCATCAGAATTTTCCGCTAGTAGCGTCTCAATCTGCTCCGGAGAAATCGCGCCTAAAATACCATATTCATCAATCATATCGGGATATGCGTAAACCGGTTTAATATTTGCTAAAGCCAAGGCGTTAAATACGGATTTATGGCAGTTTCTGGCCATAATAATCCGCTTTCCTTTTGGAACAGAAGCCATAACCGCAGCGATGTTACCACCGCTGGTTCCGTTAATTAGAAAATAGGATTTTTTAACCCCATAAAGTTTCGCGCACCGATCCTGCGCCTCTTTGATGAGCCCTTCAGCCTGAAATAAATTATCTGCGCCGACGATTTCAGTCAAATCACAATCCATCATGTTTTCCAAGAATTTCGAGTAACCGAATCGCCTGTACAGCGCGGAACCTTTATGCCCCGGCATATGAAATGAAACGGTGTTTCTTTCGGCGTGCTCCAGTAAAAAATCTTGTATCAGTGTTCTCATATCTTTTCTTTACTCCTTAAAAATCGCGATTGCTCGAATCGGAGATCCGTCCGAGTTTCTGTATTTTAACGGCAACACGCAGAACAAAAATAAATCATTACCCAAAAACTGTAGATTTTTTAAATTCTCGATTACCACTATTTCATTATTTATGAATAATTTTTTATGAATCGTCAGGTTTTCATCAGCGATCGGATCAATTCCCATTACGTCAAGTCCTACGCCTTTCTTTTTTGTGTCAAGCAAAAATCGTATTACTTCATCGTCAATAACCGGATAATCACCGAAATATGCGTCAGTCCCCCAATATTGATCCCAACCTAAGCGGAAAAGAATAAACTCCGCTTTTTCTGCTTTTTCTCTGTTTTTGTTGATGTAATCTATCGTAATCTTCTGCCCCTCATGTAGATCTGAGCAATCGACCACCAGCGCCATTCCTGTGAATTGATCGATCGGCATGGCATCGAGCGTTGTTCTGTGCGCAAATAAATGTCCCGGAGAATCCATATGCGTTCCCGTATGGGAAGACATCGTCATCCGCGTTTCCTTAAAACCGTCTTTTTCATATGTGCTTGTTTCTTGTAGTTTTGGCGCTTCGGAGCTTGGATATACGGGCATATCTTCCGTGATCGTATGTGTAAGGTCTATAACTTTCATTTAGCCACCCTATTTCCCTCGGGCCAAGTATAACACAGTCTCCACATGTGTCGTCCACGGGAACATATCCACCGGCGTCGCTTCCTCAAACCGGTAGCCCTTTTCCACAAGCAATTTAACATCCCGGGCAAGTGTAGCGGAATCGCACGAAACATATACAATTCGCTTAGGCGTCGCCTTGCAGACTGCCTCAAGAAGCTCCGGCCTGCATCCTGCTCTTGGCGGATCCAAAATGACAACGTCCGCCGAAAGTCCATCGCCCGCAAACTTTGGAAGAATTTCTTCCGCCTGTCCACAAAGATACTCGGCGTTGACGATTCCATTGATCACGGCATTTCGATTCGCATCAAGGACTGCTGCTTTTACGCTTTCTATTCCGATCACCTTTTTCGCATTAGGCGCGCAAAAAAGTCCGATGGTTCCGATTCCGCAGTAAACATCCAGCACAATTTCATTACCGGTTAACTGCGCGTATTCCAAAACTTTATCATACAGTTTTTTCATTTGAACGGAGTTTACTTGATAAAAAGATAACGGCGATATTTCAAATTGCAGGTCATCGATTGTATCAATGATTGTTGGTTTGCCTGCTACAGTTATGCATCGTTCGCCTAAAATCTCTCTTGTCTTTTTGGTGTTGATGTTAAAGATAACGCTTTCCAGAGAATATTCTTTCCCTTCGGCATATGGTGGTAATTCGGCAACAGCGTCATCCATCATTTCAATCAACTTCTGATGATTGGGCGCCCCTTTCCCGTTTATGACCAACATTGCCATCACCTCTCCTGTTCCATAAGCGGTTCTGACGACCAAATGCCGAAACAGGCCTTTCCCTGTTTCATGATCGTATGCCGCTACATGGTCCGAACGCATGAACTTCCGTAAAGCTTCGGCAATCGCTTCCGCAGGCTCCGCATTTGTCAGGCATCGATTACAATTCACGACTTTATGGCTTTTACCTTTAAAAAAACCAATCGCATTTTGTGCTATTGGAATCTGCGCTTTGTTCCGATAGCGAAAGCTGTCCTCCATGCTGATGATCGGATTTACTTTCGGATTTTCAATACCCGCGATTCGGGTCAATTTGTCTCTGATTTGTTTTTCCCTGAGCTTGAGCTGCCCCTCATAGCTCATTTCCTGAAGCGAACATCCACCGCAAATTCCGGCATATTCACAGAATGGCTCGCATCTTAATTCAGACGGAGTTATCAGACGCTTCATCTGCGCTATGGCATAGTTTTTTTTGACTTTTGTAATCTCAGCCAACACAGTATCGCCCATAATCGGACGAATCGGCGGGGATGATTTCCCTGGAAAGACAAAAACGGTCATTCCTTCGATTCTCCCAATGCCTTCTCCTTCCGCACCCATATCTGTTATTTCAATTTCTCGCTCCTGCGCCATATAATAAGCCCTTTCTACATTCATATTGATATTATCTGTTATAACGCTTATACTGTCAATATATCTTGATTCAAAGGAGAAAGCTTATGCGCCTTTTTATAGCTATTAACTTCAACTCTGACACACGATCGCGGTTACTTGCCTTGCGCGATGAATTACGCTCCCGGTCCAAGTATGGGAATTTCTCCAAACCGGAGAACATGCACCTGACCCTTGCTTTCCTCGGTGAATGCGATGCAAAGCAGACCACCATCATAAAAGCCGCAATGGACACAATCTGTTTCGATCCGCTATCCATTAACATTGAGAGTGTCGGACGGTTCAGGCGCGATGGCGGCGATATTTGGTGGGCGGGTGTGAATGCGAATAAACCGCTCCTTGACTTGCAACGCAACTTGACGGAAAAGCTGATTCACGCAGGGTTCATGCTCGACAAACGTAAATACAGCCCACACATCACTCTCGGCCGTGAAGTCGTTACAGACACTATGCCGTGGTTGATAGAGCCTTTTGGAGAACCGGCAGGCAAAATTGACCTGATGAAGTCGGAGCGAATTGGCGGCAAGCTGACGTATACAGCAATTTATAATAAATCTAACCTTTTTTAATCGTAAACTCATTTTTATAAAACGCTACGTATCCTTCATCCCGCAGCTTTCCCAGTTCTCTCGACATCGCGCTTCTGTCTACACTCAGATAATCTGCCAGTTCTTGCCGTGAAAAAGGAATTTTAAAGGTTGTCTTTCCAATCCTTTCCGCATAATCCATCAGATACATCAGCAGCTTTTCTTTCGTTGTTCTGCACGATAGAAGGCGCATTTTTTCATTCATCCAAACATTTTTTGTGCCGATCAGCCTCATCATGCTTCTGATCAAAGTATCTTGATATTCGTTATCATTTTGTCGCCTGATAAATCGGTCAAACGGTATCCACAGAACTCTGCACTCTGTTGACGCCATCACCGCAATCGGAATTTCCGGAATCTCCGCAGCCGCATAAGCCTCTCCAAACAGGTCTCCCCTGGCAAGCTCTGAAAGAATTAAGCGGTTTCCTTCTGCATTTTCCCGCATAATTTGTGCATTGCCTGAAAGCATAATGCCAACCGAGGTAACAGGGTTTCCCGCCATCAAAATTAGCTCGCCTTTTCGGTAAGACATTTCCGTACCTTTCATAACCTTTATGAGATCATCGATCTTGTTTTCCGGAATATCCGAAAACAAAGTTGTGCCCGAAATTGTCTTTAAATCATTTACATGCATACGTACTTTCCTGTGAAATATAAAATTTAACTTTTTTAAACGAGTTGTTGCATTTGCAACGATTCGGATTAATCTATTATATTATAATCAACTTATAAAATCAATCAAAATAAACTCAATTTCAGGGAGAAAATATTTGTGGCTGCGTTAGCAGCAATGGAGGCAAAAATGATTAGAAAAATTATTCAAATCGATCAAGACAAATGCAACGGATGCGGCCTTTGTGTAGAGGCCTGTCATGAGGGGGCTATCGGAATGGTAAACGGTAAAGCCCAATTGCTCCGAGACGATTATTGTGACGGGCTGGGCGACTGCCTTCCGGCTTGCCCTACAGAAGCGATTACTTTCGTGGAAAGAGAAGCTGCTGAATATGACAAAGCAGCTTCAGAAGCTAACATAAAAAAGAAAAAACAATCTACTCACAAGGAGTCAGATTGCAAGCCTGAGTCGGAAATTCAAAACTGGCCGCTGCAGATCAAGCTCGTACCAATCAGAGCCCCATATTTTGACGGCGCAAACTTATTGATTGCTGCGGACTGCAGCGCGTTTGCTTATGGTGATTTCCACAACCGCTTTATGAAAAACCGTATTACACTGATCGGTTGCCCAAAACTGGATCAAAGTGATTACAGTGAAAAACTGACCGAAATTATAAAGGAAAACGATATCAATTCTGTAACCGTTACGCGAATGGGAGTGCCTTGCTGCGGCGGCATCGTCCATGCGGTGAAAATAGCGCTGCAAAGCAGTGGGAAAATGATCCCATGGCAAGTCGTGACAATCACGACAGACGGCGAATTACAAGCTGATAATACATAAATGCGGCCAAAAACGGGGCAAATGCCATCAATTGATCATCGAAAAAGAGATTGCCGAAAAAAGCAGCAATCCCTCACGACCGATATAGACCCCTCGATACCTGACACTCTTATAGGAGACGAGAGACGACTTGTACAGATCATCTTAAATTTGCTGTCAAATGCCAGTAAATTTACACGACTTAAAACAGAGTGTGCAGAAAACGGGTGTATCGCATTAGAAATGTTTTCGGCTAATCCGGAGAAATTCGATGTTATTCTCATGGACATAAATATGCCTGAAATGGATGGCATGGAGGCTACTCGCCGCATACGGATGCTTGAAACGCCGGAGAGTACGAGTATTCCGATCATTGCCATGACAACCAATGTTCTTATGAGTCGCCGCTTTATTGGATGAACTGATAAAATCGGTCAAACCGTAATTTTTATTCGATACTCCCCAAAATGGTTCTATATAAAGTATCAAACAGGCATAATGGTATTTTTTACCACTATGCCTGTTTTGTGTTTTATTTATTTATTTGCTTTTTCTTCCTTGAGCAGTTCTTTTCTCGAAAGATTTATTCTGTTCTGGCTGTCGATTTCGGTTACCTTGACCTTCACCACATCGCCGATATTCATAACATCTTCTACTTTTTCAACTCTTTCTTTCGCCATTTTTGAAATATGAAGCAGCCCTTCTTTACCAGGCAGTATTTCGATGAACGCGCCAAACTGCATGATTCTCGTGACTGTACCTTCATACGTCTCGCCGATTTCCACTTCCTTTGTCAGAAGTTCGATTTCTTTAACCGCTTTGCCGGCGCTCTCCATGTCGGGCGCCGCGATATAAATCAGCCCTGTATCGTCGATATCAATTTTAACGCCAGAGTCGCCAATGATTTTGTTGATCGTCTTGCCACCCGGCCCGATAACTGTTCTGATCTTGTCCGGATCGATCATCATTGAGATAATTCTAGGTGCATAAGACGAAAGTTCCAGTCTTGGCTTATCGATTTCTTCCATCATTTTACTCATGATATGCATTCTGCCCTCATGAGCCTGTTTCAGTGCATCCTCCAGAATCTGCCTTGAAAGCCCATGGACTTTGATGTCCATCTGTATTGCTGTAATACCCTTTTCTGTTCCCGCGACTTTAAAGTCCATATCGCCCAGGAAATCCTCCATACCCTGGATGTCAGATAAAATCGCAATTTTTCCATCACTTTCAATCAGCCCCATCGCGATTCCGGCAACTGGAGCTTTGATTGGTACTCCGGCGTCCATGAGCGCGAGAGTGCTGCCGCATACAGAAGCCTGCGATGTGGAACCGTTTGAAGAAAGCACTTCCGAGACCACACGAATCGCATAAGGAAATTCCTCAACAGTTGGAAGCACCGGAATCAACGCTCTTTCCGCAAGCGCTCCATGTCCGATTTCTCTTCTTCCTGGGCTTCTCATCGGTCTTGCTTCCCCTACTGAATATGGAGGGAAGTTGTAGTGGTGCATATATCGCTTTTCGACCTCTTCGCCGATACCGTCGATCGTTTGCGCCTCACCCATTGGTCCGAGCGTTGCAACGGAGAGAACCTGTGTCTGCCCTCTTTTGAAAAGCCCTGTTCCATGCGTCCTTGGAAGTATGCCGGTCTCACACCAGATCGGCCTGATCTCATCACTTTTTCGATTGTCAGGCCTGATGCCGTCATCCAAAATCAAGCTTCTGACCTGTTCTTTTGTAATATTGTATAAAACAGCCGCGATATCTTTCGCGTTGTCTGGATAAATCTCCTCGAAATACTCTTTCGCCTCTACTTCGACTGCATCCATATTCTCAAGACGCTCCATCTTGTCAACCGTTTGGATGGCGTCTCTCATTTTTTCAGCCGCGTAAGCTCTGACCGCTTCGTCTATTTCCTCAGGAACTTGGTACAGCTCTACTTCCTGTTTCGGCTTTCCGACTTCTGAAATAACTTCTTCAATAAACTCGATAATTTTCTTGATTTCTTCATGTGCAAACATGATCGCGTCGAGCATAACCTCTTCGGAAATTTCTTGAGCGCCCGCCTCCACCATCATTATCGCGTCTTTTGTCCCTGAAACCACAAGATGCATCTGGCTGATCTCTCTCTGTTCCAGAGTTGGGTTTACAATAAATTCCCCGTTGATCATCCCAATCAAAACGGAACCCGTCGGGCCGTCAAACGGAATGTCGGAGATGGAAAGCGCGATCGATGAACCGATCATACCGATGATCTCCGGAGAACAGTCGGGATCTACGCACATAACGGTTGCTACAATTTGTACGTCATTATAGTAACCCTTCGGAAAAAGCGGCCTGATCGGTCTGTCGATCAATCTGGAGTTTAAAATTGCTTTTTCGCTGGGTCTGCCTTCTCTTTTAATAAATCCGCCCGGAATTTTCCCTGCTGCATACATCCTTTCTTCATAATCTACGCTGAGCGGGAAAAAATCGATGTCGGGTCTCGGGCTTGTTGACGCTACGGCAGTCACATTCACGACTGTGTCTCCATACCTAAGCATGACTTGTCCGTTTGCCATCTCACAAACTTTTCCAATCTCAAGCTGAAGAAGTCTGCCTCCTACCGCCGTTCGAAAAGTCCTGTAATCTTCAAATCTCATTAACAACTACCTCCTGCTAATTTTTTTCCAATAATTTCTTCTAAAATGTGAGTCTTGCATAAGATCTGCTTAGCAAAACACTGCGTGTTTTGAGCAGGACCATTTCGCAGTAGCTTTCACCAAATCATAGATTTGGGAAATCCTTGCATAAGGTCTGCTTAGCAAAACACTGCGTGTTTTGAGCAGGACCATTAAAAAGCGGGGTACAAAAATTCCCCGCCTAATTTTACTATGTTATTTTCTTAATCCTAAACGTGCGATCAGTTCTCTGTATCTTTCAACATCACTATCTTTTATATAGTTAAGCAGGTTTCTTCTCTGCCCAACCATCTTCAAAAGTCCTCTTCTTGAATGGTGGTCCTTCTTATGAATCTGCAAATGTTCATTCAGATCGTTGATTCTGAATGTAAGGATCGCAATTTGTACCTCTGGCGATCCCGTATCACCCTCTTTGCGCTGATACTCTTTAATAATTTCTGCTTTTTTTGCCTGATTAATCATTTCTTTATTCTCCTTTTCCTTCATTCACCTGGCGCCATGTCATCGTCCGGAGTATCGTAAAACAGAGCGTAAGGTATATTATTGACAACTCATACTATCATAACACGCCTTTTTTATCAAGCGAAATTTTTTCGATGGTAATCTTTCGCCATAATGCAATCTTTTGTAATCTGTTTTGCCAGTTCTTCTACACTTGCAAACTTCTTCTCATCCCTTGTTTTCTTTAAAAATTCCACACGAATCGTTTTTCCATAGAGTTCTTTATCAAAATTAAAAATATGGGTTTCCATATTTTTATGAAACGCGCCAACCGTCGGCTTTACTCCTACGTTCGTAACGCTTGGATATTTTATGCCGTTGTACGTACAATATGTGATGTACACGCCGCTTCTCGGCGACACCATCGACTCATCGACAAGCAGGTTCGAAGTCGGAAAGCCGATTGTCTTCCCGATTTTATTTCCGACGACTACTTCACCGCCGACTGTATAATGCCTGCCCATAAACTTCATGCACTGATCTACTTTGCCTTCCTCGATAAGATTTCTGATGAGCGTGCTGCTGACGAGCTCTCCATCGATCTTAAATGGCTCAAGGACATGAATGCCAAAGTATTTTTTCATACTTTCCCTCATTAGAACTTCCGGGTTACCGGATGCTTTGTAGCCAAATTTGTAATTAAATCCGCAATAAGCTTCCTGCATTTTGAGTTTGTTGAGCAAAAGTTTATTGATAAACTGAATCGCATCCATATGCATGATTTCGTCATTAAAAGGTATATTAAATAAATAATCGACGCCGAGAGACTTTATCACCAGCGCTTTCTCGTCGGTATAAAGGATGCTTTTTACTTTGATCCTTTTTGAAAGAACATTCTTGGGATGATTCGAGAAAGTAAAGACAGCGCTCCTAAGACCTGCCACTTCGGCACTTTTCACAGTGCGCGCAATCAGTTCCTGATGCCCTTTATGCACACCGTCAAAATTACCGAGCGCGATCACCGTGCGATCGATGTCTATAATTTCATCTAACGTATTGAACAATTTCATTCGTCTTTGCCCCTCAAAAATACTTTATCGGCCACCAGTTTTTTATACTTCAAATCATAAAAGGCCACACCGAGAAAATGATCTACTCCGCTTTCTCTTTCATACATGTTATACGCCCTTTTGTATTCCTCACGGATAGCCAAAGGCGGATTTGCATTTTGATACACAGGCTCTGCAGTTATATCAGCTTCGTTCATCCTGATGTGCCCGCCATTTTTAAAGTAGCCTGCTCTTTCGTGATCGAGCACTGCTTTTCCAAAATGGACCAGAGGTGCATCTGTAGGAATAACAAGTGGAGAAAGCTGATGAGCATCGAGTTTCTCAAGCTCATCGGGAAGGTATGCATGATCGATCGTAAAAATACCGCTCGAAAGCCGGACCAGGCTGCTCATCGCACCGCCGCATCCTAACATCTTTCCCACATCGCTGCAGATTGCCCGGATATAGGTCCCTTTCGAACAGGTAACGTCAAACGAAACCTTCATTTCTTCCAGATTTATGTCTGTAACCACAAGGGATTTGATCAGTACTTTTCTGCTCTTAATTTCAACAGTTTCACCCGATCTTGCGTATTCATACAGTTTTCTGCCGTTTACTTTGATGGCGGAATATTTCGGAGGAATCTGATCGATAACTCCATGGAAGCGGGAAAACGCGTCCCTGATGCTTTCTTCTGTGAAACCAGCTCCGCTTTTCTGCTCTTGTTTAAGAATTTCTCTGTTATCTGCCAGGGGCTTGCCCCAGACATCCTGTGTATCAGTTTCAAGCCCCAGCAGCATTTCACATCGATACGTCTTATCATCCAAATCCAGATATTCGGTGATTCGAGTTGCGCTTCCAATGCAAAGTGGCAGCACGCCTGTCGCCATCGGGTCAAGCGTCCCCGTATGCCCGATTTTTTTAATACCGGTCAGCCTTCTTAAGATCTGCACACAAGTATGCGAAGTGATGCCCGCCGGTTTGTTCATATTAATAATTCCACTACTGATCATTTTCTGTCGCTTTGTTCTCTAAAATATTCTTCTAAATCTGCTTCGATTAATTTTATCGCCTCACGAATCGGCGCCTTTATCGTGCATCCGGCGGCTCTGCTATGCCCGCCTCCTTTATACTTTTCCGCAATCGTTGTTACATCGACCCAGGTTTTTGAGCGCATACTGAATTTTGTCTCAAATTGCTTCGTCTCTTTTGCAAAAATGCCGACTTCAATGTTGGTTATGTCGCGAAACGTTTCGGAAAGGCCTTCCGTATCCTCCATGAGTGCGTTTGCTTCGCTTAGCATCTCCTGCGTTACATAGCCGATTATGGCCTGTCCGCCCCCGATTATTTTCAGTGTTTGAAAAATTCTGCCGGCGATGCGCAGCTTTTCGATACGTACATTTTGATACAGCATTCTGTTGACATAATTATTATCGATACCCGCTTTAAACAACTCAACAGTAATTAAATGTGTCTCAGCCAATGTATTGGAATATTGAAAATTACCGGTGTCCGATACAATCGCTGCATAGATCGCCTCCCCAATTTTTTTGTCAATCACAACGTTCATCTCAAGCAGTAATTTATAAATGATTTCCGCGGTAGCCGCTGCGTTTTCATCAATATAGTTGTAATCCGCAAAGCCCCCCGATGTTTTATGATGGTCGATGCACATTGTTATCTTACCCTGCAGAAACTTTTCTTTGCGTAAAATAAACCGCTCAATATCAGCACAGTCAACGCATACACAAATATTAGGATCCGGTATAACGTTTTGATTCGAGCTGCAATAGCCATCATCTAAAAACGCCAGATACTTTGGAATCTCTTCCTCAATGAGCACAAAAGCACTCTTTCCAAGCATTCTTAGAGCCCTGCACAGTGAGGCGGAGGAACCAAACGCATCTCCGTCCATCGAAACATGGGGAAAAATCAAAATCTTATCCGCATTTAAAAGCTGCTCAGCAATTTCTTTCATTGTATTATTTTCGTTCATTATCTTCTGTCCCGCCGATACCAAGCTCATCGATAATTTGAGAAATATGCCGCCCGTATTCCATAGACTGATCCAGTTTAAAGATAAGCTCCGGAATATGGCGCAGTTTAATCTGCCTTCCGATTTCTCTTTTGATTAAGCCTTTTGCGCTCTCGAAGGCCGCAAGCACTTCTTTTTGCTCTTCTTTCAAATTTTCCCTGCTTACGTCTTTTAATAAGCTCACGTACACGGTGGCTAAACTTCCGTCTGACGTAACTTCTACAGCAGAAATGCTCATAAGCCCCGAAAGGCGCGGATCTTTTATATCTCGGAGGAGAAGATCACTTATAATCTTTCGAATCTCTTCTCCCAATCTGCCTTGTCTGTAGCCTCTTCCCATTTAATCCCTTTCTATTTCCTCCATTGTAAAGCATTCGATGATGTCGCCTTCCCTGATATCGTTATACTTTTCGATCCCGATACCACATTCGTAGCCTTGGGCCACTTCCTTCGCGTCATCCTTGAATCGCTTTAAGGATGCGATTTTTCCTTCGTGTATCACAATTCCGTCGCGCACAAGCCGTGAATCAGCGTTTCTGAGAATCTTGCCATCAAGCACGTAGGCGCCGCCAACCGTACCAACACCCGGAACTTTGAAAATGTTCCTTATTTCTACTTTGCCCAAAAGAACCTCTTTGAATTCAGGGTCCAGCATACCTTTCATCGCCGCTTCAATTTCATTGATGGCGTCATATATGACTCTGTATGTCCTGATTTCAACCTTCTCGCGTTCGGCCATGGAAGTGACAGCAGTGCTCGGCCTTACATTGAATCCAATGATGATTGCGCCGGACGTTCCCGCCAGCATGACATCAGATTCGGTTACCGTGCCAACGCCGGTATGAATGATTCTCACCCTTACGTTTTCATTGCTGAGCTTCTCAAGGGATGCGACGATGGCGCCGACAGACCCTTGCACATCTCCCTTGATGATCAGGTTTAGTTCTTTGACTTCGCCTTCCTGAATCTGACTGAATAGCTTCTCCAGGGTTGTGCTGGAGTTTCTTGCCAGAACTTCTTCTCTCAGTTTAATTTTTCTATTGTCAGCAATTTCTCTTGCGATTCTATCTTCTTTGACCGCGTTAAACTCATCACCGGCTTCGGGGACTTCTGTCAATCCCAAAATCTCTACGGCTGTCGCAGGACCGGCTTTTTTGATGGTATCGCCTTTATAATTTGTCATCAGCCTGATCTTTCCGGCACAAGTACCGGCGACCACACTCGTACCTGCATGAAGCGTTCCGTTTAACACAAGCAGCGTCGCGACAGGTCCTTTTGCTTTATCCAGCCTCGCTTCGATAACGGTTCCGCTGGCCAGTCTGTTCGGATTGGCTTTGAGTTCCAAAACTTCTGCCTGAAGCAAAATCATCTCCAGTAAATTGACGATGCCTTCTCCTGACTTGGCGGATACCGGTACACTAATCGTATCTCCGCCCCAATCTTCAACGAGGATGCCATGGGTAGAAAGATCCTGCTTGACTCGGTCGGGATTCGCTCCCTCCTTATCAATTTTGTTGATCGCGACAATGACCGGAACGTCGGCTGCTTTCGCATGGCTGATCGACTCAATCGTCTGCGGCTTTACACTGTCATCCGCAGCAACTACCAGCACGGCAATGTCCGTCACATGCGCGCCTCTCGCACGCATTGCGGTAAACGCTTCATGCCCCGGCGTATCCAGGAATACGATTTTCTGACCGTTGATCATAACCTCGGACGCTCCGATATGCTGCGTAATTCCACCTGATTCAGAGGCTGTAACATTGGTTTTTCGAATCGCGTCCAGCAGTGAAGTTTTTCCGTGGTCAACGTGTCCCATAACGGTAATAATCGGCGGCCTTGTCGCCAGATCTTCTTCTTTATCTTCGAAAAGCTCGATTCCTTCTTCAATGATTTCTTCCGCGACCTTACCGACAACTACGCTGATTCCAAGTTCTTCCGCCAAAACCAGAACAGTATCCTCATCGATATTTTGATTGATGTTAGCCATGATTCCCAGTCTCATCAAACTCATAATCACGGCGGACGTCGATATCTCGACTTGCTCACAGAATCCTGCCACAGTGATCGGAACATTGACAATGATGGTGCCTTCCGGAAGCTCAGCCAAATTTATTTCTGGTTCCGGTGCAACGACTTTTGGCTTCTGATGTTTTTTCGGCTTCACTTGTTTTTCCAAAGATCTCTCTTTTACCTGCAGTTTTGGTTTTTTATCCTGCTCGCCTTTGCTGTTTTTTCCTAAATTTTTATCCTTTGTGTGTGCTGTATGGGCTGTATGCGCGCTCTTTAGCGATGATTTGTCATCTCTTTTATGAGTTTTTGCATCGGCGACAGTAGCACTTGGCCGGTCTGTCCTTTGATCCGGCCTTGGCCGGTCTGTTCTCTGGTCCGGCCTTGGCCGGTCTGTTCTCTGGTCCGGCCTTGGCCGGTCTGTTCTCTGGTCTGGCCTTGGCCGGTCTGTTCTCTGGTCCGGTCTTGGCCGGTCTGTTCTCTGGTCCGGTCTTGGCCGGTCCGTTCTCTGGTCTGATCTTGGCCGGTCTGTTCTTTGATCCGGTCTCGGACGGTCTGTTCTCTGGTCTGATCTTGGCCGGTCTGTTCTTTGATCCGGTCTTGGCCGGTCTGACCCCTGATCCGATCTATGCTGATCTGGTCTTGGCCTTTGCTGTTGCTGCTGTTTTTCTATATCTATCCTACCTTCCATTCGTTCTCCAGTTTCTACGGTCGTCTGTGGCATTTCTTCTCTAATGGCGGCTGGGGTTTCCGCCTTCTCCGTTTTCTCCTCGATCGGCACAGCGGTAACTATTTTTTCCGCCTCAGGTTGCATGACCGTTTTGCTTTCAACTTCTTTATACGCGATCGGCACGCCGATTGGCGGCTTGGTTCGCTTTTCCAGCTCCTTTGAAACAACAGGTTTCCCCATCGGCGGTTTTACCGATGTTGTTCTTTCCTGTAGTTTCGCCTGCTTTTGTATTTTTGATTCTACGCTGACAGGTGGTTTGATTGCGGCCGCTTTCACGACAACCTTTGGTTCTTCAACCTGTTCGATTTTTTTTGGCGCTACTTTTACGATCTTCGTTTCCGTACCTGCGCTGCCCCTTTTTACTATATTTTTAACCGCCTTCGCGTCTATTTCAGATAGTACACTCATAGGGCCCTTCGCTTCAACACCCATTGAACTGAGTTTGTCCAGTACTTCTTTGCTGCTCAAATTTAATTCTTTCGCTAATTCATGTACTTTTATGGTCATTCAAACACCTCCCCAGATTGGCTCTTGTCAATCTCTTTTACAATAATATCCGCGAAATTTTCATCCGTAATTCCGAAAATCCCTCTTCCTGCGCATCCGGTTATCTGTGATATTTCATCTGATTTTCCATAGATACGATAGGAAATTTTTTTCTTTTCAGCTTCTCTGATCATTTTTTTAATTGTATTTTCCGCAAGGTCTTCCGTTAAAATGAGAAGCTTAATTTTTTTCCTGCCCATTGCGTATATGCATGTGTTGTATCCTGTCAGTAAATTACCGGAGCGTTTTGAAAATCCCAAATAGCTATGAATCTTTTCCCTCATGCTTGATCAGCTCCTTCAGCAATTCTTCCGTTTGTTCACTAGTCATTTCGATTTCAAGGCCCCTTGAAACCGCTTTTTTCTTCATCGCCTTTGTAAAACAATCTTGAGAGGGACACACATAAACCCCGCGGCCTTTTGCCTTTCCGGTAAGATCGACCGAAATGGCGCCTTCGTAACCAGCAATTCGGATGAGTTCCCTCTTAGGTTTGGATTCCATGCATCCTACGCAACGTCTCATCGGAACTTTTTTTACTTTCAATTACTCCTCCTCATCCAGCGGCTCCTCATAAACGATCTCTATTTCTTCTTCTTCCGGATGATCTTTGTAATACTGTGCTTGACTCTTGATATCGATCTTCCATCCGCAGAGCTTTGCCGCGAGTCTGACATTCTGGCCTTCTTTTCCGATCGCAAGCGAGAGCTGGTGATCCGGAACGACTACCGTTGCCGATTTGTCCGTTTCGCTCTCCATAACCTTTTCAACCTTGGCAGGGCTCAGAACATTGCTGATCAGTACCTTAGGATCATTGCTCCAGGTTATAATATCAATTTTCTCTCCGAACAGTTCATCAACAACATTTTGAACCCGTATGCCTCGGGCGCCCACGCACGCTCCTACCGGATCAATGTTTTCATCTGCCGTATAAACCGCTATTTTTGTCCTCGAACCTGCTTCACGGGAAATGCTTTTAATCTCTACACTGCCATCCTGAATTTCCGGTACTTCCAGCTCAAATAACTTTTTTACAAGTCCGGGGTGAGACCTTGACAAATAAACCTGAGGGCCTTTTGTGGTCTTCTTAACATCCATGATATAGACTTTCATTCGGCTGTTTACCGTATAAGCTTCTCCTGGAACCTGTTCTGTAACAGCAAGAATACCCTCGGTTTTTCCCATATTTATAAAAACGGTTTCATTGCTGATTCGATGAATAACGCCTGTTACAATCTCCCCTTGTTTGTTGATGTAGTCATCAAAAATCATTCCTCTTTCCGCTTCACGTATTCTCTGCACGACGACCTGCTTTGCAGTCTGCGCCGCAATTCTTCCAAAATCCCTTGGTGTTACCTGATACTCGATTGTATCGCCCACAACATATCTTCGGTCGATTTCCATAGCATCTTCAAGGGAAATCTCAACAAGGTCATCGAAAGCTTCTTCGACTACATCTTTTCTCATGAAAACATCGATATCGCCTTCTTCTTTATTTATGTTGACCCTGACGTTTTGGGAAGTGCCATAGTTCTTTTTATATGCTGATACCAGCGCTAATTCAATGGCTTCAATCAAAATATCCTTTGATATGCCTTTTTCTTTCTCTAGTTCTTCTATCGCCCTGATAAACTCTCTGTTCATTTTTTTTCCGCATGCCTCCTTATCAAATCAAAATAGTATCATTAATTTTGTTTTCGCAATTTGTTCGATCGGTATTTCAATTTTGTTTCCATTATCATTTGTAATGATTACTTTTTCGTCTGACAGTCCTCCCAAAATACCCGTTATTGATTTTCTCCCGTCTATTGCCTGATAAAGCTTGATCTCTACAGGTTTTCCCGCAAATCTTACGTAATCGCTTTCTTTTAAAAGCACTCTGTCAAGCCCCGGGGAAGAAACCTCTAAATAATAGTTTTGTTCGATCGGATCGAGCTCATCAAGCTTCTGGCTGATATATCGGCTTACCCGTTCACAATCATCCGTGCTGATGTATCGGTCTTCCGCTGATTCTATCCAATCGATATATACGCGCAAAAACCAGTCTCTTCCTTCTTTTACGAATTCAACATTATAAAGTTCATATCCATTTTCCAAAAGAAATGAACTTACTTCTTCCTCTATAATTTGACTGATTTTTTTCTTTGACATCGCACCTTACCATTTTTTTAATTTTTATTAAAAGTTGCCTTATCCGTTTTTGTTAAGCAGAAAAGGCTTAACAAAAGTGAGAGAGTGGGAAACCCCACTCTCATGACAAACCTTTTTCTTCAACATTTCCATGTTAGCATACTATAACGTTAAATGCAAGTTTTATTTTTTCATGCTTTTAAGCTTTGTCAGTGCTTTAAAGCTGTCCTTTAAGTCCAGATACAATTTTTTATAGAGCTGATAATATCCTTCATAAACCTGACTGTTTTCGACAATCTGGCAGCACGTTTCATTTTTTACGATGATCGTGTCACAGGCCTGCTCCAGCGAATCATAGACGCGCGCGCCGGTTCCGGCTAAAATCGCGGCGCCGAGCGCGGCGCCCTCGTCTGTCTTAATGGTGGATACCGGACAATGATACAGATCCGCGAACATCTGTCTCCACAGCCGGCTTCTCCCGCCGCCGCCGCAGATCATCATATCATCAATCTCAATGCCCATCTCCCGGAAAACATCAACACACTCTCGCTGCGAATAAGTTACACCCTCCATGACAGCGCGTGCCATATGCGCTCTCGTATGCATCGCCGACAGTCCAAAAAACACACCTCTGCAATCTGGATCTGGGTGAGGGGAACGCTCTCCCATCAAATATGGCAGGTACAACAGCCCCCCCGCTCCTATGCCGGCTTTTTCGGCTTCTTGCCCGATGATTTCATATGGGTCTACCTTGCGCCTTTCGGCTTCCAGAACTTCTTCCAGACAGCATGTATTCCGCAGCCATTGCAGTGACAGACCAGCGCCCTGCGTACAGCTCATGACCGTCCATTTACCTGGAACCGAAGCGCAGAGTGTATGCACTCTGCCCGATAAATCGATGGAAACTTTGTCCGATACCGCGTAAACGACGCCGGATGTTCCGATGGTTGTAAAAGCTTTGCCTTCTCTGACAATACCGGTTCCAATGGCTGCCGCTCCGTTATCACCCGCGCCCGCGACGACGATCGTACCTTCGGCAAGCCCCGTTGCCAGCGCGCCTTGTTTATGCACCTTTCCCGTTACTTCCGGAGATTCATAAAGTACGGGCAGCATTGCCTCATCGATAGAAAGCTTTGAAAGAATCTCTTTTGACCAGCATCTTCCGGGTATATCCATGAGCTGCATACCAGCTGCGTCCGACATATCCGACGCAAATTCTCCTGTCAACATATATCGGATATAGTCCTTTGGAAGCAGGATGTGCGCACATTTTTGATAAATCTCCGGCTCATTGTTTTGAACCCACAGGATTTTGGATGCAGTAAATCCGGTTAAAGCCGGGTTGGCCGTAATTTCAATCAGTCTTTTTGCGCCAATCACACGGTTTAATTGATCGCATTCCTGACCGGTTCTCTGATCACACCAGATGATTGAACGCCTAAGCACATTCCCTTGTTTGTCCAAAAGGACAAGGCCGTGCATTTGTCCTGAAAGACCGATGCCTTTGATGTCTGACGGATTAACCCCGCTTTGATGAAGAACAGCGGTAATTCCCTGGCATACTGCTTCCCACCAATCTTTTGGCTCCTGTTCCGCGTAACCATTCTGCGGTTGATACAAAGAATATTCAACCGTTTTCGCGGAAACCGCGTTTCCGTTGGTATCGAAAAGTACTGTTCTGGCGCCTGAAGTGCCGATATCTATCCCAAGTAGTACCATTTTGTCTTCCTCATTTCATTCGAATGACCGCTTTGATCACATCGTTTTTATTCTGGATTACAAAGTCAAAAGCCTTTTGAAGCTCACTAAAGTCAAACTCATGACTTACAATGCCGCCAACCGAAATTGCCCCTTTGGCAATTGCGTTAATGGCCTGCGGATAAATATTGCGGTAACGAAATACCGACTTGATCTGGGCTTCTTTGCCCATGACTTTTGCGAAATTATATTCGATGATATCCTGTGGCGTCATTCCAACCAGGACGATTATGCCTCCTCGTTTCACAAGATAAGGCGTTTGCTGAGTGGTTTTTACATTGCCTGCCGTTTCTATAACCACGGTTGCTCCCCTGCCATTTGTTATCTTTTCTACCTCTGAAACAACATCACAGGAAATTGCGTTGATCACATAATCCGCGCCCAACTTCTTAGCGAAGTCAAGACGGTTTTGAATCACATCCACGATGATTACCTCTGAAGCGCCAAACGCTTTGCACGCAAGCAAAGTCACAAGGCCAATACATCCGGCGCCAAGGATTACAACAGTATCACCGAGGGTGACTTCTCCCTGTTTAGCCGCGTGAATACCTACAGACAAAGGCTCTACGAGAGCGCCTTCTTTTGTCGAAATGCTTTCAGGCAGCTTAAAGCACATGTTTTCCGGAAAAGCCAGATAATTTACAAAGCATCCGTGGTAGGGCGGTGTTGCCAGAAATTCCACATCCGCGCACAGATTATACTTACCGCTTTTGCAGAATTCACACTGTCCACATGTAATTCCAGGTTCCAACGCAACCTTGTCTCCAACTTTTAAATTCGTAACACCCGCGCCTGTTTCCACAACAGTTCCGGCGCATTCATGCCCCAATATGAAATCTCCGTCAACCACAAAGTCCCCGATTTTACCGTGTTCCAAATAGTGGACGTCTGAACCGCAGATTCCTACGTATTCAATCTGAACGATGACCTGCTTTTCTTTTGGCGTTGGCATGTTTACCTCTCTGAATTCAATTTTGTTCAGACCGGTCATATACGCTGCTTTATTTTTCATGATCAAAGATTCCCCTCCTCTTTTCGGTTTCCTATTACAAAGACGGTGTTAATCGATAACACCGTCTTGATTTAATCACCTATTTGTTTATTTGATCGCTCCGGCTCTTTTGTGCATGTCGATATATTCCTGCACATTGTCTATGGTTACGAGCGGATTATCGATATCGACATTGATCTCTGTTTCTTCACCGGTCAGAAGTTTGTTGGCTGTCTCTAGCAATAATTCCGCCAGCGCGTAAGCCGACTGCAGACAGGTAGATGTCATTCTGCCTTCCTGAATCAGCAAGCAAGCTTCCGCTGTTCCGTCAACGCCATATGCCAGAATATTGTCAAACTTCGGCTTGCCTTTGATGACTTCCAAAGCGCCGGCACACATATTGTCATTCATCGAAATGATTGCGTCGATCGTATCGTTGGCCTGTACCCAGTCTTCCATGTAGCGCATCGCTTCATCCTTATTCCAGTTTGCGATTTGCTCGCCTACGATGGTAACGTCCGGACGATTGTCAAAAAACTCTTTTTGCCAGCTTAATCTTCTCTCATCCGCGTGGAAATTCCCCGAAGGGCCTTTTAGTACGACAACCTTTGCGTCCTGTGGGATTTGATCCACAGCTACTCTGGCATTGACAGCAGCCTGCTCATATGGATCCGCGTCTACGGAAGAAGCGCCTTCGATACCGTCAATACGTGCGTTCGTTGTGATTGCGAAGATACCGGCCTGTACAATCTTCTCAACGTATGGACGTTGAGATTCGCCGTTGTTCGGCTGTACGATGATTAGATCATACTTGTTGGTAATCGCGTTTTCGATCAATGAATTCTCTCTATCATCATTGGCCTGCCCATCCATGATATCCACCGTAATGTTTGGATACTTTTCAGTTTCTTCTTTGACTGCATTAGCCAGCCATGCCGCAAATGAATCTGCCTGGGCCCTCGCGATATAAGCGACTCTGTAAACCTGGTCACCATTATCTCCTTCTCCTGCTTGTTCCTTGCTCTGCCCGCAGGCTGTAAACATGGATGCCATGAGTAGAATTGATAAAACGACTGCTAGTGTTCTTTTCATGTTTGTTTCCTCCCAAATTTTATTTTAAACAGACCAACCGGGCCTGTCTAAGACCAAGCTTTCGATTACTCGATTTTACCAAGCTTTGCGACCGTTCTTCGTTTCTTTGCCCAGATGTCATAAATTACGGCAAGGGCAATGATAGCGCCGCGGATAATTTGCTGTAAATACGAATCTACACCCGTCAAATTCATGATGTTATCCAAAAATCCGACGATAAACGCCCCGGCCAGTGTTCCCGAGGCGGTTCCGATACCGCCTGAAAAGCTCGTGCCTCCGATGATCGCGGCCGTAAGCGCCTGAAACTCAAAGCCGATTGCTCCGTTAGGCAGCCCCGAATTGACGCGTGACATGAACAAAATCCCGGCAATTCCAACAAGTGCGCCATTGATGATATACGCTATATACTTTGTTTTAATGACCTGAATACCGGAAGCAACCGCCGCTTCCTCATTGCCCCCGATGGCGTAAAGTGAACGGCCAAACGGCGTATGCCGCAGGATATACCAGGTCAATATGAAAATCGCGACGAGAAAGATGATCGGAATCGGGATACCAAATAGAAAACCTTGACCAAAAATGGTATAATCTCCGATCTGATAAATATTTTGACCTTTTGTATACCGAAGCGCGACTCCCCGCGCCATCGCCATCATCGCGAGCGTCGCGATAAATGGCGGCGCATTAAACGTCGCGACCATCACGGCATTGACTACATTACACGCGACGCCTGTCAAAACCCCTGCTATAAAAGCAATGAGAAGCGAACCGGTCGCCAGATAAGCGGATACCGAAAACACCCCTGACAGCGCCAAAACGGATCCTGCGGATAAATCGAGCAATCCACATATTATGAGCAGCGTGGCGCCAAAAGCCAGGATGGTTGTTACCGCCAGCTGCCTCGAAATGTTCGACAGGTTATCCAGAGATAGAAAATTTGGGTTGATCACTGAACAAAAAGCAAACAAAACAAGTAATACAAAAAAAATATTATACCTTTTACGCACCGCGTTCAAATTATTTAAAAAATCATTCATCTTTGCCTCCCATTACTCTACGACAGCTATCTCCCTACATGGTTGCGTATTTCATAATGCGTTCCTGAGAAAATTCTTCCGCTGAAAGTTCTCCGGTAATCGTACCTTTGTTCATGACATAAATCCGATCGCACATCCCGATTAGTTCGGGAAGTTCGGACGATACCATGATCACTGCTTTTCCCTCTTTCACCAAATTGGTCATTAATTTATAGATTTCATATTTAGCGCCGACATCGATGCCCCGCGTCGGCTCATCCAGAATTAAAATGTCCGGATCGCGCGCCATCCATCTGGACAATAAAACTTTTTGTTGATTTCCACCGCTCAGCGCCTCGATTGTAGTCTCAGTGGACGGCGTTTTGACGCGCATCTTATCGAATAGTCCCTGCACCATCTTTTCCTCAACGTCCGCATGTAGAAATCCCCTGTAAAACACTTTTTCCATGCATGCCAGGACCGCATTTTCCTTTACGCTTCGCATTGGTATGATTCCGTACCGTCTGCGGTCCTCAGAAAGCATAACCACCCCTTTGCTTATAGCGTCTTTTACACTTTTGACACGTATTTCCTGCGAATCTTTTTTTATAGCCCCTGATGTGATAGGGTCAAGACCATACAAAGATCTCACCATTTCTGTTCGTCCGGCGCCCATCAACCCCGCAAAACCAAGGATTTCGCCTTTTCTGACGAAAAAGTTGACGTTCTTGAACACACCTTTACTTACTAAATCATTGACTTCAAGGACCACATCACCATGCGGAACTTCTTCTTTAGGATAATTGTTTGTCAATTTTCTTCCGACCATCATGGCGATCACTGTTTCGATGTCCAACTCGGAAGCAGGCTTGGTGCCGACGACGGCGCCATCGCGAAATACGGTGATTTCATCGGCAATCTGGAAAATTTCGTCGAGTTTGTGGGAAATGTAGATAATGCTTACCCCGCGTTCCCGCAGAATATTGATTTTCTCAAATAACTTCGCGACTTCCTTGTGCGTAATCGCCGAGGTCGGCTCATCCATGATGATGATCTCTGATTTATTCGAAATCGCTTTAATGATTTCGAGCATCTGGATGTCGGAAACCGTCAGATCTTTTAAGGGCATATCCGGCTCATACGGAAGATTTTCCTCCTTCAGAAGCTCAACCGTCCTTTGTCTAACCTCTTTCCAATTGACCCTTCCCAGCTTTTTTAACGGCAAATTCCCCAAGAATAAATTTTCTTCTACCGACATTTCAGGCACATAGTTCATTTCCTGAAAAATCATTGAAATGCCAAGAGACTTGGCCTGTATCGGGTTTAAGATTTTGACCGGCTTTTCATCGATGAAGACCTGTCCTGAATCAGGCTGATAGATGCCGTTGATGATCTTCATGAGCGTTGACTTGCCTGCTCCGTTTTCTCCGCACAACACATGTACAGATCCCTTCCTTACAGAAAAATCAATTTTATCAAGCGCTTTCACGCCCGGAAAAGACTTCTCGATCTGAGATACCCTAAGTTTAATATCCTGCTCCATCGCCACCCTCCCATTGATTCTAATACAACCAAAATTCTACATATCAATGTTTTATATGTGTATAGTATATTTCTTATTTTCTTACGTGTCAAGTTTCTCCAATTCAATTTTTTCTAAGATTTTTAAAGCTTTTTCCGGATCTTTTACTTTTAAAATTAAGTTGGAAATATTCTCTCTGGAATAACCATACATATAGGATACATTGATCCCATCCTCTGCAAGTCTCGATAATATCTCGGAAAGCGCCCCTGGGACATCAGGCGTTTTAACAAGCAGGACATTGGTTTTTTTAACCGAAAATTCCGCTTTTTGAAGCATTTTTATCGCTTTGTCAGTGTCGCTGACAAGCATGCGCATCACGCCGTACTCCGCAGTTTCCGCAACACTGAGCGCACTGATGTTAATCCTGTTTTCTGCCAGTACTTTCGTTAGTTCCATTAACCGCCCTTTTTCATTCTGTAAAAAAACGGTTACCTGTTCAGCTATCATGTCTATTCTTCCCTCCTTATAACTTTTTTACAGCTTTCGATTATCAATTACTCTTTGCGCTTTGCCTTCGCTGCGTTTGATCGTTTTATGCTCAACCAGTGTGATCATAACGCTGACGCTCAGCACATTTTCAACTTTATGCTTAATTTTTTTGCGAATCTCTTCGAGCTGTGAAATTTCATCGGAAAAGTACTTGTCTTCGATTTCCACTTGAATCTCAAGTGTATCCATAGCGCCTTTTCGATCTACAATCAGCATGTAATACGGTTTTGCTTCCGGTATGGAAAGCAGCACGCTTTCCACCTGTGAAGGAAATACGTTAACGCCTCTGATGATCAACATATCGTCGGAACGGCCTTTGATTCTTTCCATTCTTACATTGGACCTGCCGCATCTGCACACTTCATGATTCAGTGAAGAAAGATCCCTGGTGCGATACCTGAGGAGCGGCATTGCTTCCTTTGTCAAATGTGTAAATACAAGCTCTCCCGTCTCGCCATCCGGCAGACGTTCAAACGTAACCGGATTGATGATCTCAGGATAAAAATGGTCTTCCGCAATGTGAAGTCCATCTCTATATTGGCAGGAACAAGACACGCCGGGGCCCATAATTTCAGAAAGTCCGTAAATATCATGCGCTTTAATCCCAAGTAACTGTTCAATCTGCCCGCGCATGTTTTCTGTCCACGGTTCAGCTCCGAAGATACCAATCCTGAGCGCGATATCATCTGGCCCCACGCCGCTTTCAGCCAGCGCTTCCCCAAGATACAGCGCATATGACGGCGTACACGCTAAGATAGTGCTTCCGAAATCTTGTAAGAGCGTCAGTTGTTTTTCCGTGTTTCCGCCGGAAATCGGAACAACGGCGGCGCCAAGCCGTTCCGCGCCATAATGCAGACCCAGACCGCCCGTAAACAATCCATATCCGTAGGCAACCTGTACGATGTCATCTCTGCTGCCTTCCGCACTGCAGATTGACCTGGCAACGTTTTCCGCGAACATGTCGATGTCTTTTCTCGTATGCCCCACAACTGTTGGCTTTCCGGTCGTACCCGAAGAAGCGTGTAGCCTTACAATCTCACTTTTTGGTATGGCAAACAATCCATAAGGATAGTTATCCCGTAGGTCGGCTTTGGTTGTAAAAGGCAGCTTGTCGATGTCTTCTATTCCGTTTATGTCTCCGGGTTCTACGCCTAGTTCCTGCATTTTCTTTCTATAAAAAGGTACGTTATGGTACACGCGGCTAACGGTTTTCCTCAGTCGTTCCCCTTGCAGACGGCTCATCTGGTCTCTGCTCATGCATTCCATTGTTTCGTTCCAAATCATTTGAATTCCCTTCCTGTTTTTATTAATATTGCCTTCACGCAAGAGATTCTATTACTTTAATCCCGTTTTCCCGCAAAAGATCCTCTGCCTTTGAAATGTTGTCTACTTTGAATACAAAATACTGTGAATCATTTTTCCTGACAACGAAGGAATAAATATAGTCGATATTAATCTTATGATCGCCAAAAAGCTTAAACACCCGCGCCAGGCTGCCCGGCTCATCGGCTGGATCGATCGCGGCGACTTCCGAGATTTTTGAGACTACGCCTTCCGCCTGCAGCAAAACGATCGCTCTGTCTGCATCATCCACGATACAGCGCACAATCCCGTATTCCGATGTATCATATACTGTAATCGCCCTAAGATCGATTCCATTGCGATAAAAAATTTCTGTAATTTCAGCAAGCGCGCCTGCCTCGTTCGGTACAAACGCTGATAATTGTCTGATCGCCACTATTTCCCCTCCCTCAAATCAATTACTCTTTGTGCCTTTCCCTCATAACGCTGCAGTGTTCTTGGAGCGACGAGGTTTACTTTTGCATCGATGCCGAGCACTGTTTTTAAGTTATTTCGAATCCGCTGGTTTAAACTTTCAAGTAAACCATATGACTCCAGATAATTCGCATCGATAAGTTCCACATCTACTTCTATTTTATCGAGGTGACTTTTTGTATATAACCGGATTTGATAATGCGGACCGATTCCGTCCACGTTGAGCAGCACCTCTTCGACCTGAGAAGGAAAGACATTCACCCCGCCCAAAATCATCATGTCGTCCGTCCGCCCTTGAATTTTAGACATTCGGACAGTCGTTCTGCCGCAAGCGCATTTTTCATAATGAAGCGAAGTGATGTCCTTCGTCCTGTATCTGATGATCGGCAGCGCTTCTTTCGTAATCGTCGTGATGACCAATTCCCCAACCTCTCCGGGGCCCAGAACTTTGCCTGTCTCCGGATCGATGATTTCAGGCAGGAAATGATCTTCACTGATGTGCATTCCGGACAGTGCCTGACATTCGCCGGAAACGCCGGGGCCTACCAGCTCGCTCATTCCATAATTCTCCGTGGCAAAAATGCCCCAGGCGTCATTCAGCTCTTTACGCATGGCCTCCGTAGATCCTTCCCCGCCGAAAAGGCCCCATTTCAGTTTTAATTCCGTTTTGGGGTCTATTCCAAGTTCGCGGGCGATTTCAGCCATGTGCAGCGCGTAGGACGGCGTGCCGATCAAGGCAGTCGTTCCAAAATCCTGCATGATCAGGATCTGTTTTTTCGTATTTCCGGATGACATCGGTATTACGGAGGCGCCAACTTTTTCCAGACCTTGATGAAGTCCGAAAGCGCCCGTAAACAATCCATATCCAAATGAAATCTGTGCAATATCCTCGTTCGTAACGCCTGCCATAGTGACAATCCTTGCGATGAGTTCCTTCCAGGTTTCCATATCCGCCGCTGTGTATCCAACCACGGTGGGTTTTCCTGTCGTTCCGGAGGAAGCGTGAAAGCGAACAATTTCTTTTTGTGGGCAAGCAAAAAGACCAAAAGGATAGTTATCTCTGAAATCTGCTTTTACTGTAAACGGTAAATGCTGTAAATCGTCCAGTGACTTTATGTCATCCGGCTCTATGCCTGACTCTGATATTTTATGCTTGTAATGCGGTACATTTTTCCAGACTCTCTGCACGGTCCATTTGAGACGCTCAAGCTGAATTTTTTCAAACTCCTCACGATCCAGTGTCTCTTCGCTGCTCCAAATTTTACTGCTTCCCATGTATTCTCCTCCTAAAACTGTGTTTGTTTAAAATAAACACAGTTGATCTGATTCAGGTAACCCATCAAGCGCTCCGTGGATTTTCAGCGCTTCCACGGCAGTTTTATTCGCTTTCGTCCTGCTCCTTAACTCTTCAACGGAGTCAAACGGTTTTTGGGAGTATTCAAATGCGATGGCCTTCGCTGCGTTTTCTCCCAGCCCTGTCAGCGCTTCCAGAGGCAGAATGACTTTTCCATCCCTCGCGATGAATCGGGACGCCTCCGACAGGCCAATCCTGGCCGGCGCAAAGTGGTAGCCTCTCGCATACATTTCATAAGCGACTTCTAAAACCGTCACTTCATCCTCTTCTTTTTTGGTGGCGGTTTTACCTTTCAGTTCAATAACGCTCTTTTTTTCAAGTATAGCGCGCGACCCTTTTAAAATGGTTTCTGAGTCAAAATCGCTTACTTTGGTCGTAAAATAAACGGCGTAAAACTCAAGCGGATTGTAAACTTTATAATAGGCTATTCTATAGGCCATCATTACGTAAGCGACGGCATGCGCGCGTGGAAACATGTATTCAATCTTTCTGCAGGATTCAATATACCATTCCGGAACGTCGTTTTGCCTCATCAGTTCCGCTTCTTCCTCATTTACGCCCTTGCCTTTTCTGACACTTTCCATGATTTTGAACGCGTTTTTATTCGGCAATCCTTTTAAAATCAGATACCGCATGATATCATCCCTGGTTGAAATGGCGTCATCCATGCTGGCTATCCCATTTTTTATGTACTCCTGAGCGTTGTTTAGCCATACATTTGTTCCGTGGGAAAAGCCTGAAATTTTAACCAGCGCTGAAAACTTCTCCGGTTTCGTATCGTCAAGCATCTGCCGGACAAACCTGGTTCCGAATTCAGGGATTCCATAGCTTCCGTGCGTAAATTGATAATCAGGATCCTGAACATCAAGCCCTTCGATTCCGTTGAAGATGCTGTTTACTTTTGCGTCCTTTAGCGGAAGCGTGATAGGGTCAACCCCTGTCATATCCTGAAGGTGACGGATCATGGAAGGAACGTCGTGCCCAAGTATATCGAGTTTCAGCAGGTTCTCGTCGAGTGAGTGATAGTCAAAATGCGTCGTTATGATCTCCGTATTCATATCGTTCGCTGGATGCTGAACCGGGCAGAATTCATAGATCTCATGCCCCTTCGGAACGATGATGATTCCGCCGGGATGTTGTCCCGTCGTGCGCCGCACACCCGTGCAGCAGATCGAAAGGCGGTCCGCTTCCCATTTGTTGATCGGTATGCCACGCTCATCGTAATATTTTTTTACAAAGCCGTATGCGGTTTTTTCCGCAATTGTACCGATGGTCCCCGCCCGAAACACATTGTTTTTACCGAAAATTTCTTCCACGTATTTGTGCGCGTTTGATTGATATTCACCTGCAAAGTTAAGGTCGATATCCGGTTCTTTATCGCCTTCGAAACCGAGAAAGGTTTCAAAGGGTATCATAAATCCGTCCTGATTTAGCTTTGTCCCGCAAACTTCGCACTCTTTTTCTGCCATGTCCACGCCACAGTCGTACTTTGCCCGGTCGCCCCACTCAAAATATTTACACTTTGGGCAAATATAATGGGGTGGAAGCGGATTAACTTCCGTAATACCTGCCATAGTCGCGGCAAAGGACGATCCGACCGATCCTCTGGATCCGACCAAATAACCGTCATCAAGGGATTTTTGTACGAGCATTTCCGCGGAAACATACATGACCGCGTACCCGTTGTTGATGATGGAGGAGAGTTCCCTCTCAAGCCTATCGTGAATTTCTTCCGGCAGCGGATTTCCGTAAATGGACCAGGCCTTTTCCATGCATTTCTTTCTCAGAATTTCTTCCGCGTTTTCTATTTTAGGCGGAAATCTGCCTGCCGGGACAGGGCTGATCACTTCGATAAGATCAGCAATCTGGTTTGGCGCGTCAATCACGGCCTGCCGTGCTTTTTCCTCACCCAAGTAGCTGAATTCTTTCAGCATTTCATCCGTCGTTCTAAGATAAAGTCCTTTGTCGCCTTCAATGTCCTTGTATCCCTGTCCTGCCATCAGAATTTTTCGATACAGGGAATCCTCTTGATTGCTATAGTGCGCATCACAGGTCGCCGCAACCGGCTTCCCATATTTTTCTCCAAGTTCTATTATTCTCCGGTTAATCTCGATCAGTTCCTCTTTGTCGCTTACTTGTCCATTGTCGATCATGAATTGGTTGTTGATCAGCGGTTGAATTTCGAGATAATCATAGTATTCTACAATCTTTTTAACCGTCTCTTCATCCTTTTGCTCCAAAACACATCTGTACACCTGTCCGGCTTCGCAGGCAGACCCGATCAAAAGGCCCTCCCTATGGGCGCTGAGGACTGATTTCGGTATTCTCGGCCTTTTGTAAAAGTAGCACAGGTGCGACAAGGAAATCAGCTTGTACAAATTCTTAAGACCTGTCTGTGTCTGAGCCAGTATAACAATATGGTTGGTCGGTTTTGTCTTATAATCGATCTGCCCGTCTTCTTTAATACAATCCGTATCGTCAAAAAAGTAGCCTTCCACGCCGTAAATAATCTTGATATCTAATTTGTTTTTTTTGACGACTTTCGCAGCATCCGGAAAAGCCTGTACTACCCCGTGGTCAGTGATCGCGATAGCCTTGTGTTTCCATGCAGCGGCTAGTTTAATCATTTCTTGAATTTCATTCAGTCCATCCATCGCGCTCATCTTCGTATGTGCATGCAGTTCTACTCTTTTTTGTTCACAGGTATCGCTGCGAACCGGAAGCGTATCTTTTTCAATAGCTCTCAGGGTTACCACCGTGACATTCTCATATGTATCCCACTCAGCCTCTCCTTGTATTCTGACAAAATCGCCTTCGCGTATGTACTGGTCCAGTTCTTCCCATTTCTCGTTGGCTAAAAACCCTTTGATACAGACGGACGTCAGTTTGTCAGTCACAAGCAGTGTAACAAGTTTCTTTCCGTTCTTGATGGTTCTCTGTTCTTTTTTGAATAGAATTCCTTCAACAATGACGTTCCCGCTCTCGGGCGATAGATCGCCGAGCTTCACCGGAGTCCCTTTTACTGGCTTAATCAGCTGACTGCGGCCTATGGGCTTAGAAGCAGCCTGTTTTTGTGGTTTTGCCTGAACTGTCCCTTCGGTTTTCCGAATTTGTGTTAATTCAAGCTGATCCAAGGCTTTTTTTTGCACTTGCACTTTTTTGTATTCATCTTCATGGTTTTGAAAGCAAACTTGAGTCGAAAATCCAAAATTTTTATGAATCAATTGTTCAAATTTGGCTGATACTTTATTATTCAACCTTTCCGTAATCAGGTCACCAAGTGCAAAAAGGGTTAAGCGCTGACCTTGCAGGATCAATTCGTTTGTCAGGATTGTCCTGGTAATCGACGCGTATTTCCCGCCTATCTCCTCGATCATGTATGGCAAATACAGGCGGGCGATCTCTTCTTCCGTCAAAACAACATCCGTATAGGTAAAGTGAAAACACGCTTCCTGAAAGTCTTCGGCCTGATTTTTGATTTGCTCTTTCAGCTTTATATAGTCACTATAAGGAATGATGAAATTCAAAGTCATATGAACCGTTAAAGTAGTGTGATCCTTTGAAATGACTGCCTTTCCAAGCCTGTAGGCATAGGCGCTTCTCTCATGTTTTCCAATCTCATTCCACGATATCGTTTGCTCGATTAGCTTGATCATATGTCTTCAAAATCCTCTGCCCTTTTCATAAGCTCAGTTATAATTTCAGTTTCTGCTACTGTGGTAACAATCTTTCCTTTTGAAAAGATCACCCCTTTGCCTTCTCCGCACGCCACGCCCAGATCCGCGTCGCTGGCCTCACCTGGTCCGTTGACCGCACAGCCCATTACCGCAATGGTCATTCTCCTCTTTCCTTGCTGATTCCTTCGATTTTTGATCGGAATAAGCTGTTTTGAAATCTCTTCCACAATTTTTTCGAGATCCACTTTCGTTCTTCCACAGGTAGGACACGAAATGATGTCTATCCCTGAGCTTCTTAGGCCGATAATCTCAAGAATTTCTTTAGCATACTGGACCTCCAATGCAGGGTCCCCCGTGATCGAAACACGCATCGTATTTCCGATGCCGGAAAGCAGCAGCGCGCCAATGCCAATAGCAGACTTTATTCTTCCCAGATCGCCGATCCCCGATTCCGTAATTCCAATATGAAGCGGATAATCTGTTTGCTGATCCAGCATACGGTAAGCTTCAAAGGTCATCGGTACGCTTGAGGATTTGATGGAGACGACGATGTCATCAAAATCCATGCCCTCAAGAAGTTTGACGTTTCTGATTGCACTTTCGACAATTCCTTTTGCTGTTACCTTGCCGTCTCTTTCGAGTATATCTTTTTCCAGGGAGCCTGAGTTCACGCCAATTCTGATCGGAATACTTCTTTCTTTTGCCGCGTTTGTAACCGCTTTTATATGCGCAAGCTCACCGATGTTTCCCGGATTAATCCTGATTTTATCGGCGCCGTTTTTAATGGCTGAAACAGCCAGGCGATAATCAAAGTGAATATCAGCGACGAGAGGCGCCGCTTTTTCGCCATAACGATGAACCACCTCTTGCTTTATCTTTCCAAAAGCTTCCGCTGACTCCTGGTCTGGTACGGAAAGCCGGATGATGTCACAGCCAGCTTCCTTTAGCTTCTCAATTTGAATGACTGCAGCGCGGACATCTGCCGTAGGAACATTCAGCATCGATTGTATGCTGACCGGTGCGGTTCCTCCAATCTCCACATTGCCGCATCGAACACATTTTTTCATAACCGTCTTCTCCATTGCCGCTTCATCATCCAAACGCGCCCAGGACAAATCTTCCGATATCGTTCCATGTCACATAAATCATGAGCGCGAAAAGCAGCATCATACCAACCAAATGAATTCTACCCTCCACTTTGTCGCTGACGGCTTTTCCGGTAATCTTACGAATGACCAGGAACAAAAGTCTTCCGCCATCCAGCGCCGGAAACGGAAGCATGTTCACAATTGCCAGGTTTAGGCTTATTAACGCTACCAGATAAAACACATTTTGAATACCTGTTTTGGCTGTATCGTCAACAATATACGCGATTCCAACAGGTCCGGTAAGCTCTGTCGCGGGCACGCCGCCCGTAAACAGCTGCCCGATCAGATCGACCATATTCTTTATCATTATATAGGACATTTGAGCGCCGCCTGCAATAGCGGCCACGGGATTGCGGTTTACCTCCGGACGAATGCCGATGACTCTTCGGCCGTCTTCACCTGTCATGACACCGGTTTCCAGAATCATCTGGCTTCCATCACGTTCGATTTGAATGCCAAATTGCTCACTGGTTCCTTTTGAAACGACATTGATTACATCTTCCCAAGCTTTAATCTCTACTCCTTCGATCGACGTAATTTTATCTCCCGGCAAAATGCCGGCTGCCTGTGCGGGGCTGCCTTCGGTCACTTCACTGATGGTTGTCGTAAGTGATGTTCCGATATAAAAAATGATGCCTGAAAGAATGATGATGGCGAGCAGCACATTCATGAATGATCCCGCCGCCAAAATGATGGCTTTTACCCATCCGGATTTTCGATTGAAAGCTCTAGAATCATCGGAATCTTCATCCTCACCTTCCATAGCGCAAAATCCGCCTATCGGAAATATCCTCAGTGAATACAGCGTCTCACCTTTCCGTTTCTTAAAAAACGCGGGCCCCATACCCAACGCGAACTCATTTACTTTCACACCGAGTGATTTGCATGCCATAAAATGGCCGAGCTCGTGCACAAAAATAAGTACGCATAGTATGATCACTGTATATATAATCATCGTTATCATTATTGCCTCCACTTTATAAAATGAGCCTAATAACCTCTTGCCGTGTCCTTGCATCGATCTCTAAAATCTGATCGATGTCAAGGCGGTATTCGGGCTGATGTAATTCAAGCATCTTTTCTATATTATTCTGTATATCTAAAAATTTAATCTTTTTTTCCAAAAATAGTTGTACCAATATTTCATTGGCTGCGTTCAGAACCACCGGATAACTGCTTTCCTCATCCGAAATTGCCTGACGAGCCAGCTTCAAGCATGTAAAGGTTTCGATATCCGGCTTTTCAAAAGTAAGCTGGCTGGCCTCTTCAAAAAAATCCAAAGATCTCTCGTACGTTTCAATCCGCTCAGGGTATCCAAGCGCGTATCGAATAGGACCCTTCATATCAGGCTTGCCGAGCTGTGCGATGACAGATCCGTCAAAATATTCAACCATGGAATGTACGATACTCTGCGGATGAACGACGACGTCGATTTGAGACTGCGGAACGTTAAACAACCATTTTGCTTCGATGATTTCAAGACCCTTGTTCATCATGGTCGCCGAATCGATCGTAATTTTGCTTCCCATCTGCCAATTCGGATGACGCAGTGCCTGCTCAACGGTCACATCTTCAAGCTGCCCCCGCCTAAATCCTCGGAATGGCCCTCCGGAAGCAGTCAATATCAATCGCCTGATTTCTTTTTGATCTGTATTTCCAGCCAAGCTCTGAAAAATGGCGCTGTGCTCGCTGTCTACCGGAAGTAAGCGGCCTTTGCAGTTTTTCAATTCACTCATGATGAGGCTTCCACCGGCAACAAGCGTTTCCTTGTTGGCAAAAGCGATGTCTTTATCCGCAAGTACTGCTTTATACGTGGGCGTCAGTCCCCTCATCCCCACCAGAGAATTGACAACGATGTCACAATCCATGCAAGCAGTTTCCGCAAGCCCCGCAGGTCCGAAAGTAAAGTAAACACGCGGATACTTTTTTGAGAGCGCCAGCGCGTCTGTCTCTGAGGCGGTTACCACCATCTCAGGTTTGTATTTTTCAATCTGCCTTATAAGCAACTCGATATTTTTTTCACATGAAAGCGCGACCGCGCAAAACTGATCAGGGTTCTCGTCAATCACCTCAAGCGTCTGTGTCCCGATGGATCCAGTACTTCCCAGTATCGCTACTTTCTTCATTGGAGTTCCCTCCTTCCGTACCTCTTCCTCTGGATCATCCGCTTACGACCAAGATCAAGACAATGTAATAGTAAGTCATCGGCGCTGTAAACAAAACACTGTCAAAGCGATCCAAAATCCCTCCGTGCCCTGGAATCAGGTTGCCATAATCTTTGATTCCAATTTTTCGTTTAAAAATAGATGCTGTTAAATCACCAAGCTGAGATACGACGCCGCCCAAAACGCCAATGATGATGCAGTGGATGAGTAAATCCTCCGCAAAATACATTCCAAACGCGCCGCAGAGGAGAACACTTCCAAGTATTCCTCCAATAGAACCTTCGATCGTCTTTTTCGGGCTTATTTTCGGGCACAGTTTATGCCTTCCCAAAACAAGGCCGGTAAAATAGGCCATGACATCCGTACCGAACGCTGACAAAAATATCAGCCAAATCAGAATTGAATATCCGTTGATCTGATCCACAAGCGTCACATGATAGGAAAAGAAGATTACATAAAAAATCCCTATAATGGTCACCATAGCGTCATCCAGGTTCCTTTTTTCGAATTGAAACAGGTAAAGAAAGCTTATGAAGACCACAAAAGCAAACCAGGCCATGTACCAGTCCGGACGTATTGCCAAAAGATCAATCGCGTACAGTGCAAAAGCGCTCAGAAGCGCAATTGTAAAGGAAGGCTTGGTTCTAATTTTTCGAAAGCTGCTGTAGAACTCATGAACGCCCAATATTCCGATCAAAAAGCATCCGGCAATCAGTATTTTTCCACCGAAATAAACGACCAGCAGAAGCGGCAGCATGATGATCCCGGACGAAATTCTTTCCTTCATAATCTACCTCCCGCCATAGCGCCTTTCTCTGCTTTGAAATTCTTCAATAACTCTTTCATATTCCTCCGGTGAAAAATCCGGCCATAAAACATCCGTAAAGACGAATTCACTGTACGCGCACTGCCACAGTAAATAATTCGAAATTCTTTTCTCTCCGCTGGTACGAATAACCAAGTCCGGATCGGGAACATCGGCATAGCGTTTTCCAGTATAAAGGTACTCTGATATTGTTTCTTCCTCGATTTGCCCTGGGAAAATGTTTCCTGATAAGATTTCCTCACCGATTTTTCTGACCGCATGGGTAATTTCGTTGCGTCCGCCATAATTCAGGGCAATGTTAAATTGCAGCCCTGTGTTGTCTTTCGTCATGGAAAGCGTTTTTTCAAGCTTTTCGACCGCTTGCCCTGGCAAGCTCCTATAGTCGCCTAAAATCTTCACTTTTACGTTGTTCGCATGCAACTCTTTAAGCTCCTTATCCACGTAAGCGACAAGGAGCTTAAAGATTCCTTTCACCTCGTCAGCGGACCGTTTCCAGTTCTCCGTGGAAAAAGCGTAGACCGTCAGGTGCTTGACGCCTAATACGGAAGAACGCTTTACGATTTCTTTCATTGCCTTCATTCCGGCGCTATGTCCGGAAAGTCTGGACAAATTTTTCTTCTTGGCCCACCTCCCGTTGCCATCCATAACGATGGCAATATGACGCGGTATCTGGTCCATATCTAACATTGTGTCTCCATTTTGGCTATACTTCCATAATTTCCTTTTCTTTTGCTGCTACGATATCATCGATATCTTTAATTGCATTGTCTACCTTTTTCTGAACGAGGTCATGTTCTTTTTTCAGGTCGTCTTCTGTCAGTTCGCCGGCCTTTTCCTGTTTTTTCAGCTCGTCGTTTGCATATCTTCTCTCATTTCGAACCGCTACCTTCGCATCTTCTCCCATCTTTTTAACGGTTTTCGTGAGTTCCTTTCTTCTTTCTTCCGTTACCAACGGCATTACCAGCCTGATTGCTTTTCCATCATTTGCGGGATTGATTCCGAGGTTTGCTACATTGATCGCTTTTTCAATCTCCCCGATGGCTTTTGCGTCAAAAGGAATGATCATCAGTGTTCTTGGATCCGGCACTGTTATATTCGAAAGATTTTTAAGAGGCGTCGGCGATCCGTAGTAATTCACCATTACCTTATCGAGAAGGGCGGCATTCGCTCTTCCGGCTCTGACTGTATTTAGATCTTCCTTTAAAAATGATATGCTCTTTGTTATTTTATCTGTTAAAATTTCCTGTACATTAATACTCATATGATTTCTCCTCCTATTTTATAATCGTCCCTATTCTTTCACCTTTAACCGCTTTTAAAATATTACCTTCCTGCGCCAGTCCAAATACATGAACCGGAATGTTATTATCTTTGCACAGCGAAGCCGCTGTAGAATCCATAACGCCAAGTCCTTTTTCCAGAACTTCCTGGTGCGTCAGGCTATCGTAGCGAACCGCATTTGGATTCTTTTCAGGATCGTCGGAATATACCGCGTCCACTTTTTTTGCCAGCAGGATCACATCCGCTTCAATCTCGGCTGCCCTGAGCGCTGCTGTCGTATCGGTCGAGAAAAAAGGATTTCCAGTTCCCGCCCCAAAGATGACAACCTCACCGCTGTCAAGCTCGCTGATCGCTCTTCTTCGAATATACGGCTCGGCTACTTCTTTCATCTCAATCGCAGTCTGTACTCTGGTGGGAATGTCAAGGGATTCAAACGCGTCCTGCAGCGCCATCGCGTTGATGACTGTCGCCAGCATACCCATGTAATCAGCCGTAGCCCTGTCCATGCTCTTGCTTGTCCTGCCTCTCCAGAAATTGCCTCCTCCGACAACGATAGCAACCTGTACACCTAAATCCCTGATCGCTTTGACCTGCTTGGCTACTTTAAGAAGCATTTCTTCATTGAGGCCAAATTTATTTTCACCTGCCAGCGCTTCACCACTGATTTTTAAAATGATTCTTTTATACTTGGGTTCCATGAATCCCTCCCTATATGATTTTAATGGCTTTGCGTATCGCTTTAAGCTTTATCTATTATATCATCATTCCAAAGGTTTTGTGAAATTTTTATAACGCATCCACAGAAAAAATTTCGATCGTTATTTGGGATTAATCCTGTGAATAATGCATAACTTTCTCAATCACAGATTTCTCATCGATTGGTTTCGGCAAATGGTCGTTCATACCTGCTTCGAAGCATTTTTCAATGTCTTCCTTAAATACATTCGCATCAAGATTTGTCGGTTCTAAAAGAGCAGCTACAATTTCACGATTAATTTCCACGTCCTCCGCAAGCAGGATGCAGTGCCCTTTAAGGTTTACTACAACCCCTGCTTCCGTGTCGTCATCCTGATCCTGCATGAACGTATCCTTTCCGCGGGCAAGGCGCACAGAGAAGGAGAATGTTGAGCCCTCTCCAAGCTTGGACTTACTCCAGATCGCACCGTCCATCATTTCAACGATGTTTCGGGATATAACAAGCCCCAATCCGGTACCGCCATATTTACGGGAAGTATTGGCTTTCGCCTGCACAAATGGACTAAACAGCCGACTTTGCTGTTCCTGACTTATCCCGATTCCGTTATCACTGACTGAGATGAGCAATGTGCATATACCACTTTTCTCCTCGGTAAGTTTCGCCTCCAAATGGATGGAACCTTTCTCTGGCGTAAACTTAACTGCATTGGTAGGAAGGTTTGTAATAACCTGTGCAAGCCGCTGTTCGTCACCGATCAGCCGCTTTTCGAGAATAAGAATGATTTCGACATCCGGTCCTGACCAGCTTTACTATTTTCAAATATTCCACTTATTGCTGCTATCGATTTTTCCGGATCGCTAAAAGCCTGACTATAATGGGTTAGCCACAGTTCTTTAACCGTACCGAATTTCGCAAGCCTCGCCGCATCAGAAAAGATCATATGATAAAATCGGTCAGCTCGTTGCTTCATTTCATCGTCCCCATACATACCCTCGCAGATAAATAGATCAGAATCCCTGATGAATCCGGGGATCGTATCGATGGGCCGTGTGTCGGTAATGTAACTGACTTTGATACCTTTTCGATCTGGGCCAAGCACCATATCGGGCGTAAATCCGCAGGCCGCTTCACCGTTTTGCAATCTCGACCACAATTCCAATGGAATCCCCTGCTCCTTTGCCCGCTCGGCGTCAAATTTCCCAATACGCGGTATGTTTATACTATATCCAATACAAGGCAGTGTATGTTTTAAAGGCAGTGCGGAAATGTGAAAATCGCCAAGCTTTAAATTAATCGGTGATTCATTGTCAAAGGACAACTCGATAAACTCAATTGGATACATCAGTTCGGGAGCAATGACACGAAGGCTGTTTACCACGTTTTCGACTCCTTGTGGACCGACAATCGTAAGCGTCTTCGTTTTTCCGTAATTGCTCAGTGAGAGCAGCAAACCTGGAATTCCGGAGATATGATCTGCATGAAAATGAGTAATCAGGATAAAATCCAAACCAACAAAACCCCATCCAAGTTCACGCATCGTAACTTGGGTGCCTTCGCCACAGTCAATGAGAAGCATATGCCCATTATATCTGGCGAGCATCGCTGTCAGATACCGATTATAAAGCGGGATCATACCGCCTGTACCAAGAAGTGATATATCAAGCATTTGTTTCACCACCAATAAAGTTAAATCTGTCTGTATCCATTCATCACAAAATCAACGATGGTTTTGGATCGAACTTTCATATTCATTTTCGTAAGTACGCTCCAAACGATATCTTCCGTTACTGTCGGCAAAAATTCGCGCAGGCTGTTGTCAAACGCAAGCAGTTCTTTAAAAAAACGTGCTAGCACATCATTTTTACGGCTTATATTCTTCGGATACCCTCTGGCTATCAACGCCATGTTGTTATCAAAATTGGGGGCAAGCCCTAAAACTTTTCCCTCTAAAGATCGCAGTACTCCAAAATTAAAAGTATGCCTATCCGGATTCGCGATCAATGTATCGAGGAAAATCATCTTTACATAATCCGGAACAAGATTTGAACCGAGCGCTCTCAGCTCGCCCACCGTTTCAATGTAATCGTCGCCGTCACTCATAAAGCTGTACGCAGGTTCATAATTCACGCTTGCATGATCTGTAAAATCTTTTGTTTTAATAAACTTTTTTTCACGCCTGTACTCAGCCATATTGAAGCCAAGCGCCATTCCAAGTTCAAACGCGAACAGCTCTGAAAACATTTCGCTGTGGTTGGCGGTTTTGTACATCCACCACTCGCCATTCGTAAGTTTCCAACATTTCTCAAAGCTCCCTATATTTGTCAACTCGGGCGTTTTACTGTTTTTAGAGTTCATCGCTTTGTTAAAACTGTCATAATCGCCACGCAAGGCAAGGTTGGCAAAGTAATCATCGTTAAATCTTATGTCAGCATATGTCAGAGTGCTGTCCGGTGATTTGACCCAATAGGAATCCGTAATTGTCGCCGCATTAACGCTGATGACCGTCTGGACATCGTCTTTTTCGGTAAGCCTGAGCGCCTTTATAAGCAATCGCGAATTTGCCCTGTGCCGGTCGATGGACCGAGTCTCAAGCCAGCGCTCTACGTTGTGTGTTTTAGCCAGATACAAAGGCAGCTTGTTTTCATTCACAATTTCTAAATGCCTGTCTTTCCATCTGGCGACAATATCGTCGCGGCTCATGATAAGTAAATCCATTCTTTTCCCCTTTTCATAATGCTATTTTAAATGGATTTTTTAAAAGTATACTAAAAGTAATTTGCAAAGTCAATGACGATTGTTTATTGTTTATTTCAGTTTTTCCTGCAAAACACTGAGCATTCCATCCACGACAAACCGATATTCCGGAGGTAATTCTCTAAGCTTATCGATAAACTTTTCTTCCTCAATCGTCAGCGCGTATTTCTCGATTTTTTCGATCTTCGTACTGATCTCTGTATGGTTAATCAGGAAATCAATTGAGGTATCAAAGAAATCCGCAAATTGCTGAAGCATCTCAAAATCCGGTTCAATTTGACCAGCTTCATATCGTTGAATATTTTGTTGTGTCGTAGTCCCAAGGAGCTCTGCCAGCTTTTGCTGACTCAGCCCGCGGGATTCTCTTAAATATTTTAAATTTTTCAATGTAATACACTCTCCCTGTACTTTTATCATAACAAGGAAACAGATGAATAATCTAAAACATAAATTGTGTAATTTCTATTGATTACTCTAAAAATGCGTTATATAATAAGAACGCCCCTATGAATGTCTCTTTAACCAGACTAACTTTAATTTGTGACAATCCGGCTTTTTTGACATAGCAAAACTTACTTTTTTATCAAACAAGGAGAATATAGAGCAAATGAAAAGAAAACAATCACTCGTGAAGACCGCTGAGCATGTCAACCCACAAGAATATTACAAGCTGCGCAATCAAGTCATCGCCTGTACAGATATCATCAATGAATGGCTTTTACGCGGACAAAAGAACAGCCACGATATTTCGCGCTGCCTGGCTGAGAAACTGAAAACGCTGTTAAATCAAAAAGAACATACGGAAACCTCGATCGCTTTTATGCTGTCCATGCATTTCAGCGACTTACCTTCTTCTCTTGAGTGTGAGGAATTTTACCCGTATTGTCAGTTTGCTCAGGATGTGCTGACCTTTCAACTACTACTCCTCAAAGAATTGATCGGGCAAGAGCAACAATCCATTCAGGCTTGTTCTCCAGAAAAAAACGAAACTCTGCTTCGATATCCAAAATATGACACATGGCTAATTGCCGCTTTTGAGCTTGCGAATCAAGACAACTTTCCTGAAACAGAGGCGCCTCTGGTTTCACCGGAAGCGTTTTCCGAGATGGAGCAAAAAACAAAAAAAATAATTGATTTATCAAAAAATAACGCGATCAAAACCCAATCCATCAACGATGCTTTTTCCACAGTCTGCCCTGTATGCAGTGAATTAATAAAAATTCAATCAAAGGGGTAGAACGCGCCCCTTATTCTCACAATATCATCGAATTATACAAAACTCGAACTTCCGTTTCGAAAGTATGAAGAAGTGGGGGGCGGAGGGGCTTACCAATTTTTCCATTATAAATGAGGCTGTTCTTATTGAAACAGCCCCAATTTTAATCGAAAATTTCTTCATGTCTGTTAACTTTTCTTTTTAAGTTCTTTTTAATTCTCTGTATCAATTTTAATAGTAAATATATACATACAACATTTACAAATAAAGTAATTACATTAATATTTAAATATTGAAGTATGCTACCTTTAAATCCCAATGACGCTTGCGAAAGCGCTTTTACATGTGCCGTAATAAACCCCAAAGGATAACCAAACAAAAACGTATCCTCTGAAATTTTCTTAAATGGAATCACAATGCTAAAAAAAACGATTTGAAAAGAAAGTTTAATGCCTTTATTGAAGCAGGCTTTATTCAAAATAACACCATTATCTTTCAAGTTTCGGACGAATACGATTTGTTTATTGTTTGCATTGACAACATTATTATAACATTATTTCTATATAATGTCAATGTAATCTTATATATAATCCTAAATATTTTATTATACGCGAAAATGCTAACGGTTTTCGCATGAATAATGTAACCGTTGAATACATTGGCTTTGCCGCAGGCGACATAACAAAAAGGACTGCCAGAAACCGTTAAGTTCCAGCAGTCCTTATGTTATAATTTAAAAAATCAGCAGCAGCTTTCACCAAATCAACGGAGCTGCGCTCCTCCAATTCGCTTTTGCGAATTGCTGTCCGTTTTTGCCGACCAAGCAAGCTTGGGGTAAAAAGGCATAAATTTTGGAAAGCCGTGCATAAGACCTGCTTGCAAATCGCAAAGCGATTTGAGCAGCGCCATTAAATGCATTAGTTGCCGGCCATCTGTTTGGCGACTTCTTCCGCGAAATTTTCTTCCTTCTTTTCGATGCCCTCGCCTACTTCAAAGCGTACCATTGTTACGACCTCGATCGATTTTCCGATTTCTTTGGAAACCTTATCTACGTATTGTTTGACAGTCAGTTCATTGTCTTTTACAAATTTTTGTTCTATGAGGCAGACTTCTTTAATCTCTTTTTTAATTTTGCCGTTGACAATTTTTTCGACCATATCCGGAGCTTTTCCTTCGTTGATCACAAGCTGCGTCATAATCTTTTTTTCGCTTTCGATATACTCCGGATCTACAGCGGATTCATCGATAAACTTTGGATTCATAGAAGCAACCTGCATGGCAATGTCCTTACCAAGCACTTCCACTTCATCAGCAGAAGCATCTGTCTTAAATCCGATGATGACGCCGATCAAGCCTCCTCCGTGTGTATAACCCGCATAAACGCATCCTGGCTCAGCTAATCGCACAAATCTGCGAATATTCATGTTTTCGCCGATCTTAGCAATCTTTGTGCTTAAGACATCCTGAACAGTTCCCTCATTTGCGTAAGGAAGCGCAAGGAAATCATCAACTTCTTTTACATCTTTTTCAAGCACGATATCCGCTAAATTGTTTACAAACTCGATAAACTCTTCATTCTTCGCGACGAAATCTGTTTCTGAATTCACTTCGATAATCGATGCCGATTTTCCATCTGGTGCAAAATTCACTTTAACGATTCCCTGGGCTGCGACTCTTCCTGCTTTCTTTGCTGCTTTGGCAAGTCCTTTTTCCCTTAACAGTTCGACCGCCTTATCCATATCTCCATCGGTTTCTACCAATACATTTTTACAATCCATCATGCCTGCGCCTGTCATTTCGCGCAGGTCTTTTACTTGTTGAGCTGTTACAGCCATTTAATTTTTCCTCCCTGTATCTAATCTGTGATTTCTCTGGATGAATCTGTTTACCAAGCTTCTTCTTCCGTGGCAGTGTCCTCAGCGTTCGTTTCTTCGGCAACTGGCCCAGCAAGATCTGCTTCAACAGCGGTCGGCTTTGCAACATCTTCTTCTGCGTCTGCGATAGCGGCAGCTTTATCCGCCGTGTTGTCAAAACCTTCTTCTTCGGCTGTCTCTGTCTCAGGCCCATCATAATAGCTTTCGCCTTGATTTGCTTCAATGATCGCGTCAGCCATTCTTCCTGCAATCAGCTTAACCGCTCTGATCGCATCATCGTTCGCCGGAATCACATAGTCAACGTCATCCGGATCACAGTTTGTATCTACAATTCCAACGATTGGAATTCCAAGAATCCTCGCTTCTTTTACAGCAATTCTCTCCTTTTTCGGATCAACCACAAAGACTGCGCCGGGCATTCCCTTCATATCTTTAATCCCGCCAAGGAATTTTTCCAATCTTTCCAGCTGGAGCCTTAGCTTGATTACTTCTTTTTTAGAGAGTTTTTCGAATGTTCCATCGGCTTCCATGGTTTTAATATCATTCAGTCTCTTAATTCTGCCTGAAATGGTCTTATAGTTTGTCAGCATCCCGCCGAGCCATCTTTCATTTACGTAAAACATTCCGCATCTTCTGGCTTCGTCAATGATCGCCGCCTGCGCTTGTTTTTTGGTTCCTACAAAAAGAACCGGCCTGCCGGATTCTCCGACCTGCTTCATAAATTCATAAGCTTCCTCGATCTTCTTAACTGTTTTTTGAAGGTCGATGATATAAATCCCATTTCTTTCAGTAAAAATATAAGGCGCCATTTTAGGGTTCCATCTTCTGGTTTGATGCCCAAAATGCACACCTGCTTCCAATAATTGTTTCATTGAGATAACTGCCATAATTTTTAATCCTCCTTGGTTTTTTCCTCCACCGTATTTCCCCCGAAAGAAACCAGACCGGCACCGCTTTCAAGTCATACGATGTGCGAATTTTAATTTTTTACTTCGACAAATCAGCCAAAGCCATTAAACATTATACTATAAAACATTTTTTTTCGCAAGATTTTTTATATCTCTGTTGTTTTGTGTGCATCTCTTTTATACGTAATTAAGTCTTCCGCGATTTCATGTGCGGCAATGGAAACCGGACGTTCTGTATCTTCTTCCGTAAGCGTAGGTTTTCCCTCGATGATGTCTCTGGCCCTCTTGGCCGCCAGAATAACCAATGTATATCTGCTGTCAGCCTTTTTTCTGATCTCATTGATTGATGGATATAACATTTTACATTTCCCCCTTATATTTCTCAATTCGTTCATAAACAGCCTGTGATACTCTCGAATGTTCCGCGATCATAATCGCCTTTACCCTGTCGACTGCTTCGGAAAGTTCGTCGTTTACAACGTAATAATCATACTTGTCGATACAAGAGACTTCTCCGAGCGTTTCAGCGAGTCGTAAATTAATCGCGTCTTCCGTCTCTGATCCCCTTTCTGTGATCCTCTTTCTGAGCTCTGCCATGGAAGGAGGCAAAATAAATATGAACACACCATCGGGAAAGCATTCTTTAATCTGCAAAGCACCTTGAATGTCGATTTCCAAAATGACGTCTTCACCCGCTTCCAATTTCTCTAAGACCTTGTGTTTCGGCGTACCGTAGTAGTAGCCGTACACTTTCGCGTATTCTAAGAAACCACCGGTTTCAATTGCCTGCTCAAATGCTTCTGTCGAGATAAAATAGTAACCTTTACCCTCTATCTCGCCGGACCTTGGGGCTCTGGTCGTCATCGAAACGGATAAGGAAACCTCTACTTCCTCCAGCAGTTTCTTACAAATTGTCCCCTTGCCCGCGCCCGATGGGCCCGAAACAACAAACAACCGTCCTTTGTGCATCTGTTACTCCTTTTTCGAAATAATTATTAAAATTATATTGTAGCATACAAAACAGGGAATTTCAAGGAATTTTTACCGGATTTGCGTCGCTACTCGATATTCTGCACCTGTTCCCTGATCTTTTCTATTTCGCTTTTGATTTCAAGCATCCATTTTGTTATGTCAATATTATTTGCTTTCGATCCGATCGTATTGGCTTCTCTGTTCATTTCCTGCACGAGGAAGTCCAACTTTTTTCCGTCGGGCTGATTGCTTTTCATAATAATTTGATTGAACTGAAGGATATGACTGTCAAGACGAACGAGTTCTTCGGTGATGCTGCTCTTGTCCGCGAAAATCGCGGCTTCAGCCAGGATTCGATCTTCCGGAATCGCTGCGCTGCCGCCGACCAATTCACTGATCCTATCTCGCATCTTTTCTACATAGGCGGCTACAACATCCGGAGACCGTTTTTCAATTTCAGCGGAAAAATCCTTAATCAGTTCTCCTCGCCTTATTAAATCCTCCGCCAGTTTGTCTCCTTCTGCAGCACGCATCCGATCCAGATTTTCCACAGCAAGCCTGACTGGGACCTCCAGCGTTCCGCAGATTTCTTCTTCATCGGATGCATCCGGAATGGCTTTTAAGACATCCGGCAGCGTCGATAAAAACTGGAGCGTGATATCGCCGGTAAGATCAAATTTATTTTGCAGCTCTTTGAGATTGTCGATGTACTGTTTTGCCACCATCTCATTGAGCCTGATTTTTACATCGTCTTCTGTTATGTTTTCAACCATGATCGAGACATCGGTTTTGCCTCGTTTGACAATCGCTTTTATGGTGTTTCTTACCCGCTCCTCCGCAAAAGAGTACCGTCTTGGCATTCGAACGCTGATGTCCATATACCGATGGTTGACCGTCTTGATTTCAACCGTTATATTGCGCTTTCCGTCTGAATATTCCGCTCTTCCGAAACCTGTCATGCTTTTGATCATCAAATTTCTCCTCGTTTTGATTTACATTGTAAGTTTTAGGATGTACAATGGTTATTATACATTACTTTGGGGGAGAATCCAATGGCTTTTGACGGAATAATCACTTTCGCGATAACGAAAGAATTGGCTAAGCGTTTAACAGGAGGTAAAATTGAGAAAGTCTATCAGCCTGAAACAGACGAGCTGATTTTTCATATCCATGCGCATGGCGAAAACTATAAACTCTACGCTTCATGCGCAAGCAGCCACGCCCGTGTCCATCTGCTTACAGAGAGTCCTGTCAACCCACAGACGCCGCTGGCCTTTTGCATGCTGCTCCGAAAACATCTGGCAGGTGGCCGGATTACTGAAATTACACAAATAGATACAGAGCGTATCCTGGAAATCCATGTGGATACGATCAACGAACTCGGCTTTTCGGTCAATAAAAAATTGATCATCGAAATTATGGGAAAACACAGCAACATCATATTGATCGACGCAGCGACGCAAAAAATCATAGACAGCATTAAAAGAGTCTCTATTGACGAAAGCAGGGTGAGACAGATTCTCCCTGGCAAGATATATGAGCTTCCTCCCACGCAGGGGAAAATTCCACTGGCCAGGCTCACACCCCAATCGATCGAGCAGCTTAGTAACTGCTCTGCTTCCATTATCAGCAAATCGCTGCTAAGCGGAATACAGGGGATCAGTCCCGGCATTGCGGATCGTCTCGCAAGCATCGCAGAGTCTTCCGAAGCACGCCTGGAGGATTATGGCGATGTCATTTATCGCGAACTCCTTTCTATGCGCGCGAAACTAGATTCAGATGACTATACGCCGGTCTGCTATCTGGATGATACCAAGACGCCCCTTGATTTTCATATCTTTTCCCTTCCGGCGTTTGAAAGTTTATGTGAAAAACAAGTTTTCCATACGGCAAACGAATGTGTTGAATTTTACTATATCCATAAAGCAGGGGCAAACCGTGTCAAGCAAAAGACAGCCGACCTGGAAAAAGCGATAAAGGGCCGTCTGGATAAACTTTACCTGAAAAAGCAGCGTCTCTCAGAAGATTTGCTCAAAGCCGAAAATTCGGATACCCTCCGTTTGTTCGGAGAGCTCCTGACCGCCAACCTGTATCTTGTGAACCCCGGTGACATTGAGGCCCGCGTGATCAGTTATTACGATGGAACAGAAGTCATCATTCCTCTGGACAAACGCCTTACTCCGGCTAAAAACGCACAAAATTATTTTAAAAAATATGGAAAAGCAAAGACGGCAATTAAAGAAAAAACGGTACAGTTAGCGGATACAAACGCCGACATCACCTGGCTGGAAACGGTGGAGTCTTTTGTTGAAAACGCTGCGACTGCGGAAGAAATTGAAGCGCTGAGGGATGAGCTTACAGAGCAAGGTTATCTAAAAAAACGAAAAAGTAAAAATAACCCTTCGAAAATAAAACCTGCTCCGTTTAAGTACAAGACCAGTGACGGTTTTCGCGTATTGGCTGGTAAGAATAATCAGGAAAATGAATTTTTGACGTTTAAAACAGCAGAGCGCACGGATCTTTGGCTCCATACCAAAGACATTCCCGGCTCTCATGTCATTTTATTTACGGAAGGCAGGCAGCCAAGTGAATCAGCGATCTTTGAGGCCGCCGGGATCGCCGCATATCATAGCAAAGGCAAAACATCGGAAAATGTCCCCGTAGACTATGTCCCGGTTAAATATGTAAAAAAGCCAAGCGGCGCCAAGCCTGGCATGGTTATCTTTACAAACAACCGAACGGTATATGTCAATCCGAAACTTCCGGAAGTGTCTGAATGATCCAGTCGATCATCGTCTGAATGACCTCAGTCCCGTCCTTTTGCAGGTTCCCGTTGTGGAGTTCATGAAAATAACCGGGCCATTCTATATACGTACAAGAATCCCCTTGGAGAGAAGCAAAGGCTCTTGTGCTTTCAATGCTACAAACGCTGTCGAACTCGCCATGCATCAGTAGCATAGGCTTTTCAACGCCTCCGTTATTCCCTTTATGCGAGCCCTTTTCGAGCGCTCTTCCAATCTTATATGCCTCAAGCGCTGTCTGCACTGTAATGCTGTTATGAAAAAGCGCCTTTCTGCCGTCACCCATGATCATCTTCGGATTCCCAAGGTGAGCAGGTCTGAGATTAGCGTTGATCGCAAAATCCGGCTTTACCTTATGGGCAGCTTTTAAAATCAGGCGTACATGTTTTGGTACTTTCCGCACAAGTCCGAGCCATGGCCCAGAAATGATATAAGCTGCCGGACTGCCTGAAAGCATACCCCTGACGCGATAATCCAGCACGATGTTGCCTCCCAGGCTATGGCCGTATAAAACAATCGGAAGCCCCGGATACTGGCAGTCTGCATACCTAAGCAATTGATCAATATCCTTAAGCACTTCGTTTCGCGGCGCGCAATGTCCTCTTCTCCCGCTGCTGCAGCCGTGTCCTCGTAAATCCATGCCAATCACGGCCAAACCGGATTGTGTAAACATTTGAGCCATACGGTCATATCTTCCCGCATGTTCACAGATTCCGTGAATCAAACAAAGGACAGCGCGAGGATTCTGTGTGTTCCATTGGTATCCCATGGTACTTTTAAAAGAGGTATTTAATTTAAATACGGTACTCACTTCTAAATTCTCACTCCTAAATTTCTAATTACCAAATAATTGCACAAAATGGCCTTTATCTTACAGAAATTGTGTCTTGTCTTGTTTTTTTGTTTCCCATTCCATATAATAACCAATACAATAGCCGACATATCAGGTTATAACCTAAAATACCAGGTAATGATCTATCCAAGGTTGTCTATGAACCATAAGAACTTCCATCATCCTAAGATACGAGGTGAATACATGAAAAAAACGTGCTTTTTATGCGGCAATATTTATTATCACAACATTCCTTTTAAAAGTGGTTATGTCTGCGAAGAATGTATACGTTATTTAAAATCTCAAAACAAATAAGTTATTGCTTGTGAGGAACCCTTATCTCTTTTCCCGAAGGGTTTGTGTTCTTTGACTTTTCTTATGGTTTTTAGGTTGCGCTCATAATTGGCGCATCTTTCGCGGCCGCAGCATTTTAAAATGCGGCCGTTATTATTTTACCGCTCTCAACTTTTTTAATACACGCGAAAATTCTTCCGGAAGCGGACTTTCCAGTTCAATATATTCACCGCTGCGCGGATGTGTGAATCCCAGCAAATTCGCATGAAGCATCTGCGTTTCCACACCAAGCACTTTCTTTTTGGGCCCATAGACCTGATCACCCAGAAGTGGGTGCCTGATATAGGACATATGCACTCTAATCTGATGGGTTCTGCCTGTCTCAAGCCGCGCTTCAATAAATGTAAACTTCCCAAACCTTTCAAGCACTTTATAGTGTGTTATCGCGTTTCTCGCGTTTACATCTGTAACGGCCTGCCTGAGTCTGTTGCGCGGGTCTCTTCCAATTGGAGCATCGATCGTTCCTTCATCAGCCGTAATATTGTCGTATACAATCGCGCTGTATGCTCTTACAATTGTATGACTCGCAAGCTGTGCCGCAAGAGAGCGGTGTGCCACATCATTCTTGGCCACCATGATAAGTCCGCTCGTGTCCTTATCGATTCGATGTACAATACCTGGCCTGATGACTCCATTGATCGTAGAAAGGCCTGCCTCACAGTAATACAGCACCGCATTGACGAGCGTTCCGCTTTCATTTCCAGGCGCCGGATGCACGACCATTCCCTTAGGTTTATCAATAACCAGTACGTCTTCATCCTCATACGCAATCTGAAGCGGGATTTGTTCCGGTTTTACGTCAATTTCTTTGGGCGGCGGAAAAATCAGGGTGATACGATCACCGGTACAGACTTTTTGCTTCTTGGAAAGGCATACTTTTCCATTTACCGTCACTTTGCCGGATTCGATCAGCTTCTGGACATAACTCCGGGAAAGCTCTTCGGACACGGCTGAAAGAGCAGAATCAATTCTTTCTCCGTCAATCTCACAGGTTGCCTCAAGTTCAATGACTTCCTCATTTGTCATCTAACCGCTCCTTTCCTTTTCTCAAACTTTCGCGGAAAGAGTATAAAAAGCAGCAGCAAGCCACAGCCCACACAAACGCAAATGTCTGCGATGTTAAAGACAGGAAAAACTCTGAAGTCAAGATAATCAACGACAAATCCCAAACGCACTCTGTCAGTAACATTGCCAATCCCACCGCCTCCAATTAAGGAAAGTGAAAGCAAAAGCATCCAATGCTCTGTATTCCGTTTTTTATAAATATAGATCAAAATTGCTGTGGTAAAAATTGCCGGCAGTAGAATCAGAATCATCATATGCCCTTCCAGAATACTGAACGCCCCACCAGTGTTTTGAATATAAGTTATATGAAACAAGTTTTCGACGACCGCAATCGACTCTCCAAGATGCATAGTAACGCGGACGAGCTGTTTAACGATCTGGTCTAGGATCACTATAAACAAAACAATCAAATAGTACATGTGAAATTAGGGGCATTTTATGCCCCGTCTCCTATTCTGATATTCACCATGGTCTGTGAGAGATCATTGTTATCCATCGGTTTCATGGTAATCGTCTGCTTGACTTCGGGCTTTACATCCATGAACTGTTCATCGATTCTAAATTCTTCAAAAATTTCAGCGCTCAGTGTGTCGAATTTTTCCAGTTCGGATTCCAAAAGGCTTTTGTATTTTGATTGAAATTTAGTAAACCTGTTTTTCAGGTGGATGCTCTCTTCCGTCAATCTTTCAACAGATTCTTTTGCCTCTCTCTGGATCAATTCGGCATCCAGTTCCGCGTTTTTGAGCAAAATCTCCGCGCGTTTTTCAGCGCTTGCTGAGATATCTCCCATCAAAGCTTTTGCAGCTTCCAGCGTTTCTAATACCGCGCCTTCAGAGCCTTTGTATTTTTGAAGCTCTGCCGTAAGCCGCAAGGCTTCGGTCTTTAATGTGGCATTTTCGGTGAGTATTTTTTCCATATCGACGGTGATCAGGTCAAGATAACCATCCACTTCATCTTCCTTGTATCCGCGAACGCTCCTTGAAAATTCTTTGTTTTGAATGTCAAGAGGTGTAATCATCAGTTTCATCCTTTCAAGCTTTTTTGTATTGGAGATATCGTTTCTTACACAATCAAGCGAACATGAGTAAGACATAAACCAGTAAATCTCTTACGACCTTTACCAGCAAAAACGCAAGCAATATTGAAATATCAAGCATTCCGGTATTAAGACGAGAGGTAAGCATCCTACATGGCGCTACGACGGGTTCTGTCAACGTTACAAGCACCTGATAAATCTTATACACCGCACTGTTCCCGCGCATAAACCAACTGCAAATCGCCCTCGCAAACAAAAGCAATATGATGATTTGCGCAAAGCGGTCAATAGCGAATATGAGTACCCTCATTTACTACCTCCAGGGATTTTTCTGATTTCCGTTTGCGAAATCGATCCCTTTATGCTCGACATTTGCGGAAATATCCACATTTTCCGGAGCAAAGACAAAGATATTATTCGCGATTTTCTGAACATTTCCGTTTAATGCGTATGTAGCGCCGCTCAGGAAGTCAAAAATCTTTCTTGCTGTATCCGATTCCATTTTCTCCAGATTAATGATGACCGGTTTTTTGCCTTTTAAACTTTCTACAAGCTTAGGGCATTCGTCAAAAGCTTTCGGTTCTGTGACGACTAATTTGAACGGAGCGGTCATCGGACTGACCGACCGGTTTTGAATCGGCAATACTTTTGAGTCTTTCATCTCTTGCCTCGTTGCGCCGTGCGATCTCGTCTCAATTTGTTTTCGATCCAGCTGGCTTGCTGCCGCCTGAATTTCCGCTTCGGAAATATCATCATCGTCTATTTCCTCAATACCTACCAGATCTTTAAATTTTCCAAAAATACCCATGTTCATCCTCCTTGTTTTACGATAGATTTCTCGCACCAAATATAGCAGTACCGACCCGGACCAAATTCGACCCTTCCCTGATTGCGACTTCATAGTCATTTGACATTCCCATTGAAAGTATTGTAAAGTCAAGGCGCTCGCGCTCCATTTGACTGTACTTGTCAAACAGCCTTTTTACTTCTGCAAAATAAATGCCTGCGTCCTCCGAATTGTTTTCAAAAGGGGCAATGCACATAAGGCCTTTGATTTTGATGTTTGGACATCGCTCTAAAATATCCTGTATCAGGTTGCCTGTCTCTTCCGTCGTAATACCAAACTTGCTCTCTTCGTTGGCCGAATTTACCTGAATCAAAATATCCATTACTTTATCGTTTTGCCTGGCTCTTTTGTCAATCTCCTCTGCAAGATGAAAAGAATCGACGGAATGAATGAGACTTACTTTGTCTATAATGTATTTTACTTTATTGGTCTGCAGATGGCCGATCATATGCCACCGAACGGGTTTTACGAAGTCATATTTATCCATAATCTCCTGAACCCTGTTTTCTCCGATGTCGGTAATCCCGGACTTTATGGCCTCATTGATCTCCTCAGCGTTTCGCGTTTTGGTTACGGCGCACAAGATCACGTCATCCGATCTGCGCCCAACGCTTTCCGCCGCTTTTTCTTTGATTGTATTAACCTTTTCTATATTTTCTCTTATGTTTCCCATCTTATTCCTCAGTAGCGACTCGGATTTATTAAAATCTCGTCATAAATCTCAACCGTATTAACCTTGCTTCCTTGTTTGTCAATAAAATATGAAACCTCTGCCAGCGAGTAGTGGCCATCAGATGTCATGATTTTTATCGGTTTGAATATGTATGATCCACTTTTTGATTTTATATATACGCCAATTGCACCATCGCTGGTGGTTATGCTCTCATTTTTTATGATGATTCCATTGTAATCGGAAGTAACCACGGTCGCCGGCGCCATCCTTACTTTCGCAAAATCCTCATAGTACCGATTTGTCGTAAAAATAATCAGCCATTTATCTCCATCTTCTATGATCTCTGTGATGGTCGCCTTAATCTGCCCTAGCGGAAGGTTAATCGTAACGCTTCTGTCCAGCTTATACTTTGAAACATTTCCGGCTTCTACCCAGCATATTATATACCATTTTCCATTCTTACAGATTTTATACAGCGGCTCATCTTTCAGCGTGCTTTCCCTCACAACATTGACGGGCCCTGGAACAGGATTTAGCCTGCTCACACGTTCATATTTTAAGTCACGCATCGTTTCCGGTGTAAAAAGGTTTTCATAACCGTCGATGTAGTAACTGGTTATGCCATTGAATTCATTGACACAATTTAAAAGTTTTTCACCATCGTTTCCAAGCCTTGTTGTTATATCCTTATATTTGCTTTCCCCATTCGTGCCTTCAGGTATGATGGAGGAAATTTCAAGAATTTTTGTTCCGGTCTTGACTTGAACTCCGTCTCCTACGTAATAATTGACCATCCCCGAACGTGCCGCCGCGTATACTTTTTCATCGCGAACAAAATAGCACGTTACCTGATCCGTAATTTTAAAATTTCCATATTGAAGGATATCCGTTCCCGTAAGCGCCCCTGTAACTCCGGGAACTGCGTAAATAACCGCATACAGGAGGATTAAGGCAATTATAAACAAGCTGGTCAGAATTTTCTTTGTCTTTTTCATATCTCTTCCCCTCTGATATCTTACACTAAACCAGTTGTGGTTTCAACCATGGGATTATGTTATCTCCAAGATTTTTTTTATAATTTGCTTTTCTTTTTTGGATAGTTGATCATTTTTGAGAATGAAATTTTCAAAAAGTTCGGGCCGTTTTTCTTTTGTCAGCAAAAGTGATTGCTCAAGCTTCCAAAGCCGAATCAACTCATGGTTGCCGCCCGTAAGCACTTCCGGCACATCCATTCCCCTGTAATTTCTCGGCTTTGTGTACTGCGGATACTCCAAAAGACCCGAATAAATGGATTCTTCGCTGATCGACAGGCTTTCGCCCAAGACGTTTGGAATCATCCTGGCCACCGCGTCGATTAATACCATAGCGGCAAGTTCACCTCCTGTGAGAATATAGTCACCGATCGAGATCTCTTCCATATTCCAATATCCCAAAATCCGCTCATCCACGCCTTCATAATGACCGCAAAGAATGAATAGTTCTTCTTCATCTGAAAGCGCTTTGATTTTATCATGATCCAGGATCTTTCCGCGCGGAGACATATAGACTGCTTTCTTCCCAGACGCACCGGTCGCTTCCAGGCTTCTGAATATCGGATCCGCCGTCATAACCATACCGACGCCACCGCCAAACGGCGTATCATCTACTCTTTTATGCTTGTCCAATGTATAATCCCGAATATTGGTCAATGTAATCGTAAGCAGGCCGCTTTCCGCAGCTCTGCCTAAAATGCTGCTCGTTGTCACAGCTGTAAACATTTCGGGAAAAAGCGTCAACACGTTGATTTTCATATTTCAAGAAGTCCTTCAATTAGTTTTACTTTTATCAAGCCGTTTTGGATATCTATCTTTAAAACAAACTCTTCCACCGCCGGTATTAGAATTTTTTTTCCGTTTTCCATTTCAATTTCATATAAATCTTGCGCAATATTCTTAATGACGTTGTTTAATCTGCCAATTTGCCGATCTTGTTCATCAATGACCACAAGACCGATCATGTCGCGTATATAATACGTGTCTTCAGGAAGCTTTTTCAAATCGTCAGTACCGATCAAGACGGCTTTTCCTTTTAAGTTTTCTGCCTGGGTCCGATCATCCACACCCTTAAGCTTCAGGATGACCAGGTCTTTATGGTATCTTACCTTATCAATCCAATACGTTTGGTCTTCCAGATAAACCTGCGAAAGCTCTTCAAATCTTTCTTTTGAGTCGCAATAATGATATACTTTTACTTCACCTTTTAAACCAACTACATTTACAATCTGTCCGATCTGTATTTTTTCCATTCTTTTTCTCCGAGACCCCTTGCTGGCAAAGGGAAACCCTTCTGCACTGAATAAAAAACCACAGGGAGCGCCGCAATGCTACAGCCCTCCCCGAATGATCCGCTAATGTGTAATCTCAACGACTACTTTCTTTCCTGCTTTTGTTGCCGCTGCTTTAACGACAGTTCGAATCGCTTTTGCGATTCTGCCATGTTTTCCAATGACTTTACCCATATCATCAGGTGAAACTTTCAACTCGATGACAATCGCCTGTTTGTCGACGGTTTCTTTTACTTCAACTTCGTCAGGCTTGTCTACCAGCCATTTTGCAATGGCCGCGACTAATTCTCCCATAAGTTTTCACCGTTTCCTTACTCAATGATTCCGGATTTCTTAAAAAGGCTTCTCACAGTTTCGGTAGCCTGAGCGCCGGAAGACAGCCATTTTTTAGCCTTTTCGCCATCTATTTTGATATCGGCAGGGTCCGTAAGTGGATTATAATAGCCAATCTCTTCAATAAATTTCCCGTCTCTTGGAGCGCGTGAATCAGCCACGACAACTCTGTAAAAAGGCTTCTTATGAGCGCCCATTCTCTTTAGTCTGATCTTTACCACAATAATTTCCTCCTTTTCTCGCTTATCTATATCTTAAAACTCAGTTGTTTACTGAATTTAGGACCTGATTAAAACCCTTTGAACAATTTGTTTTTTTTGTGTTTACTGCCGCCCGAAAATTGTTTCATCATTTTACGCGCATCATCATATCGCTTAATGAGCGTATTAATCTTACTTACAGGCTGCCCGCAGCCGGCCGAGATTCGCTTTCTTCTGCTGGCATTCAGCAGCGATGGATTTTTTCTTTCCTCTTTTGTCATGGAAAGAATGATCGCTTCCATCTGCATAAATTCCTTTTCGCTCTCATCAAGGTCCACTTCTTTAGCGGCTTTCGCGCTTACGCCCGGAATCATATCGAGCAGTTTTCCAATTCCGCCCATTTTTTTAATCTGCCCCATCTGATCCAAAAAGTCTTCCAGTGAAAATTCATTTTTCTTAAACTTCTTTTCCAGTTCGGCTGCTTTTTCCTCATCGTAGCTTTCCTGTGCTTTTTCGATTAAGGAAAGCATATCGCCCATGCCCAGAATTCTGCTCGCCATGCGTTCTGGATGAAACGGTTCAAGCGCATCTGATTTTTCACCGACGCCGATGAACTTGATCGGTTTGCCTGTCACTTTTTTTGCTGAAAGCGCCGCGCCGCCTCTCGTATCACCATCCAGTTTGGTCATGATGATTCCATCGATGCCGAGCTTTTCATTGAAGCCTTCTGCCGCGTTGACCGCGTCCTGACCAGTCATCGCATCGACGACTAATAAGATTTCATGCGGTTTAATCTCTTTCTTGATTCGGACCAACTCTTCCATCAAGTCTTCGTCGATCTGCAATCTACCGGCAGTATCGACGATCAAAACATCGTAACCTTTGATTTCGGCTTCTCTCATCGCTTTTTGGGCGATCACTTCCGGTTGCCTGCAGTCTCTCATGGTAAATACGGGTACATCCACCGATTTCCCTACGATTTCCAATTGATCGATGGCCGCTGGCCTGTAAATATCACAGGCGCAGAGCATTGGCTTTTTACCGCTCTTTTTCAGATACCCTGCGAGTTTCCCGCAAGTCGTCGTTTTACCAGTTCCCTGAAGGCCTGCCATTAAATAAACTGTGAAGCCTCTCGGGGAAAATGTCAGTTTGCTGCCCGTGCCGCCCATGAGTGCGACGAGTTCGTCGTTTACAATTTTCACGACCTGCTGGGCCGGAGTGAGACTTGACAGGACGTCGCTGCCGAGTGATTTTTCCTTGACTGTATCGACAAATTCTTTGACGACTTTGAAGTTTACATCCGCTTCAAGAAGCGCAAGCTTAACCTCGCGCATCGCTTCATTGATATCTGCTTCCGTCAGGACCCCTTTGCCTCTTAATTTCTTAAAAACGCCTTGCAGTTTTTCTGATAATCCTTCAAACGCCATTTTACTCCTCCTGAGCCTATTAGATGAGCCTGCTTAACCGGCCGAACCTGGTGACCTGCACCCTACAATCCCAATGTATCGATGATCTCTTTGATTTCTGTCAATTGCGCAGTAAAATCTTTGTCACTCGCATGTGAGCGGATCAGCGCGTCAATTTGCTCATTTGCTCTCTTGATTGTTCCCTTTGTGTTCTCAAATTTACGGACCAGCCCAAGCTTTTTCTCGTACTCGCTGAGCGTCTTTTCAGCGTTTTTCAATGTGTCGAAAACGCCTTGCCTGCTGATCGAAAAACTTTCTGCGATTTCAGACAGCGAGTAGTTTTCTTCATGATAAAGTCTCAGGACTTCCCGTTGTTTCTCTGTCAAAAGCTGTGCGTAGAAATCGTACAGCAAGCTGGTTTCGATAATCTTGTCGTACATAGCATTCGCATCGCCTTTCATCCCGACAAGCCTTATTGCTTGACACTTATACAAGTTACCATAAAAAACAAACTACTGTCAAGTGTTTTTACTTAACAGTGCATGGCTAACGCATGAAAGAAAAAAGCTAAGGAGGTGCGGACGTTTTTTTGGACTTAGTTATACCGCTAAACCAATACTGCGTCTATATTCCATAGGACTCAAAGCCCCAAGTGATATCTTTATACGTTTCTCATTATACCATCTAATATAGCGATCAAGTTCATCAACAAAATCATCTATTGAAACGTCTTGCCAAGATCTTCCATAGAACATTTCATTCTTGAGCCTGCCGAAAAATCCTTCACATGCCGCGTTATCAGGAGAACGCCTTTCTTCGACATTGATCTCACTAACCCGGAATCGTCCATCCTTGATATCCAGCCGGGCCAGCGATAGTGCGATCCCCTGTCACTACTATGCCGATTTCGGCATAATACAGATTAAGCCGAAGAAAAAACTATACCGAAGAATCCCTATGGACCTGATTATTGCTGCATATCATAACACTACAACGAACACGACATCAATGATATACTAAAAAGAAAAGTACAGGCGGGATAAGATAAAATGTTAGCAAATAAAAA
>Ga0123353_10000083_pt1 | contig 105836 bp, 125 predicted proteins | sample TergutLab28metaG_3_FD_92763 | JGI IMG/M metagenome (GOLD analysis project Ga0123353, IMG submission 92763) | Labiotermes labralis P3 segment gut microbial communities from Petit-Saut dam, French Guiana - Lab288 P3 | ecosystem: Host-associated > Arthropoda: Insects > Digestive system > Gut ...
TACCAACATTTTTAATTATGCTTGCTGGGGACCCCATTCCAAACAATCCATTTTCTCTTAAACTATTTTTTATATAAAGTCCTGTAATAATATGTCCACAACCATCAAAATTTCCTTTAAAATCATTTGTAGCATTTCCTATTGGTATCCACCCTTGTCCATTATTCCAATTCTCCCCATACTCAGATAAATCAATATTCTTCATCAGTTTATAATACTTACCTGCAAGTGCATAAGGTGCTGTATTTGCATTTACCCTGGTTGCTAATAATGCTAACCCTGCTGCTGTTACTATTAAATAAGGATTATTCTCTGTACCATCCCCATCAAAATCATTATACTCTTTATCCTCACTTTCAAATATCTTACTACCTCCTTTTCAAGCCTCTTTAACTTCCTTTCATCCCATATATATTTCATCAACCTCTTTACCTTCTATTCATAACCCTCCTTCATTAGGTATAACAATGCTAAACTGTTTGTTATTATTCCCTACTGTATTACTTGCTCTTACAGTGAAATTATAAGTATCTGTTATTTCAGGATACCCTGATATAACACCTGTGGTACTGTTTAAACTTAATCCTTCAGGTAATTCACCTGATATAACACTTCAGGTTATAGGTATAGTGCCTGTAGCATTTAATTCTTCTGAATAATACTCACCTGCTGTTCCATTAGGTAAACTGTCTGTTATAATTAAAGGAGCTTCAGTTATTGTTATTGTATATAATCTACTGTCTGTCCCTGAACCATTAGTTGCAATTATAGTAAACTGAAATACACCTGATACTACAGGAATACCTGATATGGTATTATTAGTTAATGTTAATCCAGCAGGTAAACTTGATGCCTGTAAACTAAAAGTTATAGGGCTATCTCCTGCTGCATTTAAAGTTAATGAATAACTATTATCTTTTATTGCTGATAATAATGCCCCAGTTGTTATTACAGGTGAACCTGAAGGTCCAATAGTTATACTGTAAGGTTTTTCATCAATATAATCTTGCCCTGTTATATTTTGTGCTTTTATACTAAAATTATATGTTCCCTGTGTTGTAGGTGTTCCTGTTATAGTAGCCCCATTTAAACTTAATCCCTGAGGTAATGTTCCTACTAATGTTCAGGTGATAGGTGTAGTTCCTGAAGCAGCCATAGTTTGGCTATAACTTTCACTTTCCCTGCCACTGTTTAATGAAGGAGTTGATATTACAGGTTTTGCATATACTATAATTTTAAAATCCTCCTCTGCTATTCCCCCTATATTCTGTACTCTGAATCTAAAGTTTGATGTACCTGTATTTGCAGATACTCCATATATCTTTATTGCTGTGGTAGGAATTAAATAATCAGGATCTGTAACTTCATCAGTTTCCCATAATAAGCCCTCTGGTAGATTTCCTGATATAAATGACCATTCAAAAGGATTATCTCCACTTGCATATATATAATCTTCATATTCCTCCCCAACTATTCCTGTGTTTAATGTAACAGTTTTTATTGATGGAGTGGTTATTACTAAATGAAATTGTTGAGGAGTACTATCCCCAAATCTATTTATTGCCTTTACTGTGAAATAATAACTGCCTGGGGTTGGAATAAGTCAATATAAAGCCCCATTACTGTTTAATTGAATATTAGCCCCACTTGAAGGGCTTATAGTGTATTCCCAGGTTATAGGGGCAGCCCCTGAAGCCTGTAATACAGTTGTAAAAGGTCTATCTACACCCCCTCCTAACTCTGAATCTGATGTTATTACAGGCACTGCTCCTACCTCTAAAGTAAAAGTAGATGTTGCCTGTGCTGTTCCATTAGTTACTCTTACTTGAAAGGTATATATACCCTGTGAGGTTGGAGTTCCTGATAAGGTTGCTGTACCTGCTGTAAATGTCATCCCAGGGGGTAGCATAGAGGTATTAACAACTACTCAGGTTACTGTATTAGCAGTATCTATACCTTCAGCAGAAAACTGTAAATTACCATAACTAACATTCTGTGTACCTACTCTTAAAGTTCCTGCTGTAGTTATTGCAAGAGCTAAACCAGCATCTATACTAAAATTCTTAGGAATACTGTCCCCTGCTGCATTTGTTGCAACTACTGTAAAATTAAATGTTCCTGTTGCTAATGGAGTTCCTGTTATAGAACCATCATTATGAAATTCTAAACCAACAGGTAAAGAACCACTAACTATATTATAAATTATAGGGGCTGTTCCTGTAGCAGTTAATTGTGCTGAATAAACATTCCCTAACCTTGCATAACTAAACCCTGTTGTTGTAATATCAGGTAATTCATTTACTGTTATCTGAAATACCCCATCCTGATGCCCCAAACTATTAGTTGCCCTTATACTAAACTGATATAACCCTGCCTGTAAAGGAGTGCCTGTTAATAATCCTGAAGAACTTAAACTTAATCCATTAGGTAAATTACCCCCTATAACTTCTCACTGTATAGGTGTAACACCAGCAGCAGAAAATTGTAAGTTGCCATAACTTTGATTTAATACTCCATTCCTTAAAGGAGATATAGTATTAATATTAGGGGCTGAAGCAACAAGTAAAGTATATACTTTTGTTACTCCTATATTATCATAGTCATTATAAGCAGTTATAGTAATCTCACAACTTTGTCCATCAACAGTTGGAGTGCCTGATATATTTCCTGAGGCTATTGATAAACCTGTAGGAATAATTCCTTGTGTAACTACTATAGAATACACTAAATTACCATTTGTACCTGTTACTGTAGGAGTGAAGCTATAAGGTTCATTAAAAACTGCACCTGGTATATATTCATCTTCAATTGCAGGAGGTTCATGTACTTCTAATTGAAAATTTTCTGATGTTACATATCCTAATCCATCAGTTACATTTATTGTAAAATTATAAGTATCTTCCTCTAACCCTAAAATACCTGTAATATGACCAGTACTATCTACAGTAAGACCATGTCCTTGTGGTAATCCTGATATTGAAAATATAAAAGGTGAAGTACCTGTATCTTGTTGAATATTTACTTGTCCTCCATAATCCCTTCCTTTTAATCCAAAGGGCAATATATCTTGTTCAATTATAGGAGCTACAGCCATTTCAACAGTTGTAGTACCTTCAAAATAACCTTGTTTTTGATTTATTATAGTATTTCTTATAGCCATAAGAGGAGGTTCATTACCTGCTCCAAAGGCTGTAGTTAAATCTATAACTAAAAAATTATCTATTTTACCATACTGGTCATCATTACCATTAGTTGTTTTTTGAAATGCTGTTCTTGGTAAAAATGCTGTTCTATCTGCTGTTCATATATCATCTATTACCACTCAACCTGTAATATCTGTAGTTTGAAGACCTTCTGCTACAGGCACATAAGCAACCCCTTTATTAGGTAAGTTTACTGCTGCTCCTGCTGTTGTATTACCATGTATCATTGCACACATAGATACAACCCCAGCTGTTGAACCTCTTAATCTTACTACCTGCTTCACATAATATTTTCTACCAACAACAGTTGGCATAGCTGCTGTAGGATTTACAGCAACCATACCTTGTGTTTTTGACCCTATCTGTAAACACCAAGATCCTACCTCTGAATGATCAGGTGTAGGACTATTTGTTGCAACTCTTGTAGGACTTAAAGTACTTTGTGTATTTGACTGGTTAGTCATATAACCATTTCAAGAAGTTACATTAGTTTCAAATCCCCCATTTATTACTAAGTTTGTTAATTGTACTTGAGTCATATTTTAAGTTTTAGCAACCCATACAAATACTGTAGGGTTATTTATACTATATTCCTGTGCTGCATTACTGTTAGCAGCTTCATAAGTTAAAACTATCCCTTCATTACCCTGAGGTCCCTGAGCTTTTACTTCTGTATCAAGATTACCAATAAATCAGTTACCTGTTACACTGTCTATATGAGGGGAAACTACTGTATTATCTAATCCTTTAACAACTACCAACACTAATCTTCTATTATCTAAATTATCTAAAGGATCTTCAAATAATACAGTTAATTTATGAGTACTAAAGTTTACTGTATAATTTATTCCTTTAGTTAATATTTGCCCTCCATAGTGTAATAAAATAAAAGCATTTGAAGTAATACTGTCATCTATATCAAATATAGACTTAACCCCATCAAGCTGTGAGGTTAAGTCATATTCTATAACAGTGTTTTTATTACTTATTTTTATACGTTCAGAACCTACATCTACATAATGTTCCCCTGTATCAGTATATATTAATTGTCCATCCACTATAGGGATAGTACTTACATCATTACCTGATATTCTACTATGTTTTACTTTTGCCATACTATCCTTCTTTTTTATTGTTTGTTATTATTATTAGGGACAATTAAAATTCATTCCAACTTACTTCTGCATTATCTATAAGGTCTTTTAATTCATCTATTGCTCCTTGTACATCTTCTGCTTCTAACTCTGATACACCATTTTTATAAGAAATTTGATTTGCATGAAGGCTTTCTGAAGTAACAACATTACCAGAACCATTAGTAACTAATATTTTATTAGCTTCTGCACTACCTTGAACAATATCTACTTTACCTGTAATTTCATTTTGTAATCCAGTTGTTAAATGTGTTTTTGCAACCCCTGCTGTTAGTGTACCTGTTAATAATGTAGCCTCAATTTGACTTCCACTATTTATTGATACCTGTATTTGATTATTAGTTGCACCTGTATATACAGGAATTAAATCTCCAAGTGATATTCTAATTTCTTCTCCTTCACCTCCTGCTAATATAAACACAAGTTCTTTTTCCTCATTGTCAAAAGTTATACTTTCAAACATTGCTGCTTGAAATAAATTAACAACTACTTCACTATCATCATTAAGTACAAACACTAAATCTCCTATAACATAACCAGCTGTAATAAGTGCAGCATCTTCACCATCTACATAAAATACATTAACAACTCTTTCAATGTCCACAACATCTTTTAAATCTTTTATACTGTGAGCATGTTCAGCAGCAGCTGCTCCTACCTGTGTATAAGTTGTAGCATGAGGATTACTTGTATTACCTGTATGTGTTGTAATTAACCCTCTAATATAACTATGAGCATTAGTATCAGTATCATGTTCATCAATATCTGTACTAACATCAATATTATCTAACATATTAGCTAATTCATCAATAGCATCTTTTACATTGCCTGCTGTTAAATCACTTGCATCACTACTATAAGCTATATATTTTGCATCCATAGCTGTTATTCTCATAAACTCTGTTCCATTGTGTTTAAAGAAGGCATTAACATCTTGGAAATACACTATTCTATTAGCTTTTTCAGCAGTTGTTAAACTATTAGCAGCTGCTTGATTAGCTACAATAATCAAGTTAGTAAGTTCTACCCTTGTACTACTATCTACATCTAAAAAATGTTGATGAGTATCTTCTGTTCATATCAATTGACCAGCTGTTTTAGCCAGTCCTTCTAAACCTGCAAAGTTACCTTTGCTAAAAATTATTTTTCCCATCTTGTTTGTATTATTATTGTTATTAACTTTTAAATATTCAGGCATTTCTACAGGTTGCCCAAAAAGACCTGGTAATTTTCCATTCTCTACTGTCCACCCATCTTGAGGTAAAAATCTGCCTCCTAATGTTCCATCTGCATTTATCATTTCTTTAGTCCAGTCTTCTCCATTTTTATCTGCTAAAGTTCCTGACACTGTGTTGCCATTAAGTAACATTCCATCATAAGCAATATTTTTTTCAATAATTCCTGTATTGTTATTTACTATACGATTAATAGTAGAAGCTGGTGTTGTTATACAGTTATTTAAAGAAGTATTATTTATACAAGATCCCCTATTAATACCACAAATTCCTCCAATTGCCCCTAACCCACTATTATAACTGGTTATACTGCATAAAGAATAACAGTTTGAAACAATAGAATCAATACTATCAATAACTCCCACAATTCCTCCTGCCATTGCTATAGTAAATCCATTTAAAATACAATTTGAAAAACTATTTATTATTTTTGAATTATTTACCATAAGACCAACAAAACTTCCAACTTGAGGATTTGCACCTGATAAAAAATCAATATCACCTGTTATATAACAATTTGAAATAAGAGTATTAAAAATTACAGATGCAATACCGCCACTTGGAACACCTGTAGTTATTTGTTGTGAAATTAACTTTACATTTATAATTCCTAAATTTAGAATTTTAGCTCCAGTGCTTCTTCCAAACAATCCTGATATACAATTTTCTTTTGAAAAAAGATTTATTATTTTATATTCATTTCCATTAAAAATTCCTTTAAAATGATTATCCATATTTCCAATAGGTATCCATCCTTTACCACCATTAAAGTTTTCTCCATAATCACTTAAATCTATATCATTATTTAACTTATAACAAGCAGCGTTATAAGTGGTATTCCCAGCATTTACCCAAGTAGCCAACTGTGCCAACTCCTGTGCTGTATATATTACATAGGGATCACTTTCTATTCCTGTTCCTGTCATAACTTATTTACTAAAATTGTTTCACTCATTACCAACACTTTGCATATCTGTATGTAATTCTACTACAGCCTGTATTAAATTATCCCCTATATTTTGATTAATATAATCAAAATTAGCAGATTCTGTATAAGTATTATCTCCAACTACATTATCAAATCTATTTCCAAAACTTATAACTGCTTGTGCTGAACCATCAGCACTGTCAAATACCTCATTAACAGCTCTGTTTACACTTTGATTATTAGTCTTTAAAGTGTGCCTTTGAGCAGGAGGTGAAGCAGGTAATTGAGGGTTTCCTGATGTGGTTTCCCTCAATACTTCTCTTTGTATTCATTGCCTAACAGTAATATCACTGCTAATTAAATCTATTAATTCCTGTGGTGTCATATTGATTATTTAAGTTTAACTATTTTTAATGCTATATTTTGAGGAGCGCCTTTTATAAATTCTATCCAAAATCTTGGACCTTCTATAGACAACCATCAAGCTCCAAAAAATCCTTCTTGAGGTAATTCAGTTACATTATGACTTGGAACTATTTTGCCAGGATTAAAATTTAAAGCTGCATTATCAGTATCTGAACTTAACATTACTATTTTATCATCAAAAAAATCTTGGTCTGTTACACCATAAGTAGTACCTAAATTAGGAACTAAAGTAGCTAAATTTCCAGCTTCTAATACTCTTGTACCTGCTGCATATACAAAAGGAGGAGTTTCCCATTCATAAGGTCCTGATAAATCCTCTTCCCATTTGGCATATAAAGTCTGATTATTACTAACTGTATATGGGAATGATACTTTATTATTTACATAATCATTAGGATTAGCAGGGCTTGTAAACCACCCTCTAAATTCATAACCACTCTTATTTGTACTTGGACTTGTATTAATAATTACTACATTAGTTGATTGTACAACAGCAGAACCCCCATCAGTATTAAAACTTACATCAAATCCTGTGTTATTCCATTTAGCATATATTGTTGTAGGAGCATTTATAGGATAAGGTAAAACTAACAGACTGCTTAATCCACTATTAGTATATCAATTATCAAAACTATAATTACCTGTTCTTGTAGGATTAGCAGGCATATTACCACTATTAAGTTCAGTAGTATTAGGCATAGAAGATATAGAATTTCCCCCATTAGTATTAAATGTTACTGTATATCCTGTGGGAGCAGGTGCTGTTAGCATTTCCTTTAATAAAGAATATAAATCATCAGTACTACTAATTACCCTATTTAATGGAACACTGCCAATAGAATTAGTTACTGTAAAATTTGCACCCCCCATCTGAACTTCATTTGCTGTAATATCTAAATTAATATTAGCATTTGTATTCTGATTTAATTGAAAAGTTCCTTTTGTAATACCATCTTGATATATACTAATTGTACTGTTATTTACAACTGGTATAGAAGGTTTATTCTGTATATATGCTAAAGAAGCTGTATTACCTTCAGTTCAGTTAGATTGAACAGGTGTTACAATATTATTGATTGCTGTATTAACATCCACTACTCATTCTAATAATGTTGAGTATGCACCAGGAATATCACCTGTAATATCTTCAACACTATGCTCATGTATAGGTATAGATCCAAAAGTATAACTTGTTGCTCCAGTTGCCTGTAAAATATGTCCTGCTGTTAATCCTGATACTGTATGATAACCTCCTATTAAAGGATGGTTTTCCATACCCACTCCTGGACCTCCTGAATCTAAATTAATAGTAGCAGGTCCAGATTGGTTTAATGTAAAACTGCCTTTAGGAACACCTCCTTGATTTATAGTTATAGTTGGATTATATACAGTAGGTATAGTGTTTAAAGCAGTCTGTAATCCTGTAATATCAGATATACCTAAGGTATGCGTATGATTACCTGCTGCTGCCTGATTAGCATTACTACCTATCTGTATAATACCTGCTAATGATGTGCTTGCAGTAGGGATACCTGTTATAGAACTTCAGGATATTACTCCTCCATTCCCTGTACTGTGGTTATGGTTTAATAACCAATTATCTAAACTTACTCCTGAAAAGGTCATATTTGCAGGAGCTATATTTATATTAGCAGATAATGACAAACCATTAACTGTTCTTGTCAAAGGAACAAAATCCCCTGATACACCCCCTGTTACCTGTACTCATTGTCCTCCTCCTGCTGTACCCTGTCTTCCATAAGTATTTCCATCATTAGGAGGTTCTTCAAAAGCCATTACTTCAGTACTAAGGGGCATCCATTTACCTTTCCTTCATTCTTTTCAGGTAAAAGGATCTGTATTAATATCTACTCATATATTTGCTTCACTTAATGAAGGGGCTACATTAGAAAAGAGTATATTACCCTTTTCAGTAGATATTCTTGATAAAACATTATTCATATTTATTTCTTTATTGGTGATTTATTAATCTGTTTATTTTTAAGTCTCAACTCTTCAGCAGTTTTCTTTTTATCAAATTCAAACTTAGCTTTTTCAAGACTATGTTTATCATTCCACTCCCTTATTTTTTCTGATAGTTCTGCTTGTTTTTCAGGGTTATATGGAACTTCCTTAGGAACTTCATTAGCTTCATTATTCATAAGATTAGTTTCACTTTGTATCCCTGCAATCATAAGTTTTGTTTCATTATCTCTTATATTATTTTCTTCCAATAATCTTAATTTTCCTTCTTCTAAGGCTGCCTGTTGTTCTAACTGTGCCTGTTGCATCTCCCTTTCTGCTTGTGCTGCCTCTTGTTGTTGTTGCATAGTTCTTGCTTCACTCTCCTGCATAGTCCTTGTAATTTCAGCAATAGAGTTTGTAGTTTTAATCTTTATAAGGTCTGAACCTGTCATTAACTGATTTTGTACCATAGCCTGAGCTAATCCATCTAAACTTTGTATTAATTCCTGAGATTGTCTGCTATCCTGTATTACTAATCCATAATCACACTCACAAAATTCATCCCCATCTATATCTATAATCTTATTAGTTCCATCTGATAATAAGTATTGAAATTTCTTTTTCTGTCCTCTTAATGCTGCTTTAGCTGTTTCTATAAAACATTCTAATACCCTTTTCTTGACATTATCATGTGTCATAAATAACCATTCAGTTATATGAGAACTTTGTAACACTGACCTTTCTACTCCCCCAACAGTTTCCCTGTTATCTATAGCCCCTTCTCTTTGTTTAGTTATACCTACCATAGAGGACATAGTCTCAGTTATCCATTCTAGGACATTAACATAATGCTGTATCTCATCTCCCTGTGTAGCATCTATAACCCCTGAGGATTGATTATTCATAAGTCCTGCTAATTTTCCCATAGCAGCACCCTTATTACCTTCTTTAAAACTGTCTGTTATAGCTATCCTGTTTATCTTGGCATAATAAAGCCATTTATCTACTTCCCATCCTGATGGTACAGTTGCCAAATCCATCTTAACTATCTTACCCCAGTTAGTAGCCATAACCTTTAGCATATTATCCATAGTAACATCATACAGATAATTATACCATTTCATCATATCTACCATAGAGTAAGGCTTACTGTCATTAAGATTATATATACTTCCTACTATTCCAAAATGACACCTTGAAGGGTTTTCTAATCTGTTATACTGAACTACTCTAGGTCTCATATTAACATAAACCTTGCCTATCTTAGTAGCTTCTCAGGCTTCCATTATATATAATATCTCTACCTCTTCTCCCACATCTTTGTTAGGGATATAGTCCTCTGGGTAAAAATTAAAGTCCTCTTCTCCAGTCATAGGGTCATAAGACTTGACTTTTTTAATTCTTCTGTAGGATTTTCAATAAAGTCTAAGTACCCTAATATTACCAAGATTATCAGTGATATTAGAATAACTGTACATAGGGGGACCAAATAAACCCAGCCTACCTTCAACAACAACACCTTCACCATATTCTCCTCCTCAGGGATCTAATAAATTATAACTCTTTTCCTCATCATAATTAGCCTGATTATCTAAAGATGTAGAACCAAAAGGAAGTTCTGTTATATACTTTATATCACTTTCCTTTAATACATCATAAAAAGTATCCTGTATCCTCCCTGGGCTTCAATAATCCCATAGAAGTATCATATCTGCATCTTCTACCCTGTTTGAAAAACCTGACCTTATAACCTGTATTTTCTTAGGATTTATTCTTTCCATAGTAGGTTCTCCTCCTACTATATCACATTGATATATCTCCTCCCCACATATCATAGCATCCATTATCCCTGAATTAAATTTTAAAGCCATATCAAGTTCTTGATAATAATGCTTTAAAAGATAATTAGCTCTTATTTCCCTAAGATCTTTTCATTTATATTTGTAGTAATCCTCTATCTTAGCTAATTGTTTTTGCTGTTCCTCCTCTGCTCCTTCCTGTTCAGGATCTATTCCCTGAGTTATCCACTGTTCTAATTCCTGCATCATAAGTTCTTTTTTCTGCTCATTCATCTCACTTATAGCTTCAGGATTAGTTACTACAACCCTTGCATCAAATCTTCTACCTCACTCTTCTCCCTTAATAATATTTAATTTTGAATTTATAATAGGATAATGCTGTATCTTGTCAGGATTAAAACTGGATTTAATCTGATTAGGATTAAGAACTAACTGTACATCATCCATATCAAGTATTCCATTAACCAAGTTATAATTGATTATCTTATTCTTAATGGATTTTCTTGTATATGAATTATGTATAAAATAATTCTTATCTGCTCAATCTATACACTCCATCCTCCACTTCTTATTTTTACTCCTGTAAGAAAGTTTTTGAGGAGGCATTCTATTAAAGTCTTGCATATTTACAATTTTAAATATCTACAAAAATAATAAAAAAAATAATAATTCAGTCAAATATAAAATTTTCTGTTAGATTACATAATCAATTAAAATAATAAAATAGAAATTAAACTTTCCTAAATCCTTTATTTTAAATTCAAGTATCAAATTTATTCTTTTACTTTTGTAATGAATTTAATTAATATTTTATGAAAAAAAGTAAAAAGAAAGGAGGGAAATTTGCCCCCTCCTTATGAGAATTTTTTTACCCTAATCTGCTGTAATATAACTTTTGATTTTATATTTTTCATCATACTTTCTTAATTTCTCTAACGTATTATCATTCATATTATTATTAAACCTGTCATCATAATTTTGAGTAAAGAATTTATCATTACCTAAATAGTTTTTATCATTAGCCCTATTTTCCTTTTCTCCTGTTCCTCCTCCATAAAGTATTAATCTTTCTTCCCTAAGAAGCATTAAAGCTCCTAAAGCATCGTGCCTATCAGTGTTTAAATCATTACTAAATGCAGCTAATTCCTTTAATAATGCCCTATATACTATTCTTCTCAGGTTAGGTATTGTTTCTTGTATTTCCTGTGCTTCTCCCTCCTCTGCATTTTTTGATGTAAGGATTTCCACTGGTTTAAGGAGAAAGTCTCTGATATGTCTTCTGTACATATTTTTGACAGGTTCTGTGGCTGTAAATCCATAGGAACTACTTCCCAATGTTTCTTTGTAAGCATGTTTATCTTTTAAATATTCTAAAGTTTTTGATAAATATCTAAGTGAGTTATATTTTTGCATATAACTGTAAAATCCCTTTTTATTATTTTCATAACAGCATTGTGCATTATAATACATTAATAACCTTCTGGCTATTTCAAAAGTATCATCTGAAAAAGTATATCTTCCTGTATATTCTGCTACTATATCATCTGTTCATAAATCTAATACATATACAGATAATAAAGACATAGATTGTGCTGGTCCATCAATTATATCCACAGGGTCTAATCCTGCTATATACCTTCCCCAAGGTATTTCTCCTGAACTATCATTCTCAGGATGATTTTTAATATATACTGCCCCTTCAGCTTTATTATTATTCAAAGGAAATTCCTGAATAGCTTTTACATCTAATGAAGGTTCAAAAATTACCTTACTATCCCTTATAATAAGATTGCCCTGATACATTCTATTTAATATGTCAGGATTATTATCTATTTCAAATACCCTGTCATTTAAATCTGCTACAGGGTATATAGTTCCATCTCTTCTCATTATAGCTTCCTGAAGGGTGAATGCTATCTCTGCCCTTCTTTGGGTAAGCTCCATTGGATTATTAGAATTATACTTTATAAAATATCTTTCTTTTAATTCATACACCAAAGCTCCTATAACATCGGATACCCCATCTTTATTAAAAAAAGGTCTGTAATTTACATATCCAGGAAAAAAGAAAACAGTGTTTTTTGCTCCTAAACTGCCTCTATCATATACATTAGGAATACCATAAACATTCTTAGTTTCAGGAGAATATATCATATCTAAAGCCCCTTCAAATGAATTTCCAGGAGTTCCTCCGGTCCCTGTACAGAAGGCTGTACCAAATACTATAGCCCCTTCTTGAACATTAGGCATAGAAGTAGCAAACCACTCATTAAATTTAGGAAATTTACCAAATTCTTCTGCAAACAATAAATCATTCCTCCTCCCTCTTGTTTTTCCAGGGTCATCTGCTATAGATATACCATTTATAGCATTTTGAGGACCTCTTTTATTATTATCAGAATCTACTCATCCACATACCCAGGACATATTAGAAGGGGATTTTTGAGAACAGGTAGTAGGAAACTGTGTGGTCTTAGATAGATGATCTAACCCAAATTCAAACTTTCCTAATATACCATCTTCTCCTGATAAATACACCTTATCACTTGCAGTAACTAATCCTACCCTATTATTACTCCTTTCCTTATCTATACCTATTGTAAATAATTTAAGCAGCATTGAAGCTAGGGAGTAGGACTTGGATTTAATCCTAGAAGATATTTCAGCACCATGAGAACCATTTTCCCTTGCTTGCTCTATATAATGAAATCTTCAATAAACTCCTTCCCAACATTCTGGTAAATCATCTTTTCTAAACCCAACTTTTTTACCTGTTTTGGTTTCAATAGTTGTGTTTAATTTCATTAATAAGTAATTAAGATAAAAATACATATCTCCTGTTATTCACTCTCCATCACTCTCCCTTACCATACCATTTCAACACCTATCTAACTCCTGCCTAAACCATTTCATATATTCAGATTTAGGAGAAGTATTAAGTTTTAGTTTAGTATAACAACCATACTCTTTAAAATGTAAAGCAGCAGGTCTAAAGAAATCCATATTTTCGAGATAATGAGGCATAGTTAAATTAACAATTATTCTTCCAGTTTTGTCACGTGGAAGCTCACAAGCTCTTTTTCTCTTTAGAGAAATTAAATTTTGAATAAAAGGAACATTGTTGATATAACCTAAAAAATCTTCTCAACATTCTTTTGGCATACTATCTCTAAGTTCTTCAGTAATTTTAGTTTGAAATTTATTAGTAGGAATAATTTCATTTATATTTTTCATAAAAATCCTCCTGCATGTTTATATTTGCCTTCAGCACTTCTCATTATACCTCTATTATCTATTGATGTTACTCTGCTTGCTTCTCTAATACTATTAAATTCCTGAATATAATTTCCGTTCATATCATATTGAGTTACTTTTATAGACTTATTATATTTGTTTTCTTGAATTTTTACTCTTCTATCTAAATCCTCCAATTGGTTTTCTCATAAGAATATATATCCATTAGCAGTACTACAATTTTTAAAAAAATTGCAACATGCTAATATATTTATATTACACATATTTAATTCTCTTGATGCTTCATTGGCTGATCTGAAAATTTCTATCAATTTCCCATCAAGAGAAAATTGATACACTTTTTTCTTAGAATGAGCAATTTTTATTTTTTCTATAGATTCTGCACTTCTTTTAGAACCTCTATTTTTGTTTTTATCACTTAATAAAAATGATTTTATTTTTTCTATTGTTTCTTGAGTAGGTTTATATCCACATATTCCTTCTCCACCATCAGTCATATTATAAGACATTTCATGTGTTTTATACCATGCAATAAGATATTTTTCAGCATATACAGCATGTTTTTTTGATATACTTTCTAAAACAATTTCTTGTTTTATATTTTCCCACCCATATTTTTTTATGGCTCTATTAAACAATTTTTGATTTTTATAGCCCCTTCCATAATTTCATCTATTATTTATACCAATTGAAGTAATGCCAACATACACTCTATTTGAAGGAGAGGTGTGTTTATATACTGTTCATTTATTATCTTCCTCTACCTCTTTAGGCAAAGTATCTAATAACTCTCTGGTTATTTTTGTTTGGTAGGAATTTGTTTTTATTATTTCTTCCACTCTTCTTTGTTATTTATTAAAATTACTTATTTTTGCCCTTAATTCATAATATTATGAAGAAATTTCTTTTTACATTAAAATATGAAAAAGAAAAATAAAAAGGGAGGTGGCAGCATTAACCACCTTCCCTGATTAGAAATAATCAGTATAGTTGTTACACTTATTAGCATTGTTATAGGAATTGCTATCCTATTCTCTGCTAACCAACAAAAAGTAAACAACTTTCATATTTATTCTCCAATAATTATTGTAGAATAGTGTCTCTTTATTAAAAAGAGTTTAACAAGTATCATCACATACTTGATAAAGCTGTATAATCAGTTTTTCCTCAGGATATGATTCCTGAGGATTTTTCTTTATTCCAAAAAAAATCCCATTACATAATCACACTTTTCACATTTATAAACATCCATAATTCTTTTCATTTTTATACCTTCTTTATTCATATTAGATTCTATAAAGCTAACAAGTTTTTTCTTAATATAGTTACATTTAGGACAAGGATAGTCTTGTATTTTCATAACTCTTTGTTATTATTTCCTGTTAGGAATTTTGTGAGATATATTTTATAGTACTATATGTAATGCTTGTTTACAGGAGTACTTTTTATTCCACAAAACTCCATAACAAGAAAATTATTTAACATCCCTCATTACCTTCTTTATACATATCTTTAACCAAGTCATAGTTCTTTCATTTCTTATATTCACCTGATATTAGTATATCAAATAAATATTCAAATATATCAGCTTCAAGATCATCAAATCCAGTATTTTTAAATTCCTTCAATAACTTCCTTGAGGTATCAGGATAATTAACCTGATATAATCTGAATATAAAAACATTCTTATTTGTAAAGCCTTGTCTTTCTACTCCCTTCTCAACAACTAAAGTACATAGTCCTGAGATTTTTTTGTTTATTAGGTCTAATGATTTATATATATTCATAGTTTAATATTCAAGTATTATATCTGCTAATTTTATCTTAATTCAATTAAAACACAATTCAAAAAAATTATCATCTTTTTTCATTGATTTTTCTTTTCTATCTTTTTTTCTTCTTTCTGAGTTTATCTCTAAATTATCATTTTCTTTCATAATATCTTATAATGTATTTATTAACTCTTGTTTTGTTCTAAATAGATTTTCTTCACGAAAACCAGCAATAGTAAGACCATATATATGAAAACAAACTTCTGATTTTACATTTAAAAAATATAAAACTTTATCATCACTATCTAAAAAAATACCTGTAATAATATCTTTTTTAATCCCATCTTCAGTTATACGAAATACCTCATCATATAAATTATACTTGTTTTTCATACCTTATAATATTTTATACATTTGACAAGCCAAGATCACCTATTGTAAGTTGTGTTTTTCCCCTTACCTTAGCACTCTGTTCCTCTATATCTTTAAATATCTCCTTTTCAGCTATAGACAGTTCTACTGCTAACTTATTACTATCTGATATAGCCTTAGTAAATTTAGCCATATTATCATCATCTAATACAAGTTCATCTAAAAAGGTATTAAGTTTATCCATCCTTCTCCTATTCCCATCTATAAGTTTTGAAGAAGATGTTATTACCATTTTCTGATAAATATCTACACACTGTTTATATTCAGGAAAATCAAGAAATTCATTTATATCTTCTATTCCTAAAGCCTCACTTACTGTTTCTATTTTCTCATCCCAGTCAGTTATATAATTATAATCAGAGCCAGGATGAAACATAAAATACAAATAACCAAAGATAGTCATAGCCTCATCAGCATTTCTTTCATACATATCCCTGAAACATTTTATATGAAATGCTTCATCAGATATTACTAATTCATTATTTTTAAATTCTATTAGTTTCATCTTCAGTAGTGTAATAAGGATTATCTGTCATATATAATATTACTTTATGTTTACTATTTTCTCCAACATAACATTTAGGTAGTATCTTGTAACACATCTTATTCTTTACATCATTTTCAAACTTTACAAATACCTTTGCTTCATTAGAAAACTGTTCCAAATATTTTTTAAATTCTATTAGTTTCATTCCCTGTATCTATTATTAAATAATCCCTCTTATCTTTGTAAAGTTTATTATCAAGATATATACCTCTAACATCTATTTCTTTGAATCTTTGATCTGGAACTTTATTTCCTTCTTCAGTAATTGTATGTCCATAACTTTTTTCTATGATATTTATATTAGGACATTCAGAGGCTTTTAAATGTTTAACTACTGTTTCTAATATCTGAATTAAAATTATTCTATCCATTCTATATATCTTATTTTTTATAAATCTAAATCTATTTTTTGTTTTCTAACCTTTCATTCCACTTATAAAATTGTAATACTCTACTATCCATCACCCCTTCCTCTATAAGTGTTATAGCCTCACTTTCTGTTATAGGGAATATCCTAAAGTGCAGAAATACAAAGTAGAGGTATGCTAAACTTACAGCTAAAGGAACAAACATTAAGTAAAATATAAGATTTATATCCTGATAGGAATAACCACACATTAAGGCTGATAATACTAATGAAGGAAATCCCCACAAAGTACACTTATTATAGTTAAGTTGATGTTTCCCTAATTTAAGCGCTGAAGCAATACAAAATTGCTTTATTATAAATAATCTAAATTTTGTCATATTAATCTTTTAAAAACCCCCTGGCTATCCATCAACCAGGGGTAAAGTGTACAACGTGTTAATTTTAATGTTAACTAGTTCAAAAGATGGATTTTTGAATTTTTCTTTTTCTTATATGCCTTACCTGAAGATACCTCTTGTTGTTCTTCCATTTCAAGAATAATAAACACAATATCATTACATCTAAGGTTAAGACATTCCTTATTATCTATATCAATAGTAGGGATACTAAATGCTAATTGCTGACTATACTGCTCATCAAATCCCTGTATAGCATCTTTCCTTTGTACAGGTCTGGCGTAATTATAAAAATTTACCATAACTGTATCTCCTACATTAATTCCTCTTTGTTCTGCCCCTGATGAGGTAAACAAAACTTCCTGGTATTCCTTAAAATTACCAGACTTTGTTGGATCTAATAATCCCCCTGTAGTATAAACTTCATCATACCTGTTTCCTGTGGTTATTATCCCATCCATTAATGGTTTTACTTTCTTTAATACTAACATCCTTTTTTTCCTCCTTTTTTACCACCCTTTTTTACTGGGCTATTTTTTTGTCCTTTCATAATTTTGTTCTTTTAATTGTTTTAATCCTTTAATATTTCAATTCCATACTCCTTACATACTTGATGTTCTACCCTACATCCTCTTGCATCCTGCCATCCTTCCATAAAATATACACAATCTGCATCTGATATACATTCTATTGATTTTGCAAGATATTTTACTGGCACATTTCCTTTACTTATAAAATCAGGAAATATAGTACTTATAATCTCATAACCATCCTTTAATAATCTTTTTATAACAGGTTCTCTCTCTTCCCTAATTTCCCCTTCTGTCTTACCATTCATAGGCTGACAAATAACTACTTGCATCATACTACTTATACTTTATAATATTTAACTCTCTCTTTTTCCTTAATTTCTTTAAATCTATAAAAAATCTACAAAACTTAGGAATAAAAAAATTAGTCCCAAGTTCTGCAATATTTTCTACAGGTAATCCTTTTAATTCAGGTAATCCCTTAACTGTAACCTTCATAAATGAAAATACACTATCATATACCTTTTTTATTACCTCAGGGCTTCTATGATGCTTATTTCCCAAAGTAACAAACAAATCATTCAAAGATTTATAATTAGTCAGTTTCATTTATATTAAAAGCTACTAACAATGTAAATTTATTATTAGATATATCAGGAATAATCCTCCTGTTTAAATCCCCATTCTGTATAACACCTATACTCTTAAACAAAGATATTAAGTTATAATACCCAGCCTTTGAAGTTTCTATACTCTCCATAACACAATTCCTTGTTTCTACAGAGAATAATAACTGTGGGATAAGTTTAGGTTCAGTAACCCCTTTAGAAATTTCATACCTCTTAGTTAATAAAACTGCTAAGGCTTCCATAGGTTTAGTTCCTAATTTTGAAATAGGTTCTAAAGGTTTTATAAACAGTAACCATTTCTTGTAAAAATCTAATAATGAACTACAAGTTAAATTTATTGATGAATTACCTTTTACCATAACTACTGATTATCTGTGTTAGTTTCCTCTTCCTCTTTAGGAGGATAAAGTATAGCTATTAATTCATTAGCCATAATTTTGTTAGCCTCTTCAGGAAAACATTCCTTATTAAATTCTATGTAGGAACACTGTAGTTTCAAACATTCTAATAATAATGATATTCTACTTATTTTCCCAGCTTCCTGATAAGCCTTTTGTTTCCATAAATTAGCCTGCTCTTCCATCTGTAGTAAAGCATTCTTTAGTTGTTCATAAGACAACTTTTCATCTTTTTGTCCCATATTAATTATAGGAGCTTCATTCTTATTTTCTTCCATTTGTTTAAAATTTATTCTATATTTATATGTAAATAATTTAACTCTTCTCTTGTATATTGAACTACATAATATTCACTTATCATTTCTTCAATTTCATTAGTTATACTGTCCCTATCATTCTTCTTATTTAAAAATTCCTGGTATTCTTTATACTCTTTGAGATTTTTAAATACTCTGGGAGGTTGTAAAGCCAGTCATTCAAAAATACTTCCCTCACTAATATTAGTACTTAAACAATGTTCACAATAAGTATTGGGACATCCTTTAACAGTACTGTTTAAAGATAATATAGATAAAGACAGACATCTATTACATCATAAGACAGGTTCATCATTATACTCAGTATTTATCTGTGATGGACTGTATTCTTGCAAACATTCTTCAATTTCCATATTAAGTTCAGTTAATATTATTCAAATCCATCTTTACAGCAAATTTAGGAATTATAGACTGCCTTGCTAATTCCTCAACAATCTTATAATCCTTATCCAAAGTTTCCTTCAATATCCATCTAACATTTCCTGTCATTTGATACTTAACTTTAACTGCTAACTCTGAAATTTCAAGGGTATAAATCTCTATTATCTCAGGAGGAGTAAATAATGGTCTTGGAGTACCATAAATAAGGTATCTATTAAGTACCTTTAAATCTTTAGTGCTTAAACTATTACTCTTACAGCAGTTCTCTATATTTTCCACAGGCACAGGTCTTTTCTTTTCTTCCTGTTTCCTTATTTTCTCATCAATAACCTCTTCCATTGTAGGTTTTACTTTCTCTTTTTTCATAATTGTTATTTTATTTATTTTTAATTGCGGGCTTACAAGGCTATGCTCCCTGGACTTTAGTTTTGAAGACTAATATATTTCTGATTATACTATAAACCCCTATTTCAATATACTGTTAAAAACATTATACAATTTTTTCCATTTTTATTCTCACAAAAAATATGTTTCCTTTTATTATACATTATATAGTAATATACTAATGAATTTTTTCTTTCAATTACATCTATCCCTTTTTTAAACAAATCTGCTAAATATTGAAACCTTTCTCCAGGTCTAAGATTTAGTCTTTCTTTAAGTCTGTTAGAACCGTGATTAGTTATTACTATATTCATATTACTTATTATACACATAAACTCTTTTGAAATAATTCTTCCCTATATTTATCATAAGCCTTAGTATCTCCTAATAAAGAGTGCATATGGGGATCTATCTCCAACATAATCTTTCTTACTAAATCTCTTGAGGGATGTCCTGAGGCTTTCTGTGTAGCTTCTATAGTATAGCCTTTCCTAAGACAAGCTTTTATCTTTGTTCTTATAGATTCATTCATAATTGTTCTATTTTATTAAGAAATTTTAGTTAGGAACTCTGTAATAACTCTTTTATTAAAAAAGAAAGGAGCTTAATAAACTGTTGAAAAAAAGTAAAAACTTCCCCCTGCTAGTTCAGGGGTTTTTCTATTACAAATATTCCTAACTAAAAACTTCCTAATACCATTCATAATTGTTTTATTTTTTTAAACTTCATCATTCTTGAAAGGATGGCAGGATATAAACCTGCAATCTCCTGATAAAATCCAGGGCTTTAATTTAAGCTACATCCCTTACTACAAAAAAATTATTCTTCAACTGTACTAATATTCAAAGTATCAGATTCCAAGTAAATATCTTCTAATTCCTCAGTAATCTCATAAACTTCCATCTTTACTTCTTCTTGTAGTTTACCCTTGTTATGCTGAATTACACATAACAAGATTACTAACATTACTATTAAGCCCACTATTCCAAATATTACAGGCTTTAACCAAGTTTTTAATGTTTCCATTCACAAATATATTTATTAAATTTTTCACAAAGGTAAGGATTATTTTAATATATCCAAACATATTTTAAAATATTTTTATTGATTTTTGTTATAAATATATAAATATTATAAACACTATATCTTTTAAGATAAAATTACGTTTACAAAATTATAACAAAAGTTTAAGAAATTGAAATGTTTAAACTATGTTTAAACTATTAGTATTATTAATTTTTATTACCTTTGATTTTGCCTTCTTAGCTCAGCGGTAGAGCAGCTCACTCGTAATGGAAAAATTATATTAAAAAACACAGTATTTACACATTTTCTCCCTTATACTTTTTGCAATAATCCATTAATTGTTTAAACTATGTTTAAACCAAAATTTTTATGAGTACATCTGTTTCTATAGTATGTTATAAGTCAAAAATATTATCTAGCGGGAAACATCCCCTAATGTTGAGAATTATAAAAAACAGAAAGCCTAAGTACAAAAATTTAGGCATTTATGTATATCCTGATGAATGGGATTTTAAAAAGAATAAGCCTAAACTAAAATGTCCTAATAGGGAGGCTATACTTAATATTATACGTCAGAAAGAAACAGAAATACAAAGTGAAATAATTGAATTAAATACTATAAATAAAGAATATACACCACAATCATTACTAAGCCCTAATAAAAAAGTTACTATAAAAACAGTTGAGGAATTATTTGAAAAAACTATAACACAATTAAAAGAAGAGAATAGGTTAAACTATGCAAGAATATTTAAACATACTAAAGGCTCAATAAAAAAATTCTGTAATAATAATCTAGATTTCTTATTTCCCAGTATAGATGTTGAATGGCTTAGTAAATATGAACTGTGGTTAAGAAAAAACAACTGTAATGAAGTTACTATAGCCACAGTCTTTAGGATACTAAGAAGAATGTATAATATAGCAATAACTGAAAAATGTGCTGCAAAAGATAGTTATCCTTTTAATGAATTTAAAATATCTAAATTTGATATTACAACTGAGAAAAGAGCTATTCCTAAAGAAGCTATAAAGAAAATAATAGAAACAGATGTAGAAGAAAAAGACCACTATACAAAACTTAGTAAAGACCTGTTTATATTTAGTTATCTATGTGGGGGTATAAATTATACAGACATTGCTCATCTAAAACAAAGTAACCTTGTAGATGGAAAATTAAAGTATATAAGAAAAAAAACAGGTAAGAAAATCAATATACCCCTATCTAATGAAACACTGGTTATTATTAACAAATATCTTACAGAGGATAATGCTTTTATTTTCCCTATATTACACAGTAAAATTCATTTAACAGAGTTACAAAAATTTAACAGACTGCATAAAGTATTAGCTAAAATAAATAATTCATTAAGAAAAGTGTCTGAACTAGCAGAAATAAAAGGAAATATAACAACCTATGTAGCCAGACATTCCTTTGCTACAATATTAAAAAACTCAGGTGTAAATATTGCCCTTATAAGTGAAACATTAGGACACTCTGATTTAAAAACTACTCAAATATATCTTGATAGTTTTGAAAGTAGTCAGATAGGAGAAGCATTTAAAAATCTATTATAATAAAACCTCTTGGTTATCAGCCCTTATCCCCTGAATATTTTCATAGTATCTGTATAAGATACAACAGGCTATTTAAAATTCCATGCTTTGTTATCCCAAGAGGTTAAGCAAGAATCCCTATAAAGGACCCCGTATCTCCTTTAACTATGGTTAATGAGATTATCTTGTCCCAGCTAATAATATCATACTGGGAAATCCTTTACTTTCTATCCACTCTGTAAAGCTCATAAATGGATTATAATCACTTAATATATTTCTCTCAGGCATATAGCCCTGTATAGGTGATGTATGATTATAGTTAAACTTTGTTACTAAAGTACTCATAATATTATGTTTTTAATTTTTTCTTCTTTTCTTTGAACCAAGCTCTTCTTTAAGAGAACCCTTAATATTCTTAATTTTCTTTGCTATTCTCTTGGAACTTTCTTTTGGTAAAACACCATTATTTTCAATAAAAGCCCATTCATCTCTATAATTCATTCTGGACCTGTTATAAATTACATTAGCCATATTATCTACCCCAGTCTTACCATATAATTCCCTAATATATTTCTTTCTTCTAGAATAATTTTCAGCATTCTTTTTCTTAACCATCTTGTCTACAGCTAAGTCCTTATAAATATTTGAAATTGAATATCCCATAATTACAGTTTACTTCACAATTGGGCATAGCTATCCCCTAATTATTTTATTAATAATTACTTAAAATTAAGACAATAAGAGACCCTGGCAATTTATTTCATTTTTTTACTTTTTAAAGGAAAAGCTTTATTAAAAATGTTGCCAAATGGTTTTACCCTCTGTAGTACAAGTATTATCCCCCGTTCTCTCCTTATTATTAGTTTCCCTGAACTATCTATAATTGTGTTACTTATCTAACTCTTAACTATCCTTTCAGGTAAATGGTTAACACCCCATCTTTTTTCTACCTTACTAATTCCCTTGCCTGACCCTTCATAATACCCTTTATTCTCTTATGCTGGTAGGGACAAAGATAATCCTACTACATTAAAATTTATTTTACAAAGATAATACATTTTTTTAAAAAATGGTAAGATATAATAAAATTTATTATATGTTAGGGCAAAATTTAACATTTGAAAGTCTATTTAACATAATATAACTAAAATTAAGCCCTTATTTGTGAGTACATATATATAAGGTATGGTATAAGGTATGTTATAAAGATAAAATATGGGGTTCTTCTCCCTTTAAATTTACCCCCATCCCTTTGTGTGTATAGGTAAATATACCCCCTGTTCTTTATATAATACTCTTTTATGTGTATGTCTGTAAGTAAAGCAGTAAAAAAATCTCCCCTATTCTTTTATGTGGTAGTCTGTTTATAGTAAACCTTACACTTATTTATGTGATAGTCTAAAATTACATATACCCTTTTATATGTATGTCTGTCCAAGTAATTTTTTATCTATACTTGTTTATAAGGGAGTCTTTATATAAAAATACTATACTTGTTTATATGTTACTCTATCCCCAACCCCTCCCCTGCCACTATTTGCAGTGGGACTATACCCCTGTATAACCTTTAAATTTGTATATTATGGATATGGAATTTGTTGAAACTTTTACTCTTGATGAGTTCTTTGATGAATATGGTAGTACTTTCATCAAAGTAAGAATAAATATTGCTACTAAGAAAGTTCACTTCAGATATGGAGAGGATAAAACTAACACTGGGTTAGTGAGTAAACCTTTTGTTAGTATGATAGATGAACTTTCTGAAGAAGAATTAATGAAAATTAGTTCTATTAGTCTGGTAAAATATGAGGATGATGATGGCAAGGAAATTACTAATTTAATGCTGCATCTATCTGAGGCTCAATACAAAGACCTTCTTACCTTCACTAAGAAAACTACTAAGAAAAGAGGTAAGTAACATTAAATAGCAGAAGCACTATGTGCTTTTGCTTTTTTTATTTTTATTATTTGCAAATAATATAAAAAAATTATTAATCTTCAATAAGATAAGTGGAGTTGCTAATTATAAACCACATCTAAAATTTAAAGCAATGTAGTAACTGAGAAGATTATAGATTTTTATAACAGGAATAGCAATATTCCTGTTTTTTTTAATCATATTTTTCATATAATTTTTAATGCAACTGATTATTTATAATCAACTGTCCAAAGTCAGTTTATATGCAGATGGAAAATTATCTATATCTTATTACTTTATTGTGTACAGATAAAAGACAGTATTATTTTGTAACAAGGTTAAAATAGTATTTAAGATGAATTATAGAGTAGGTATTTAAGTTTGTGAAAGTTCTTGTAGGATAGCAAACATTAGAGTAATTAACTAATAACTTACCTCGATAAATCTCATATATTACTTTCTTATAGTTCTAAATGATAATAATGATAATAAAAACATTTAGAGTATAAAACAATTAAAAATCTATAGCATTTAATTGGAAAGTAATATATAAAAAAAAATTAATTATTAGCAAGGTAAGGGGAACATTCCTCTTACCTTTATTTTAATGTAGCCAATGATTTATCATTGAGAGTTCAAAGCCTCTATAAATACAGATGAAAATAGAAGCAAATAAAAGCAAATTATACCTTTAATTTTTTAGTTATTAGCAAGTAAAATACTTTTGTAAAATGAAATATTAACCAATAAATAAAATATATTATGAGTCCTAACTATTTTAAAGCAATGCTTGACCATTTAATTGATTTATGTACAGACAATTGTAATAATTTAGAAATTAAAGAAGTAGTAAATTCATTAGAAAGACACTATACAAGTGTGTATAATAAGAGTAATAAAAGATATGATTTTTTAAATCAATTGCAATTACTTGATTTATATGAATTTTATAATAATGGATTAATAACAATAAAAGAGGATAATTAATATCCTCTTTTTTTTAAAATTTATATATTATGAAATCTGAAATTAGTAAATTAGTTTATTATCATTCAAATCCTGAATATCATAGAGGAGGGGAAAGTGGCAATATTATAATTGCTGCATTTCTTTTAACAAATAAAAATCTTGAATATGATGATTATTTAAAAGAATGTGCATATTATAATATTGAAAATTACAATGAAAAAGTATTTAATGAATATAAAGAAGGGATAAAATATGTTTATTAAATAATTTTTCAACATAATATTTCAACAGTTTTAAATGTATAAAATTAAACTGTTATTAATTTTACAAATAATATCTGTAAATCCTCTGTAAGCCCAAAACTAAAGTGGTGGCATTAATATACAGTTGTAAATCAGTAATTAGGAGAATAACCTAATAGTATTATAAAAAAATATCCTGAGTAAGATATAAAACTGCTCATTGTTTAATTTGATTATTAACACTTTAAATAAATATATTATGCAAATAATACATCAGCCTTATAAATTAACAAGAAATATTCTATATACTACATTTAATGAATTAACAGGAGAAAATAATTTTATAGAGTTAGATAATTTTTTCATAAAATATAAAGATTTAGGCATTACTCATAAACTGATTTTTAGTAAAAGAGAGTGGTTACATGCAAGTCATACTTATGAAAATATAAAAGATGAATTATCACGTAATTTTGATAAACACTTGGAAGAACATAATAAATATGCTGCTGGACTATCTTTTAATATAAATATTACTGATAGGTTTTTAAATGATTCAGAAGAATTAGAAATTACAGTTGATGTTTATAATGTACAAATAAAAGATTAAAATATTAACACTTTAAATAAATAAATATTATGGAAGAACTTTTAACTAATCTCAATAGAAATTATAAATCTATTGCAGATTATAGAAAATTACTGGTATATAATTGTGATAAATGGTTAGATGAATATAATCAACATTTTTATATCTCAGGTTATACAACCATATTAACTGGAGTAGAACAATTAGAAAGAGAATATTGTTCTAAAAAGGCTATTAAATCATTTTTAGCTGGTATAGATAATATGGTTAGTGAGATTTATTTATTCTATCAATTACAGGAGAAAGAAGATGAGGAAATAGAAAGAATAAATAGATGTAAAAAAAGAGATTTACATATGCAGGAAATTGCTGATAAGGTAGCTAAAATGCCTTATATAGGTCATTTTATACCTTCAGATAATTCTACAGATTGTCAAGAATTAGAGCAATCTTTAGATGATAACTATGAACCTTGTGAAGGAGATTATTATCAAAATAAGGAGGAACAGGGCTATGAATAAATCTTATTTTATACAATTTACATTAAAAGCCATATTAGTTATAATAATGTGGCTTTTATGTTCTTTTACAGTGATACATTGTTTTAATATACATAGGGCAGATATAGAAGAGGAATATTCCTATAAATATGTATTAACAGATGGATTATTAGAATATGTAGTTACTGATATGGATGGAGAATATTATGATAATATTATTGATAATTTAACTACTCTGGTTAATAATAATATATTATCATATATTGAATATACAGATATACTTGCTGTAATCTTATATAAACTACAGCAAGATATATTATGGGAAGATATTAATTTGGATGATATAATTGATTCAGTTGATATTTAATTAATAAAATTTTTTGGATTTGTTTTTTCAGGGGGTATAGAAATATATCCCCTTTTTTAACCTTTAAATTAATGAATTATGAGAACCAGAACTATTAGTAAATCCTACGGAGAAAGGTTTAAATTAATAGGCATAGTAAGAGAGAAAAATGATTTTAGATTTACATCTATACCACAATATAATACTCATTTATCTTTCAAACAGGTGTGTAGTATGGCTAATATAGCCACTAATAATGTATGTTTTAAATAAATCCTATCTATTAATCTATATAACAACAGGTTGATAGTTAGTCTTTATATTTTTATAGTTAATTTTTATTTTTTAATCTTAATTTTAATCTTAATTTTTATTATTATGGAAAAGAATTTGGAATTTTTAAAAACAGAACCTTTAGCAGATTTTGCTAAAAGAACAGGTATTTCTAGTATTGATGTTAAAGAAAATTCAGAAAAACCTGAATGGGGATATTGTTTCTTTCTTGCAGGAGTAAAATACTCTATAACAAGAAAATTTGACCCTACTACAGGTATTGGGGGGTTAGTAAATCCTGCTGTTTCTATAGTAAGAGACAAAAGTGATTCTACAGGAAAAACTTTTGGATTATTACATGAACAAGGCAGCACTCTTTCTACTGTAGGCAGTTTCCAAATTGCTTAAGGGCTTAAAAGTTATAATTATAACATCTTTATTAAAAAGAAAAAGCCTTTTATTGCTAATATATATTAGCAATTATAAAATCAATAGTTTTATTAGTTTTTTCTTTTAAAAAAAACTTGAAAAATCACAGCAGGGCATAAAAATAAGTCCCTGCTTTTGTTTTGAATATTCATTTAATATTATATATATGGAATACATTAATAAGAGAAATGAGGTATTTGCTGCTTTAGATGCTTTTAAAGAACTAAAAGTAAATCCTAAAAATATACAGCTATTTAGAAGGTTGCAGAATGAGTTATATAATCTATATAAATCCAGTCAATCTCCTTATATAGCTGCATAATGTTTTGTTTAAAGGTTAATATTTTGGTATTCTGGGAGACAATGGTTTTAATTAATTATTCTCCCAGAATATTTTCTATTTATCTTTATACATTAAATTACAATATTTTTATTATCTTTGTATTATTATTATTCAGTTAAGTGCTACGCACATAACTTCAGGGCATCAATGAGTTACAGAGATTATCTAAAGTATTTGTTTAAGTAATTATATATAATTTATTGATTAAAAATATATTAAAGAATAGACTTAACAGGATTAAATTATAGTTACCTGTTATTTGGGAGACCATTATACTATATGAACTGATGTCCTTACTATTCTTTTATAAAATAATATTCTATTTAATCAGGTATGTGTTTTATACCTGTTTTCCTTAGGATATTTATAAGTTGGAGTATTTACCTCTTCTTATTTCTGCATATAATAAGCATATATGCAACTATAAGGACTAATACCAATGTTATTGTTATTCACATAGGGAAAAGTTTAAATTAATACTATACCTGCTTGTTAGAAATTTCGCAGGATTAAGTACAAAAGTAAATAACATAGGTAAAAGTATATAAGGTAAGAGAAAGTTATAACTATAAATAACTTTCTTTTACTTTTTTAATATAATATTATTTGTAATTTTGTAGTTTATAATTTGTAAACAGAAACCTTATGAAAAAGAAATATAAAGTAGTAATATATATATTTATAAGTATTATTTTAGCAATACTTATTTGCAGTTTAATTATTAGCCTTATTGGAATTAGAGATCCAATAAATTATAGAGAAATTATGAAGGAAAACACTAATTTAATATTTTCACAGTAATCCTCCAAAATTATAATTTTCTTGGGCATTTTTAGGTCTTGTTTTTAGATAATGAGAATTATTTTCATTACTAAAAGCTTCTTTTTCAAAAGGATTATTTCAGTACCATTTATTTTTTTCAGTCTTATTTCCAAAAATAGGATAGCCTTTCAAATATCTTAGATGATAAAATGGAAAATTATCTTTATGCTGAGCATGATGAATTAATTCATGTGTAATAGTAGAACTGTCTTTAGGATCAGCAATAGATATTTTTGATAAATTAGGGTGAATACCTCTATAACTTCCTAGATATCCCTTATTTAACATAGAAGGGTTTATTGTAAGTTTGCTGGTATTGAAATTTGATGTATAACTTGGTAAAAGGATATTATCTCTTATTTCTTTATCTCTTTTATACATATTATAATTATCAGCAGAATAATTATAAACTTTAGTTGATACAGCTGGAGGGGTTAATCTTTGTAACTCTTGATTCATAAAATAACTTAATGAATAATTTTTTGGGTTATTATAAGCAAATCCAATTAAATTATTGTTATTTCCCTTACTTCAAGGGTTAAGTTTCAAATATTGTTCTTCCATAATATAAATTTTTAAACCACAAATATAGTAAAAATAAATGTAAAATCTAACAATCTAATAAATTTAATGAAGAAGTATAATATTTTATTAGTATCCCTTTTATTTTGTATATCTGGATATTCTCAGAAATTTTTAAGTTATAGATATATATCTGAATATGACACTATACAGGGATGGAGTATATTAAAAAATGAGTATAATAGTTTCATTTTTCATAATAATGGAACTGTTACTCATAATAATAATGATAGTATATGGTATATGTACAGTAAAATATCAAAAGTATGGGCTGTAATAAATGATACTGCAATATATGAATATTCTAAATATTTATATAAAGCAGACACTATTATTATAATAATAGATGAAGAATGGGCTATACAGATAAATTACCCTACAGGCTCTGCCATAAGATTTAAAGAATATAAACCAAATAAAGAGAGATAAAGGTAGTTTATAAGTTCAACACACATTAACCTCTCTTTATATACCATTTCTCAAGTAAAAGGTTTATATCACTGTTTTTATAGTAATATATGCCTTTTAATTGGGTATAAGGAATAATATTTTCCTTCCTGTAAGTTTGTAAAGTTCTTGGGGATATTTTTAATTTCCTCATAACTTCAAAACTATCTATCCAATCTTCTTTATAAGGTTGGATATTTTCTAATATTTTATTTAGCAGTTCTTCAATAGAACCTAATTTGCTTAGGATATTTATATCCTCATCTAAACTTTTTTTGTATCACACATAATGCAAAACTTTATATATTAAGAATGTAAAGATAAAAGTATTATATTGTATTATTCAAAATATTTAAGGATAGAGAAGCAAAATCAAGCAAATAAAAGCAATAGATACTGTAAATTTGGAGCATTATAGTATGCACTATACTTTTGCCCCATCAATTTTATTGATAATAAATATTAATAAATGAAAGCAACAAATTTTAGAGATGAAACATTAAAAAATGTATTAAATCTTGCTGAAGAAAACTCTGTTATTTTCCTGAATATGGCTACTGGGAGTGGTAAATCTAAACTTGCCCTGGCTATAGCTGAAAGTTTAATAACTGAAGAACCTATAATGTATAGTAATGGAGAAATGTCAAGAGATTTACAAGTTATATATCCTAAGATACTTGTAATTATTGCAGAAAGGGCGCATCAAAGGAATTGGTGGGATGAATTTAATAAACATAACTATGGAATGTTATTACAGAATACTACCTTTACTTGTTATGCTTCCCTACATAAGTTTAGAAACACTGGATGGGATATAATAATTGTTGATGAAAGTCATCACCTCTCAGAGCTTAGATTAGGGCATTTATCTACTCTTAGGTTTAATAAGGCAGTATTTTTATCAGCTACTATGAAAAAAGCTGTAAAAGCCTGTATAGAATATACATTCAGAGATAAAAAAACTTGTACTTATAAAGTATCCTTAGATGATGCTATAACAGCTGATATTTTACCTGAACCTAAGATATTTATTCATAAACTTACTTTAAATAATACCTATAGAGATTTAACAATTGAAACAGGTAATAAAAAAAGTAATAAAACTATTGAATGTAAATATCCTGAAAGATGGGCATATATTAAGATGTACAGTAAAACAGCAAAGATTATTATTAAATGTACAGAACAGGAAAAGTATAATTACTTGACTGATCAGGTAGATTATCTTAAAAGGAGATTTATGGCTGACCCTTCAAATATATTTGCTAAAAATAAATGGTTAAGGACAGCCTTAGATAGAAAAATATTCCTTGGTAAATTAAAGACAGATTATGCTAAGGTTATTATTAACAAAGAGAAAGATAAAAGGCTTATTTGCTTCTGTACAGATATAGAACAGGCTAATTTATTAGGGGGTAAAGATAATATTGTACATAGTAAAATTAAAGATGTAGAGAAGGTTATAATTAACTTTCAACTGAAAAGTATAAATAGATTATACTGTGTAAATATGCTTACTGAAGGAATGAACTTAAATAGTTTGGATGTTGGGATTATAGTCCAATTGGACTCAGAAGAATTAAAAATAATCCAAAAATTGGGGAGATTATTACGCAGTGATAGTCCAAAGGTTCATATTACAGTTTATTTAAATACTAGGGATAGTGAGTATTTGGATAAAGTTTTAGAAACTATTGATAATAAATATATTAAATTTATAGAATAATGGAAGATGTAACAACATTAGATTGGATATTATTATCATTTGTACAAATGATACTAACTTTCTCTTATATATGGATTTTAACTAAACTTAAATTTAATTTCTCTGAAGAGCTTTTACTTTATAGTTTCAAAAGAAAATATCTCTTTTTTGTATTATTATCAGGATTTCCTTTTATAGGACTTATAGTCATTCTTTTATGTTATGCCTTTATACTTATCGCATTAATAATGGGAGGCTTAGAACTTAATAATTCTAAATACCCTAATAGATGCAAAGAATTTTGGAATAAAGAATTGTTTAACCCTGTTAAAAATTAATACTATGATTGTACTTATGGGAGGTATTACAACACTTTTAAGTATGTTGTTTGTAATGTATATACTTTGGAATAACAGTTATTTCTGGCGTGAAAATAATCCTAAATATGAGTATAAAAACTTTCTTATTAAAGAAACTATATACTCTTATGATGGTGAATCTAATATAAAAGATATTAATTATTACATAGCCTTCAGATATGATAAAAAGGGAAAAGTATTTAAAATAGATGGTAATGATGATTTTTATACTTTACCATTAGCTAAAAATATTAGATGGAAATATATAGATTAATAATAAATAATTATTTAACCCTATTAAAGATTAAAAAGATTATGAAACTTACTGAAGAAGAGAAAGAATTTTTAAGAAATTTACTTGAAGATGTATTATTTAATTATGATGAAATACTTGAAGAACAGGGCTATCAATATTTATATGCAAGAGGAATGATGAGAAGTATTGGAGAAAAATTAGAAATTAATATTCAAACTGTACTGTAAAAATAGATATGAAGAGGTTTAAAAATACATTGATAGTAAAAAATAATTCCCTTGAATGGGAAGATGAATTAGAATATTGTCCTAATTGTGGTAGTAAAAACATAGATATTTTTACTCCTGAAGAGGATAATAATGATGATGGGGATATAAGTCTTAATGGCTTATATTCCTTTATTTGTAATAAATGTAATACAAAATTTTAAAATTATGAGTAATAAAAGTAAAGTTAGTTTTGGATGTTCAGGTATATTTGGTATAACATTTATAGTATTGCTAATATTTAAGTTAGGCGGATTTACAGAAATAAATTTAAGTTGGTTTATAGTATTCCTGCCTTTATTTATTCCCTTAGTATCAGTTGTATTAGCATTACTTACTTTATTAGCTATTGATATTATATCGGATTTTAACATTAAAAAATGGTAATATGAGGATAATATTAGACACAGAGTTCCTGGAAGGGCTTTCCATAAATTTAGCCTATCTCCTTCTCTACAGAAATACTTTAGATAATCCTGATAGTTTAACAGATATAGAGAATAAGAATTTTCTTACTGATAATGGGCTAACAGATAATTCTGGAAAGGTAACTGAAAGAGGTAGGGAAATGCTTAAAAAGATAGTTTCTGGAAACACACCTCTGGTAAATATAGAGAATTTAGCCCAAAGAATGAGGGAAATATTTCCTTCAGGTAAAAAGTTAGGTACAGAGTATTATTACAGAGGTAATCCTGCTGAAATTAAGCAGAAATTAAGAAGGTTCTTTCAGTTATATGGAGATAAAGAAAAGATAACTGAAGAAGAAGTTATAACTGCTACTGAAAGATATGTTAAAGATATGGAGTATGATAGCTATATGAGAATATTAAAGTATTTCATACTTAAACAGAATGATGAGAAAGACCAGTGTAGTGATTTATACACTTGGATTATGGGAATAAGAGAAGGTATAGAAGATATTAAAACTGATAGTATATTAATATAATGAATGAATTACTTATACTAATAATGATGGTATTTGCAGGATTTGTTGATGATTTTTACCTGCAAAATATACGTATGACCAATTTAAAACAAAAAGATTGGTGGAAGGATAATGTACCTGATGTAAAATATAAATATGATTATATCATAGTATTATTTATACATAGTTTTTCTTGGTCTTTTATGATTTTATTGCCCTGGTTATGGTTTTATGGATTTAATTTTAATTTAACCTGTTTTGTAGTTTTTGTATGTAATATAATAATACATTCAATTATAGATGATTTAAAAGCAAACAGAAGAAAATTAGATTTAATACAAGACCAAATTTTACATATAGGACAAATAGTTATAACATGGTTAATGATAATGTAAAGAAATGAGCATTTGGAGAAGCAGGAAACAACACTATGAGGATAATAGAAAAGTTATTACATCAGGAGGAGTAAACTGTATTCCCTTTCCTTTTGAAAGGTTTAGGCAAATATTCCCTGGAATACAACAAAGTAAGTATTATGGTATAACAGGACAGCAGAAGAGTGCTAAATCTCAAATCTGCTTATATTTATTCTGCTTACAGCCTTTATGGTATGCTTTCAATAATCCTTCTAAAATATCAGTTAAAATATTATATTTTAGTCTTGAGATGGGTACTGAGCAATTAATGGATAGAATAGTGGGCTACTGGTTATATATAATAACAGAAGGTAAAGTTCAATTATCTACTCAAAATCTTAATTCATTAAACTCTGCTATACCTGAAGAAGTTCTTAGAATAATGGATACTGATGAGTTTAAAAGATTTATGGATTATATTGAAGATAACTTAATGATTTACAACACAATACGTAATCCAACTGGAATTTACAAAGAATGTGTAAATTTTGCTCTTAGCAGGGGTAAATTAAGTTATAAAGATTATTTATATACTGACCCTATAACAGGAGAAAAGGAGACTAGAAAGGCTGTAAATAGCTATATAAAGGATAATCCTAATGAGTATCATATTTTAATAACTGACCATATATCTTTATTAACCCCTGAAAAGGCTTTTGGAGGGCAATTACTAAATTTAAGAGAAACTATAACTAAGTTTAGTAATAATGATTGCTTGATTTTAAGAGATCTTTATAAATTTAGTATTTGTAATGTACAACAACAGAATCTAGAAAGTGAGAATATTGAACATTATAAATTAGATAAAATGATGCCTTCTGCTGCTAATTTAGGGGATAGTAAAAATACAGTAAGAGATTTTAACACTCTTTTTGGTATATATAATCCTCACAAATATAAAGTAAATAACTATCTGGGATATGATATTAATAAATTTAAGAAGAATGTCAGATTCCTAGAGATAATTGAAAATAGGGAAGGAGAGGGCAATGAAACAGTTGCATTATTATTTAAAGGAAATGTAAATTTCTTTGAAGAACTTCCTAAACCTAATGATAGTGCAGGATTAAATACAGTAATGACTAAATATAATATTTAAATGGTATGAGTAAATTTATAACAATATTAGATTATTGTACAGGAACAGTGTATGTAACTAAGGGTAAAATTGATGACCCTGAAAGTTCTGTTATGCTATTTTGTAATGAAATAGACATAGACTTTAATGATTGCCATTGGATGGAAACTGATAATATTATAATGAATTTTAAATAAAATGGAAATAAAAACAAAGTTTACAATAGGGGAAGAAGTTTTCTTTATAGCAAATTATTTAATTTGTAGTGATAAAATAAAATCTATTTATACACAACATTCTGCTAAAAATAGAAAGTTTATTTGTTATGTTTTTGAGGGATATGTAACGGATAGGAAAGAATATGAATTATTTGAAACTGAAGAAGGAGCTGAAGCATTTTTAAATAGATATAATAATGAATAAAACTAAAGAACAATTAGCAACTGAATTATATCCATATAATATGTTTAGCCATTCATATAGAAGAGAAGGGTTTAAAACAGGATGGGATAGGGCTGTAGAAAAAGCAGTAGAAATATTTGATGAAATATGTCCTGAGGAATACCAACACATTTTATGTAATGAATTTAAAAAATTAATTGGATATGAAAAGTAAAGAACAAGCAGCAATAGATTATCACAAATGTAATCCTAAAAATAGCAATAAATTAGCATTTTTAGCAGGAGTAGCCTTTGCAGAACAGTGGATTTCTCTGGAAGATGAGTTGCCTGAAATAGTAAAAAATAATAATTCAGATTTTGTATTATTATTATTTGAAGATCATTTTACGATTGGCAGTTTGAATAATAATGGTTATGGGTGGAGAGACTTTTGGGGCAACCCTATAATATATGAAATACTTGGGTGGAGACCTATAAACAGAAAATAGTTATGGAATTAGGAACTAAAAAAAAATTATTAAATTTAATAGAAGAATATGAAAAGTAAATTTGAAGCAGCAAAAGAACATTCAGCAAAAGTTCAAGCAGAAGAGCCTTATGTAACATCAAATGCTTTTTTAGCAGGAGTAGTCTTTGCAGAGGGGTGGATTTCAATTGATGATGAATTGCCCGAAGAAAATCAGATGTGTATTGCAAAAATTGAATTTGACGGATTCCCAGAAGAAACTACATATTCTATAGCAATGTATGTAAAAGATATAGAACAATGGGTAATAGAAATTCATTATTATTTCCCAGATTATATTTATAAACCAACCCATTATAGACCAATTAACAGAAAATAATATGGAATTAGAAGATTTCTTAAAAAAGTTTTTGCCTGATTATAAGGTAAAAGCAGAAGATTACAGAAGGAGTTTTTATAGTAGTAATCCTGTGAATTGGGAAATGTTTGGAAAAACAGATTTTCACAAAGATAATTTTCACAAAGCACTTCAAAATTATACAGATTTTATTTGTGAAAAGCAAAGAGACTGTGTTAATGATTATTGGAAAACAAATTTTCGTAATTATATGGGATGTAGAGAAGCAATTTTAAATGCACAACAACCTAAAATACAAGAATTATGAAATTATTAAGTTACGAAATTAGTCCTTTTCACTCATTAAATTCAAATTTTTGGGTATATGATTTAACATTGGAAAAATCTTACTTTTTTGGTTTGAAAAAGAAAATCATAAAGAAATCTTATGAACTTTCTCCATATAGCGATTTTAGAAGTTATATAGAGCATTGGGATTTTTTAATTAAAGAGAAGAAAAATATTAAGTATAGTATGTAAAACGCATCACAACCTAAAATAGAGGAATTATAAAAACAATTAATAAATAATTAAAATGGGAAAACTTATAGGCATATTAGGTTCTACAGGTTCAGGAAAATCAAGAAGTGTAAAACATCTTGACCCTAAAACCACTGTAGTAATAAATTGTGCAAATAATAAAGACTTGCCTTTTAAAGGCAGTAGAACTATATGGAATAAAAATGAAAAGAATTTATTCTTTATAGATAACTATCCTGACCTTATCAATATGATAAAAGGGATAGATAGTAAAGCTCCTCAAATAAAAACTATAATACTTGATGATTTTAGATACCAAATGTCAAGGGAGTTTTTTAGCAGGGCTAAAGAGACAGGCTATGGTAAATTTACCTCTTTAGCTGTTAATTTTCAGTCAATTCTGGAATTAATAAACACTATAAGAGATGATATTACTGTGTTTGCAATGTTACATGATGATGATGTTATTAGTGATAATAAGATTGTAGCAAAGAAAATTAAATTAGTAGGAAAATTAGTTGAAGATCAATATAATCCTGCTGAATTAATGAGTATTTTATTATATGCTCATTGTAGTGTTACTAAAGAAGGAGCAACTTGGAGCTTTTATACTAATAAAACTCTTATTGATGGGATAGAGATACCAGCAAAAAGCCCTGAAGGACTTTTTGAACTAACTATGCCTAATGATTTATCATTAGTACTAAAAGCAATTGAAGAATATTATAATTAACAATTTAATTAATTAAAAAATGGAATTAGGAAAATTTGAAAATGCCTCTCTAACAAGGCAAAAAAGAGAAATTCAAATGTTAGACAATAGAACTGAAGCTATTGAGAAAAAAATAAGAGGAGTTGTTGAAAAATACAGGGGGGAACTTACAGCCCTTAAAGAAAGAAGAAATTATCATCAACAAATTATTAACCTTATTGAAGGCGGTAAAATTAATGGAGAAACTGTAAAGGAAGTTCCTGGGGTATCCTGTGGAGAACCTGACATTCCTGTATTAAAAGATACTGTTGCAGAAGAGGTAGGTTGTGAAGATGTTGTAGATAATTTTGTTTTACCATTTTAAGAAAGGATAAATTATGGCATTTGGAAAAGGAACAGAAAGTGTAAGTACAGGTGATAGTAATTTTGCATTATATACAGGAATAGCCCCTGTTAGTATAGTAGCAGTTAATCCTACACCTGAAGAATTATCTGCTATATATGGCAGAACAGTTGAGAAAATAACAGATTATACCTCTAAAAATGAAGAGGGAATTGATACCTTGAGAATAGATTTTATTCTTAAAGTGTCTGAAACTTTTGCTAAGAAAGAATTAGGTATAGAAGAACCTATATTTAGTAAATTATCTATATTTCTTTCTGGCAATGTTATGGCTAATAAAGAGAACACTAAGTTCAAAGTAATAAATAATTATGGTAAAACTCAGTGGGTTACTCAGGAAATATTTAAAGCTGGGGGGTATCCTGTGCTTAATGATGGGACTGAGATGACTAATTATTTATTACCTTATAAACCCTGTGTAAAGGGAGAAGAGGAGTTAGTAGAGTTCCTAAGGTGTTTTATAGCTATTGAAAGCCCCACTTATCAGGAAAATGATGTGTGGAAAGTTAGACCTGAAGAAGAACTTGCAAATTGTCAATGCTATTTTACTGTAGAAGAAATTAAAACATTCTTAAAAGGTAATGTAAAATTGATAAAAGACTTAGTTAGTACTGTTTCTAACAATGAAGTGGCAGTATTATTTACTGTAAAAATATCTGATGAGAATAAAAAATATCAGCAGGTATTTAACAGATTCTTTGCTAAGGCAAAAGATAGAGGATATAAAAACAGGTTTGTTGATTATATTAATAAAAATGCTCAGGCTGTACAAGGGCTGGAATATACTATACCTTTTATGAGATATGTAGAAAAGCCTGATGAGGTTATAGCCCCAGCAGTACCAACTCAACAAATGCCTTGGTAAAATGTTCTCTAAAGGTTCTTTATCATTAAGTTTACCAGAGTATATCTCTGATGAGGATATTCTAAATCATTATTTTGGAATATCAAGGATTCCCTGTTTAATTAGCAGCCCTTTGAGGGTAGATAATAATCCTTCTTTTAAATTATTTAGAGCAAATAATCTTAGAGTTTATTATAAGGATTTTAGTAATAATGATAAAGGGAATATTATTGATTTACTCAAAAAATACTTTAACCTTACTTATGAAAGTGTAATATTAAAATTATATAATGAAAGTAAGAATATAGGATATAAATACAAGATAATCAATGATAAACTTAAAAGTAAAACCAGGGAACACAGTATAACTTACTCTGACATAAAAGTTAAGACAAGAAAATGGAAAAAGTATGATATAGAATACTGGGAAAGTTATGGGATAAATTTACATACTCTAGAGTTTGGAAAGGTTTATCCTATAACTACTATTTTTGTATATAAATATGATAACACAGGCTGTTTAAAAGAATATAAAATAAATGCTGATAAATATGCCTATGTATTTGTTGAAAATAAAGATGGTATTGAAACATACAAAATATATCAGCCCTACAGTAAAGCCTTTAAATGGAGAAATAAGCATAATGGAAGTGTATGGAGTTTATGGACACAGTTACCTGAAAAAGGTGATAGACTTATTATAACTTCATCAGTGAAAGATGCTTTATGTATTATAGCTAATACAGACATTCCATCTGTAAGCCTTCAATCAGAAAGTACTTTACCTAAAAAACATATAATACAGCAATTAAAAGATAGATTTGAGAAGATATATGTATTATATGATAATGACAATACAGGCATAGAGTGTGGAAGGAAACTGGCTAATGAATATGGGTTAATATATACAGAAATACCTCAGAATTTAAGTACTAAAGATCCGTCAGACAGTTATAAACTTTATGGTAAAGAGAAGTTTATTGAAATTATAAATAAATTATTAATTAGTTAATTAAAAGTAAAAATGGAAGAACTAGTAAGTATAAAAAGAAATATTTTAGCACATTCTCCTTCAACAGGGAAAGTGATTTTTGAAACTATTGCAAGAACAGTAGGAGAATTAAAAGAAGATCTTAACAGACATGGGTTTAATTTAGATGTAAATTTTAAAGAGGATGACAGAGGGCATAAAATTGAGCATACATATAAAATAACTGAAGGACAAACCCAGGTTACATTTGAAGGTGATAATGCTTTATTACCTACTAATATAATGTATGAAGGAAGAGTAACTAATGATTTACTTATCCTTGTAACTCCTATAAAGATTGACCATGGAATATTACCTTATAAAGAGATTAAAAGAACTCTTAAAGAAATATTTGAGGCAGTCCCTTCATTTAAAGAGCATATAAGAGATAATAGAGGTAATTGGACACAGTTTACTACTGAACAGTTAAACCAGATTCTTGATGAGTATAATAACAACTGGTCAAGTGGTAATGTAAAAGAAGAATCTTGTGAAGAACCTTGTAGAGAGTGTTCTGAAGGACACAGAGAAAAGAAAAATAAATTCTCACAAGAATATGCTATGGAACTTATTACTGAAGGTATAAGTCTAATTAATACTGGTATTTCAGTTCTAAGTTCTCTTCTAAATCTTAAATCTATTATTCATATTTCTAATAAAGATCTTGGAAAAATAATAGAAGAAATAAATGGAAAACAGTGATAATCTGTATGATATTTATATAAATAACCTGAAAGAGGGAAAATATACTATTCCCCTCTTTTGGGATATTTATAAAACTACTGTAAGGAAATATGGAGAAGATAAAGTTGATTTATTAATTACTCCTAAAAAAGAAAAGTTTGAATATGTGTGGGATAATCTTGAGGATATAAAAACTTTTGATATACTTTGTAAATATTTTTTATGTAATAATACAGAAGTTAATTCACAAACACTTGATAACTCAGATTTCATAATTAATAACCATGGGATTATGTACATGAAAATTATTATCTATTTCCCTAAAGTAGAAATATCTAATAGTGAAGGGAGAAAACATAAAATCTATGATATTTATGTTAAGTTCACATTTGATGATAACTGTGCTTTAAAAAGGAAACCTGGTTTTATGAGATCCACTTATACTCCTGAAGAATTTAATATAAATTATGCACATTCTCACATCAGTACTTCTTATGTATCAAGTTTAAAAAATAGAGGAATTCTTTGGGGAGAAGCCTGTTTTGGAGGGGGTACTACTATAAACAGCCTTTTAACACAGTGGCAGTGTAATAGTCATAAATTATACATTGAGCAGTGGATGCAGGTACTTATTACAATAGATATATTTTTAGAATGGGAAAGTTTAGAAGGAGGTCCTTATGTTAAAATGGAATATATACAGAGGGATAGATCTCTTAATTATCCCCGTGATTTAAGTAATTATATTAGAATATATGAAGATACTATTAAATGTATATTAGAGAAAATATTAAATGAATATATTTCAATAAAAATATGCTCTGATAAAAAGGGATTTTTGTATATAGATTTAGTTAAAGATAGGGATGGTTTAGAAGATAGATTTCTCAAAGAGTGGTTAAAAATACATAATTTTATCCCTGAGGCTTTTATATGCAGGAAATATAAAGATAGGCTTAGTACCAGGTATTATAATACTATTAGGGATACTTCAACAAATGTGTTGGATTTAGAATTATTTCAATTTAAAAATAAGCCTGTTAAATTAAAATTTATAAAAAATCAGGAGGAAAATATGGACAAATACTGTATTATTCCTATGATTTTAAATGGGTTTTTAGAAAATCTTAAAAATAAGTTAAATGATAGAAGAAAAGTTTTTTAAAAAGAGTTTACCTGAGTTAATTGATAAAAATGAAGTGTTTACATTATATATACCTAAAACTGTTTCAAATAAAATACAGTATGTCTGTGATGAAATTCCTAATAATGAATGGTCAGGAATACTGTTTTATAAATATGAAGGCAGTCTTTTAGATATAAATAATTTAAGAGCAGAGGTTGTTGATATATTACCTTTGGATATAGGTTCAGCAGGATTTACTTCTAATGAATTTCCTAAGGAATACAGTGAGTTTTTATTGAAAAATCCTCATATGATGGAGTATAATCATGGAATAGTGCATTCACATAATAATATGGGAGTATTTTTCTCAGGTACTGATAATGAAGCATTAGCTAAAATTTCTGACCAATATGCGGGGTTAATATCTCTTATAGTGAATAATAAAGGGGAATATTGTGCTAAATTAGGAGTATATATAAAAGCAGACAGGGTAGATAATATTACTGTAAGGGATATAGATTATAAAGATAAAGTTTTATCTGAAAATGTGAGTGTAGGTTATGTAAAAGTTTATAATGCTAAAATTGAAAAAGAAGTTATTAATGTAGATCTTAGTTTTCAAAATAGAATATATAATCTTAGAGTTAATTCTGAGTTACAGAATGCAAATAAAGAAAGAAATCTTTTTAATCAGGGGGGGTTTTATAATAATCCTGATACTCCTTCAAGATGGATAAATCCCAAAGTAGATGATAAATTACCTGTACCTCTTAAAAATAAAAAAGAAGATAGTATAGATATATGTACAGAAGATGTAGATTATATAAATTTTATATGTAAAGTTATATCTTTTAATCCTTTTCTTGATTCTGATTGTTATGATTTTGAAGAGGATTTTAATATAGCAATAAGCGCTTATAAGGGAAAAGATGTTTTAAATGAAGGTGTAATAAATAATATTAACTCTGTTCTGAGATTAATTCTTTATAATAATACAGCAAATCCCTTTGAGATAAAGGATATGTGTAAATATCTTATACTTGAACTTGAAGAATTAGAGCTAAAAAGGATATATAAAGGAAATGTTAAAGAACTTATTAAATCATTGATAACTACTTTTAGTAGGTATTTAGAGAATTATAATGCGCCAATAAACTTTAGTGAATAGTATGGATTTAGATGAATTAATAAGAAGTGTAATAGGAGAAAATACAGCAGCACCCTCTTATAATCTTGGAGTTGAATCTGTAAATCCTGTAGAAATTGAAGAAACTATAGAAACTATTGCTGAAGTTGTTGAAGAGGAACACAGTATAATTAATATATCTGATGAAGAACTTGAGAATAGGATAAGGGAAATTAACTCTACTATACCTGTAAACACTGTTCCTGAAAATACTGTAGAAGAATTAGAAGATAATACTGAAGAGGAAGAAGAGGAAGAAGATTATTATGATTATCCAGAAGAGGAAGAGGAAGAAGAAGAAACAGTAGAAACAATAAATCCTGAAGTTGATGAGTATAATATACCATTAGCAAGTACAGACGTTATTCAAAGTATAGAAAATCAATCTCAGGAAGGAATACAGGATAATTTAATAAGATTTAGCAGTGCTTCATGGTTTGATGTTGTGCAGGAACAGGAAATAATATTAGCAGGATTAGGGGGTATAGGTGGATATGTGAGCTTCCTGTTAAGCAGATTAAACCCTAAGAACCTTATTTTATTTGATAATGATCTGTTTGAAGCTCATAATTTAGGGGGCCAGCTCTGTAGAACTACTGATATTCAAGAATATAAAGTCCGTGTAGCATCAAATATAGCTCAAGATTTTAGCAGTTATTATGATATATCTGATATTAGTAGAAAATATGTTGAAGGGGAAATTACAAGGAATATTATGATATGTGGATTTGATAATATGCAAGCAAGGAAAGTATTCTTTGAAAGTTGGCTTAAAAGAGTAAGATTAGTAGGAGCAGAAGAAGCTAAGAAATGTCTTTATTTAGATGGGAGACTATTAGCTGAAACCTTTCAAATATTCTGTGTAAGAGGAGATAGAGAGGATTATATAGAGAATTATCAAACCAGACATTTATTTGGAGAAGGAGTTGCTGTAGGTACTACCTGTACTTTAAAGCAGACCTCCCATATAGCTATGATGATAGCAAGTAAGATGGTAACATACCTTGTTAATCATTGTAATAATATAAACCCTGATAATTTTCCAAGAAGGTATCCTTACTATACTCACTATGATGCAACTTTTAATATAATAGAGGAGGTGTACGAAGATGTTAACAAAGTATATTAATATCTATGCTAATGTAGATCTTACAGCCAGCTATGGTACAAATAGAATTGTTCATAAATGTGATTATACTAAATTACTCACATTAAAGGATATTACTTACTCAGATATATTAAATAATACTGATAAATTTTACACTCTAATTGCTAAAACTATTGAGAATCTTTTTATAGGAAGTAGGGAACTGGCTGTTTCTAGAAAAACTTTTGTTGATGTATTTATGTACAGTCAGTTACTTGTAAAAATAAATGTAAAAGGTTCTAAATATATTATAACAAGAGGTATTATTATGGATAATAATTTTAATATCCTTTTAGCTATTATGACTAGGAAGAATATTTTAGAAGGTATTGATGCAAGTAATAGAAGACTTCTTTGGCAGAGACTCATAGATATAAAAGATTTAATAGTTTTTGTGAACAGAAGTTTTTATACAGTAAAAAGAACTAAATCTGATATAGTAATGAACTTTATGAAAAATGTAATAATGAATAGTATGGAGAATAATATTGAAGTGAGAGTAGTAGATAAAATAAGTTGTTTTACTGTACCTGAGGTTTATACTACAGATATTGGGAATCCTATCTCTATTGATATTATTAAAGAAATAAATGTTGTATGAAAAATGTAAATTTAAAAAAAGAAATAGAAGAAAATTTAGATAGATTGGGGAGGAATTGTTGTGTAAACTGTTTACCTCCTGAAATTTATGAAGAATTTCTTCATCATAATCCAAGAGAACTTTTTGATATATATGCTAAAAGATGTGCTTTATTCTTTAACAAAGATTCCAATAAGCATATAAAGAAAGAACCTGAGTTATGGTATATAAATACTCCTTGTCTAAGTGTAAGAAAGTATAATGAAAATCCTAAGAAAATTCCAAGATGGAAATTAAGGTTTTATCCTTTCTTTAGAAGTCAGGCAGAAGCAATAGCCACAGTAATATTTCTAAGAGATATTTATAAAAAGGCAAATGAATAGGAAGATAGCTAATGCTGCCCAGATTAAAGTAGATAATATAAAGTTTCAATCAAAACTTGAAGCTAAGTGTTATACTTTACTAAAAGAAGCAGGTCTGAAATTTGATTATGAAAAGTATATAATTACTCTATTTGAAGGTTTCAGACCTACTTTTAAAATATATGAAGTGAAAAATAAGGTATTCAAAGAAAAGAAAAGTAAAATAGGCTCTCCTCTTATAAGAGATATTACTTATACCCCAGATTTTGTATATATAGATGATAAAAGATATATTATTATAGAAACTAAGGGATTTAAGAATGATACTTATCCTTATAAGAAGAAATTGTTATTTAGAGTGCTGGAGAATAAGAAAAAAGACAGGGATGTATATTTCTTTGAACCTAATAATATCACCTCAATAAAGGCTACTATAGATACTATAAAGGATATTCTAAGTAGTGATGATATTAATTAATAAAATATATTATGAAGAGTTTTAAAGAATTGTGTTTAGAAATAACAGAAAATCAGTATAGAGAATTAAATGCTATAAATTATTCCTTATTATCAAGATATAGTCAGAATGGAGTAAGAGCTTTAAAAGAGGATATTTCTCTTGAAGGTCCTGGAATAACCTTTGGAAGTATGGTAGATACCCTTATAACTAATAAGGAGGCTTTTAATGATCTTTATTATGTATCTGATGTATTTGTTACCCCAGGTATAAAACAGATTGTAGATTATATTGTATCTACAACTAGTTATCAATGTGATATTAATAGTATTCCTGAAGAGGTTTTAATTTATGCAATAGAAGCCTGTGATTGGCAACCTAACTGGAAAATTGAGACTAAAATTAAAAAGGTATTATCAGAAGGAAGGGATTACTATAAAGCAAGGATAGCAGCTATAAATAAAATTCCTGTCAGTAATTTTGATTTTAAAGAGGCTATGGAACTGTGTAAAGAAATTACTCAGGGAATGTGGACTAAAAATATATTTGGGATTAAGGGCAAAGAAGGGGTAGAATTTCTATACCAGCAAAAGATGAAATATACCCATGAGATGTGGAATTTATACGGACCATCAGGTAAATTTATAGATTTAAAGGCAATGATAGACATTATTATAGTTGATCATAATAACAAGATTATTATTCCTTTTGACATAAAAACTACAAGCAGCAGTCTGTATAATTTTAAGAAATCCTTCTATAAGTACAGATATGATATACAAGCGCAGTTATATAATTATATCCTTGAGAAAAAGTGTGTTAATGATGATTATTTTAAAGATTTTAGTTTGTTAGATATAAGGTTTATTGTAGCAAGCAGGGAAGATATGAAAGTAGTATCTTTTATAGATGATTCTGAACAGGGTGTTTATGAAAATAATTTTAAACATTGGTCAGATTTATTAAAAGAGATAGTATTTCTTAAAACTAATGGTATGGAGTATGAATATGATGCTTATATAAATGAAGGTTTAATTAAATTAAATGCAAATGACAGATAAGGACAGATTAGCAAAGGTTTTTAGAGGTAATTATTTAGCAGCAGAAAAGTATATTGAAAGGCAAAATAATAAAAAACAGTTATTATCATTCTATGAAGTTCCTAAAAGACCTGATGTTTTAAAATCTGAAGTTCATATAAAACATTGTATGGATAAGAAATATGCTGTAGTTATGGGATTATATCAAAATAAGCCCTATGAAATATTTGTAAGAGATATTACTGATTTCCCTATAGTTAAAAGAAAGTTTATAGGGAAAACAACAAGAGTAAGAAAAAATAGATATGATTTTATAGCTGATGATGATTCATTAATTTTAAGATGTTTAGATGATAATAAAGATAAAGAACTTATTATTTGCTGTGCATTTGTTTCTATGTTATTAAGGCATAATTGTAATATAAAACTGATTAATAAAACTATTAGTCAATTGTGGGGTAATAGCCACAAACTGTGGGAAGCTTCAATAAGAAGAACCCTGAATAAATTTGTAAAGAGTAAATAAATGGTAGAAAAAATAAAATGGGAATCCATAGATATAGAGAAGGAAATTTTCTTTGAAACAGGTTTATCTCTTATCAAGATAAATATATATGATAAAGATTATTTATTTCTTGTAGATACAGGGGCTAATGATTGTATCATAGATACAGATGCTGTAAAAGAATTAGGTCCTAATATAGAACTTGTAGAAACTGATAATATGTTAAAAGGATTTGAAAGTAATATGCAATTAAAAGAGGTAAATATTCCTGTTAAAGTAGCTAATATTGATGAAACAATGCTTTTTAGTGTGTTAAGTCTTGATAATATTAATGAATATTTTAATGAAAAAAATGGAGTAATCACCGGTATAATAGGCAGTAATTTTCTTAGATATTTTGCATTAATTATTGATTTTCATCAGTTAAAACTATGGTATCCTGTTAAATATATGGAAGAAGAAGATTTATGATTTATTTAGTAACAAACCAAAAAGAATTATGTATTGAAGATAGAATATATGAGATTATTTCTGTAGAAGAAAGTCTTAGTATGCTTAAAGAACTTAGTGTTATAGGTTGTGATACAGAAACTACATCTTTAAGTCCTATTGGTGGTAAAATAATTACTTTACAATTTGGTTGTAAGAAATTTCAAATAGTGGTAGATTGTACCACAGTAAATATTGATAATTATAAAGAAATATTAGAAAATCCTAAGCAATTAAAGATATTTCATAATGCAAAGTTTGATGTTAAGTTTTTATTAAAAGCAGGGATAGTCCCAGAAAATATCTGGGATACATTTCTTGCTGATAATGTATTATTTAATTCAGATAATTATGAATGGGTATCTTTAGAAGAATTAGTTCTTAGATATTGTAATTATCAATTAGATAAAAGTGCAAGGGACTCAATTATCATAGGAAGTTTTTGTAATAGATTTGTTAAATATGCTGCTGAAGATGTAGAATACTTAGAAGGGGTTTATTCTTGTCAAATGTTACAGGCAGCAAATGATAACTGTGGGGTAGCTATAAATATAGAAAATAAGTATGTTATAGTTTTAGCTTATATTGAAAATTGTGGAATATATTTAGACAGAAATAAATGGACTAAATTATATGAAACAAATAAATATAAGTTATCTGAAAGTATAGAAACTCTTAATAACTGGGTAATAAAGAATTTACCTGAATTTTTAGACCCCCAATTAGATTTATTTAGCCCTGAGAAAAGGAAAGTAAATATTAACTGGGCAAGTAGTAAACAGGTTATCCCTATATTTAAGAAATTAAAGTTAGATATAATTGTAAGAGATAAAAAAACAGGTAATATTAAAACAAGTATAGAAGCTACTGTTATAAGTAAATATGCTGAAAAAAATGAATTTGTAAGATTATATCTTGAGTATAAAGAAGTAGATAAAGCAATCACCACCTATGGATTAGATTTTTTAAAGCATATAAACCCTATAACTAATAGAATACATCCTGATTTTATTCAATTAATATCTTCAGGAAGAATGGCTTGTACTAATCCTAACATGCAAAATATTCCAAGGGACACATCTTTTAGAGAATGTTTTACTAACAGTAATGAAGGTACTATACTTGTTGATGCAGATTTTTCAGGACAGGAGCAGGTAGTATTAGCAAATTTTTGTTTAGAGCCAAGACTGTTAAAGTTTTATGATGAAGGTAAAACTGATATGCACAGTTATATAGCAAAATTATGTTTTCCCGAAGAACTAAAAGATATTCCTGAGGAGGATGTAAAGAAAAAAGAACCTGAATTAAGGTACTTGGCTAAAACTTGTGGTTTTTCAATAAATTATGGTGGGACAGGAGAAACTATTGCTAAAAATGCTAATATTCCTGTTGAAAGGGGCAATGAGGTTTATAATGCCTATTTTAAAGCATTTCCTGACCTTAAAAAATATTTTGATAAAGTAGGTAAGGAAGCTATAAAAAGAGGCTATGTGCTTATTTCTGGTAAAACTGGAAGGAGATATTATTTTGACTTCTTTGAAGAATTTACAAGGATACATAATATAGTATCTCAAGAAGGATTTTGGGGCTATTATAGAGAAAATAAAGAGGAAAATAAAAGTGAAGTAAAAAATTACTTTAAATATATAGGTACTATTCAAAGAATTGCAAATAATTACCCTATACAGGGGTGTAGTGCTGAGATAGTAAAAATATCCTTAGTACATTTCTGGGAATGGTTAAAACAAAGCGGATTAATAAATTCTATTTTGATAATAAATTCTATACATGATGAAATAGTACTTGAAGTTCCTGTACCCTTTGCTCAAACTGCTGCTAATATACTTAAAGAGTGTATGGAGAAAGCAGGTAAATATTATTGTAATAGAGTTAAATTAACTGCCACACCTGTTATATCTAATGTGTGGGGTCATTAAAACAATTAAATTATGGCTAAACATTATAGAATATCTGATGGTAGTGAAGTACCTGAAGAAGAATTAATAAAATGTCCCTTATGTGGACAAACAGAATATATTCATGAAAGGGAAACCCCTGTGAGAATGGTATATACTCTTGATAATGGTGTAATTATACCAATTAATGGAGAATGTAAATATTTTTGTGGATATTGTAATAAAGATTTCTAGTAAATAACTTTAAATATAAAAATTATGGGAAAAACTAAAAATGATTTTATGAATGGGTTTGTAAGAGATTCAGATTTTGAATATTACTTACAGAAAAAAAGAAATAATGAAATTAATGAATATGAAGATTTTCTTAGTGCTTCTGAAGAAGAAGATGAAGATGATTTTTTTGAAGATAACTGATATGACTAATAATAAAGAAATTTGGGTTTGTAAAGAATGTGGGAGTACTGCCATAGAAAGTTTAGCTTGGGCAGATGCTAACACTGAAGAAGTATTATCTTTTGAAGAAGAAAAATCTTACTGTAGATTATGTGAGAAAAGAGTAGAAATAATAACTTTAGAAGAATATAATGAACAATAGTAAATATGATAATGCTCCTTTTAATGAGAAAATAAGAAAAATAAAAGTCTTTGCTACACTAGAAGGAGAGTTTATATGGGAAGTAAATAAAAATTCCTCAGAAGAAGATATAGAAGATTGGGTAAAGGAAGAATTTATAGGATACCGAGGATTAACAGGAGAAGTTGTTAGTATAGATAATATAAAATTTTTATAATGGAAAATAAAAAAGAAAAATTGAGTTTAAAAGAACTTGTAGAATTTCTGAATAATCAAGAAATTATACAGGAAAGAGATTGGTTAGAAGATATTCCTGAGGATATTTATAAGGAATATTTTGACCTGCCTAATAATAGGGCATATTTAGATACAGTAGCTGTAAATGAACATAGATGGTATGAAGATGCTATAGAAGTATATAAGTTTGATGATGAATTTTTAGGGGTAAATACTATAACTAAACTTTATAGTGAAAGCTCTGGATATGAAGACTGTTATCATACTTTAAAATTCTATGTGATGGAACAAATACCCTCTGTTACTTATAAAGTAAAATAATTATGACAAAGAAAGAATTAATAGACTTTTTAGAAGACTATGATGGTGATTTAGAAGTAGTAGCAGAGGTGTATATTTGGGATACATTAGAAGAACAAACCTATAAAGAGTTTAGAGCAATAGATAATGTTTTTAAATATCCTAATGGTAAATTAATTTCATTAATAACAAGAGAATAATGAATGTAGAAGAATTAAAAAAGAAGTTAGAAAATTATGCTGATGATATTCCTGTATATGCTGAGAATGTTATTAAAACAGAAGAATACCCTTATTATCAACAAACTCTTTATGATATAAAAGGAGGAAGGTGTGAGATAAAGAGTAAGGAGGATGTTAATTTATATTTAGCTATCAAGAAATGTGAGGATAATACTGAAGAAAAAACAGATAATAAACCTATAACATCAGTTATAGTAACATTTAGCAGAGTATATGAAGTTCCTATAGAACAAATTTATGATAGACTTGATCTTAATATTGATAATATTGAAGAAGAAGATATTAAAGAAGAAGCAAAACTTATGGCAACAGATTGGCTTAACGATGAAATAGGACTTTATGATACTGAAGATTTTGCATCAGCAGAAGTAACAGTAATGAGAAATTAAATGGCTTAGATGTGCACTAAGACGTAAATTACCACTCTTAAAAAGCTATTATAGTAATATAATAAAAGAGCAAAGGGGTAGGGAAACGTAAGTCCCCCTTACTTAGGAGGTGCAGGGTTAGTAACCTCCCTTTTTTAAAAAACTTAAAATTATGTTAGGAAAAATATTAGTTCTACAAGGAAATGTAGCAAGTGGAAAAACTTCTTTTGCTAAAACTTTAGTAACAAAAGATACTTCTTATATAAGAGTAAACAGAGATGACATTAGAAATATGTTTAGAACTGTATGGCAAATGAAGGATGAGGAACTTGTTAAAGAAGTTGAGAAAAGTATAGTAAAAAAGGCTATACACTATGATTATAACATAGTTATTGATGATGTAAATCTTAATCCTGAAACCTGTGATATGTGGAAGGGTTTAGCTAAAGAACTTGGTTGTGCTATAGAATTTAAGTTTATACAGTGTCCTTTAAAAGAATGTATAAGAAGAGATGCTTTAAGAACTCCCTCAGTAGGAGAAAAAGTTATAATGAATTTGTATAGTAAATATTTAAAAATGAAGTTATGATAATATCTTGTAAAGACTGTGGCAGTGAGGAATTATATAGAAAAGCCTGGGTAAGATATGATACAGGTTCTTTTGGAGATTGGGCAGAAGATAGTGAAGAAACTGCTGTGTTTTTTTGTGAAAATTGTGAGGAATTTGTTGATGTATTAATAATACTATAAATTATGAAAAGAAAAAAGAAGTTTATTTTGGATCTTGAAGTAAGTGGTAGGAACTATGGGTTGGCATTTAAAGGTTCAAGGGGTGAAGTTATACAATGGGAAGATTTTACTAAAGAAGATCAAATTACCCTATGTAAGGCTTTATTTAGTTTTTATGAATTATTTAGTAAATGTATAAAAAATGATTAATATGGAATGGTTATTTTGGTTAAGTGTAGCAGTGTTTTTAATATATAACACTGTAATTATTATGAGGTATGGAGTACCTGTAAGTTTGTCGGAAACCTTCTATCTAATGCCTAAGAAGTATGGTAAACATATATTCTTGATGGTATTTACACTGATAGGTTTACCTTTGATGATATTTGGTACAGAAATATCTCCTGAAACTTTCCCTTCAGAATTTGCAATATTCTTTTGTGGGAGTTTCTTTATAGCAGTAGCTGTAGCAGCAGAATTTAAAGAAAAGTTTGTAGAGAAGTATCATATAGCATTTGCTATGATATGTGCTGCTTTATCTATTGTATGGACAGGGTTTACTTATATTATAGGACTTGTAGTATTTGCTTTCTTTGCTGCTATATTTATCCCTATAGGATTAAAAACTAAAGGTGTAAGAAGAAATAGAAATGGAGATCTTAGAGTAGATGGTAATTCCAAGACCTATTTTCTAGAATTAATCTGTTTCTTTGGCTTATATATTTGTATGATGTTATATTACTATAAAGTATTGATATAATGATAAGTGAAAAGGAAAGAGATCTAAGAACATTAGAAAAATTAAAAGACCAGTTTGAATCTTTACTTGATGATTATAGATTAGATAATTATACTTTTCATCTAGTTACTGATGAACTGGAATATGCAATAGAAAATTCTAATAAAGATTAATAATAAGGAGAAATTACTTATCACGTAAAATGAATTTTAGATAAGTAATTTTCTCTTTTTAAATAAATAATTATGATTGATAAATTGAAGAAAAGAGGAAGACTTTTAGACAGGGCAACAGATATACTTACAGGTTCATTGGTTATAGTTGCAATAATGCTTATTTTTTCAACAGCATCAAATAAAAATAGTGTAGATAACCTTAAATATGACACTCAAAGGCTAAAAATGGATGTTCTAAAGTTTCAAAGAGAAATAGATAGTTTACAGAAAAGAATATTATTTCTTGAGAGTGTAGATTATTTTAAGGTAAATCTTGAAAAGGAATGGAGTTTAGCTAAAATTGCCCTAGCTATTGTTGAAAGTAATCTTGATAAAACAGCAATAAATCCTACTTCAGGAGCTTCAGGAATATATCAGATAATGCCTATATTTCTGAAAGAGGTAAACAGGTTACAAAAGGCTGTAATATATACTCCAGAGTGTGTATTTGATATTAAAAAATCCTCTGAAATGGTGGAAATTATAAATTTTCACAGAAATCCTGAAAAATCTATAGAAAGATTAGCCTATCTACATAATCCAACAGAAAGGCAAGGATGGTATTTAAATAGGGTAAAAAATACTTATGAAACATTAAAATTAATATGTTATAATGACTAAAAAAGAAAAAAATATGATGTCTGAACTATCTGCAAGTGTATTTATAGACAAATACAAACCTATATGTAATAACAGGTTTCCTACATTTAACACTATATTACCCCTAAATCATCCCTTACAGCCTTATGTATGGGATAAAAGAGAGAAATTTCTTATATCTGAATATATACCTAACAGGTGTTTCTTTAGTGTTGTCCTTTCTCCTGATAAAGAGGGGTATTATAAAGTAATTCCCAGCAGTATTCCTTCATTAGGAATAGCTTGGATAATTACAGAGTGTGCTTGGAGACCTGAAAGTAAAGAATATGTTGAATTTAATTTAGAATAATATGGCTACTAATAGGAATAAAGAATATAAAGAATATAAAAAAGTATTAGAATCTATGAATTTTAATATGTGTGAAAGTGAGTTTCATTATGAATTAAATAAATTTTTATTAACAAATTCAAATATTAAAATTGAACATATCATTGAACATGGGAAATACAATATTACTTTAATTTATTCATATTTAAAAGAAGTAGAAAAATGAAATTAATAAAACCAAGCGTAGAAATTTTAAAAAACTACTTAGAACAAGTAGATTATATACCTGCTAAAGAAGAGGTTTTAAATAATATATTTCAACAAATAGAAGTAGCAGGCAGAACCTGTTTCAAGTCTGAAGATAAGATAACAGAAGATTCTTCAAAAGCATTTGTACGGATGCTTATTAAAAAAGGTGATTTAAGTTTGTTAGAACAGGGGACTGTTTACCTTAAAGTTCCTGCTGGAAATTTAGATTTGTATCATAAATATATAGGTAATAAATATTCAATATTAAATCTGGATGATTGTTTAGCTGGAAAACAAGGATATTATGCTGTTACAACTAATTATCGAGTTCTTGTAAAGAACAATTGGTTAGATGATTTACAGTATCTTTGTGAACCAACTGAACACCATGAAAAAAGAGTATCTGTTAGATTTATTTGTGATAGAGGCACAATGACAGAATTTTTAAGACATAGAACTTTTAGTTTTGTAATAGAAGATATAAACAATCTTAATAGCAGAGAATTAACCTTTATTTTACCAATGTGGTGTAAAAAAGAAGAAGGTTCATATAATAGAATGTCAGATGGTTATATAGCAGGGTTATATAGATATTATTCATCTGATAAAGATATAGCATTTATAAAAGCTTTAATCTCTGTTGAGGAATACTATTATAATTTACTTAAATATGATAACCAACAAGCAAAGGTTGTATTACCTAATGCTTTAAAAACTGAAGTTATTATGACAGGATACTTATCTGACTGGAAAAAGTTCTTTGAGAAAAGAACTATTTCTGATAATCATCCACAAATGTTACAACTTACTATTCCTTTACAGGAAGCATTTAAAGGGAATGGATATATAAATAATTAAATAAAATAAAATGAGAAATTACAGTTTAGTAAAAGACGGAGTTATCTTAAAAAATAATGTAAAAAGATACTTTGAGCAGATATATAATTTAATGGAAACTAATGAAGAGTTTCCTGTGGATTTTGAATTAGTGTACTTTTTAGTATATGCTAATAAACAAAATGCAGTAAGAGAATTAAGGAATAATTTTATACAAGACATTGATTATCAAATTTCCATCCTTAATGATGGAAATATGGTAGGCAGAAGAACAGAAAATTATAAACTTTCTGTACCTTGTATGGAACATTTTATAGCAAGGAAAGTTCCTGAAGTATTTGAAGTTTATAGACAAGTATTTCATCAAAAAGTTGAGGAGATAAAACAGGAAGTAAAACCTTCTATTAATAATGATGTTATAAGTGCATTAGAGTTATTTCTTGATGCTATAAAAAACCACAATATCAGGATAGGAAAGTTAGAAGATGATGTTGATGATCTAAAAAATGCAAGATTTACAGATTATTCAGCAGTAACAGAATATGCTAAGAAAAATAACATTTTAGGGATAGATACAGGCACTTTTAGAAGATTAGGGATAGATGCTTCTAAAATATGCAAAGAGAGAGGAATAGAGGTTAAAAAGGCTAAATTTGCTAATGCTTATCCTGAAAGTATATGCAAAGAGGTATTTAGAAATAAAAGCCTTGCTGCTTAACTTATGTTGAAAGTAAAGAAATACAAAAAATTTGCAAATGGTATAGTATGGTGTTTAGAACTTGAAGATGGTAGATTAATAGAAACTACAAGTACTTTTTTACCATACTATACTAAAGATGCAATTAACAGAAAACAGAATACTCTTAATAATACATCATTAGGAGATTATTCTGAAAGATGGATGATAGGAGTATCTGTAATGTCAGGGTGTCCTGTAAAATGTAAATTTTGTGCTACAGGGCAAATGAAGGGCTATAGAAATCTTACTTCTGAGGAAATTGTTTCTCAAGTTACTTTTGCCGTTGAGGAAATAAAAAGTAATCCCTATGACGCCAAAGAGTTTAAAATTAACTATACAAGAATGGGAGAACCCTTTCTTAATATAGAGAATGTTAAACAAGCTATAAAACAGATTACCAATGTTTATCCTCATACCCATCATTATATTTCAACAATAGGTATAAAGAAATCTGATTTTTGGTTTATACAGGATAATATTACTTTACAATTATCTTTACACAGTTTAGGTGAAGAACATAGAAATTGGTTAATTCCTTATAAGAATAAAATGACTATAAAGGAGTTAGGAGAAATAAAAACAAAATCTAATCTAAAAACTACTTTAAATTTAACATTAGTTGAAGAAAAAGATTTTGACATTAACAGATTAAAAGAAAATTTCTCTCCTGATAATTTCTTTGTAAAGATTAGCCCTATAAATCCAAATGTAATATCAAAGAAAAATAAATTAGGCAATGGAATAATAGATAGTATAAATTTAATTTAAAAATCAATCTTATGACAGAAGTGATTAAAAACCAATTAGAAGAAGCAGGTTATGAGTATGCAGTTGCAGTAGCCACTCAAAGTGAAGTGGAAAATGGAGCAGCATGTGGACAATTGTCTATTATAACTGAAGAGTAGTAATTAAAAAGGAAATTACATTAATTTGTAGTTTCCTTACTTTTTTTTACTTGTTAAATGAAACTTAAATGAAACTAAATAATAATAACAAAAAATCAGGAAAAGATATAATTTATACCTTTGTCCTGACGTAGGTTCTGTTATTATTAGTCTTTTTGCTATTAACTATTTAATACTTAATAATATGAATATATTAGAAGAAATACTAAAATTAATGGTATCAATACTTAAACTTTTTGTTTTAATCCCGTTCAATTGATATTTTATTAATCTTAATATGTTAATAACAGAATCATTTTTTTTAAAAATGCAAAGATAAATATTTTTCTTAAATATTTTAAAAAAATGAAATAAATATAGTAATTTTGTAGTTTTAAATTTTAAAAATTATGGAAGAAATCACTGAAGAAGAAAAATTCTGGATTAAAAGGTTAGATATTATAATAAAAGATATGATTAATACAGATGATGATAATATTATTTTTGATAAAATTGGAGAATTAGAATCAAATCTTAAAATGCTCAAACATACCAGAAACAGTCTAAAAAAAAATAATTTTTTATTTAGGTCAGGGAGCTAGCTCAACGCTTTGCCCCCAAATATTATTATCAACAACATTTATGGTATTATAATTTGTCTTAATATTTGGGTTATAATATCTAAAATTACTTGGAACAAATATATCATTACCTATCTTTACAGGTTTATACTTAAATTTATTTAATCCTGTTAATTTTGCAACCTCAGAAGTAGTCATATTAGTGTTTGCATAAAACACATATCCAGCTTCTTTTAATAAATCCTCTGCATTAATATTATTTCCTCTTTTAATTTGATCCATTGCTTTATTGTAAGATCCTTTATCAACCATTTGTGTTGAGATACTACCATCTCTTGATTTTAGACTGTTACATTAATTCATTTTTCTGTCTTAAACTTAAATTATCTCACATAACTATAATATTTAATTTACCTTTAGGATTAGCATCCTTCCTCCCCTTACTTTTTTTTAGCTCTTAAAGAAATAAGAGTAAAAAAAGTTTTAACTTAATTTACCCTTATAATTATTCAGTATTAAAATACTCCTTTATTAATAACATTTATCCTTTCTTTAGGATCTGCTATTACATCTATCATTCTTACACCAGGTATTACTCCTGAAGCTGATCTCCATAATTTATTTTTACCTGTATGTCTTCCTCTTTCTACTTCATCTGCCCAATTCCAAGGAGTTACTAATCTTGTTCCAAAGGTCATTACATTCTCTAAATAAGTAGTTGCTGCAACAGGGGCTTTAAAAGTTTTTCAGTTATAACTTAACAATTGATGGTTAGGTATAACAGAACCTAATTCATTCTTAGTCCTAAGTATCCCCAAAGTAAGCATATTTAATCCCCAATTATCATCATCATCATCTCCTCCTCCCTTTAAATTTAATAAAACCATAGTTAATATTGAAGCTGAAATTAATCCTATAATATCTACCATAGTTCTTATCATATTAGCCTTTTCTTCATCTGACAGGTTTGAGTATAAATCTGCAAATTCTTTAGATTTTCAAGCCTTAGCAGCTTGTCTTAAAAATGTTCTGTAAAACCCTTCAGTTACAGCATCAAGATTATAATCATAATTAGCTTGTTGCCATCTCCTATTTATCATTTGAGGTACAATATGCTTTTTAAACATAAAGAATAATTTAGCAAGAGCATTTCTTTGTGCCATAGCCATATCATCTTTATTATATATACCATTTAATCTTTGGTATACTGCTAAGGATTTTCTTGAAAATTTTCCCACATCTGCGTCATTAAATGCTGTGCCATCGGTTTTAGTATAACCTTTCTTAATAACCAATCTTGCTATATTTCCTGTTTCTACTACTTCCATAGCATCTCATAAGTTAGTCTCCTTTCCATTAGGATCTATCATTTTGTAATTATAAGCTAATGCAAGCCCTATTTCATTATAAGCAGAATGTTCCCCCATATTATTAAACATATACATAGTATCAGCGTCTAAAGCCCTTCCTAATTTAGTTTTTCTGTGCATTTCAAATCCTCTTATCCTATTCTCCTGATCTTGCATAATATTAAATTTCTCTGAGAATAAGCTTAGTTTATTTTTCTTAACCCTGTTACCAAGTTCTTTTAATACGTAGGGAAGGTTTTTAGTGTAAGTAACTTTTGCATCTTTTATATTAGTCTTACTAAAGAACTGCCCTGAAAATCCTTCTATCCACATCTGAAATCTATTATTTAATGAGTTAGATATACCTGCTGGGAAGTTAAAAGCCATACCATTTAAAGATACTATTGTGCCTAATGCACCTAAAGCTTTATTAATAGGAACATCTTTTTTCCCTATTTTCATAACTCCAGCATCTTTTATATACTTTCCATATACCTGAGCCTCTATATATTCATCAAATTTTGTTAATAAATTTGAAGCTAATACCTCAACAGTACCATCTTTATTTATAGTGTCTTTCCCATATTTAATCTTTTCAACTAACTTTTTATTACCTCTTGTAGCATTTATTTTATATTTATTCACTAAAACATCTCTTAATACTGATAAAGAGCTAACTACTTTAGTCATTTCACTAAAATTATTAGCCATATTAGCATATACTATCATTGAAGAGGTTAAGTCTGTAGAAAGTTGTGAAGTATCTTTTATTCTGTTAGTATAATAAACAGGCAATATATTTAGGGGCTTATTATCAAATCCTAAAGATATATTACTCTTATTACCCATTTCATCTTCTGTTTCCCTCATAAGGAAAGTGTCCCCTAAAGATGATTTTAACTCTCCTAATAACCCTTTAGCCCCTGTTACTCCCTTTAGCCTCTCTATAAAACTTTTCCTTATTTGAGGAGCTTTAAATACACTTGTTGCTATAGCTAAATCTCCTTTATAATCTCCTTCAGTATAAGTTCTGTCTATTAACCTGTCCATAGGGAGTTTTTTATCTAATCTTCTTTTTTCATTTATTATAGTATCATAATATCTCTTTTGGGCAGTATTTAAAGCCTCATATTCAGGATTACTATAAACAGACCTTTTAGGAACACTATAACCATTAATCTTTTCAGAATTTGCTAAATGTCATTCTCTTCATAATTTCTTTATTTCAGGCAGTTTATCAGGATCATTAGGGTACATATTTTTTAACCTTTCCCTTTCTATGTAATAATTTTGCCAGTAAGTTTCATAATCTCTATCCTGTAATAAATTACCTGTTTTTTCCCCTTCTTTATTTTCATACATAAAATCAGTATTTTTTATACCTGATTGTTCTAATTCTATGTGAGCATCTGTAAATATCTTACTATCTTCAGTAGTAAGTAATCTTGCATTATCTTTATTAGTCCTTACTATCTGATCTACAGTTCTTAACATTAGATTATTACTGTTAGCCATAGAGTATATTCAAGTATCCATAAATGTAATATCTGAAAAACTTTCTTTTATTAATTCCTGAAGAGTAACTTCTTTACCTTTAAAATCTACTATCCTTCTATCTCCAAAGAAAGGTTTAAATAATTGTTCTGTTAAAGGTAATCCATTTCTTATATATTCCCTTTCTAATTTATTCATAGCATCTAAAATACTTGTAGAGCCTTTATAAATCCTTTGTTCTATAACACCTGTATCACCTTCATATAAATCAATTAATCTTTCTACTAAAGGTCTATAAGCCTCTATATATGTTTTACCATCTAAAAGAACTTTAGCTACATCATTAACTTCCTTTCCAGGAACTCCATTCTCTATTTCAAGATTATTTCAATCTTCTTTAAGTATCTTTAAATCCCTTCAGGCTTCTTTTAATACATCTAAATTTCCATCTAATATTTCTCCTTTATCTAACCTTTTTCTTATAGCTTCCCTTCTTCTATTTTCCTCCTTAGATAGTCCAACATTTCTTTCCTTCCAATTTTTATTTATAATAGATAATCTTTTAACTGTAGCTTCTTTTCACTCTTCTAACACTGTTTTAGCATCATCTATCTCAGTATTTAATTTATATAACATATCATCATCAATGATATTATCAGGATTTAATTTAAGAAAATACTTACCATCTAATATTGAAGTAGCAAGTTTAGAGAACATTTTATCAGCTTTTAATAATTTTTTATCATATTCTGAAACATTTACTTTCTCAACTTTTCTTTTAAATATGTTCTTAACTCTTTCAATAAAACTTTGTAAGATACTTAACTTAGGCTTAGCAACATTATCCATTCTTAACTGTATCTGCTGTACTATAGACCTTCCTATCATCTTACCTATAGCTTCCCTAAGCATTAAATCCTGCCTGTCATTATATCTCTTTTTATATTCTTCATACTTCCCTTCTCCTTCTACATTAAAAACTGCTTCCATCACATCTTTATTAGCAGCAAGATAATCACTTAACCTACCCATTATCTTTTCATTTCTTAAAGCAGCTTCTATAAAGTGTCCAAATTCTTCAGGTAAAGCAAAATCCCCTTTTATACCTTTAGCAACTCTTATTAAATTACCAATATCTTTAGCAACATTACTTAATACTGAAGGGTCAAATACTCCTGTTATACCTTTCCTTTCCTCAAGTTCTGTTAATGCTCCTATAGGAATACCTGCCTGTTCTAATAACCTTTCTATCTCTGACCTTATTTGTTTGTATAATGCTTCTCTTTCTTTTGTATTTTGATTATTATTATCTGTGCCTAAACTATATAATTGTTTATTTTCTGTTTGATTATCTATATCTTCAGCCTTAACATTACTTAACCCTGTCTCATTTAAAATAGATATTCCTACTTTTTTTAAAGTATCTATATCACTTTCCTTTTCCTCTATACCACCTTCATAGTGATATGGGTCATATTCTTCTTTATAAGCATCAAAACTACTTTTTTCTTCCCCCCTTTCTAATAAATAAGGATTTTCTGAGTAAAATTTAATAGGATATTCTCTTTTATATCCTGTACCATCAAAAGAATAATAAGCATTACTATCGCCAAAAGGATTAGGATAGGCTAAAGGTACAGAAACAAAGTATCCATAAGGATTTTCTCTTGTATTAATTACATCTTTACCTGCTACCATTCCTTTATATACAGTATTATCTCCTTCAATAGGAGCAAAAACACTATTAACTAAATCTTTATTATCAAGATTTCTTAGTATAAACTGTTTTCAAAATCCCCAATCTTCATTATTATTTCCCCCTGTTAAATCTCCTTCTTTACTTTCAAAGTGATTATCTGCTCATTGTTGTATTCTTCTTAGATAATTTATATATTCAGGCATTGCTTCTTTAACAAGACTTGGTATAAGATGTGCAAAGGATTTAGCTTCAAAATTAAATCCTGATTTATAAAATGTATATACTGCAAGGTCTATTGCTAATTGTTTATAATCATCATCATATAATAACTGTTCCCACTCCCTCATAACAACATTAACATCCTCAGTAGATAGTTTACCTGCATTATTAAATACTATACCTTCCTTTTTATCAAATTTTAAAGACTTAAATAATTTTAGATTAGCTAAATAATCATCATTTTCTCTTAGCTCTTTAAATAGTTTAGGAAACTCTTTTATAAACATATCTCTTTGATTACTATCTCTTAATTCTAAAAGACTATCAAATGCAGAATCCCTTTGAAGTTCCATATAATATTCAAATATATTCTGATATATCTTATTTATAGTTTGTGGACTCAATTTATTTCTTCTACTAGCTTTTATTAATCTATTCACAACACTTTGAAAAGATGTAGATAATTGAGGGAATAATACTTCTTCTCCTACTTTATTTAATACATTCTTTGTACTTTCTAATCCTAAGGTATAAAACCCTTGTAAGAATTTAAGAGGAGCATTATTTAATTTTTCTCTTAGTATATCTTTATTTTCATTAAAATTCTCAGCAGTTATTCCTTTTGTTAAATTATCCTCATCTAAAAATAATTCCCTTACACCTGATAAAGGATACCATTCCTCTGTACTATCTGATTTTATCTTATCTATTTTATTAAGATTACTTATAGTATCTGCTATTTTAGGTCCTGAAGGTATAGTATCCACTTTTAATAATGCTGATAAATCTCTTATAGCTTCCCCTGCTTTAAGCATCTCTGCAAAATTATTTGCTACTTCTATCTGAAAAGCAAGATGATCTACAAGGGATTCTGTAGATAAAGTTTTTAATCCTTTTTTATATTGAGTTATACTTCTTTCTAATTCATTGATAGTTAAAAGTGATCCTTCTTTAGAGGACTTTTCTACTCCACTTTTAACTAAAGTATCTTTTATATATTTTTCTGTTTTACTTATAAGTTGTTTTATAATAGTATCTTTATCAGGGTATAATTCCTGTCCTGCTATTTTAGTAAATTCTTTTATTACAGGCTGATTTAAAAATAATCCTATCTCTTCTCAACTATACCCTGTTCTTGCTAATAATGCTGCTACATTAACAGTATTTAAGTCCACATTTAAACTTAAAAATACAGGCTCTTTTACTGCATCTACTGAAGCAGCTAAAGGCTCAGAAACATTTCTTGCTGTAAAACTATTTTCACTTGATAAATTTGTTAAAGATTTTCCATTAAGCACATAATTACTTTTTACAGTTACATTATGTTGTTGTAAAATTGCGTGAGAAGTATTATGATTAGCTCATATTCCTATTAAATGAGTTGCAGCAGCATTTTGATTATGTAAAAATATTTGTGTGGAAGGTAATGTTATATCTAAATCTGTTTCAGGAGTTCCGTTTAACTCATCCATTTCCTTAGCTACCCTTTTCATAGTATCAAATCCACCAGGTGTAAACATATCCACAGCAGCCTTAGGATGTGTTAATACTGCCCACATTATATCTTTTAATTGATTATCCCTTTGTGCTAAAGTTAAATCTTTTACAGGAGTATGAGAAGAATAAGGTATAACTTCATATTTACCTGTATCATAATTTAATTGCATAGTAGGTAATATAATATATTCTTTATCTATATCAAAGTCTAACCCTGCTATATTAGTTATTTCAGTAGGAAGTTGTAGGTTACTGCCCCCATTTTGAGGTAAAAATTCTACTATCTTTATGGGTATCATAGAATATTTATTTTCTGTAGGTATTCTATAACCTATAATCTTTCTTGCCTCATCTGATAGAATACTAATATCTAATATACCTGTTTTTTTATAATCATCAAGCATCTTTCTTTCAGTAGGATGTAGGTCCTGACCTTCCATATACTTTCTAATAAATTCCATAGAATGAAATGGCAACCTCCCTTCAAAATAATCTAATGAACCATCCTCTTTAAATACTATCCTTAAATCATCTTTTAAATCAGATTTCATCCCTCAATCTGTAAAGTTTACTGCTGAGCCTCCTGTAATTTTTTGTTTAGTTACAGTCTTTTTAATAACAGAAGTTAGTAGTTGTTGAAATTTTACTGATCTTAATGGTTCATAAGAAGGTATAGAAAATCTTTTCTTTATTATAGCATCTCCTTTCTCACCATTTTCATTATACTCATATCCTGCAATATAATCTTCTAATTCTATAGCTTTTAATCAATCATTATCATACCTTGCATTACTCCTTATTTCTCTAACAAGCATATTATATACACTCTCTACATCTTTAAAGTCATTTAACAGGTTTTCAAAAGAAGTAAGCAAGTTTTCATTTATTAGTTCTGTATATCTTTGTAATAATTCATCTTTTGTTGTTTTTTTACCATTTATTTCAAAATCAAATATATCATCAGCAGAAAAGTTACTTATTAATAACTTTCTTAACTGTGTTCCTACCAAAGATGTAGTATCTATTAAATGTTCAGGTACAGGTTGCTGTATTTTATAATATTCATAAGGAAATTCTTGCATTTTCCCTTGTTCTAATGCTTCAGATAAGATATTATAAGCTCCTTCTGAGGTTGTTGTATTGTTTAAATCTATTTTACTATGCCCTCCTACTTTAACTGCACTCTCAAATAATATTAAATCTATGTCATTCTTTGTCATAAATTCATACATACCATTTAACTTACTGTCTTTATCATTAACATTGGGTAATAATATCATTTCAGAATCCTTATGTTGTGTAGAAGTTCTTATATATTGAGTATCCCCATTATTATCCTTATGAGATACTACAGGTACATTTCCATAAGAGAAGGGTTTAAAATTCTGATATACTATATTATAATCATTAAAATCTCAATCTCCCTTTTTAATATTAAGATATGCTGTAAATATAGCATCATTCATTTGTCCTGCCATAGTAATAATCTGTACAGCAGAATCTAAAGTTCTGTAAGCTCCTCCATCTGTCCTGTTTATATTTTCATAAGTAGCTAATACTCTTTGTCCTTCTTCATTGAAATTACCATTTTTATCAACTAAATTTTTATTTTGTTTTAATATATTTTTAATCTGGTTATATGATGAACTTTTAACTTTCTTTTCATCATTTATTATCATAGTATTTTGGACTTTCTTTGAAACACTGTGTCCCCCTGGAAATATATTACCAACCTCTTCTCCTCTATAAAAAAACCTTGCTTCAGTATCTAAATGTTCCCCTGGGGAGTATATTTGTTTAAATCTCTTATTAAAGTCTTTGGTAGATTTAAAAAAGGCTAAATCTCCTATTGTAATATTTACAATATTTTGAATAAACAAGGAATTATTTCAGAAATAATTCTCTAACAGGTTATTAACCTGTTCTCTTGATAATCCTGATAATGCAGGTATTTTCTCTAAATGTTTGTATTTATCCTTTTTATATTCACTCTTATCAAATAACCCTAGAGTTTCATAGTTTGCTAATTCTGATTGGAATAACTTATCCATATTTTCAGAGATAATATTCTCTAACTCTGCATTAAACATTTCCTCTTTACCTTCAAACTCTCCTATAACAAATCTATCAAATAAACCTTTATTATTTTCAGTATTATATTGTCCATTAAGATATGGAAAATGTAAAAATTTATCACCTCTTGTATCAAAATTATCTATAAAAGGTTTCCTTACTTCAACTAACTGTATTCTTTTAAACTCTGCAATAGCAGCATTTTTTAATTTCTCAACAATAATATCTTTATAATAATTTACACTCTTTTCATTCATATTATTGTATCTTACAAACTTTACTCCTGCAAAGGTCATACTATTACTCATTACAGGTAATGTATAAGTACTAACATTATCTCCGGAAAAGAAGTTTATTAACTGTGGGATAACATAATTTACATTAGACTGATTATCATTCTCTATACTATCATAATGAAGTAATTCTTCAAATTCAAGCATATCTCTATATTTCTTACTTTCCTTTCATAATAAATCATCATATTCCTTTTGTAGTTCTTCTACTCTGTAAGTATCTATAAATCCTGAATCATCAGGTAATTGTGCTTCTTCTAACTCTGAAAGTTTATCTGCAAATTTTTCCCTAATCTCTGTAGATTTCCCTGTTAGTAAGTTAAGATATTCATTATAAAACTGGTCTGTTTCTTCATTATAATAAGCATCTCCATATTTTAAAAACTCTTCTTTTATAAATTCTTGAAACCTTTCCCTACCACCAATCTTATTATTAAATCTTTTAAATAAATCTGATAAATAAGAAGTGTATCTATAAGAACTATATCCAGCTCCTAATTCATGTACAAAATCATCAGTTACATCATAATTAACTTTATCAAATAACCTTGCTATTTTACTATATGCTCCTGAATTATCACTAACTAATTTTTCAGGAGTTTTTATTTGAGTATCAGATTTATTAGGAATAATTGAAGATGATATTCCCATTATTGATGTTAATATAATAGATATATTTTTTTCATCTGAAGATAATACTTCCTCAAGGTCTTTTGTAGTATGACTTACACCTATACTTTTTAGTAAGGTAGATATATTTTCAGAATTTTCTATAGCATATTCTATTATCTTACTTGGATTTTTAATCTTACTTATATTAGTGATGTGGTTTTCAGCAAACATAATAACCTCTGTAGCATTATAAGTATTTAATCCTTCAGCATTATATATAGAAGTACCTTCATTTAAAACAATAGGTTCTTCTCCTGTAATATTATCCCCCCATTCTGATACTAATCCTCTTTGAAAATCTGATACATTTACATTTATTTTGTTATACTGTTTTGTCTTTTTATCTAGTTTTATAACACTAAAATTTGTAAAGGCTTTATTAAAATGCCTAAAAAACTGTATTTTAAGATGAGGATTATCTTCTAATTTTTCTATTAACTCTTCTGCCCATAAATTATTATTATCCTTTAATAACCCTTTTAACAGCATAATAATATCACCCTGCTTTTCTACACTCTTTAAAGTTCTTAATATTGTCTTTTTTACATCAGAGGCATCTACTTTTCTATGATAACCTAAAAAGTTAGTAGAATTTGCTGTTTCCTGTTCCCCTGTTTCTTTATTTACTTTTACTTCTTTTTCTTTTAATCCAAATAAAACCCTTTTAATTTCTGAGGGTAAATCTGCTAATGCTGATATTTGTCTGTAATTTATTTGCCATCCTTCTTTAGCCTTTTCCTCAGGAGTATAATAATCTTCAGCCATATCTTCTAATTCTGATACTCCAAAATCATTCTCCATTGAATTTAATACTTCTAATATATCTCCATTATAAACATCAAATTCAAATCCTTCTATAGCTTTAAAAGTGGACATAGCATTTTGCATAAGTCCATAGAAATTATCTAATATCATCCCAAAATTACTTGCTTTTTCTATATTTCCTGCTTGTTCTGCTTTATTCTTTTCATTGGTAAAGACTGTAACTATATGCTTGTATATATTGTCAAGATTATTATTCTTATTTTTTAATGACATAATATACTCCTTACTATCTCATATACCTGCTTTATTCTTTTCCATTTCTATACTTTTATAGAACATATCTAATATCATATCAGATAAATGATGTAATGTTACAGGATCATATACCATTCTTACTTTATTTAAAGCAGGAATATCATTAAATTCTTGTATTAATTCCTCTAACCTTTCTTTTGTAGGGACAGTTTCATTGTTTAGTATAAATAAAGTTCAGGCTTTATTTACAGCCTCTTCTGTATTTATAGGATTACCCTTATCATCTTTTTCTGAAAGAGTGTTTACTAAGTCTTTTCACTCTTTACTATTTATTACTGGACATTTCATATATTTATTATTTTGGGTTACAATCTTCTTTTTTAGTTTCTCTTGTAAATTCTTCTTTTTTATCCATCTCTTCTAAGGATTTTTCAAATGTAAATTCTTCCTGAGATTTACCTTTATTAACTTTAAATATTTGTTTTCTTCCTCCTTCTTTTGTTGCAGAACTAAATCCTTCATATTTTGTAGATTTAGCAGGACTTGGTTTTTCAGATATATCTTCTCCAAGAAATTCCTCAACACTAATTTGAGATTCTGCTTGTTGTTGCTTACTTTGTTGTTCTAAAGCAGCAAGTTCAGCATCATACTTAGCATTAATTTCAGAATTAATAGTATTTAAAAGAACTTGTTCATCCTTTGAAAGGGTAATTATAGGAGCAGTTTTTATTTTTTCTGTAAGAAGTTTTTGTCTTTCAAATTCCTCTTGTCTCCTCCTCTCAATATCTGCTTTCTGTTGTTCTAAAGTTGGTTGTTCTTTAGATTCTATTTTATTAACTCCTTTCTTAACAGGCTTACCTGCTTTATCTTTTAAAAAAGCATCCATAGCTCCATTACTTTTTGTTTTAACTCCCTGTTCATTATATTGATTACCTTGTTTATCTTCATAAGCAGCCTCATTAAGATTACCTTCATCATCAAATAATGTAACTTTTGGTTTTTCAACAATAGATTTAGGATCTTGTAACCCTGCTTTATTATATATTATTTTTCTATTACCATCATTAGCCTCTGAATATACTGTAGTTCTACCTGTTGCAGCAGTTGAATAGATATTACCCTTATCAGTAACTATATAATCAGTGCTATTATGTTCTACAATCTTATAATTTCCTTGTACTGTAATATCTTTATTATCTTTTAAAGGAGTTCCTGGTAATCTTTCTCCATTATCATCTATTAATTGTAATCTTCCTGCTGCATTAACTCTTCTTACTAATGCCTTTTTTCCTTTATAATTTATTACAGAGCCTGCTTTTAATGTTTTATCCTTTGAGTTAAAAGATTTTACTACAGGAGTTTCTTTTTTATCAGAAGTTTCTTTTATAGCCCCTGTTTTAGTTAAAAATTCCCTTGTCTTTGTACCTTTAGGAGTTACTTTATTTCCTAAAGAACTTTCAGTATTATTTCCCATAGGATTTCTTACAGTAACTTGTTTTACCTCAGGTGTTTTTCCTATTATATTTCCCTTCTCATCTAAAGGATTAAGTACATAATTTATTCCGTGAACAGCAGGACTACTGATATTAGTGCTTAATATTCCTGATTCTATTAATTTAATTACATAATCTTGTCTTTTTAACTCATCTTTTCCTATTGAAAAGCCTATGTCTATATTTCTTACTTTTGTATCTCCTTTTCTGGTAAAATACTCATATAAATTATCTAACAAATAAGCATTTAACTCATTATTTTCTCTTCTTACCAACACCTTAGCCTTTTCTACTCATTTATGATTATCATCAAGTCCTTTTATGGTTAACCTTCACTCTCCATCTATTTCAACAAAATTTGCCCTATGATTTGCATTATTACCTATCCTAAAATAATTATTTAATTTTGATAATATTGACCTAAAATCTGTCTCAACTTCTTTTGCATCCCTATTAACATTTATATTCTCTAAACTATGTGCAAAATCTCTTAATGCAAGTAATGCTTCCTCAACAAATGTAGGATTTTCCATAACTTCTCCATTAAATATCTGCTCTTTTCTACCTATTAATTGAGTACTTAATTCACTTAATTTTTGTACTCTTACTGCTAAAGGCATAAATTCTCCTTTACCCCCTCTTAATCCTAAGTATAATCTGCCTGCAATATCTTTAAAATTTTGTCAGGTTTCATTATCCCTCATCTTATTAAACCTTGTATTAAGAGATATGCCAAAACTAATTCTACTGGGTATATATTTTTTCCCTGTTTTTTCATTAATCTTAACAAGATCAAGAGAATTTAAATCTGTTTCTTCTTCAGTAAATTTAACCTGACCATTCTTTACAAACTGTACAGTAGTTTTTTCTTTGGATACTCAAACAGGAGTATCCTTTACATAAGTTGTAGTATTAGTTATTGCACTTTCTTCTTTCTCCTTAGCCTCTTTATTATCCTTATACTCTTTAATTACTCTATCTCTTAAAGCCTGTACATTAGCCATTCCTGATAAAGTATCTATAGGTTGATATTTATTTCCTCTTTTTACTGCCATAAATATAGCATCAGATTCCTTTATTTCAGGTTTAGAAGTAGATTGATATTCAGGTCAGATTATAAAATAAACCTCATCTCCTGCCTTTACACTATTATTATCTCTAACTGCTTTAGCTCCTTCATTTTCTAAAAAATTATCAGTAGAACTTAAAGGCTTATCTTCTAATTGCCTGTTTCTTACTACATATCCTGTTAAATTTGCAGTGCCTAAATAATTATCCTTATCATTTACAGTGTATAATTCTGTTTGTTTTTCTTCAAAAGCACTATTTTCTTTAGTAACATCCCCAAAATTATTTGCAGGGTCTCCTTCAATTATTTCCCTACCATCCTTAGTAAGGGGAGCTATGTTTTTACCATCCTTATCTATACCTGTAGCAGCAGTCCTAATCTTTTTATTAACAGTATTAAAGAATTTCTTTAATGCTTCTATATCTTCTTTTGACATATTTTTAGGAATTTCCTTATCTTTAAGATACCCAAGTATATCATCAAATAAACCATTATCTAATCTATCCTTTAAAATAGATTTTGCAAGATCTCTTATAGCAGGAGTTGTAGTTACTGTTCTCCCTACTTCATTAAATTTATCAACTTTTTCTTTTCTATCTAAATACTTTTTTACAAAAGGATTATCTGCTGTTACTTTTAAGATATTATCTCTTTTATCTTCAGGGAGTTTGTTTATTTCACTAAGTACTTCTTCATATTTTTTAGTATTGGATATAGCATTAACAAATCCTACAGCCTCTGCTATATCTTTTAATTCTTTTACAGCCTGTTCTTTCTGTATAGTTTCCTTTTCTATTTCTTCAGGATTACCAAGAAATTTATTATATTTTTCAGCAAACCTTGTACTTAATCCTTTTAACATTAGATTATTAGCAAGTGCTTTTTTAAATTTATCAGTTTCCGTAGGATTACTTTTCTTTAATAAAGCATTAAAATTTACTTTATCTTCCTTAGGCATTGTAGATAATATATTTATAAGCTCACTTGCAGGAGTTTTTAATAACTCTTCAAAGGTTATAGTTTTACCTTCTCTTTGTTCTTTAAGTTCTTTACTCTTTTCATCCTCTACAAGTTCTTCAGTATAATATCTAAATTTTTGTAACTTTGTTTTATCATCTTTAGGGCTTGTCTTACTTAATACCTCATCTATCTCTGTAAGCCCATTAGCATATTCTGTATCTATATTTCTTAATTGTGTTGCTAAAAAAGTAAGGCTTTCTAATCCCTTTTGGTCAAATTTATCTCCAACCATTTCCCTGAGATTATTAGATATGTCAAGAAAATTTGTATATTTCTTTTTTATACCCTCAAGATTTTTCTTATGTTTTAATAGAATTGCCTCATTACTCAATCCTTTAAATGGATTTATATTCTTACCCTCCACAGTTATACCCATAACCTCTTTTAAATCCTCTACTATATCATTTATCATCTCTACATTATTAGGAGAGGATAATGCCTTATTTACACTTTCTAACTCTATATCTATTGTATCTAAAATATCATCTAATTTATCAGCCTTATTAAAAGTAATAAACATATTAATAAGGCTTTCTGTTTGAGCATTATCATATTTTATTTTATCATCCTCTATTATAGCATCTCTTTCCTTGTCAGTAAGTTCTCTATTAGTAGTAAGAAAATCAGCATATATTTTCCTTATATTCTTTTTATCAAAAGTATTTAATTCTTTAGTAACACTTTCTAAGGCTTTATTATCATAATATCTATCTACAGCTTCTCCTATAACACCTCCTTGTCAAGTTAATCCTGTACCTCCTTTTCTATTCCTACCAACAGTAACTACCCCTCCTGCCCCTATAACAGCTCCAAAAAATCCTTCTTCTCAATGTTCAGGATTAGTAAAAGTCTCTTCATAGCTTTTTAATATACTATTTCATAAGCTATAAGTCTCATCTCTTTTATCAGGATCTACATATCCTAAATAAATACTATCATTTACATAATCCTTTGCAGCCATAGATACAGCATTTTGTCCCATCTCTTCTCACATACCTTCAGAAAGTGCATTTTTAATAATAGTATAAGCCCCTTGTCCTATATAACCTGCTTTTCCTGTTCCTTTTAAAGCATACTGTCCTATTTCTCCTCCTATCCTGCCAGCCCCTTCTAAAGTCATATTTCCTGAACTTCCTTCTAAACCATCTCTTATAGCACTTAAAAAGCCTCTGTTACCTGTATAACTCTTCCTAAACAGGTTTTTAAACATAACCATATTAGATATAGCAAGAATAGGGGCATTAAGAGAAAATGTTACAGCAGCTACTCTTTTAGCATTTTTATCAATACTATTCATAGCCTCAGACATTCTTTGGTTGTATATTTGGTTATAAGCATTCTGGTATTCCTCTTCTGTATCATATATAGTCATACTTAAATCTTTCATAATATCATTATGAATAGACTGTTGTACTTCCTCAGAATTTAACTCCTGCATCATATTTTGTTTAAATTCATCAGAGGTATGAATACCTTCTATCCTGCTTTCCCCTGCTACAGCAACTGCATTAGATAATATATTAGTAGCAGCTCCTCTTCATTTTAAACTATTAGCGTGATTAGCAAGTTCTTTACCTCAATTAGTAGGATTATTTATTATAGCCTTTTCAGCCTGTTTTACATATTTAGCTACATCTTTACTTGCTCTTTGGGCAGTAGTTAATGATTCCCTTGCAGCTGTTTGTATAGCATTTCTTGCAGCAGCTGCTCCTGTCATTTTAGCAAATGCTAATCCACTTACTGCTCCTGCTCCTACTGCTCCTAATGTAAAACCTACAGAAGTTAATCCTTCAGCCCAAAAAGCTACATCTCCCATATTTTTATATCATTGTCCTAATTCTCTATTAGCCCTATATTGGTCAGAAGTATGTATTTTAAAAGCATCAGCAACTGCATTTTGTAATCCAAAAGTAACATTCTTTGAATATCAGTTATTAACAAAGGCATCTCCTAAGCTTGCTGCTCAATTAATATCCTCTTCATCACTTGTTGCATTTAATAAAGATTGATAACCTAACTGTAATAACCCAGCAGCAGTACCTATAAAACTATCAGCAAAGGTAGTTCCTGCTATAGCAAGCATATTAACTGCTGAGTTACCTAATTTACCTGCTGCTGATTGTCTATTAGCTCTTATATCTTCTAATGATTGGTCTCCTTCAGTCAATCTTCTTCAGGGAATATTTTGGTCAAATTTACTTTCTCCATAATCATCAGGTAGTAAATGCCCTATCCTACTATCCATATTTCTTTGGTTAGCATAATTATGAAGAGTACCTTGCCCTAATCAAGGAGTTGCTGAAGATATTGTATTATCATTTCCTGGTTGTATTACATCCTCTTTTGTAAATAAATCATCAAATTGATTAGGTATTATTCCTTTTATATTGTATTTCATATTATATTATAATTTTATAGGTATTTCTTTACTCTTTATTCTATTTTCTTCTATTTTTAAAAATTCTTGTTCAATTATTGGGTTTACATATATAACAACAGCTAAACTAAAAGAGCTGGGGTGTTTTAAAACATCATTATTAGCTAATAAATTTTTAAAAAACCCTTCTTTAATTACAGATATTTTAAATCTTTCGGAATGATTATTATGTTCATTTATTCCAACTTTATATTCAACCTTCAAATTTTTATTGTAATCTCTAATAAAATGTTTTTCTTTTATAAATTTGCTATAATTGTCTATAATAACTTTAGTATCATTAAATTTACCAAATTTACTAACTATTAAATCATATAGACTTTCTGCTTTTGTTATGCCTAATCCTTCATAATCAACTACAACCATACAAAGTTTATTATCATAAAAATAAAAATCTCTTCTTTTTATATGGGTTTCATTAACATATTCAATATATAACATTAAATTTTCATTTCTCATATAATAATAAGGGACATTCTTGTAATTATTAGAACTTTTTAAAAAGAAAGGTTCTACAGCAGGATAATACTTCTTAACCTCCTCAACACTTGCGCCCCATTCTACTTTATCATATCCTATAATAGGAGATTGTGAATATAATACTTTAATAAAAAATAATAATATTAAAGTAAACAAGTTTTTATTTTTTAAAATATTTTTTAATTTTTTCATTATAATAGTTTATATTGTATATTATTTTTAAATTTGAATTTTTAAACGGTATTCTTTAGGAATATAAGAATGTCTAAACTTTTTATAAGCAAGATTATGAGCTTCAATTTTTGTCCATTTCTTAATTATAAATTGTTTTGGAGCTTTAATTTTTTTAAAATTAATAGAATTTATATCCTTTATTACAACTTTAATTAATTTAACACATAATTCAGGATGCTGAAAGATTTGTTGTTCTGCGAACCTTATTACAATCCATTTATTATCTGTGAAAAAATCATTTCTTTTCTCATCAATAGATTTATGGTTTTCAAAATAATGAATAGGTTCTCCTGTTTCAGCATTATATGGTTCATCTATTTCTAAATTGATAACTATTTTTTTACTGTTATTAACTAGTATAAAATCAGGAAAATACCCCTTATTGTTAGAGTTAGGTATATAAATTTTACAGTCTGTATATATTTTAAAATTTTTAAGAATGTTTAGGAACGAAATAAAAAAAGTTTCAGATACTCCCTTTTTTATGTAATTTTCTTCGTAAATTTTTGAAATATCTAATGGAGAGTATTCAAATAAAAATTCTTTTAGTCTTTCTTGTCTAAATTTATAAATATTTTTTTTAGATTGAATATCTTTTTTATCCTTCTCAAATAAAACCATTAATTTTTTATACTCAATTTTGTCTTCTTCATATTTTTTTACTTTATTGTGGTAATTTTGTAAATCTTTCCGATATTTATTTTCTTTATCTATGTTAGATTCCCTAGAGCCAAAGTAAAATATACTACAAAAAACAACTAATATTATTAATATAACTAAATAAGTTATCATTTCCCCTCCCCCCACTATCCCATTACTTATAAGAATTATAATAGTAATAATAAAAATAGCACAAATAATTAGAAGTACACCTGGAGAAGAATTATCTTTTTCTGGGGGTTTTGGATCTTCAGGAAATTTTGGTTCTTTAGGCTCTTCTGGTAAAGGGGGGAAATCTTTACTTATTTTAATAATTTCTCTTGGTATATATACTTCTGGATATGTTTTATAGTTTGTTGAAGTAATATTAATTATTTCTGATATTTTCATAATACTAATTTACTAGTTATTAATTTTTTCACCCACGTAATAAAACTTTTCACACAATTAAACTTTATAGGTTTAATATTTTCAAATTCTTTCCACCCTTCAGAATTTTTATACTTTTCTATTGATTTATAAGGAACTTTAAGAACGCATTTTGTTTTATCCATTCCTCTAAATACTTTTTCTCCAAGTTTTTGGGGTTCAGTAGCATAATTTATAATTTCATTCAAACTTTTACATAAATAAAAAGCAGAGTATTCTATATATTTTACAGATTCTGGAATTATTATATAAGTTAAATTCAAACATTTACAAAAAGCATAACTTTCAATTGTTTCTACTGAATTGCCAATAATAATAGACTGTAAATTATGACAATCTCTAAAAGAATGATTCCCAATATTAGTTACAGAATTTGGAATAATAACAGAAGTTGCAAATTTACTTTTATCAAAGGAATAGTCTCCTATTGAAGTTATTCCATTTTCTATAATAATATTATTATAACAGTCTCTGTAATAATACCAAGGGGAAGGATAAAACCACGCATTTTCTTCTGGATTATCAAAAGACTGATAATCTGGAATTACCCCATTACCTTTAATAATAATTGTTTTATTATCATAAATAGTCCATTTAATATCACTTTCTGTATCCCACTTTCTTCTATAATATGTATTTTTATTATATTCATATATTTTACCATATTCAGAAGTACAGTGTTTTTTTTCTAATTTTATTTCACCTTCATATAATATATTTTTACCACTCATTTTTATCAGTTTAAAAATACAAAGATATATAGTATTTTTTAATTTCCTATCATTTTATTTGTTAATCATCAAAAGGATTAGTCTTTGAAGAGGATAATGATGATAACCATCTATCATTAAATATATCTTGAACATACATACCATATAACCTTTCTAAAGTTATTATATTCTCTTTTACTTCCTTTCCTTTTTTCCTCATTTCCTCCTTTACTTCATTACTTATAGTGTCTATATAATAAGTAGCAAACGGATTTTTACCTTGATAAACTCTTTGTACATCATAAGTTTCTCCTCTATAATTAAACTCCCCGTTAAAGAAAAAAGGAGTATTCCTAAAATGAGAATAAGCAGCATCTACAAATTCAAAATTAGTTGCCATTAACCCGTCAACAACTGATACTGTATAATTATTGCCTTTTTTATCTTTTACTTCATAATCCATAGTTGTTCTACCTACTTTATCATTAGATGAAAATCCTAAATATGAATTATCTTCCCTTGCTTTTTCCTTTATATAATCAGAAGTTAAACCTTTACTATTTAATTCTCTATCAGTAAGTCTTTTCCCCGAACTATCAAAAACATAATAAAGATTATTAGGAATATTATTAGCTACTTTTTTTATTAATCTCTTATCTGCTATAGTTATTGAATTATCATCTGCTAAATATCTTTGTCCTCCTAATATTGATTGGCTTTCTATATCTGCTAATACTAAATTTCTTACATCATCATCATCTAATCCAGGATATTTTTCCTTCATAACATCTAAACTTTTCATTAAATTACCATTATGAGAAAGTAGATCAATATTATTATTTATACCTTCTGCTGTTCCAAATTTAGATGTAGGACTATCACCTTGTAATGTTAATCCTGTGGAAATTAATCCAACAATATTCATAGTTCTTGCTGCTGTCCCTACTGCTGCTGCTTTTTTCCCTAATTTTGCAGCAGTATCAGCTGATGCTTGCAAAGCTTTTCTATTTAATCTTCCTGATACAAAATTAGTAGTCAATGCCCCTGTTAAAAACAATGAACTTCCACCTGCTAATAACCCTGTAAGTAAAGTATTAGCTCCTTCACTGTCTATTATTCCTAACTCACTCATTTGTTTTACTACATCTTGTAATATATCAGGATTATCTCTGGATTCCTTGTATAAAACAGAGGCTATTGTAGCATCAACAACTTGTTGAGAACCTCTTTGATTAAGGGATAATAATTTTTCATAATCTATTTCTCCTTCTTCAAAAGGATTAATAGTACTATCTCTCAACATTCTTTCAAAAGGAGTTAGATTTTTATTAAATTCTATAACATCCCTTCTTGATTTACCTGGACCTTCTTTAGACATTTCTTTAATTCCATAATATAATTTATCTTCATAAGACATATTATCTACATCATATTTAGATCCTTCTCATTTGTTTGTGTTATTATTCCAACTTCTCACATTTCTTAAAACATCCTCATACTGTTTAATTTTTTCTCTATCAGTCTTATTTATCAATGTTTCATTATTATCAATCATTTTTTGCTTATCTAACTCTGTAAGTTCCTTATCATTTGTTGTTCATTTAGGAACTCCACTGCCTCCTCCACTCCCTTTTAACCTCCTATCATCCCCCACAACATTATACTTAGTATCTAATATCTGTGGTTTAGTTTCTCCTATAGCAAAAGGATTCATTGTTGCTAAGGCATTATCAGCTTCCATACTTTGTTCATAATTACCCCATCCTGAGCCTGTACCATCTTCATTAAAATATCTGGGAGAGCCTATTCCGTGAGCATTTAAAAACCCATCTCTTACATCAGTTAAAAATTCTTCCATAGCTTCCCCTGGTTGTAATCCATAATGTAAAAGAGCTACAAACTTATCAGGCATACTGGCTAATCCTTCTAACTTTCCTTGTTCATTAATTTTTAAAAACTGTTCATTTGTTAAAGTTTGTCCTCTTGTTATACCATTATATAATCTTTGATAGTTTGATATAACTTTAGCATACTCTTCCTTCATTTGTTGTTTATCAAATACCTGAGACATATCAGGAGGTTGTAATCCATTATCATACATTTCTGATGCTGATGTTCTATTAAACCCTACTATCTTACCTGAGGCTATCATATTATCCCTTTGTAGATTTACTGCATTTGATGCTTCTGCTGCTGCTGTAAACATACCTACAGTACCTGAGTATTGTCTTTTTAAATCATTAAAATGCCTCATAGTACTACCTGTAATTCCATTCTCTGATAAGGATTCAGCACCTTCTCTAAGACTTGTATTATAAGCATCTCAATCCCTTCTCATTTTACTTCCCTCAGGGGCATTTTCAGCTAAAAACCCTGCTTTAGCAGATTCAGACATTAATTCTCCGTATCTTTCTTCAGCCTTATCATGTCTTTCCCTCATTATCATAGCAGGTTGTAATATCTCCTGCATAGTCATAGGGGTATATTGAGCTTGTGTATAGTGATTATATCTGTTCATTTTATTATATTTTATCTTTTATTTTTCCTTACAGGAGGTAATATTAATTTTCCACCTTTTGCTGTTCAGTTTCCTTTTGGCCCATATCCCATTCCTAAATTCATTGCAACCTCTTCCCACCTTCTTTCCCTTCCTATTTGTCCTAAATTAGTTCCTATTCCTGATAAAAAGGCACTTCTTTGATTTTCTAATGCAGCTTTATTTTGGGCATTTATATCATTAGCTCTTTCCCTTGCTTGGTTATTAAACATTTGAGCCTGCATATCAGCCTGTGCATTTCTACTGTTAATATCAGCATTAAATGCTAATGCCTGATTTCTTCTATTCATATTTTCATTTTCCCCTTGTCTTAAAGCTTCATATTCTGCTGCCTGTCTATCTCTATTAGATTGCATCATATAAAGATTGGATAAAGCAGAGCTTCCTAAAGCCCCTGACTGTAAAGCTTTATCCTGACCGGCAAATCTTTGTCTTATATTATTTAAAGCATAAGAGCTGTCTGTAGGGTTATAATTCATTTTGTCATATAACATTTGAGGTTTTACAGTATAAGGATTTACAGTCTCAGGTTTTTTTCCTAAAGTACTTAAATATTGTCCTAAATTAGATAAAACAGGTGCATACTCTAATAAAGAGTTGCTATCAAATCCTGCCCCTTGTCTATCAGCTTTATTTCTTATATTTTCTTGTTGTTTAGCATTTAATGCTTCAAATGCTTCCCTGCCTGCTTTAAGATTAGCTAATGATGCTTCACTTTCCCTTTTAGCTTTTTCAGCTATATCTTTTGGAAAAGCTGGGAATGTAGGATTAGTAGAGTAGGGGGAGTTAAGTTTATTAACTACGTCCTTTTCATTAACTTGAGCTTTCTTTTCTTTAGGCTGTGTAGATACTCTTTGTTGCCCTGTAGAAGTTCCTGAAGGTTTAGTTTCAGTTGAGGGTTTAGACTTACCAGAATCTCTTAAAGCTCTTATATTTTCAATAGCCTGTCTCTTTTTTTCTGCATCATCATACTCTTTAACAGTTTGTTGCTTAGGAGTGTTAGAATTATTAGAAGGTTGATGAGTAGATAAAGGATCTCAATCAGGAATATTATCTTGCATTCAGGGTATATTATCTCTTCAATCTCCATATTTACCAGTAAATTCTCTATTATTTGTAGGGACACTTTCTTGTACAGATTTAGGATTTATACCTAAAACATCTCCTAATTTACCAAATCTTTCAGGAGAATTTCAAGCATCTTTCATTTTTTCTTTTGCCTCTTCAAGAGTAATTGCTTTTGGTCTGTTTTTTACTTCATTTATTTCTGCTACTTCATTATTATTAACAGATTGTCTTCCTTTATTTATTTTATCTAAATTAGACATCCATTGTTCCTTAACTTGTTTTTGTTTATCTGCCTCTTTATTTTTATTTAGTATTTGTTGTGTTTTTCTAATATTGTCTGTAATAGAACTTATCCTTTTATTCTCTTTATTATAAGAATCATCAATTTTTTTAAACATAGTATTTTGTGAATCTTGAACATCTTGCACATAATCTTGTATTTTATTAAATTCACTTTCTATATGTTTCTGTACAGTTTTTTCTTTAAGAACATTGTCTTTTATATTCTTTGTTTTATTACTAATCTCCTTAGATATTTTTAAAGCTTGTGTTTTTGCATCTTCCTTATTAAACCCCGCTTTCTCTAATCTCCCAGTTAATTCAATATAATCATTGTAACTGACATTATATTTATTATTATTATATTGACGACTGTTTAAATATTCTTTTATGCCTCCAGGCATATCTAAAGTATTTACATAATTTGCAACTTCTTCATTATACTTACCCTCTTTTGTTAAACTGTCCTTAATAAATTCTCTATATTTTGCATCTCTATCCTCTTCTTTAAGATTTAATCAAGCCTGAAATATTTCTGGATTATTAAAAAATTTATTTGTTATATCTTGATGTCTAATATCTATATTTTTTATTGTATCTGTTTTACCCCCTTTTTGAAATAAATTACCCCCCATAGCCATCTGTTGCTGCATACCTTGTCCTATAGCCCCAAATTTATTCATAAGTATATTAGTTAATTCTTTAGGCATACTTTCATCAGCTATACCTGTACCTACTAATTGAGTATAATAATCAGATTTTTCTTTTAAATGGTCTTGTGCTATCTTTTTAGCCTTTTTAGGACTGTTAGTATGCTCCATCTCTACCCTTATACCAGCATTAAGCTCAGGATTTCCCTCTGATAGTTTTCCTATCCTATGCAATTTACCTCCTTTACTAAAAAGGTTATTTGTATCTTCTTTCATTGTTTCCTGTGTTATCATTAATTTAGCTAAACTTGTATCCCTACCTCTTTGAGAAATTAAATCTAACTCCCTTTCCTCACTTTCTTCATTTAATTTCTTTGAGGCTTCAGCAAATGTTTTATTCTTTAAATTTTTAGGTAATAGAAATTTCTCTAATTCCTCTTTCCCTGGTTTCATTCTATTTGAAAATATATAATCATTTCATTTAGTTTCTCCTTCCTCAACAAAATTAGGTTCTCCATTTTCACCTATACCTTGCATAATACCTTGGTTAGGATTTTCCTCATGTGTGCCTCCTACATTAAAAGTAGTTAAAGCATTTGGCATATTTAAAAATCCATACCCATTAGATAAAGCTCCTCCCATAGCTCTTGAATGATCCATAGGGTTATAGGGAATATGTGGTTTATAGTTTTCTAATAATTTTAATCTCTCTGCTGTCTGATTATCTCTTAAATCCTTCATAGTACTTTCTTTTCAATTTTGATACCTTTTAGTAGGTTTATCTCTAGAAGACATTAAAAGTGCATCTAAATAACTAAAAGGAATATCTGAAGAGGAAAGCATTGGGGATACAGGTCTTGAGGTAGGAGGTTTATTAGTATTTATTTGCTGTGAAACAATACCCCCTTTGTTGTACAGGTTTTTATTTATTGAACTTCTATCCAATAAAAACTGATTATAACCTGTACCTCCCTGTGATACTATAGGAGGCATATATCCTCCATAAGCCCCATAATTTGGATAATAATTATCTTGATTTCTTAAAAAAGATGCTTGGTCTAATTCATTAAGTCTAGTATTTTCTGCCATTACATTTTGTGCAAATATATTATTTGCTTTCTTTGCAGCATTTCACTCTTTTCTCTGATTTTTAAATTTATTTATATGCCCTAATGTACCACTAACTGAGGCAAAAATGCCTCCTACTAAAGGATTACCTGTGGACATTCCTCCCTGAAATCCTCTGCCTGAATTTAATAATCCTGACATAAATACTTCACCCCTTGCTCTTCCTGACCTGGGATTTGTAAGATTATCTAATGGATTTTTATGTGAAAGAACTTGTGCTGCTAAATCTGATTTAGTTGAAGCATTTACTGAATTATCATATTTATTAGGATCAACTTTATTAAATCAAGTATCAACAGTTTCCATAACATCTGGTATTATAGCCCCTGCCATTCCCCCTACAGCATCCATATTAAATCCCCCTTCTCCAAGGTAATTTCCCCTTCTTTTAGGTAATATATATTTATTTGTATTCATAATTTATTTATTTTTATTCATTTATGTTAAAGAAAATTTATTTGTTAAGAGATTTATAATTCATTCCTTATCTTTATTTTGTTATATATAACAATAGTAATAATAAATTATTTATTTTTAAACCCTTATGTTTATGAGAACAATGGTTTTTTTCAAAATCCTTATAAGGATTGAATGAGTAATCAACTGGTTGGTAAGGATAATACGTAAGATATGAGTTATCATATTTTTTGTATGATGCCTTTATCAGTTGATTACCACAATTAACTGGTAAAGTTAATTATTACAGAGGTTTAGGGAAATAACCACAAGTACCTAAACCTTGTTTTTTTATAAATCTCCATAACAAATAAATCTTCATATTTTAACATTTTATTTTTTTCACAAAAGTATATATTTTTTTATTTTTTACAAAATTTTATGTTGTATAACTCAAAAGTGTATCATGCAATTTAAACCTATTCCCCTTATCAGTAGGATTAAAAGTAAATTTAGTTTCTATTCAGGGATTTCTTATCCTGTTTAATGTTCTGGCACTTCTTGGTATAGGTATATTTCATACCCTGAATTTCTTTCTAACATTAGGATTTCTTCTATCTTTTAAATTAGGTTCTATATAAGTTTGTTGAAATTCATTCTTAAATTCTATCTTTTCAAATGTTTCATTAGGGAGATATTCATTATTCCCTGTAAATACATCCATCCTATACTGTAAATTATCAAAGGTTTTATCATTAAAAGGCTCAGGGTTCATTAAATACTCTATATAAGACTTTTCCCATTCATTATAAAAATGCCCATAATCCCCCTTATTATTTACTCATAATTCAGTGTTTCCTATTTTTACATTATTCTCATCCCTACTTTCCCTTATAGATATAAATTCTCCCCATTGGTTAAGCATAAATGGCACATCTTTATGAGGAGTAAAACTTTCAAATTGCCCTAATCTTGTATTAAATAATAAAGACCGTTCTTTACTGTTAAAATATATACTATCATTAGTTAAATCCTGATTAGCTATAAACTGATCATCACTGTCTAATTTATAAACCTCTTGAGGAGATAAATATTGATTACTTCATACCTTAAATCCTAATTCATTGGTTAAAGATTTAGGCGTATCATTAAGCATCATAATATCTCTTCCTATACTGTCAATATATAATAATCCTGTGTCATTTAATATTATACTTCATTTATTTGATGACCCACTGAATTTACTTATATATTTTACCCCCTGTACAGTTCCTGTACTTCCTAACATTACTTCCTGACCTATAGAGGTATTTATCATAGCCCTTTGGTTATAAAGAATATTAAATATACCCTTATCCTGAAAACCAAATAATTCATTCTTAAAATTAACTATCCTGTTAATATCTCCTAATTGCCCATCAACAGTATAATTCCTTATCATATTTAATTTCAGAAAACTATCTATATGTTCTCCATAAGATTTAACATCACTTCATATAAAAGTAGTTTTAAACTCTTGATTACTAAATAAAAATTCATCAAAGGTTGAATATTGTCAGAAATTATCCTTTTGAGAATACGCTGTATTTACTCTTATATTCTCAGGGGTTCTATTGTGGAATATTGTTTGCCCCCTTAAACTATCATACCTTGCATCAATGTTAGTAAAAGTTTCTAATCATACAGACATTACTTCAGTATGTTGTTGTTTATTATCAATATTTTTTGAATAAGTTCTAATATAATCATACCTCTGCATAAAGGTATCCCCTCTATCTATTATAATCTCATCTGTAGTTCCAATTCTTACAGGTTCACTACAAGGTACAAATACATCATTATCTGAATATCTATTTTCAGGCAATATATTTTGTTTCAAATCAACTATTCATAGATAATTAATATCTCCTATGTAGGGGTATTTAACCTTTGCATTTCCATCTAAAACATTAGTTTGTTGTGCAACAAGACTATCATTCCAATATCATTTAACAATTCCTGAAATTCCAAGTGTTCCCTCTGTTATTGGCACTAAATCAGTGGCCATATCATAATAAAATCTAATATTTCTATACCTGCAAGGATTGTTATTCCCTGTTCTCAATCAAAAAGGGGTATTCTTTTCAATTATACTTTGCCCATCATAATCACTAAACACTACATCTGGAATAGTTTCTGCTCATATAGGAGTACTTGAACTGTGGTATTTATTTCTATTAATTGCAAAGACAGCGTGTGTACAAGTATCATAAGTTACTCTTAAATCAGCAAGAACATTATCCATACTATTTCTATAATAAACACTTCTATTATTTTCAATATTATTTATTATACCTAAGGTATCTATGCTTGTTATATTATTATTGCATATTTTGGGAGGACGGACAGTATAAGTTAAAATATTATTATTTACATTATTAAGATCTGTTGCTGGAAATAAATCAGTAACTGATAAAAATCTTGAATATTCTTTTGATAAATCCTCTTCTTCTTTATTTCAAGCATAAATATCATTTGTTATTTGATTGTGCTTAAAATTAGTAAGTGCATTTCTTGTTGTTAATGAACCTCCTTCAATATATACATCTGTTTCTCAAACAGTATCATCAAAAGGACCTTGTCATATTTCTCCAGGTGAAGCTGATTCAGTATTAATTAAAGTTCCTGAAGAATCATAAGTTTCTTTTTTATTAGCTTGAACTCAAGGCTCTCCTTGTACATTTACTCAAGTACTAACCCTATAACCAAAAATATCTCTTAAAACTCTGGGATTATTCTCTGTAAAAGATATTGTTCCTAACCTGTAATTCATATTATTATGACTTGCTCTTACTATTCCTAAATAAGCAAGTTCCATTTCCTCTACCATACTTACATCAAGATAAGAGCTATATTCTACCTCTGGACTGAAAAAACTAACTATATTTGTGTCTATAAAATATATATCTGCATGATTTTGCCCTGAGGGTAAATTACCAAATATTGTAGTTGGAGTATTAGAAGTTCTTTGGTTAGATAATTCCATAAAATATCCTGAACCATTTATAGGTCTATTAATAAAAGCAGCACTTGTATCATTAACAGGAGCAATATTAGGAAGCTGGCTAACAATATTTCCACTATTGTCATATCTATCCAACATTTTACTTAAAATAGGTTTAGTAAAAGTACTCATACTATCTCTATTTGTGGTAAGAGCTGTTGTAAAAGGTCTTGTCCTATAATCAGCATAAACTGTATTATCGGTAACTCTGTTTAAAGTACTTAAAGTTCCATTTATAACCCCTTGTGCAATTTTTATTCTCCTATTCTGTTCTATAGGAACATATAATATTCTAAATTTTTTATAATCATCTTTAACCTCATTAATTATATCTGAAAATACTGTTGTTTTTAAATAGCTGTATGTTATTTCAAATCTTGGAGTATTAATATCAACTAACTTTATTAATGTTTTATGATCATTATTTATCTGAATATATTTTGTTTCATTACTACCTATTTTATTAACTACAGGAATAACCTCACTTCATAATCCATTTTTATATTGAAATTGTATTCCAAATTTATAATATTCTCCGCTTTTTCAAGTTCTTATTCTTTCTTCTCCAGTAGTATCTAATAATGTATATGGTTTATAGGCATATATAAAGTCATTCCCCTCAACAGTAATAGTTTTTCTTACTGTTTCTATTTGCATTTGATCAGTTTTAATGTTTAATTTAGGTCTGTTAATCTTAACATTCCCTGCAAATAAAACATTATCTTTAGGAGATATAGTACCTAAAACTAATTCCTCCCCTCCTATATATAATAAAGCATTAGCATCAAAAGTACTACCCCCTATTCCTGTATCAGTAATCTCAATTTTTGAGGAACTGTTATTTCAAGTATCAGGGCATCTTATATCCTGTACTATTCTTACTAGAGGTGTACCATCTAATGATGTTCTTTGTATAGCATATACTCTTATATAATCAAAAAAAGGAGTATCATTTGTTATTCCTAAATCTATATTTTTAATTTCAATATTAAAAGAACAGTTTATATTTTCCTCAGGGCTACCAACTCTATCTTGTGTTGATATATAATAAATATCTGAAGTATAAAATATATTAGTTTCCTGACCATTTTTATTTCAATAGGTAAAAGCATACTGTACAGTTCCTGCTCTAAAAGAACCTCCTGAAAACTGTTTAGTAATATTTATATCTTCTTTTAACTGTAACTCTGGTCAAAAATTAAATATATTAGGATTTTCATAAGGAAAAGTTATATTATCCCTATCTGCAATATTTATAAATCTAGGTTGATTTATATTATCTACTCAATATACTTTTATTGTCTGGTCATTTTCTTTAACCCCTAATGTTTCTATTAGATTATTTTTAGAGAAGTTTAAATCCTTACCTGTTTCATTTCCATATAAAATAGTAGCGTATAAATTATAACCAGTACTTCTATCAGTCCATTCTAATCTTCAAATAGTATCTACTTTATTTGCACCTTCCCCTGTAGTAGTAAATAATATTAAATATTTATCTATAACACAATATCCCACACATTGCCCTAATATTTGTATTTCAGGATAACCAGGTTTCTTTTCCCTAATTGTAAATTTTTCATTCCCCTTCTCATTAGTTATAGTCATTAAAGTATTATCCTCTATTGAATCAATTCTTACATTGTAACTATCATACAAAAATTGAGAACTAAATTTAGAAATGGATAAATCTTTATTTAGTCCTTTAATGGCGTTATATGGTTGAACTTTTCTATTCATTTTTATTTTTTTAAAATTATTAGTACCTAAATATAGGCACTAAACTGCTTATTTTAGTACCTAAATATAGGTACTAACTTTTTTCATATATAATTAATTATCATCATCTTAAATTCTTTTCCCCTATCTTTATCTACCCTACCATTTTTCTAATAGCCCATTTTGAATTTTTAAACATCTGTTTTAATGTTTTTTTATTAACTCTTTTGCACCAAGATGGGCAAACCTAGTAGAAAAGTGGTTACTGTGAGTTAATAATGTTCTCCAACTATTAAATAATGCCTCTACCTTTGGTAAATCTAACATTCTCATAGCTGTTTCACATTGCCCTACTGCCCATACATATTCCTGCTGTGCTTCCATATAAATATTATCTTTTACCCTGCCATTTTGCCATAACATCCTTATGTGCTTATTTTCTGCATATTTCTCTAAAGCATTTATAAAAGCCCTGTTATCGGGTATCATAGGATAACCCTGGTCATCTGTTAATATTCCCTTATAACTAATCTGTACCTTACCACATTTTAAAGAACTAAACAAATAACCATTTTCCATTGTTATAGTTAAATCCCTACTGGTAAATGTATAAGGTCTATTATCCACACACATACATTCATAATGATTATGAAAAGTATCTGTAGCCTGCCTAACAGGTATATCATTTATTAATACTTGATTTATATATACTATATCACAGGGCAACTCTACCCTGTAATCTTCAATTTCTCCTTTAAACAACCTGTCTGTAAAGAATACAGGCATCTTTACTATCTCAAGAAAATCTACTGTTCAATCTACTAAAGTTTCAAACTGTAGATTTCTCAGTAAAGGATTTCTCAATAACCTGTCTAAAATAATTGAAATGTTAATGTAATTCATATTTTTATTATTTATTTATCCTGATTTTTTAAAACACTTTTACTTCTTATATAGTCTATACCCTCTATTTTGCATTTTAAGGCTATCTCCTTGAGCTTACCCCTCTGAATAGGTCTAAGTAGCCTAAAGGTATAAAACTTCATTTTACCCCCTAAAGAATGATTAGGAATGTATTTTACTTGATACACATCCCCAGGAGGAAATTTTATTAATTTCTTACTTTCCCTTGCTTCTTTATCCTCTTCTCATAATTTCTTAGTTTCATATCAATTAATGGGGGCAACATATCTTACCTTTCCATCAACTATCTTAGGTTTAGTTTCTATTCTTCTTAAAAATAATGTACCTATCTTTGATGGTAAATTTATACTTCCTTCCTTAACTATAACATCAAACAGCCCTTCAAACAAATCTTCAAGAATATCCACATATTTCTTATAAGAAAGATTATATTCTTCCTGTACAGGCTTTATCATTTTATAATGTTTGTAATAATGCCCTTTGCTTATACCCCTTCCTACATAATTTTTATTCATAATATTCCTGTTGTTGTCCTTGCTACCCTGTTCTTCCTGGCTGTCCATATTGATTTACTGCTACAGGATTTTGCTGATTATACCCTCTGTCTGGATTTCCCCCCTGTAAACCTGATAAATTATCCTTAGCATTATTTATTGTATCCTGTGGTCTGTATATATCTGGAGTTAAATCCCTGATTATACTTTCTAACAGGGCAGGTATCATAAAATCTTCAACTCCCACTTCCATATCTAAAGGATCTAAACAAGCATCTTTTTCATCTGTATCATTACATTGATACATATATTCTTCCCCATCCTTTTCAAATAAGTCCTGTGGATTTTCAAATAAACCTTTTATAGATACTTTCTTTAAGTTTTCATACCCTGTGCTAGCAGATTTAAGATAAAGATAGTTATTAAAGACTGTAAAGTATATAATATTTTTTAGTCATTTGTTAGTACCAACAAAGGTAAATCTATCCCTGTTTATATAAGTTCATTCTTTAACACTGGAAAAATCATCAACAGGAAATATCTTTATATCATATTCCCCAAAGAATGATACAAGTTTAGGAATAGGATATTTACTTTTTACTGTAGTTCCTTTTACACAATCATCAGTAGTTTCTAAGTCTAAACAAATAGTGTGGAGTAGGTAGTCAGGCAACTGTTTACCTGTTTCTACATAATATTTTCTGAGTAATAAAGCTTTATATTTGTCTATTAATCAAACTATATGCTGGATTTCAAAGTATGTATCATCGGAAGATAATTTAAACTGATCTAATACTTGAAATGAAATTTCCCTATATGTTGCCATATCTATATCTTTTAAATTTATTATTTACAAAAATAATAATAATTTGGCAGATATGGTGATATATAATATATTTTTATGGGTGATATAATATTTTGTATTATCTTTTGGGCAGGGTTTTTAAAAAAAATAAAAAAAATGGAGGTTACTAACCCTGCACCTCCTAATTTAGGTCTCCTTACGATGAGATACCCCTTTGCACTTCTATATTTACATACAACTTTTTAAGTGTGGTAATTTACGATGAGTGGCCAGCTCCAATTTTTCTTTAATAATATAAATAATTATCTAAGTCCAATTCCCCAAAGGCTCGAATAGTACAAAATACCTGAAGGGGAAAGGTTTTATTAACAAACTTGTTTAATTAAACTTTGTTTTGTACGAAAAATTTTTGAATAAAGTTTCACTTTTTAACATAAATAATGTTAAAGATTGTTAAATAAAAAAATAAAACTGTGTACCCTAAAATACACAGTTTTAAAAATGAAAAAGAGAATATATTGATTTTAATTATTTTATTGTGTTATATTTTTTATTCTCTGGTATTTCTCTATAAATTGTGCATCCCCCAGATTATTGTAATTATCTAAATTCTTCCTGCAATATTTTAATTGAGGATTTCTGTGTAAGATATGCCTGTAAAGCCTGTGTATATTGTCTAAAGATTTTACATCTATAAGGTCATAATGGCAATTATTTTCTAATATCTCATTTATACAGGATAATAATAATAAGTCCTTTTTTGTGCCATACTTATCTATTCCATAATGAGACAAATAATTATAATAAAGGTATAACCCATTGTTTAATATTTCTTTCTTTAATTCTATCATATTAACAAGTTTTACAGCCTGAAGGACTACTAACCTTTGGGAAAGTATGATTACAGGTATTTAAACAATTTCCTTTATCAAGTTCCCTTTTATATAAATCATTGAATATTCTTACTGCTGTAGGATAATCACACAGTTCTACTGACTGAGTTATCATCTGTTTCTTTAAAAATAAGTCTAATAATCTATCCTCAGAGTAATTACATTTATCTTCAAAACTATTGATAATCTTTAACATTTGATTATATACAGGATAATGGTTTATTGCACATGCTATAGTCAGTGCATTAAAACAACAACAAGGAACTTCATCAGCAGGAACTCCATCAGCAAGTACATATAAAAAGAACATCCCTGTATTTTCAATAAGCATACCTAATTCTGACATAGGTATTATTTTAGAAAATTCTTTACCAGCAGGAATACTTGGGTCTGTTCCTCCAACAGGAGGATCTCCTGGGTCTATTCCTCTGCCTGTAATAATTTCAGAATTGTCTATAATATAAACATTTGGTTCTTTATCAGGAAATACACTGTGATAATTATTTGATATTGCTATCCTGTCTATTTTAACTTTTTTATAATTTTCCCCTGCTGGAACTCTTACTCATAATTCCAAAGATTTACTGTCTGGGGACACCCTAAAGTTTAATATATCCATAATTTTGTTATTATTATTGTAAAGAAAAACTAGTCCAGGGACACCCCAGACTAGTTAATCAATAAACTATATTACCAATGAAGCTACTAATCCTTGTAAGAGACCATTATTGGCATTGCCATAAGTACCTCCCACTTGAGCAGCTATAGTAATTTGTTTAGTACTTCTTTGTACATCCTCAGCAGGTCCTTTATAATGAAATTCTATTTCTAACATTCCATATTCTATATCATCACCTTTGCCAGGGATAGCTAAATACTCAGTATTAAAATCATGTGGATAAGCCCAAGATCTCATATTATCTCCTCTTTCCCCATAATAAAACCATTCCATATCAGCAGTTGTCCTACCATTCTTAAATATGCCTGAAGGGATAAATGTACCATCCTCAAGATATAATCCAGGAACTTTAGGAACTACTGATGTAGTACTGTCTGAATTAGCCCATAAAACTTCTAAGCCATTCCATTTAACAGGAACTACTGATACTTCAAATCTCAAAGGTTCTCCTTGTTTCTTGCCTCTTACATACTGTCTAACTATAGGAAATACTCCTATACTTACAGCAGCTACTGTAGGATTAGCAGGATTATAAGTTACACCTGAAGTATCTATGGCAGCACCTAAAGCATCTAAAGGAACAACCTTAAACCATTGCTCTGGCTCTTTCTCTATACTCTTATTAAACAAATAGGCTAATCCGTGATAAAGTAAAGAAGGACCATTTAATGCTCCTGTTCCAGAACTAATCTGAGCATCTGTTATAGGTGTATAAACCCCTGAAGCTCTGTTAAACTGTATATCATTACCTCCAACACCTAAACCATAAGTTCTTACTCTGAAAATATAGCCCTGCCCTCTGATAGGCGCTCCTCCATTAATATTTGCATCTAATGAAATTATTTGCCCATTAAATACCTTTTGAAGTTGAGCAGCTGTTTTATAAACTATATTGGTTATATTTTCCTTCTTAATTAAGTCTGTTCTTACTATCCCCTTAAAATTAGGAGAAGCATATTCAAACCAGACTTCCTTTTTACCTGCCTTGTTCTGAGGAGCTAAAGAACCCCTTACAGCATTTGCTGCTAATTTTGTATTAACAGCAGATACTTGAGCAGTGCTAGGTACAACATAAAACTGCCTTACGGCATTACTTGAAAAAATCATACTATTATTTTTTTAAAAAATTGTTATTCTTTTCTTAAATTAGTTATTAACTGAGTTTGTAATGAATTTTCTTTATATCCTACAGTTGCTAATTCTACAGCCCTGTCTATAATAATATCCTCCATATATGAATCAAATACACAGATATTATTTATATCTACAGGGGCAAACTTTCCTTCTATTCTTAAGGGATATTCTTCATCTTCAGGAAGACCATTGGCTATCCTAAATGCTGAATCTTTTAAATCTATAAGAATAATAGGGTAAGGAAATTCTATATATCTGTAATGATAGGTTCTTAGAGTTTCTTTTGAAATTAATTCATGTGAACCATCTATATCTAATCTTAATACAGTATATCTTGAAGGTTGTCTAAAAGGATTTTGTAATATTTTATTTAGCTCATTATGTCTCACGGGCTTAATATTTATTGCTGTGTCATACATACAATCTCCTTCTGGGACTTTTAAATAGGCATATTCATGTAATACCCTTCAAACTTTACCTTCTGACATTGTGTCTAAATTTATTTTCCATCTATTAAACTTTTGAAACCTCAAAGATTCTGGTGTTCCTATATTAGGATTTGATTTATAATCTTCTTTTGTTATTACTGATAAATTCTTCCTTATCTTTTCTAACTGTTCAAATGTATATCCCTTTGTAGTACCTGAATAAAAGTTCTCTATAACTTCTTTCTGAGCCTCTGTAAGGAATAAAGAAATTTCATAGTCATTTAGTCCAGGGGCTATCCCTGAATTGATGTTATTATATTTGAGATTAAATATCTCCCTAAACTCATCTCCTGACCTCATAACTAACTTTTTTAATTATTAACTTGCGCCTCCAATGACAAAAAATATTCCTGATTTCTCGGCTGATTTAAAAACTCACAAGCAGTTTTTAAAGAAGGATTAAGCCCTAAAGGACATAATGTTAGATTATCTGATACTAATATATACTCTGACCTTAGCTTCTTGACTATACCTCTATCCACAGCCTTCTTTAAAAGTATCTCTGTGTCTAAATATTTATTTTCAGCCTCTTGAATAAACTTTTGTGTATTAGTTAATATCATTTTATTGACTGTATCTAATATCATCTCTTTGTTGTTTATATGAATAATTTTACCTGAAACTTTTTCACATAAATAAGCAAGTTTATCAAAATCTTTTTCCATATTAGCAAATATTCTATATGCCTTTGCTTTACCTTCTAAATCCTCTATAGAATTTTTCATCTGTGTTTCATCAGAAGTTATTACAAATTGGTATTCTGCCTTAGGATACCTTTTTAAAGTTTCTTCATCAGGACAAATCTGGCTTTTATTTAATAAAAGGATTTTATAATTAATAAAATCATGTGGATTTGAAAGGATAAAATAATTATCCCCTTTTGTTAAAGTTACAAATCTATTTGTTCAATAATTATTTTCCTTTTTATAAACACTTAAAGCATTTTTCTCCATCATAAGAGCTTCTTCAAGATAATCCTTCTCAGCATCTGTTAAAGGGTTCTGTAATTGCCCATTCCTTAAAAAAGGAACAGTATATACTTTCTTTGCCCTTTCATTCATACCTCCATAATTAACGTGCTTAGGGTCTGTAACTAAACCACTGGGCTTATTTATAAACTTAACATTTACAGTTTTGTTTATTAAACAGTTTACCAATTCTTTTGTTTCTGGAATTTCTTTGAAAGAAATAGCAGGTTTTTCATAAAGAACTTTCTTTTCTTCTAAAACCTCCTTTTTCATTTCCTGAATATATTTCTTCTTAGCTTTAAGTATTTCCTCAAGATTTTCAGGGTTAATTATAACATTACCCTTATCATCTACTGGATATAACTTACCATCTATAGTAACAAAATCTTGTTTTTTCACAGTTTCCTCTACCACTTTAACCTCTTCTTTAATCATTAAATCATCAGGAATACCCTTTGAAATATTTTCATTGATTTTAATCTCTCTATTCTTTGGACTATAACCCTTAGGTCTTCCCCTTTGCTTTACATTTTCTCCCATAATTAAATCATTTAATTGTTATTATCTATGCAGCTAAGATGCTTGGTATGAGAGCTATACTGCGGTTAGGGTCAAATACTATAACCCCTAAAGCAGCCATCCTATGAAATACTGCACTATCTTCGTCATAAGAAGCATTTTGGTTATTTACTCCTCCTGTAAAAGGATTTCTAAATGGACCTCATTGATAACCTCTATAATCTTCTTCTCCTCTAATCTTAGCTAATTGAATATTAGGTTGTCCTGGACTACCTATATCATATATATCAAATCTATAGCTATTAGCTACCCCGCCAAGAGGGTGAATTATCTTATTCCTTACTGTATCATCTAAAGTAGGATCTATTTCAATCTTAACTTTAATGTTATTAGCAAATTGCCATTCTACAAACTGAAAGCCTCCTGTTAAAGCATTACTGTGTAATGGACTTGATGTATTCTGTATAATAGCAGGATTACCTCCCATTCTCATACCATTTACAAAAGGTATCCATCCTGAAGCATAATTTGTTACTGCTTTATGAAATAAATTAGCTCCTCTTTGTCCAGTATACATTACAAAGGTTCTTTCACCAAAATCTAATACCCCTGTAGAAATTTCAAATAAAATATCTTCAATAAGTTTAAGATCAAATTCATTGTAATAATATGTATTACCATATTCTTGCTGTTCCCTAAGCAATTATGTTACCTTATAGGCTCTTTATCCTATAATTCTATACCTATGTGATTTTGGTATAGTTCAGAGTACATTTTCACCCTCTTAAAATAAAGTTAGGGTGTGAACCTCTCTTGGGATTTTATTCTCATTAAATATGAGTTTATTATTCCTACTCGTTACATTGGTTAAAGGCTTTTAAACCCCTAACTTAACACGGTATTGCCTTTTCTTATCACTAGGTTTCACCGTTTTAGGTTCATTTTCTTATAGCAGCTTTCTTATGCTGCTATGCGGGCATTAAGGGAGAACAGCCTTATTACTTTACCCGCTCCCATCTGAATAACATTACCTGACTTACCTACATTAGCATATTCACCATTCTGAGACCTGTTACTTCTGCCATACACTAATAAAGTATTCTTTTGTTGTGAAAAAGTCTCTTCAAGTACATATTCTACATGATGCCTATTTTTATTTAAAGTGATTCGTTATTTCACTTTGAGTTAACTAACAACTCCTCATAGTCTCCTATGAGATTGGACTATATCTTCAACCTATTTTATAGGTGTCCCCCATTTCACACCACTTGGTGTTATGCCTGTATTACAGGACTTACTAGCCTCTGAACCTTCCATATTACTATGGCTTGGCTGCTGATAAACTCTATTTATTAATTTGTTACTTTGTTTGTGTTTAGAATTTGGATTATTATTCCCTATATGGTTTTTATTCCCTTCTCTAAAAGAATGTCTAATATTATCAGCCCTTGTTAATCACTCAAGATTAGAAAAAACATTATTTAATCTATTACTATCTTTATGATTAACTTCTTCTGCATTGTCTATTTTATTTACAAATAATTCTGCCACAATTACGTGTAGAAATTTATTTGCTTTTTTACCAGCAGGTCTATTATTAAAATACATTCTTCTATATCCTTTAAGAGTAGCCATACCAAAAATTTCTTTTCCAGTTTCAGTATTATAAATTCTACCTAAATTTGAAACTTTATAGATTCTATCTACTATCTTATATTTTTTAAATTTTTCTATCACAATCATTAGTATTAATAACTTTACAAGTCTTCCCAGCAATTAAAGGGATTTATTTTTTGCAACTTACGCTGCAAGTGAACACATCTTTTTTATCCACAAATTAACTGTAACTTCCTTACCTGTGTTATTTACAAAAGGAATAGGCATCAACAATTTCTTGTTAAGCATATTACCACCTACTTTATGCTGTATTCTTATTCTACTAAATTCATTTCTCATAGAGATAGGTGTTGCAAATCTTACCATTTTGTTATCTTAGAGGCTCTTTATCCTCTAATTCTATACATCGCTGTATAGTTCGGAGTACATTTTAACCCTTAGCCTAACTATTAGGGTCTGGACACTCTTGGGGAAATTATACCGTCTTTAATATATTGTTTCTTACAAGGATACTTTTAATTGTAGCATAATCAACTAAATATTTTTTAGATATTTCTTTTATGCCTATTCCACTATTATACATATTTATAATATTAATACTTTCATTACTATCTATTTTGTAATGTCTTTTCTTAAATTCAATATTATTAATAGCAAGAATTTTTTTAAAAGTATTATAACTAATATGAAATTTTCTTAATAGTTTTTGCAAAGTAATATTAGTTTCTGTTCATTCTTTTATAATAGATGCGCACAAATCTATATCTTCTAAGATATTAATTTTATCTTTAAATTGAAACCCTTTGGAAATTAAAAACTCCTTCATTGTTGTAGGAGCTACCCCAAATAATGGACCTAATTTTTTAAGTGAACATCCTTTTTTAAATGATTCTATAATTTCTGTAGTATCTATATCATCTGGAGTAAATCTTTTTGGTTCTCTAACCTCTATTCCACAACTTTTTAAAAGTTTTTTAATAGAGGCTTTATCCACTTTATACTCTTTAGATATTTTATAACAACTGTGTTTTTCTACAGTATATAGATAAACAATATTTTCTAATATGTTATCATCCAAATACAATTCTAATCTTTTACCTTCTCCTCCTATTGTTGAATTGTATCCATTTTTAAAACTATTATATTCAGAGATATAATATATTTCTCTTTCACTAAGTTTACTTATTGGACATACTTCTAATTCCTCAACTATAAAGTTATCTTTCCCATATTTGCTTATAGCATTATGAAAATGACAATTATCTTTCTTTACACAGTGTTGTCTTCATCTAAATTCTAAAGGCATTACTGTTTGTCCTATATAAACTTTATTGTTTACTTTATTTGTTATTTTATATATCCGACCTTCCATTCAATTTTATATATTAAATATTCTCATTCCCTACTCTCTACGGTGCTTAAAACTGTTAATTTTAAGTTACCTCGGTATTATCTACTTGAGATTTCCACCGATTTTGCCCAATTTTTTACTATGCTGCTAAGCATAGGGAGACATAAGATTCCACTTTATCTCCCGCTTTTCTTGAAAATTCCTTCTCTATGGGATTATATTCCCAGCTAAATCTTTTCCCAGGTTGTAATTCTTCAGCAGGCATACCTCCATATACTGCGCCTAGTAATTCAACCTTATAACAGTAGTTATTACCTTCCATTGTAGCATCACCTAATATTCTCAAAGGATATATTTCATTCTTTTCACCGGCTAATACCTCACCATCCGCAAAATAATCCTCAGCAAATACTAAATAAAATGGTTCTGTATTTACACCTACATTAGCAGTTGTTCCTGTTACAGTATTACCATCATAATCTCTTGCCTCAATCAAAGGAACATTCTTCCTTGCACTTCCTATCAACTTCCACATAATATCACTATCTTCTTCAAAATATTTTGTTGGAAATCTTGATAAAAAGCTTTCTAAGTTCTTTCCGTGATTCTGCTCCATCAATCTTAAATAGACATTAGAAGCCATTTGAGGTTTATCACCAAAAGCTGCACTAAGGTGATTATTCTTAGTTACCAATTTTGTTATCCTACAGGCTTTTTATCCCATAGTTCTTACAGTTTACCATCCTGTAAGTTCGGCATATATTTTTAACCTGTTGGCTAATCAGGTTATTGGAGGCTCTTGGGGGTTTTTATTCTCTTTATAGTTTCAACCCCTATGCTCTACATTGTTTAAATCTCTTTAATTACTTAACTTAACACGGTATTTTCCTAATCCTTGGGGGAATTTACCGTTTTCCTCCAATGTTTACCTCTATGTTACCATAGAGGGGGGCATAACTACTGTCCACCCTTTCACGTGCTAAATTCCCTCATTACAAATTTACCTAAAGCCATAATTCTAACTTTTTAATTATTTAAAAATTTAATTTCAAACCTAAACTGCTGAAACTTTCAGGGTCTGTACTATTACCAAATTCAAGCCCACTGTCCACAGTATTACCTTGACTTTTTATAGTTCTTTCTAAATGTTTCATAGCAATTTTCTTTTGTTCTTTTACTTCTTTACTCACAACACTGGATAAATCTTTAAACCCATTTGTCTGGTAAAAAAGCATATTAATATAATATTGATAATCTATTGGATTATCTATAGAGTATTTCATTAATTCAGTAAGAGGTCTATTATAATTGTCTTTTGCTATAAAGGATGTTGCCTTAGCATACATCTTTTCCCTTTCTGCTTTACTTAATTTCATTCCTTTTATTGGCTCTTCATTATCAAGAAATTTACTCTTTAGTTTTACCAATTGCTCTTTTTCTGCTTTTATCCTCTCAGATTCCTTTTCTTTAGCTTCCTTGAGTATATCCTTATATTCCTTATCATAGGTATCTATAAGGCTATTTAAAGCATCCTGAGCATCCTCAATATCATTACCCCCATCAAAGGATTTTTTAACTTCCTTTTCTGCTCTTTCTTTACTGAAACCTTTATTAATATAATCACTGTATATTAATTGTTTCCTCATTTCCTCACCCTCTACACTCTCATCACTAATCTGGTCATTAGTTATAGCTTTTAAACTATTTATTGTACCCTCATACTGCTTAACAGTGTCAGGAGGTATCTGATTATTTAATGCCTCATTTATTCTTTGTTGAGTTTCATCTAATAAACTATCTACCTGTTGTTTAAAAACCTCTGCTAAATCACCTGGGGAAGTTATCCCCTCAATCAACTTTTCATCAAGTGTGAGAACCCCTGCTTCTAACAAGTCCCTAGCAATGGAAGAATAGAGATTATTGGGAGAACTAGCACCTGTATTTTCTTCAGGGTTCTCTACTTGATTTTCTCCCTTATCTACTTCCTCCGATAAATTAGCGTCTAAATTAAGACCCAAATTTACCTCAATAGGGTTTTCTTGTTCTTCTTCTTTTTCCTTTTCTTCATTATCTATGACAGTATCATCTAATCCTTCAATACTTTTAACATCTCCTTGATACATTAAATTCTCAATGTTATCATCATTTACTGTCATATTGTCTAAACTTAATCCATCCATTTTATTCCCGTTTAGTTAATATCTATTTATACAAAAATAAGGAAAATTTTACATTTCCTTTGAAATCTAATTTTCCTTATTATATGTTTATTGCTATATGTTATAGCAGTTATTTTATTTCTTTTTTTAGCCCTATGATAAATGTAATACCTGTTTCCTATTTTTCCCTATTCTTTTATAACTTATGTGGATTCACTGATAATCCTTTTCGTCTATTAATTGGTCATATTTACCATTCTCTTTTAAGGCTTTAAATAATGTAATATTTAATGCCCTACTTCCTAATGTAATATCAGCAGCTTCCCCTTTTAAATGCTGACTATTTACAGCCCCTTTTATAGCTTTATTTAAAGCAGGGCATCTATACCCACTATTTACTATAACAGGTCTTCTAAGTAATTCCCTCATAGGTTGTAATATCTCAACACAAAGGTATTTAAGATTATCTATCTGTTCTTTATTTGGAGTATTATCAATCTTTTTTTCCTTTGCTGTCTGAGACCTTACCATCTCTTCAAGTGTGAAATTTTTTGTTAAGTTCATAATTAGTCTTTCTTTATTTTACTTATTAATTCATCCTTCATTTTATTAACCTCATCATTTAACTTTTGCTTATAGTTAAAAGGTACTCCATCTTCATCTATTTTGTATTGATTTCTAGACATTTTTAATTTTGCTTGATACAGGAAGTAGGATACACAACTTCCCAGTATAGTAGTAATTAATGCTACAGTTACTGTATCATTAGTTTCTAACCCCATAAAGGCTAAAACAAATGAAGCTATTATACCTAATCAACAAAGGATAACTATTCAAACAATTATTCCTTTACTAAACTCCGTTTTCTCCTTGTGCATTTTCTACATTTTTTGCTGCTATTCTCTTTAGCACTTCTTCCTCTAAAAATTCTTTGTGTGTTATTAATTCATTATTCAATGAGAATAATTTCCTGTTAATATACACAATATGAAATAATACTACGATAGTTATAAAAACTAATATAAATATTTTCCAAGTGTCTAAAGGAGCTAATCCTTTATCATAAGGAATAGCAATAACTGTTATTACAAAATCTTTACTAAAGTGAATTTTATGAAAATATAAAGAGGCTGTCTGATGTGTAGTTTTACCATTATCAAAGATAACTGTAAACTTACAATTATTTAACATCCCATTCTCTTCATTTAAAAGTCTTTCTCTTACAGTTACATCCCTTATAGGGTCTAAAGCTTCAGTTCTACTAAGTGTAAGATTAGGATACCTGTTTGTTAATATCCTTAGATTTTCATCATAGATAGCAGCAAATACATTATATATTAAATCCAACTGCTCAAAATAAATTATTAATCTTTCTAACACTTCTTCAGGGTCTGTAAGTGGATCTTTAAGTTGCATATTTGCAGCATCACATTTAACTGCCACTGACTGGGCTAAAGTTCTAAACTTCTCTTCTATCAGGGAATTTCTTGAAAACTTCATTTCTATTCCCATAAGTAAAGTAAAAAAGATAAGAATAGACACTAAGCTCTTATCTACACTAAACCATCTTAATTTATTTAATTTTCTTCTCATTATTCTATTATTTTAATTATTTTAACATCACTGATTTCATTTAATTCATTCTCATTCTCTAATCTAAATTCATCTAAGGTATATCTCTTTCAGTTGAAAGTAATTAACCTTTTCATAAATTTAGGCTGCTTCCATTCTTTTGTTTGTATATGGTATAAATAAAAACTATCCTCAATATTAATATCAGCTGTAAACATACCATCTTCTAAATCTATGGTCATACAGGTAAGATCATTAAAACAGTATCTTCTGTTAAAATTACACACTTCTTTTTGAATACTGTCCCTAAAGATAATTTCTGTTACAGTATCTCTTAGTACTGTTTTTATACCTGACATACTTCTCAGTTGTTTATCTTTTATGCCTAATTCTTCTTTTACTTCTAATAAGGCTATAATCATACTGTCATTTGACATTTTAAGCTGATCTATGGTGAGCAAATATATTCCCCCTATCTTTTTATTCTCTGCTAATAATTCCTGCTCATAAGCCTTAGTATTGTTATATAAGGTTTCTATCTGTTTATTCTTATTTTTAATAATAAGGAGGCAGGAAGTAGCCATTATAACAATTACTAATAAAGCAATTATATTTAATATGATATTTTTCATTATGGCGTTATTTTTTTAATTCCAATAGTACTGTTAGGTTTTACAGGGGCTACAGGTTCAACAGTATTATGAGGTAAAGATTTATTATATTCTAATATATCCTTTTGCATTCTTTCAAGCAAAGGTGTATTAACATCTTTATTATACTTAATAAGTTCATTAAGAATATTCATAAATTCTGTATTACCCTTTTCTATATTTTTGGATATATCAATAATAGAACCTACTAACATATTTTGATTTTCAATAAGTACATAAATTTGTTCCTGAACTTTTTCTACTACTTCAAAAGTCTGTTTATTTCTATCTATATCTCCTAATATAGTATCTTTAACCCCACTAAAAGATATTCCTAAAGGTATAGCTACACTGGCTATAGTAATTATCATTACCAGATTTGAAGGTAAATGATCTTTAATTAAACCTCATAATCCCATATTAATTCTTTTTACTGTTAGTTCTACAATGTTCTAACTGTCTGGTTAAAGAAGTATTTATTACATTCATCTCATCTTTAACAAAAGATATTTCATCTTTTATCCCTTCTAATCTCCCTATAACCTTCATAACTTCTTCCCTGACACCTCTGTTAGCTGTGAAGTTATCTTCAGAATGTTTTACAAATAAATTTGATAATTCTAAGACTACATCATTATTTTCTTTACCATACTTTTCTATAAGTTCATCTTGTCTTTTAGAACTTTTTTCTGTATGTTTTTTCATAGCATATATAGCATAAAAGCTAAATAAAATAACTCCTGCTATTGCCATCTTTAGGACAAACCCTCCTAATGTTATTAGTATTTCCATAGTTTTAAATTTTTAAGTTTATAATATATTATGGTACAGCAATATTAGGTAATTGATAATTCCAGTTATCATTAGTATTTGGCTTAATAGCTGAAAATAAATTGGGAGAAGCTGGAATCCTTCAGCCTCTATGCCAATTACCTGTTATTGTTTTAAATATTTGGATAACAGTGTTTGATGTTGTAGTAACATATAAATCAGATAAAAAATCATTTGTACCACTCAATGCTTGGGCAGGATTTCCTGTTATATAACTCCCTTTTATCAAATAATGCCCATCTTCAACTATAGTGTCTAAATTTACAGGAGAAGTAGTAGTTCCAATAAATACATCATCAAAAATAACTGTTGGGCTTAATTCAACTAAAATACTTTGACTGCCATCATATACCCATGTTTTATCCCCCTGCATAATATTAATACCTCCTAATACAGGCAAAGGATGCCTGTGGTCAGACCTTGCAGCAGTTGTTGTTAAGGGTGAACCAGAATTAACAGGTTGTCCAAAATAAGGATTATTTTGATTAGTTAGATTAGCAACTGTTGCACCTCCTCCTAAATCACTTATAACATCTGCTTCTATATACCTATCCTTACCATCATCATAAAATTTCCATTCTATAGTTTTTGTATCTTTAAAATCTAAATCTCCTCTAAATTCTTTTTCTCCACTATTAAGATCAATATTTGCAAATGAAAACCTTTTCACCTCACCAAGAGGAGCTTTATCCTCATCATCCTTTTCTGCTCCAAACATTCCTGTATATAAATTTATTGATGGTTTACCAAGTAAATCCTTTCAACTACCTGTTACAGCTATATTATGTAACTCAATAGTTTCAACTGCTCCTAATAAAGAGCCAAAGGGTTTAGGAGATGTTATAGGAAGTTGTGCATTTGATTTTGTTATTAAACTGCCAAAATAAATTTCAGGTAGTTCACCTCCTCCTGTTCCTCCTCCTGATTCCATTCAATAACTTACTCTTCCTATTCAATTTGTTAAATCTTCACCAGTTCCTCAAACTTTAAAATCATTTGTATTTAAAACAGGGCTTAAATGTAAAGGTTGATTATTTACAGTTGCTCAACCAGGTACAAAATTAAAATGTATATCATAATTATCTTTTTGATTTACAGTGAAAGATATTTTTTGACTAATAGGGCTGGGAGGAGAAGGGAAATTATTAAAAGTAATTTCACCATTTCCTATACTTGTTTCAACAGCATTAATTTTATCCTGAAACTCTTCTATATAATCCAATAAATATTTAAAGTCTGATGCCTTTAAACCTTTACCACAGTTTTGTAATTTTTGTCTTAATTCAATTATATTTATCATAATTAATTATTTTAAGTGTGTATAAAGATTACACCTTATACACTATATATTTATACTCATTAATATGTTTACTACAGGATTTTTACTGTATAAAGACTCTTTTTTCATCTCTCACCATAATCTGGGATAATCATTATCTTCATCTATATATCATGTAGAAGGACTGTTAAAGTCAAAATTATCTTTAGATACTATTTTTCAGTCTGTGAAAGTTCCTGATTCTTTCATTTGTCTAGTAGTTCTTGCACTTCCTCCTGTTGCACTATTTACTCCAGTTGTTGTACTGTCATAGAAATTATCTATAAAAATAAATTTTTGTTGAGGATCTTCTATTATAGGATAAACACCGGAAGTTTTATTAGTTCAACATCTTGTTAAATAGAAAGTTCCTTTACTTCCTGAAGATGCTCCCCCACATAAACCCCCTGTTGTTAATGTATTAGGAACTGACATTTCACTGTAACAATCCTCTATTACAACATCTAAAGCTGAACTTATTCACCCTGTTATTCCTCCTATAGCCCCATCAGCTGGATTTCCTGTTATACTTCCTTTAGCAGCACATTTCACAATAAAATTATTGCCTGTTATACAGGCTACTATACCTCCTATAGTACTTTCTTCAGCATTTTTAGATGTCATGTTCCCTTCAAAACTACTATTTTTAATAGCAGCATTTTCAGCTGTTGAATAAGATATACCTCCTAAGTAATTTCCAGAGCTTGTTCCATTTTTAATATGGACATTATTAATAACAGAATTTCCACTTGCATGACCACATAAGAACCCCATCTTATTATCAGTAAGATTAATATTTGGATTCTCTATAACCAGATTACTTATTTCTGCTGAATCTAAACCATCAGTTCCAATAGTTTTAAAAAGACCTCTAAATTCTTTAGGATCTGGTCCACTATCCCCACTGATATATAAATTCTTTATTTTATACCCCTTACCATCTAATTTCCCAAAGAAATTTAATGCCATTGCTGCACCAGGTCATCCTAAACCTGTAGTTCATAAAGTCTTATTAGGTAAAGATCTGTAACAACTGTTATCATTAAAATCTAAATCCCTTGTAAGTTCATAACTCCCTCTTTGGTCTATTGAGACTAAATCCTCTAAATAACTAACTAATACTGCCATATTATAATTCCTCTAAATCTCCAAATATACTTCATTCATTATTCCCTAAACTTAATAAACAGATTATACCTTTATTACGAATAGTAAGACTTAACCCATCCATGTAATTAACAGTAACATTTAAAGCAGGGGTTACAGTAACAGGAACATTAGTTATTCTACTGTAAAACATCATAGTTCCTACAGGAAATAATATGCCTGTACTGTCATAGGGTATAATTAAGGGTACAACAGCAGTATGACGTAATATAACTAATACACCTTTATCAGCCATACTAACTGTATGAGGAGGTACTTTATTAATAATACCTATCTCACCTTTTGATGTTAATAAATCAGGTATTTTACCTTGACTGTCAGTTAAAACTATTTTACCTAAGCCTATATTAGGATATAAAGCCCCTAAATTACTTTGAGTTGTGCCTGTACCACTAAAGGATTTGTTATTTGTCAAAGCATAAGTTGGAGTAGATGGTGTAAAAGTAATTTGATGACCCTGAATATGTGTTTCAGAACTATTAAGTAGGGATTTTAGTGTAATAGAATTTGGGTAAATAGTTGTTTGAGCAGTATTTGTTTGAATTACTTCAACATTTTGATAACCTATTGTCGTAATAAGACTGCCATTAGTCCAAGTTTTTTTACCTGTAATATTTTGAGGTGTATCTAAAGTAACATAATTATCTAATGCTGAAGAACCAGACCCTATCTTTTTTCAATTAGACGTAAATCCATTAACCTTCTTTGATATTATATATAAATCACCAACATTAGAATCATCAGTAACACTTATACCTAATGCTACTGCTGAAAATCCTTCATCATTTGGCATATCTTGAGCAAAAGTCATAGTAAATAATTCACTTACATTTGGAGGACCTCCTATCATAGGTCCGCTAGGAGTATCCATAAAATATTCCCAACTCATAACACCATGTGTTCAAGGGAGAGGTTTAGTTTTATCATCAATGTCCCGAAACACTTGGCTACCTGCATTTTGAGCATAACCTCTTGATAATAACCCTGTAGATTTTCTTTTATCTAATTCACTTTGCAAAGTTGTAACACTGCTTATAGGAATACTACCTCCCACACTACTACTACTGTGATTATGAACTGAAGGAGGAAATGTTGGGGGTTTATTTAAAATACTATCTCATTCTAAATCAATATTACCTCCTATATCATCTATATCTAACTGATCTTTTCTTAATTTTGTATTCATTTTATTTATTTTATTATATTTGTAAATGTAAAGGCATATCTACTGTATTACCAAATAATCCTGGTAGTTTGCCTGGTACAAGTGTTCAACCATTCTCTTCAAGAAACCTACCTCCTATTGAAGGATCAGCATTTATTTCTTCCTTAGTAATGTCTGCTCCATTGTTAGTATCCAGACCTTTGGGAGACCATTCTGGCAAACCTTGTGGGTTGAGCATATCTTTGAAAGCAGCATTATTTATACTTTTCCCTCCTTGTGCAAACACAACTCTATAAAAGTAAGTTGCATGAGGTGTAGAGAGGTTTTCATTTAAAGCAACACAATTTGTAGTTAAACTATTAGCTAGACCTGTTGAACTCAATCCTACTACACCA
>Ga0123353_10000084_pt1 | contig 105728 bp, 83 predicted proteins | sample TergutLab28metaG_3_FD_92763 | JGI IMG/M metagenome (GOLD analysis project Ga0123353, IMG submission 92763) | Labiotermes labralis P3 segment gut microbial communities from Petit-Saut dam, French Guiana - Lab288 P3 | ecosystem: Host-associated > Arthropoda: Insects > Digestive system > Gut ...
TTTTCCGCCGCACTGCGTTAAAATTTCTTAAAATACGGGAGTATTCTTTCAAAATTTTATCTTGTGCGGGCGAAAAAATCACTCAAAAATCCGCACACGGGGATTTTTCAAACACGCCCTAGGAGAGGCAAAGGTTAAAGTACTACGTAAAAATGCAGGGGACGGCAGCTTTTATGTCCCGGGCGCAGGAAATTTATATTGGGGGGTATTGATGTTAATGAAGAAAAAAGTAATATATTCGTTTCTTTTATTGATTATTGTTTTGCTTACGGCTTGCAGCTCTGATGATACACCGGTTATAAATGTAAAGGAGCCTCCGCTATATCAAAGCACGGTCGAATACGGTGAGCCTAATTTGATAACGGACAACAAGGGTCCGCTTTGGGTATATATACGCTTTCCGGCCGCCGGCAATGCGACAGATGAAATAATAGCAGAGTGGGTTCGCGACATACACAAAAGTTCGCACGACGAAATAGCCGAGCTGCGCGCAAGTGATCCGAAAGCCGAAGGTGAGATCAACGTACAGTTTGACTCTTATTATGTGGATGACAGGTATGCCGGGATCCTTGAAAACGGTATGTTTATGAGTTCGCACAAGGCGCACCCGATGGAATTTGTACGTACGTTCAACATTGATACAAAAAAGGAGACGCTGCTTGACAACACTGACATTTTAGACTATTCCCAGAGTGAAAACATTTTAAATTTGTTACGCGGCAGAATCGCTGAAGAATATCCCCAGGCGGTAGATCATCTCGGCGAAACAGATGAAAAGTGGCTCGAGCATATCGCCATTGGGCATGAAGGTATCATTGTCATTCTTGAAAGGAGTAAATACCTGCCATCTTATTTGGGAACATTGAAAATAACGCTTCCTTATCATAAGCTTGGTTCGGCGTATATACTCGGGACGGATTTAGTGCCGGAGTCGCCGACAGAACCGCCTGCCAAACCGCCCACAAAACCGATTGTACCCAATGCCCCGCCGCAGAGTGGAGATATAGACCCATCGAAACCAATGGTCGCACTGACTTTCGATGACGGGCCAAGCAGATATACATCACGAATTTTAGATATACTTGAAATATATGGTGCCCGCGCAACCTTTTGTGTCCTTGGCAATCTTGTGAACGCAAGAAGCGATACGGTTCAGCGTGCGTTTGATCTGGGTTGTGAAATAATCGGGCATTCTTGGGATCACCGTGATCTTTCTAAACTGACAGTTGATGAAATTACACAGGAATTAAATGAAACGAGCGACGCTATCGAATCAATTACAGGCGTTTGGCCGAAATTGTACCGTCCCCCTTACGGAGCGGTTAATAACACCTTAAAAAGCGTATCCGCCGATTTAGGATATGCTATAGTCTATTGGTCGGTCGACCCGCTGGACTGGGATACAAGAAACGCCGATAAGGTTTATGATGCTATTATGGCCAAAACAGATGACCGGGCTATCATTCTCAGCCACGATTTATATGGCTCGACAGCGGATGCGATGGAGCGTGTGATCCCGGATTTAATTTCCAAGGGTTATCAGCTTGTTACGGTATCCGAGCTGATGCATTATTCAAATATAACACTGGAAGCGGGCATAGTGTATTACGACGGAAAATAAGCATTTTTTACAACTATACATTTAATAAAAGACAGGAGAATGACACAATGAAAATCGGAATCTGCACAGGCAACAACCCGGAAAGAGCAAAAATCGCAGGGGAGCTCGGTTTCGACTTCGCGGAGCTTGGCGTCAACGGCTACGCCAGAATGAGCGATGAGGAATTCGCGGCGTTTCATGAAGGCATGGTGGCCGCCGGCATTCCGTGTGAAGCGGCAAACGGCTTCGTGCCGGGCGACATAAAGCTGGTGGGCGACGCGGCCGACGCGGAAGTCATACGGGCATATATCACGCAGGCGATGAAGCGGTCGGACATGCTGGGCATAAAGACCATCGTGTTCGGCAGCGGCGGCGCGAGGAGGATACCCGAGGGGATGAGCCGGGAGGACGGCGTTGCGGAAATTGCTGAGTTCCTGCGGGAAATCGTGTCGCCTGAGGCGGCGAAGTACGGCATTCAGATCGCCATAGAGCCGCTGCGCAAACACGAGTGCAATGCCGTCAACACGGTGGACGACGGTATCGCTCTGGCGGATGCCGTGGGACGCGAAAATATTTCTGTCCTAGCCGATCTGCATCACATGACGCATGAGGGCGAGGAATTGACGTCCATTGCTGGCAAAAAGGGCAGGATACTGCATGTGCACTCGTCGTACTCGGAAGCGGAGACAGGGGGTAGGCGCTACCCGAAGCTGACCGACGACTTCGATCAGTTCCCGTTTATGAACGCGGCGTATCAGGCGGGCTGCCCGAGGTATTCGCTTGAGGCGGGGCATCCGGGGGATTTTAGAGAGGACGCGGAGGAAGCGCTGGCGGTATTTCGGCAGGCGTACGCCCGAATAACGCAGAATTAAGGCTGATTACGTCTAAAATCTAAAAAACTATTGACATTTCGCGTTTCATGTGCAATACTTTAAGATAACAGTATGGAATTTGGAGAAAACGATCATGATTCGCATTTCCGCAGCGGAATACTACGCTTCTTATGACCTTGCCGCTTACTATTACGGCAAGGCTGTTTCGGTGTTCGCTGCAAACGGGAGGTACGCTTAATTCTATACGGATAGAATAAGGCTCCGCAGTGAATGCCGCTGCGGGGCTTTTTGTAAATGATTCTGTACTGTTGAATAAGTTTATCAGGAGTTTACTATGAATGTATTTGAAGAACTAAAGGCGCGCGGGCTGATCGCGCAGATGACCGATCCCGAAAAAATCGAGGAGCTTTTGGCGAAAAAGCGCGTGAAATTTTATATCGGCTTCGATCCTACGGCGGACAGCCTGCATGTGGGTCACTTCGTGCAGGCCATCATCATAGCGCACATGCAGCGCGCGGGGCACGCGCCCATCGTGCTGTTCGGCGGCGGGACGGCGATGGTCGGAGACCCTTCGGGCAAAAACGACATGCGCAAAATGATGACGGAGGAGGAAATCGGGCATAATATTGAGAGCTGCAAGCGGCAGATGTCGCGGCTGGTGGATTTCTCCGAGGGCAAAGCGATACACGTCAACAACGGCGACTGGCTGAAGAAACTGAACTATGTCAATTTCCTGCGTGAGATCGGTGTGCATTTTTCCGTCAACCGGATGCTGGCCGCCGAATGCTATAAGCAGCGGCTGGAGCACGGGCTGTCGTTTTTCGAGCTGAACTACATGATCATGCAGAGCTATGATTTTCTCGTTCTGAACCGCGAGCACGATTGCGTGATGCAGCTGGGCGGCGACGACCAGTGGAGCAATATTATCGGCGGCGTCGAGCTGATCAGGCGCGTGGACGGAAAAGAAGCTTTCGGCATGACGTTCAACCTTCTTCTGACCAGCGACGGCCGCAAGATGGGCAAGACGGAAAACGGCGCTGTGTGGCTCGATCCGCAAAAGACGTCGCCGTATGAATTTTACCAATACTGGCGCAATGTGGACGATGCTGACGTGATCAATTGCATGAAGATGCTGACGTTTATCCCGGTTGAGGAAATTGGCAGCTATGCCGGGCTTGAGGGCAGCGACATCAATCAGGCAAAGGAAAAGCTGGCGCTTGAGGTGACGAAGCTCATCCACGGGGAGGACGAGGCCGAAAAGGCACAGGCCGCCGCCCGCGCGCTGTTTTCAGGCGGGGCGGACAGCGAAAACATGCCCACGACACAGCTCACGGACGAGGATTTCCAGGACGGCAAGGCGCTGATCACGGCGGTCATGGTCAAGGCGGGACTGGCAAAGTCCAGGGGCGACGCCCGCAGGCTCATCGAGCAGGGCGGCGTGACGCTGGACGACGAAAAGGTCAGCGATTTTACCTATGGCTTGCCGCTTGACAGGCTCGAAAAGGGCCACGTCATACTCAAAAAGGGCAAGAAGTCGTTCCATAAAATTACACTATGAAGAAATATAATATTGCAGTAGTCGGAATAGGATACGTCGGGCTGTCCAACGCGGTTTTGCTTGCCAGGAATAACCGCGTGACGGCCGTTGACGTTGTGCGCGAAAAGGTCGATATGCTTAACGCCGGCCAGCCGCCCGTGGTTGATTCCGAGGCGCGGGAGTTTCTGCAAAAAGAGCCGCTTGACTTGACGGCCACGACGGACAGCGAAGCCGCGTACCGCGAAGCGGATTGGGTCATTATTTCCACGCCCACAAATTACGATCCCGACAAGAACTACTTCGACACGTCGTCGGTGGAGATTGTTTACCGCGAAATCAGGGCCGTGAACCGTGAAGCGTACATCGTCATTAAATCAACGGTGCCGATAAGCTTCACGGAAAATTTGTGCCGCGAAAACGGAGACAGCCGCGTGCTCTTTTCGCCGGAATTCCTGCGGGAGGGTCACGCGCTGTATGACAACCTCTATCCGTCGCGGATCATCGTGGGTACGGACTGCTCTGACACAGAGGCAAGGGAAAAAGCTGAGCAGTTCGCGGCGCTGCTGCTCAGCGGCGCGGAGGACAAAAACGCGCCGGCGCTCGTCATGGAGCGCACGGAGGCGGAAGCGGTCAAGCTGTTCGCCAACACGTATCTGGCCATGCGCGTCGCGTTTTTTAATGAGCTGGACACCTATGCCGAGATGAAGGACCTGAGCGCGAAACGCATCATACAGGGCGTCTGCCTCGACAAGAGGATCGGTGATATTTACAACAACCCGTCCTTTGGGTACGGCGGCTACTGCCTGCCGAAGGACACGAAGCAGTTGCTGGCGAACTACAGCGACGTTCCGAACGATATCATCGCGGCGGTCGTCACGGCGAACGCGACGCGCAAGGATTATATCGCCGAGCGCATAGCGGAGTCGGGCGCGGAGGTCGCCGGCGTGTACAGGCTGACGATGAAGCTGAATTCCGACAATTTCCGCCACTCCGCGATTTTGGGCGTGATCAGGCGGATGACGGACGCGGGGCTGGAGGTCGTGATATATGAGCCGACGATTACGGAAGATACGTACAAGGGATCGAGGGTTATACGGGATCTCGGGGAGTTTAAGCGCGTGTCGGATATCATTGTCGCGAATCGGCTGAGTGACGATTTGGCGGACGTGAAGGACAAGGTTTATACAAGGGATTTGTTTTCGCGCGACTGATGCAGTAAGGGGGACCATCCATGAAAGTCGTAATACTCGCCGGGGGCTTCGGCACACGTATAAGCGAGGAAAGCCACCTGAGGCCCAAGCCCATGATCGAGGTCGGCGGGATGCCGATGCTGTGGCACGTGATGAAAATTTACTCGCGCTTCGGGTACAACGATTTCATCATATGCTGCGGCTACAAGCAGCACATGATCAAGGAATATTTCGCGGACTATTATCTGCACCGCAGTGACGTGACCTTCGATTTTACGAACGGCAATCATATGACGGTACATAATAATATCGCCGAGCCGTGGCGCGTGACGCTGGTGGACACGGGGCTGAACACCATGACGGGCGGGCGCGTGAAGCGGATCAAAAAGTTCGTCGGGGACGAGCCGTTTATGCTGACATACGGCGACGGCGTGTCCGACGTGGATATAGGCAGGCTTGCGGAGTTCCACAAAGGCCATGGCAAGACCGCGACGATAACGGCCGTCAACATCGGGCAAAAATTTGGCGTGCTGGAAATTGACGGAAGTAACCAAATAACGGCGTTTCGCGAAAAGCGGGACAACGACGGCAGTGTTATAAACGGCGGCTTCATGGTACTGAACCCGGAGATTTTCGATTATCTCGCGGGGGACGAAACCGTGTTTGAAAAGGAGCCGCTTGAAGCGCTCTCCAGGATGGGCGAGCTGATGGCGTACAGGCACAAGGGGTTTTGGCAGTGCATGGATACGCAGCGGGACCGGCAGCTGCTGGAGGGGCTGTGGTCGTCCGGACAAGCGCCATGGGTATCTAGATGTTAGACGGTAGACGTTAGATGTGGTCAGGCGGCGCGATGCGCTGAATGAATTTAGAGGACAATGATTCTACGGTTTGAAACAGGGGGGAATGCAGAGATGGATTTAAGTTTCTTTAGCGGAAAATGCGTCCTCGTGACCGGCCACACGGGATTCAAGGGGACGTGGCTTTGCCGTATATTAAACGGCGCGGGCGCCAGGGTGGTCGGCTTTGCGCTGGAGCCGCCGACGCAGCCCAGCCTGTTCGAGCTGTGCGGCCTGCGGCGCGAAATAGAATGCGTGACGGGCGATGTGCGCGACTACGGGGCGCTGTACACGGTCTTTCACAGCTTCAAGCCTGACATCGTGATCCATCTGGCGGCACAGCCCATCGTGCGCGAGAGCTACAGGAATCCGCGCCATACGATGGAGACAAACGTCATGGGCACGGTCAATTTGCTGGAGTGCGCCCGTGAAAGCGGCTTCGTCCGCTCACTCGTGAACGTGACGACCGACAAGGTCTACGACAACCGCGAATGGGTCTGGGGCTACCGCGAAAACGAAAAGCTCGGCGGGCATGACCCGTATTCGGGCAGTAAGGCGTGCTCGGAAATCGTGACGGACAGCTACAGGCGTTCGTATTTCGCCGACGGGCTGACGGCCGTGTCCACCGCGCGGGCGGGCAACGTCATCGGCGGCGGGGACTTCGCCGGCGACAGGATCATCCCGGACTGCGTCCGCGCGGCTCAGGCGGGGGAGGCTATACAGCTGCGCAACCCGAACTCGGTTCGCCCGTATCAGCACGTGCTTGATCCGCTGTACGCGTACCTTCTGATCGCGCAGCGGCAGTATGAGGACGGCAGCTTCGCGGGGGCGTACAACGTGGGTCCCGGCGAGAGCGGCTGCGTGACGACCGGGCGGCTGTGCGATTTGTTCTGCGCCGCGTGGGGCGAGGATCTGAAGTGGGAGAGCGCGTCCGCCGCCAACGCGCCGCATGAGGCGGGCTTTTTAAAGCTGGACTGCTCGAAGCTCAGGGATAAGCTTGGCTGGCGGCCTGTCTGGGACATTGAGACGGCGGTGAAAAAGACGGCGGAGTGGACGAAGGGCTGGCTGTTCGGGCGGGATGTCAGCGCGGTTATGGATGAGCAGATAAAGGAATTTCAGGGGGATGTTTGAGAAAAGGATGGATCATAACAATGAAAAAATGGGTAGTAGAAGATTGGGAGTTTGAATTAACTGCTACAGATGGAAAAGCCGGACATTGCAGGCTTGGTTTGGAAAAAGGGGATAAGTTTGTTTTTCAATACGGGTGTCCTGCCGACATGTGCCCCAGAGTCATGACAAAACTATATAATTACTGCGAAGTGATTCGGTATGGCGGCGACTTTACTTACAGGCGCGGAACCCTGCGACGACTGCGCAAGCTCGCGATTCGGCGCGGCGGCGACCTCGTGATTCGACGCGGCGGCGACTATGAATACAGAACCGGCAAGGTAAAATATGAGTTGGATTTGTCATGCCCCTGTGGCTGCATTCAGTTTCATCTGAAAGCATACCCCATAAACCGCGACGAAAACGGAAAACATATTGGCAACAACCCAAGACCGGAAGATTAAGATTTTGGGAGGAAGAAAGTCAAAAGGATGATCAGGGACATAAACGAACAAAGCGCCCGCAAAAAAATCCTCGACGCAGTCAGAGACTACGCCGAGGCGTTTCACTGTATGCCGAAACCGTTCACGCCCGGCGACAGGATACCCTACGCGTCGCGGGTGTACGACGGCGACGAAATGGTCAATCTGGCCGACAGCGCCCTTGATTTCTGGCTCACGGCCGGGCGGTGGACGGATCAGTTTGAGCGTGAGCTGGCGCGCTTTTTAGGCGTGAAGTCGTGCGCTTTCGTAAACTCCGGCTCATCGGCGAACCTGCTGGCGTTCATGGCGCTGACGTCGCCGCTTTTGGGCGAACGCGCCGTCAAGCGCGGCGACGAGGTCATAACGGTGGCGGCGGGATTCCCGACGACGGTGACGCCGATTATCCAGTACGGCGCGGTTCCCGTCTTTGCGGACGTGACGATACCGCAATATAATGTTGACGTGACGAAGCTCGAGGGCGCGCTTTCTGCAAAAACGAAAGCCGTTATGCTGGCGCACACCCTTGGCAACCCGTTTGACGTTTTGGCGGTCAGGGACTTTTGCCGCGATCACGGGCTGTGGCTCATCGAAGACAACTGCGATGCTTTAGGCAGCCGCGTGTTAATCGACGGCGAATACCGCTATACCGGTACGGTCGGGGACATCGGAACGTCGAGCTTCTATCCGCCGCACCACATGACGACGGGCGAGGGCGGCGCGGTATATACGAACGACCCTCTGCTGATGAAAATCATGAAGTCCATGCGTGACTGGGGGCGCGACTGCATGTGCCCGCCCGGCCGCGACGATCTTTGCGGGCACAGGTTTGATCAAAGCTACGGCGAGCTGCCCGCGGGCTACGACCACAAGTACGTCTACTCGCATTTCGGCTACAACTTAAAGGCGACTGATATGCAGGCGGCGGTCGGCTGTGCCCAGTTAAGCAAGCTGCCGTTATTTATTGAGAAGCGCCGGGCGAATTTTGAGCAGATGTATGACCGCCTTTCGCCTTTTCGGGACAAGCTTATCCTGCCCGAGCCGTGCGAAAATTCACAGCCGAGCTGGTTTGGATTTTTGATCACATGCGGCCAAGGCGTTGACCGTAATCGCGCGGTGCGCCATTTGGAGGAACGCGGCGTGCAGACGCGGATGCTGTTCGCGGGGAATATCCTGCGGCATCCGTGCTTTGACGCCATTCGCGGCGACGAAACGGTTTACCGCGTGGCGGGCGAGCTCACGAACACGGACAGGATTATGCGGGACAGCTTTTGGGTCGGCGTCTATCCGGGGATGACCGGGGAGATGATTGACTATATGGCCGCGCGGATTGCGGAAAGTTTCCGGTTGTAAAAATTCGCCTTTTTAGATCTTTGTATTGATACAAGAGCTTGTTGTGTTTGGTAATTGTACCCCTCCTGCGCTGCGCGCCACCTCCCCTTGCAGGGGCGGCTTGGGAACGAGGTGCGATTACCAAAGCCGCCCCTGCAAGGGGAGGTGGCACGTAGTGCCGGAGGGGTTTGAAAATTCAGCAGGCTCTTACCCCAAGTTGCAGCCTGTCACTTGCAGCTTGCAGCTTAAAATAGTATTGCGCATCAGCATCGCGATCGTCATCGGCCCCACGCCGCCCGGGACGGGCGTGATCGCTCCGGCGACATTCAGCGCGGCGTTAAAATCCACGTCGCCGCACAGCTTGCCCTCGCCGTCGCGGTTTATGCTCACATCGATCACCGCCGCGCCAGGCTTTATCATGTCCGCTGTCACGAGGCCGCGGATCCCCGCCGCGCAGACGAGGATGTCGGCCTGCAAGGTCAGCTCCTTGAGGTTCACCGTTTTTGAGTGGCAGACAGTCACTGTGCCGTCGGCGGCCAGCAGCATAAGCGCCATAGGCTTGCCGACAATGTTGCTGCGCCCGATCACGACGCAGCGCTTGCCCGGCACGGAAATGCCCTCGTGCCGCAGCATTTCCATGACTCCGGCGGGCGTACACGGCAGCAGGGCGGCGTTGCCGATGACCACGCGCCCCACCGTTATGGGATGGAACGCGTCAACATCCTTGCTGGGGCTTATGGCGTCGAAAACCTTACGCTCGTCCAGGTGGCCGGGGAGGGGATGCTGACATAAAATTCCGTGCACGGACGGGTCGTTGTTGAGTTTTTCGACGAGCGCGAGCAGCTCCGCCTGCGTCGTCTCTTCGGGCAGCGCGAACTCAAGCGAGCGTATGCCGACGCGCTCACACGTAAGCTTTTTGTTGCGCACGTACACCTTGGACGCCGGATTTTCGCCTGCGATGATCACGGCGAGGCACGGCTTTGTTCCCTCCGCGTTCAGTTTTTCGGCGTCGGCGCGGACGCTTTTGAGAAGCTCCTCCGCGATTTTTTTTCCGTCGATGATTTTTGCCATAGCCATAACGGCAGCACGACCTTTCGGTGAGTTTTGAGAGTGGAGAGTTGACGGTTCAGCAATTCTCCCATTACATATAGTATAATTGATTTGAGCTTTGAAGTCAAGCCGATCAGGAGGTTAAAATGAGGATTCACCTAATGAGTAAAACGACCGTGACCTACAAGCGAACAATAGCCGCCTGTTACGCCGGCAACATCACCATGGCGGCGATTATAAATTTCCTGCCGCTTCTTTTCGTGACGCTCCGGGCGCAGTTCGGCCTGACCTACGGGCAGCTGGGACTGCTGACGCTCATCAATTTCACGACGCAGGTCGCGATGGACTTCGCGTGCGGCCCGCTTGTTGACAGGTACGGCTTTCGGCGGTTTATCCTGTCGTCGGCCGTGCTGACGGTCGCCGGATTCGGGCTGTTCGCGGTTTCGCCGTGGATAACAGACAGGCCGTACCCGCTGTTCGTGCTGGCGACGGTGATCTTTTCCGGGTCGTGCGGGCTTTTGGAGCTGCTTTTGTCCCCGATCGTCAACTCGGTTCCAACGGACGAAAAGACGAAAGCCATGAGCGGGCTGCACGCGTTTTACTGCTGGGGAACGATCATCGTCGTGCTCGTCTCGACTGTTTTGCTGCGGCTTTTCGGCCATGACAAATGGCAGTATATCATGCTGATGTGGCTTTTGATGCCGGTAGCCGACTTTTTCATGTTCCTCAAAGCGCCGCTCGAGCCGCCCGCGCCGGAGGAACAGCGGCAGAGCTTCCGGCAGTTCAGCCGCAAGGCTCCCTACATATTGCTGTGCGTGATCATACTCTGCGGCGCGGCGACGGAAATCGCCATGGGGCAGTGGATATCCGCGTTTGTCGAGCGGGGCGTCGGCGTCAGCAAGCTCGTCGGCGACACGGCGGGCGTGTGCGTGTTCGCGCTGATGATGGGGATAGGCCGGGTTATTTTAGGCAAAAAGGGCGAGCGCGAGGGCTTCAACATGAACAGAGTTCTACTTTTGTCTTTCGCCGTGTCGGTCGTGTGCTACGTGGCGGCGGCGCTGACCGATATAAAGCTCCTGACGCTGATGTCCTGCGCCGTTTTGGGACTCGTGGTCAGCGTGCTGTGGCCCGGCTCGCTTATTGCCGCGACGAAGCTTTACCCGAAAGCAGGCGCGTGGATGTTTGCGGTCATGTCAGGCTTCGGAGACATAGGCTGCGCGTTTGCGCCGTGGGTCGCGGGCAAGGTTATCGACGGGGCGCAGACCGTGCCGGCGCTTATGGACTACTGCGCGCGGACGGGGCTTGAGCTTGAGCGGCTGGGGCTTAAGGCGGGGATATTGGCGAGCGCGGTGTTTCCTTTGGCGGGGATTGTTGCGACGGTGGTTATGATGCGGGAAACGAAGAAATTGAAAATTGAAAATTGAGAATTATTTATATATTAAGAGAGTGATTTTATGTTTCAAACAGCTGCCGGAGTTACAATCCCTTTTCCTGAAAAAATAAGTGAAGAATTTCAGGTTTTCGAGAAAAGCATTGTATTTAATTTAAATTTTGAAAAAATAAATTCCGTGCTTGAGGAATTTATTGAGCTGCTTTCGGAGCCTTTATTTTTTGTTCTTGAAATACCGTTATCACAGCAGGAAGAATCCGAAATTCGTAAAAATAAATCTGATCCGTTTCATAGAAAAGCTTGCTATCTTGACGGGCGATCAAAAGATCAGATGAAAGCCATCCTGCGGAAATATGGGGATTTATTGCTGAATGACGGCATATCGCAAATTGCCGTTGCCTCACATATTACAAATGATGAGATGTTTATCCAAAAATATAAGGTCATCAGCATCTTTTGTGACGACCCGATAAAATATATTGAATTTCTAGAAAAATACGGCCTTGTTCAAGCAGACAATTTACTTACCGTATGGGATGCTTTTTCCCGTGAATCACCGGGTGAAGCACGGAGAACCGAAGTAAATGGAATCAATGTTTTTGATGTATACGATGAGCTTGTAAAAATGGGAATGTACGATTCAAAGATAGTTGAAATTTGACACTGATTATATAGTCAAACCCCTAAGTGCGGCGTTCATTATAAGTGTTGCCGCGTTTGCCAGCAAATGCTTTCAACTAAATCAAACGCGGCGTCTTTCATCCGTTTGGGCTGAGTTGTAAAAAATTCCATCATCGGCTCACCCTTTTTGATATTCCAAAGCCCCGCTACCTGCCCGCTCACGGCGATGGTCGGGAGACATATGCCTGATTTCATGATGACCGCGCTTTTATACTCCGAAGGCAGTACCGCGCCCCGTTCCATGTACGACACGATAAGCGGGTCGAAGCCGGACAGCAGCGTCAATTCGGGAATGTCTCCCATATCCGCGTCATCGTCTATGTAATAATAAACGCTTTTATGATATTCAAACCGCGCATACTCGTCCAGATTCAGAGCAAACAGTTCCTTTTTTCTATCTTTCATCAGGCCGAAAAACCATGCCGCGTCCGCGAGCGTCGCCGGGCCGTAAGCCGCAAGGAATCTTCGGAACAGTTCGGGCAGCACCTCGCCGAATGTCTGCGTCGGCTCGGCATCTATCAAATCAAAATCGCGGCTGGCCATATCACGGAAAGCGACCTTGCCAAGCCGCGCCAATTCGCAGAAAACACCGCCCCACGGGGACAATGCTCTGTCGATTGTCTGCCTGTCATATTCCTCCGCGAATATAAGGCGCATTTTGGCACGGGAATACACGCCATCCTCCATAAGGCTTATAACCTTGTCAGCGATTTCTTTATATCGCTCCCCCCAGCGCCACTCACCCGAATTGAGCGCGAGCAACGTCGGCAGGTCGCCGAGAGCCACGCCATGCAACGCGTGGTGGATCCACGTTTTGGTCAGCGCGGTTTTCCAGCCTGCCAGCCCCGCGCCGCGAATCAACGCGGAAAAGGCGACGTTGCGGTGAAACCAGCAATGCAATCCGAGAAGCTCACGCGAAAGCTCGGTAATATCCTCGCATTTGCGTGACAAATACAGCCCGTGCATGCGCCTTTGCAGGATTTGTTCCGTTATCTTGTCCATTAACTTTTCCTCAAATGTTTCCGCGTGATATAGTTGTTACGCAGTCATTGCTAAATCGAACCGCATGTTAAAAAATCGGTGAAGCAAAAGATGTGTCGACCATATGTGTGTAAATATGACAGATATAGGGTCGAGCTTGCGTCATTGCGAGCGCGGAGAAACGTTGCGTAACAGCAGTGTTTGGGCGCGAAGCAATCCAGTCGCAACTGGTTGGGAAATCAGAAGTGGTCAGGAAACGCCATAAGGTTGCAGAACTGGATTGCTTCGCGCACCGACCCTGTTATAAGAAAACGCTTCTCTGCGTACGCAATGACGCTCGACTTTTACTTGTTTTCTGTTTTTTCAACCCGTGATTCACATTACCAAGCATATTGTACGCGCGTCGAATTAGTTTGTCAACCGCAAAATCATATAAGATCCATATTGCCGCAAGGGGCGGGCCGCTTCAACCAGCGCCCGCCCCATCATTTTTCCTGTTTCCCCATAACCGGCGCTGTCCCTGACTCCCGTTACGACGCTTTTTGTATCCCGCTTCCCTCGATCGCGCTTTCCGTCTCGACCATCGTCTGTGCGAAAATCGCGTACCCTTGCAGCGGATTATTGATGAACACATGGGTCACGGCGCCGGCAAGCATACCGTTTTGTATGATAGGGCTGCCGCTCATGCCCTGCACGATACCGCCCGTCTCGTTGATAAGCGTCTCGTCCACGACCCTGATCACCATGTTCTTCTGGTGGGCGTCCGTGTTTTGGAATACCTTCGTGATCTCCACGTCATAATACCTCGCGCCCTGATCGTTTATTTCGGAAATGATCTGCGCCGGGCCTGTCCTGATCTCGTAGCTCATGGCCACGGGAATCTGCTTTCCCGTATACGTTACGCCCGTCACCTTTCCGTAAACGCCCGTTTCGCTGTTGAGCGTCAGCGTCCCGATCACCTTGTCGCCGAACACGCCGCACAGCTCGCCCGGCGTACCGCTTTCGCCCTTGTAGCTGCCTTTGATCACCGCGCTGACCGCTTCACCGCCGGACAGCGGCATAATTTTTCCCGTATCTACGTCGCAGACGGCATGTCCGAGTCCGGCGAAATTCCCCGTGCTTTTATCGAAAAATGTCAGGGTCCCGATACCGGCCGAGCTGTCGCGGACCCAGATGCCGACCCTGTATTTTCCGTCGATAGCCGACAAGGCCGCTTTTAATTTGACGCTGATCTCTTCACTGCCCCTGGTGATACTGAGCGTAAGCTCCCGGCCGCCGCTGTCCGCGAACGCACCCGACACGTCTCCGTTGCTTTCCACTGTCCTGCCGTCGATGGCCGTTATGATGTCGCCCGGGCGTATGCCCGCGTCTGCGGCGGGATTGATGACACCCGAAAGCATGGCGACCTCGTCCGTTTTCACCACGACGACTCCCTGCGTGTACAGCTTGATTCCGAACGCCGTTCCGACCGGCATCACATACGCGCGCTTTTTGGCGGTTACTTTTAGCTCTTTGACCGGTATGGCATTCAAAACCCTGACTTGCGCCGCGTATTCAGTCTTGCCCGAGGCCGTTTCATCAAGTGATACGCAGACCCCGTCGGCTGACATATCGTTATAAACGACCGTATAAGGCATTGGAATCGGCAGCGCGTCTCCTGCCATAATGTTGTATTCGTCCGGGATCGTCATTTCGGCATAACCGATTATCCCGAATAAAGCGCAGCAGCATAAAAAAGCGCACGCGCTCAGTGATTTTAAAAAACTTCTCAAACCTTTACCTCCGGCAGCAAAACCGCTCGATCCGCGCCGTTTCACAGAGTAAAAAACGCAAAACGGCGCAAATATAATTTGGCCGTTTCACGTCGGAATATTTGCGGGAAATTTAAAACTTAACGATAATTTTTTCTTGAGTTTGAAATTGTTTTCTTTATGTATAATCAGTGTCAAATTTCAACTATCTTTGAATCGTACATTCCCATTTTTATAAGCTCATCGTATACATCAAAAACATTGATTCCATTTATTTCGAATCTCCGTGCTTCACCCGGTGATTCACGGGAAAAAGTATCCCATACGGTAAGTAAATTGTCTGTTTGAATCAGGCTGTATTTTTATTTCTTGCTCTCGTGCTCATTATGAGACGACCTCTTGATTTTTCGTGTCATTTCCACTATAATAAACAGTATAGACAGACCACTTGAAAACTGGTTTGAATAATAGTTTTTAATGAGAGGGTGGATTCCATTGAAACATATCCCAAACGCGTTATCCATTTCCCGCATACCGCTTTCAATCGCCATGTTGTTTTTGACAAAACGTCCGGCCGCGTTTCTTGTTGTGTACGCGGCCGCGGGGCTTACCGATGTGCTGGACGGATTCCTGGCGCGGCGCTTTCATTGGGAATCAGAGTTCGGCGCGAAAATCGACGGCTTCGCGGATATCGGTTTCATGCTCGCGATGCTGGGCGTGGTGTTCGGCCTGATGCGTCATGTTCTGAATTTCAAGGCGTATCTGGTCATTGGCGTCGCCGTAGTGGCCGCGCTCAAGGTCGTGAACCTTTGCTTCACCAAGTGCAAATTCAAAGAGTGGAGCACGATGCACACCTTGGCCAACAAATACACCGCCCTGCCGTTTTACTTCATCGTGCCGTATTGCGTTTGGTTTCAGAAAGTGCCGAACGGGCTGATCATGGTCTTTTTGGCGACCGTTTTTATCGCGAATCTGGAGGAAACCTGGATTTTGGCAAGCGCGGATACATACGACGCTGACATGAAGGGTATGCTTCATTTGAAAAAGCGGCTGAGGACGGCGGAGCAGGAGGAAGCGGAAAACAAAGAAGATGCAATTGTATAAAAAATTTTTGATGATTTTTAGCTTGATTTTAACGCATAAATCTCAACATCATGCTGTGCAACCTTGTCTTCAAGGATTTTCAAGCGTTTATCCCGTGCCTTGTCGCGGTCAATAACTGCCGTAAGCCCCTCAAGCGCCATCTGTATGCGCGGATGCTCTTCGTTTTCAGCCATGAGCACTGACCGCTCAACAACGTCAAGGGACTGTTTGGCCTTGCCAAGTTCTTGTTTAACATTGCCAAGTTCTTGTTTGACGGTGCCGAGTTCATTTTTGACATTGCCAAGTTCTTGTTTGACGGTGCCGAGTTCATTTTTGACAGTACCAAGGTCGTTTTTGACATTGCCAAGTTCTTGTTTGACGGTGCCAAGTTCTTGTTTGACGGTGCCGAGTTCATTTTTGACATTGCCAAGTTCTTGTTTGACGGTGCCAAGTTCTTGTTTGACGGTGCCAAGTTCTTGTTTGACGGTGCCGAGTTCTTGTTTGACGGTGCCAAGTTCTTGTTTGACGGTGCCAAGTTCTTGTTTGACGGTGCCGAGTTCTTGTTTGACGGTGCCGAGTTCATTTTTGACAGTACCAAGGTCGTTTTTGACAGTACCAAGGTCGTTTTTGACAGTGTCAAGGTCGTTTTTGACAGTGTCAAGGTCTCCGCGAAATTCAGACATACCTTGCTCCAGCTTAGTTTGCCCTTGCTTTAATTCAGTTATATCGCCTTGCATTTGTTCTAATATTGCCAGAATTTTTTCTTCATTATTCACACCGATCACCTCTTACTAAATTATTATATCACGCGCAAACCTGAATTGCAACGTTAATTCAAATATCACGAGCATGAATTTTGCATTGCATTTGCAAATTATTTTGTGTATAATAATCAACATCAACATAGACAGGAGACAAACCATGAACACAAAATCGAAGTATTACGCGGGATCGTTCCCGCAGAGGACGGCAACATTTTTTACGGCGAAAAACGGCCTGCCGTCAGACGCAATCCTTGCCCTCGCCCTCGACAAAAACAACGTCCTGTACGCCGGGACGGAGAAAGGCCTGAGCCGCTTTGACGGTGAGGCGTTCACAAAGGTGAAGCTGGGCGGCGGCCCGGAAGCCGTAGGCGTACTGTACCGCGACAGGGAGGGCACGGTCTGGGCGGGGGCGGGCGATACTGTTTACTCGGTGGAGAACGGCAAGGCGACATCGGCGAAGAAGCTTGACAGCAAGGCCGTCTGCGCCTGCGAGGACGGTGACGGCACGCTGTGGCTGGCGACAGAAAACGCGGTCTACAAAAAAGAAAAGGCCGGGTTCACCCTGTATTATGACGAGGTGGACGGCGGCGCAGTTCGCGTGATGGCGGCTGTCGGGAGCGGCCGGCTCTACACGGCGAATCACAGGGAGCTTCGCGGGCTTCACGGCAAGCGCCCGCGCTGGGCGGGCATTTCGCCTGACGTGTCCGATATGCCGTCTACCTGCGTCCATGATATGGCCGCCGACTCCTGGGGCCACATCTGGATAGGCACGGACAAAGGCGTGTGTATATACGACGCGCAGAGGACCTGGTTTACATACGAGAACATCATCCATCTGCCCGAGGGCAACATAAAGAAAATCGTGATCGGCGAAAACGGCGCGCGCTATTATGGCACGGATTTAGGTCTTATCATTCAAAATGGCGTACATGAAAGTTTTTTGGGCGCGGAGCTTTGGCTTCCTGACGATGAGGTGACGGCCATAGCCGCGTCCGGCGACGGGAATATTCTGTGGGTCGGCACGAAAAAGGGCGTCAGCCGCATCGTCACGACGATGATGACGCTGTCTGAAAAGGCGGCGCACTATCAGGATATGATGGAGAAGTACCAGATCCGCGAGGGCTTTGCGGTGGTTCGGAAGCTTACGGTGAAGAATGACGTGACGTCCGGCGGAGTTGAGATCAGCGATAATGACGGCCTGTGGACGGCCTGCTACGCGGCGGCGCAGTCGTTGCGTTACGCGGTGACGGGAGAAGAAGAGGCGATAGAATTGGCGCGGCGTTCCGTCAGGGCCATGCTGCGGCTGAACTACGTTACGGGCATACCGGGCTTTCCGGCAAGATCGTACAGGCGGCCGGGCGAGCTGCGCTACGGCGACGGGGATATCGAGTGGCACAAGGCGAGCGACGATACAGGCGAGCTTGAGTGGAAAGGCGAAACGTCCAGCGACGAGGTCATGGGGCATTTCTTCGGGCTGTGCTATTACTACGATCTCTGCGCCGATGAAGAGGAAAAGCGCGAAATCGCGGCGGCGCTCCAGGCGATCGCCGACCATATTTTGGAGCATGATTACACGCTCTGCGACACGGACGGGCTTCCGGCCACATGGTCGCATTGGGGGCCGGGGGAGCTGAATGAAAGCGATATCTGGTTTTGGGAAAAGCGCATAAACTCTTTCGAGCTGCTGTGCATCCTGCGCGTGGTTCACAAAATGACGGGTGACGAAAAATATGACGCGGCGTACAGAGATCTTGTTACGAACCACCACTACGCGCTGAACAGTATGCAGCATAAGCTCGACGACGCGCACGACAATCATATCGACGATCATCTGGGCTTTTTGACGTCGGCGGTCATCCTGCGCTACGAGGATGACCCGATGATGCGGCAGTTTTACCTGCTTGCGCTGCGCCACCACTGGAACTACGAGCGCATTGAGCGGTGTCCCTATTGGAACCTGATCTACGGCGCGTTTTCGGGCGACACATGCGACATCGACGTGACAGTGAAGAGTATGCGCGAGCTGCCGCTGGACTTCGTCAAGCACAGCGTGCGCAACAGCAAACGCCCCGGCCTTGTCTGGGACGACGGGGCGGAATACTTCGGCGGAGGCAGACAGCTTAAAAGCCCGCTGCCATACGATGAAAAGCCGGTGGGGATGTATGACTGCAACCCGTTTCGGGCTGACGGCGGCGACGGCGGGATGAGCCTTGAATTCGGGTGCGTGTATCTTTTGCCGTATTGGTTTGGCAGATATTACGGACTGATTGGCGAGGATTAGTAATATTACGTGGAGTAGGGTCGGGCTTTCATGCCCGACCCTACAAAGCGGCGTCCTCTTTCACAAGTTTCACAATCGCGCTCGTCCCAAGCCTGTTCGCGCCGAGGTTCAGAAAATCCTCCGCGTCCGTGAGTGTCCGAATGCCGCCGGCCGCCTTGATCTTTACGTGCGGGGCGACATGCGCTTTGAGCAGCGCCACGTCCTCGCGGGTTGCGCCGCCGCTCGAAAAGCCCGTCGAGGTTTTGATGTATTCCGCGCCGGACTCCGATACAAGCCCGCACATCGTGATTTTTTCATCCCGCGTCAACAGGCATGTCTCTATAATCACCTTTAAAAGCCTGCCCGAGCAGGCTTTTTTGACTTCCCGGATATCGTCCAGTACGCGGCCATGCTGTCCGGCCTTGAGCAGGCCGACGTTGATCACTATGTCGATTTCATCCGCGCCTTTTTTCACGGCTTCGGCTGTTTCGAAGCATTTTGCCTGTGTGGTTGAGTAGCCAGTCGGGAAGCCGGCTACCGTGCAGATCGGCAGCCGCCCGGCGACATAATCGGCGGCCTCGCGGACATAGCAGGGCGGAATGCAGACAGACGCTGTACGAAAGCGCAGACCGTCGCCGCACAGGGATATGATGTCGTCAAGGGTCGCGGCGGGGGAGAGGTTGGTGTGATCGACCGATGAGAGAATTTTTTCGATGTCCATGGCGTATACTCCTTATTTTATACTTGACAATGGTTCGCGTTCGCGGTAATATATTCATGGCGAATTCATTTTGTATAGGGGGACTTAAAATGAAAAAAACTTACAAGATTACAGCGCTGATTTTGGTTATTTGCATGATTTTCTGCGCGGCGGCGTTTGGAGCGTCCGCATCCCTCCCGATTCCGAACGAGTGGGACGTATGCGACCGTGACCTGGCCATGTTTGCGCTTTTAGTCGCGCGTGACGGGACGGACGTCGTCGGGAGCATGTATCAGCAGGAGGAGTATAACCCGGAGACGGACCGGAAGCCGTTTTTCGGCTACGCCGATCTTGCTGAGTTTGAGAGGTGGACTCTGGTCGACGACACGGCGGAGTGGTCGGACATATTCAAAAGCGCCGAGTTCCGCGCGCAGACTTTCAAGATTGACAACAGCGTCGTAATCGCTATACGCGGGACGGACGGTGAAATCGGCGAATGGGTGTATAACATCGCCTCGTTTATCATCAACGTCCACATCGAGGAAAAGAACGCCCGGGCTTACGCGCTGAAGATAGCGGACGAGTACCCTGACTGCAAAATCTACATAACGGGGCACTCGCTGGGCGGGTATCTGGCGTACTTCGCCGCCGCCGAGCTACTTGAAAAGAGACCTGACGCAAAGCTTGAGCGCGTCGTGCCGTTCAACGCGATGGGTATGGATTTTATCCCCCTGCTGTCGTTCAAAAACGCCAAAACGCTGTCGCTTTTGGATGAATTCAGCGAGTCGGGCACGAACGGCAAGCTGGTATATTACCACATAAACGGCGACTTCGGTTCAGGCATGGGCTTTCATCCGGGCGAGGGTGTGTTCTTTGACATAGCGGAGAACGTCAGAAACGAGGTGCTGGGCAGAAGCGCGCCGAGCGCTTTGGAGGAGTTCTTCTGGGGCAAGCTGGCCGTTCCCGTGATGAATCTTGTCGTTGCGGACGATTTCGCGGGATATTATCAGCAGTACGGCGCGAAAACCGTGCCGGATTTTCTCAGTGCGTCACATGATATGTGCAACTTTTTGTGCCATTTGACGCGGGGGACGAGCGGGGCAAAGTAACTATTAGCATTTGTATTGACTTTGAATTTCCGAACCCCTCCGCCCCTGCGGGGCACCTCCCCTTGCAAGGGAGGCCTTGGCAAACACACTTCACGTTCCCAAGCCTCCCCTGCAAGGGGAGGTGGCGCGAAGCGCCGGAGGGATTTTATAGCCTGGCACAACAAACTTTTGTATCAATACAAAGGTCTGAAACAACCTAATTATTTAAGTTGACTACAACCTTAGAACCTGATCTTCAAGCGGAGTTTGCGGCCTGAACCGCGGCATGTCGATTTGCCTGCCGCCGTTTGTGACCGAAAGCTCAGACAGCAGACCGACAGCCGTCCACTCGCACGCGTCATACACGTCGATGGGCGGCTTTGTGCCGTTTAAGGCCGCGTCGATAAAATCGTCCACAAGGAAGAAGTCACCGCCCCAGTGGCCGGCATTTTTCTGTTCCTCCGTGGCGTTTTTGTAACGCGCGGGGAGGTACGCGTCATAGAAGTCCGAGAGGGGCGCCCAGTCTGCGTGATTCTGTTGCCCCGGGGATTCCAGCCAGACCTTGTGCTCGTCACCGAGTCCGCGCGGCGCCTCGTAGCAACCCTTTGTTCCCTGGAGGCTGTAGTAGGCCATGTTGTGCGGCCGTTTTGACATGCAGTCCACGCGCGCCTTGATAAGCGCGCCGCTTTCCATTTGGCACAGGGTCAGGGTCGTGTCGTCCTGGCGCAGGCTTTCGAGCCGCGCCATGTTCTGGCCGCTCCCGCAGCAGATCACCGATTTTACGTGATCTCCCTCAAACCACTGCGCGACGGGGCCTATGCTGTGCGTCGGATAAAAACAGCCGCGCTTGCCCAATTGCCAGTATTTGCGCCAAGTGCGGCGGCCGTCATCGGCGAAAGTCATGTGGACGACGTTGTGCAGGTATTCGCCCTCGCCGAAATAGACGTTGCCGAACAGCCCGTCCCTGACCATGCCGCGAATCACGTGGTTTTGCGGGATGTAGCAGTAATTTTCCGCGAGCATGTACGTCTTTTTTGAGCGTTCGACCGCCTCAATGAGCCACCACAGCTCGTCCAGCGTCACGCCCGCCGTGACCTCCGACAGCACGTGCTTGCCGCTTTCGAGCGCCTGAATAGCCTGCGGGACATGGCACTGCATCGGCGTGGCGATGACCACGGCGTCAATGTCGCTTTCGAGCATGTCCTCATACACGCGGAACCTGCTTTGTATGCCGTACTTTTCCGCCGCGCGGTCCATGACGCTTTCGTCCAGATCGCAGATCGCGGAGATGACGGCGTCGTCTGGCCTGTTTTTGAATCCGGCGGCGGCGCTCAGGCCGCGTCCGCCTGCGATGCCTACCTTTAACATGAGACCAATCACGCTCCTTTTTGTCTATAGTCAAACCGGTTTTTAAGTGGTTTGACTATATTATACCGCCTTGCGCTTTCGGAAGCAAGGAAAAATCTGACCCTGATAAAAATTGCTTGTACAAACGCGCCTTATGTGTTCAACGGGTAGGAAAGGATGGTAAATCAGTTATGTCTATCGACAATATCATCAACGAATTAACAGCTGTTTTGAAGCGTACCGCAAACGGATCCTGTTCCATCGCTTTAGCCGGTGCGCATACAAAGGGTACGGCAGATGCTGATTCCGATTTGGATTTTTATATGATTGTGGAAGATGTAAAGCCTTACGGTGAGATACTGGAAATCATTCAATCGGTTGCGGACAACGTGTTTTCAATCTATATTTCAAGCGATTTTGACGAAACGCCATATGGCGGCTCCATTGATTTTCGGTATCAGGGTATTCCGATTGAAACAACGGTACACACAGCTTCGCGCTTAAGCCAAAGGGTGAACGAATGCCTTGACGGAAAGTTCGAAATTATTCCCCAAACATGGACCTCCAACGGATACTATACATTTATCTACCTTAGTGAACTGCACTTCATCCAGCCGCTTTATGACCCAAACGAAGTTATAAAGACATATAAAAGTAAGCTAAAGCAGTACCCCGAAAAACTAAGGGAATCAATTGTTGATTGTTTTTTTGAACGGGCAAACACTTGGCTGAACAACTTTCATTACGAAAGCGCGATTCAGAGAAGCGATGTTTTGTTTACCGCGCCAATTGTCCTGCACACGATTTTAGATATGATTCAAGTTATTTTTGCATTGAACAGAAAGTATTTTTACGGTGATAAAAAACTCCAGAGCGCTTTGGCAAGGATGCCTTACTGTCCTGTTGAGTTGCTGGATAATCTGGAGTTCCTGCTATCCGCGTCAAGTGATTCCAACATCCTTGAGAAGCAGTGCGCAATCTTGCGGGATATCCGTGACGAGTTATTTGCAAGGATAAAGGTCATGCAATAAGGTGCAAAACGGTGCATTTTCGGTAAAGAACCGCGCCGATTGGCAGTGTTCCCTATTGCTAATCGGCACGTTATCTGTTATAATAGAGATACAGGCGGGGAACGCCTCTAATTCTGGTATGTGTTTATTTTGAGGAATATCAAAAAATGCTTAGGGGGATACAAATGGAGGGGAACACCGCTGCCGCAGTCCCGGAGGAACTCCAGCCGAAAAAAACGGCTGAAAGAAGATACATACGCCCGAAAGAGCTGATGGCGTATTCGCTCACGTCTTACGGGCTGAACAACCTGACCACGTATGTCAACGCGACGAAGCAGTTTTTCATGATGAGCTTTCTGGGCTTGACGGGAACGCTGTACGGCACGATGAGCACGGTCTCGACGATTTGGGACGCGCTTGACGATCCGCTTTCAGGCGTTATTATTGACCGAAGCCGCACGCGCTGGGGAAGGCTCCGCCCGTTTTTAATCGCCCCGATGCCGCTTTGGGCCATTACCGCTATCCTGTTTTTCAGCGTGCCGGGAAGTCTCCTGACGCCGCAGTCAAAATTCATATACGCGACTGTTGTGACCATCATCTACGGGATCGGTATGTCGTATCTGAGCGGCTGGGAGCTTCTCCTTTACAATATTACCCCGAACCTGAACGAGCGGGGCAGGCTGATCGCGACGAATAAGTTCATGAATTTGTTTACATATCTGCCGTCGGTGGTTTCTTTCTGCGTGGATCTTCTGCCTAAGGCGACGAACAACGCCGTTACGCAGCAGTCTGTTTACGCGAGTTTTTCTTTCGTATTCGTGGCCATCGCGGTGGTGTGCGTGCTGTTCGGCTTTTTCAACATGAAGGAGCGCGTCGCCGTCATGTCGGGCGAGGAAATGCAGAATATCAGTATTTTCAAGTCGTTTGTGTCGCTTATCAAATGCCGTCCGTTGTTTGTGGTTATGCTGGCGACATTTTTCTCCGATGTGAAGGGAGTCGGCGGCGCGTCGGAAGACTTTTTCTGGCTGAACTGTACGGGCAAGCTGTCCAACCGCGTGCTGTGTAGCCTGTTTACCGGGTTCCCAAACTATGTCACCACGCCGCTTACGCCAGTTTTAGTCAGGAAGTTCGGGCTGCGGCTGACGGCGTTTTTGGCGGGTATTTTCGGCGGCGTGACGTATACGGCGCTGTACCTCATCGGATATAACCCGTTTGGCGGCAGCGGCGGGAGCGCGAAAAATTTTATTTACCTGGTTGTCGGGCTCACGATCTGCGGTCTGCCCAACCACATCATGTCGGTCTGCGAGCCGCTGTTAAAGGGCGACATGTACGATTATCTGGAATGGACAACCGGGATGCGCAACGAGGGGATCGTCAACGCCGTTTCCGGTTATGTCAAGAAGCTTTCCGGCAGCGTGATCCAGCTTGTATCGGGCCTGGTCTTTGACTGGATCAAATTTAAGCCGCAGTACGACATTTATGGGAATGTTATACCTCACACGAATCCCAGGGTTCTCAAAGGGATTTTCGGGATTTTCGCGCTGGCCCCGGCAGTGTCGCGGTTCGGGTACGGTTTGGCGGTGCTGCTGTTTAATGTGCACGGAAAATTTAAGGAGCAGATGCTCGAGGATCTGGCGGTAAGGCGGCTCGCGCGGGCGAAGAAAGATGAGGGCGGGCTGAACGCCGTAGAAAATGGGGAAGCATAAGGAAGTGCCTGCCTTTTTGTTCTACAGATGGATAAGCATGGTGCCTCGCTTTTTGCGGGGCGCTGTTTTGAGAACCTTAATTAAATCTTAAGCAAATCATAAATTTTGGCGCGCGTATTTTTCAAAATAACTATTGCCTTTTCAGTCTCAAGTTGATATAATGATGAGGTTGAAAATGCGGCACAAAACAGTTGGCAATCGGAGCAACCATGTTAGGGCGTGTTTGAAAATAAATGGAAAAGGATGATTGCGGATTGAAAATGACTAAACCTTTTTACAAGGTCAGGGAGATAAGGGATCTCCGTGACCTGATCGATCAAAGCGTTGAACTGTTTGGGGAAAGATACGCTTTTGAAGTCAAAAAGGACAATGGCGAGCATTATTTCATTACATATAAGCAGTACCGCGACGATATAAACGCGTTGGGGACTGTACTTTTGTCGATGGGCTATTCAGGGGGACGCATAGCCATAGCGGCGGACAACTGCTACGAGTGGTGCATGACGTATATGGCGGCGATAAACGGTGTCGGCGTCGTCGTGCCTACGGACAAGGAGCTGATGTCAGACGACATTTGCGGGATATTGAACGCAGCGGAGGTCTCGGTGCTTTTCTGCGACGAAAAGATTCTGGAGAAGCTGGACCGCTCCGGCCTTAAAAAGGAAACGCTTTTTGTCTGCTTTAAGCAAAAGGAGGACGACGAGAGGGCGTTGTCCTTTGATAGGCTTGTGAGCAAGGGGCGCAAGCTGCTTGAGGGCGGCTTTCACGATTATCTGAACGTGAAAATTGATCCCGAGGCACTGTGCACGCTGCTGTTTACCTCCGGGACGACGGGTACCTCAAAGGGCGTGATGCTGAACCAACGCAATTTCTGCGCCGAGGTTACGGCGGCTATGGGTGTTGTGAGGGTTTATCCTGAGGATTGCGGCATTTCCATGCTGCCGCTTCATCACACATACGAAAGCACGATCATTTTATTCATCGCTCCGTACACCGGCGCGAAGGTGACATTTTGCGAGGGCTTTAAGTACGTTTTGAAAAACATGAAGGAGTTCAGTCCCAGCGTGTTCGTAAGCGTGCCGCTGGTGCTGGAGACCGTTCACCGCCGCCTGCTCAAAGAGATACGCAGAAAGCCGGGCGGCGAAAAGAAGTTCAAGATAGGCAAAGCCATCTGTAAGGCGGGAAGCAAGGTCGGTCTTGACCTCAAAAAGGTATTTTTCAAGGAGATACAGGAGGCGTTCGGCGGCTCGATGCGCCTGATCATCTGCGGCGCGGCGCCTATCAACCCGCAGATACTCGAGGACTTCGACGCTTTCGGCATTCAGATCATTTTTGGCTACGGTATGACGGAAACCGCGCCGCTGACGATCATAAACAACGACAGGCTGCATCTGTCAAAGTCGGTGGGCGTGCCGCTGCCGGGCGTTGAGGCAAAAATTTTGAATCCCGATCCCCAGACCGGCGTCGGAGAGATTCTCGTAAAAGGCCCGATGGTCATGATGGGCTACTACAACAACCCTGAGGCTACGGCGGAGGTGATCGACGGGGAGGGCTTCCTGCACACCGGAGACTTGGGCAGCGTAGACAAAAAAGGCAGGTTCTACATCGCGGGGCGTATTAAGAACGTCATCGTAACCGAGAACGGCAAAAATATTTATCCTGAGGAGATCGAGTACCACCTCAGTACGAATCCCATCGTGGGTGACTCGCTCGTTTTCGCCGACACCGACCGCAAGGGAAACACTGTCGTGAAAGCGAAAATTTTCCCGAATATCGAGGAGATCAAGGAGAAGCTTAAAAAGACCGAGCTGTCCGATACGGATATCGAGGCCGAGGTCGCGAACGCTGTGGCGGATATAAACAAGCGGCTGCCGCAGTTTAAGCGTATATCGGGCTTCAATATACGGCGCAAGGAGTTTATTAAGACTACGACGCAGAAGATACAGCGGTTCAGGGATGAGAATACAAGAGATTGAGTTGAAAATGGCAAGCGGAGCGGTCGATTGACTGCTCCGCTTAAAAATTCCCTTGCAAATCAAATATCCGCGTGGTATTATACTCGTTGACAGCTGGAAAAAGATCGCAAACGCCGTTCGGCGGGGAAAGGGCATCAGGAAGCATGAATCATTATTGGTCGCAATATGTCCAGTTCACGGAAGAACTATATGGCTCCCGTGCGCTAAAATTTCATGACGGCAACAAGGATTTATGGTTATCCGCTTTACAGGTTAAGGACGGCATGAATGTCCTCGAGGTCGGTTGCGGCGGCGGAATTTTCTGCCACCGAATTAAGACATATCTGCCGGGCACGAAAGTAACAGGCTTGGATTTTGATATCGGGCATATCGAGTGGGCCAACGAAAAGACCGCCGAGCTCAATCTTGACTGCGCGTTTGTGAATGGCGACGCGACCGCTTTGCTTTTTGAAGAAAATACTTTCGATTTATGTTTCTCTCACACCGTCATGACATTTTGCGAGCCAAATGCTTTTATCAGCGAACAATACAGGGTGTTAAAGCCGGGCGGCATTATCGTTGTTTTGAATGTATTTGGCGGCGGGATCAATCCTGAAATGTGGAAGCCTGACGAAAACAGCGCTGAAAAGGAACTGTTTGACAAAGTATGGGCGGAAGCGGACAAGAATGAGTTGAGTCATGTCAAGAAATATGCTTTGCAATTACGGGATTATCCCGTTTATCTTGAAAAAGCAGGATTCAGGAATGTTAAATTAGAGGTCATTGCAACAGCAACGTATAACCCGGACAGCCACAACGTCGGCGAGGATGCCGCGCTCGAAATGATTAACGAAAACCGTCTGTCAGAAATGTGCAGCGTCCAAAAGGCGAGGGCAATGGCGCCGTCAGCGCTGACCGATGATGAATATAACCGGCTTGCCGATTTGATTGACAGACGATATGATGAGCGTGTACAAAAATATAAAGCCGGAGAAAAACTGTGGGATTTTTCTGCCGGTATGACTGTGGCAATCAGTGGAGTAAAGTGATATATTTTACGCAGCAACAATATTCAGCCGCCTCCGCGCATACAATTACTATACACCTTAACGACTATAAAATCGGCAAAAAAGCAGTTTTTTATTATGATTTTAAGGAGTTAAGGAGTATATAACAGTGTAATTGGAGGTGCGGCGGTATGCGGACGCGCTTTAGGCGGCGTTATTATTCGGTGGCGAGTAAAAAAAAGCTCTTTAAGCTGTTTGTGTGTCTGCTTTTGGCGGCAACAGCGGCTCTGATGACCGACGCGAAGATCCGTCCGCAGATCAGGGCGCTGTCGGCATCGCGCGCCGTTGTGCTGGCGGAAAACACGATCAACCAGGCGGTGCGGGACGTTTTAAGTGCCGGCAGCATCAATTACGGCGAGCTTGTCACGGTGGACAAGGATCGCGACGGGCAGGTGACCGCCGTCAAAACCGACGCGCTGAAAATAAATCTGCTCAAGGCGGAGCTGTGCGCGGAGATAGAGCGGCGGCTGTCCGATTTTACAAGGTACGACATAGAGGTGCCGTTCGGCCTGGTGACGGGAGTGGACTCGCTTGCGGGCCGCGGGCCGTCGATTCACGTCAAGGTGTCGATGACGGGCTACGCCAACTGCAATATATCCAACGATTTTTTGTCGGCGGGGATCAACCAGACGCTTCACAGGATGATGCTGGACATAAAAACCGGCGTGTATGTTCAGCTGCCGGACTACTCGGGCTTTACGGAGGTCGAGACGCGGTTTTGTTTGTCGGAGACGGTGATTGTGGGGAATGTGCCAGGTTTTTATGGGAATTGAGAATTGAAAATGGAGAATTGAGAATTTATGAACGAAACCTTGAAAAACCGTGCGGACAAGCTCCGACGTGAGCTGAACGAGCACAATATCCGATATTACGTACACGACGACCCTGTGATTTCGGACGCGGAGTACGACACGCTTATGCGCGAGCTTGAGGAGCTGGAGTCTGAGTATCCCGAGCTTGCGGCCGCCGATTCGCCGACTCAGCGGGTGGGCGGCGCGGCCGATACCCTGTTCGAGCCGGTGACCCACGCCGTGCCGATGGAAAGCTTGCAGGACGTGTTCAGCGAGGACGAGCTGTACGCCTTTGACAGGCGCGTGCGGGACGCGGTGAGCGATCCCGCGTACACGGTTGAGCCGAAGATAGACGGGCTGTCGGTGACGCTGATCTACGAAAACGGCGTGTTTGTCCGCGGGGCGACGCGGGGCGACGGACAGACGGGCGAGGACGTGACGGCGAACCTGCGTACGGTGCGCTCGATACCCCTGCGGCTGACGGAGGAGCTGCCGCTGATAGAGGTGCGCGGCGAGGTATTTATGCCGCGTGAGGTGTTTTTGAAGCTGGTTGAGCGGCAGGAGCTGGAGGGAGAGAAGCCATTCAAAAATCCGCGCAACGCCGCCGCCGGTTCGCTGCGCCAGAAAAACCCGAAGGTCACGGCACAGCGCGGGCTTGATATTTTTGTATTCAACATCCAGCGGATTGAGGGTGTGACGGTCAATAGCCACAAGGAGTCGCTGGACCTGCTCAAGCGGCTGGGATTTAAAATCGTGCCGTTTTACAGCGTGTTTGTGTCCATGGACGAGGCCGTACAGGAGGTGCGCCGCATAGGCTCCATACGCGGCTCGCTCCCGTTTGACATAGACGGCGCGGTGATCAAGGCGGACGATTTTGAGCAGCGGCGGGTTATGGGCAGCACGTCGAAATTTCCGAGGTGGGCGGCGGCGTTCAAGTATCCGCCCGAGGAGAAGCGCACGAAGCTGCTTGACATCGAGGTCGCAGTGGGACGCACGGGCGTTTTGACGCCCACCGCGATTTTGGAGCCGATCAATCTGGCCGGTTCGACCGTTGGCAGGGCGTCGCTGCACAATCAGGACATCATTACCGAGAGGGATATACGCATCGGCGACGAGGTCATCGTCCGCAAGGCAGGCGACATCATCCCCGAAATCGTGGCGTCCGTGAGCCATGAGGAGGGGAGCGCGCCGTATTTCCTGCCGACGGTGTGCCCGTCCTGCGGCGCGACTGTCAGGCGGGAGGAGGGCGAGTCGGCTTTGCGGTGCCAAAGTCCCGAATGCCCGGCGCAGCTTTTAAGAAATATAATCCATTTTTGTTCGAGAGACGCCATGGACATCGAGGGACTCGGTGAGGCGATTTTGGAATTGCTTGTAAACGAAGGACTCGTGAGCAACCCGGCGGACATCTACTCTTTGGCACAGGAGCAACTGGCGGAGCTGGAGAGATTGGCGGAGAAAAGCGCGGCGAATCTTGTGGAGGCCATCGCGCGGTCGAAGCAAAACAGTCTTTCAAAGTTGCTGTTCGCGCTGGGAATCCGGCACGTGGGCGAGAAAGCGGCGAAGCTTTTGGCGGCGAGGTTCGGCTCGATGGACAGACTGATGGAGGCTTCCGCCGAGGAGATTGCCGCGATTGAGGGCTTCGGCGATATCATGGTGAAGAGCACCGCAGACTTCTTTTCGCTTGAGCAGACGGCGGATCTGATAGAGCGGCTGAAACTTGCGGGCGTGAACATGACGACGCTTGAAGAGGTGAAAGACAGCCGCTTTGCGGGTAAGATTTTCGTGCTGACGGGGACGCTGCCCACGCTGTCCAGAAGCGAGGCGGCGGCGATCATCGAGGGCTTCGGCGGGAAAACGTCGTCGTCCGTGTCGAAGAAAACGACGTATGTCTTAGCGGGCGAGGACGCGGGGAGCAAGCTTACGAAGGCGCGGGAGCTGGGCGTGGAGGTTATATCGGAGGAAGAATTTTTGGCTATGAGTGGAGGCTCGTAAAGAATAATCACAAGTCTGCCGCCGCATAATAACTTCGGTGATTTATGTGGACTACCTGAAAATCGGGCTGACCTCGATTCTTGCTTTCGCGGCCATGTTCCTGCTTGAAAAGATCATGGGCGGCCGCCAGATATCGCAGATGACGATGCTTGACTACGTCACAGGCATCACAATCGGCTCTATCGCGGCGGAGCTGGCGACTGAGCTTGAGGAGCCTTTAAAGCCGCTTTTGGCCATGGGCGTGTTCGGCGTTGTTGTAGCGGCGCTTAACCTGCTTACAAATAAGTCGGCGAAGCTTCGGAAAATCATTTCGGGGCAGACTCTTGTGTTGCTGGACGGCGGTGTGCTGTACCGCGAAAGCTTCAGATCTGCGAAGCTCGACCTGAACGAGTTCATGACGGCGGCCCGTGCAAACGGCTACTTCGACATCAGCCAGATACGCATGGCCATGATGGAGGTCAACGGCAGCATTAGCTTTTTGCCCGAGGACTCCGCGCGGCCGCTGACGCCGAACGACATGAATATTCAGCCGACGACGACGCTGCCCGAAACGCATGTAATTCTCGACGGGCGCGTGATGAAGCACAATTTGCGCCTTACCGGAAAGGACGAAAACTGGCTGAATAAGCAGCTTTCGGGACAGGGCTATAAGTCGCCGAAAGAGGTCTTTTTGGCAACGTGCAGGGATGATAACAGCCTTTCAGTATATCCAATTGTCAAAAGTCAGGCGAAAGAAAAGTCCTGATATAAAAATTCGGAGAACGTAAATGGTCAAAGAAAAAAGCTTTTACAAAAATCTGTTGATGTTGAGCCTGCCCATCGCGGCGCAAAACATCATTACATATCTGGTGGGGCTGGGCGACAACGTGATGGTGGCCTCCCTGGGCGAGACGGCCGTTTCGGGCGTATACGTCGCGAATCAGATCACGAACCTCCTGCAAATGTTCGTGGCGGGCATATCGGCGGCGCTCACGGTGCTGGCGGCGCAGTACTGGGGCAGGGGCGACCGCGAAAGCGTCAAGTCGATCATCGCGGTGGCGTTTAAGATATGCCTGGCCGTCTCCGCGCTTTTGTGGGGCGTTATGTTCTTCTTCACGGGGCAGGTCCTCGGGCTGTTTACAAACGAGCCTGAGGTTGCCGCGGCGGGGGTTGAGTACACAAGGCCGCTGTGCTTCACGTATTTGCCGTTTTGCATGACGAACCTGCTGATAGCGTCGATGCGCTGCGTGGAGTCGGTCAAGATAGGCAGCCGCTCGGCCGCGTTCGCTTTGGTGTCGGATCTTTTCCTGAACTGGGTATTTATTTACGGCAAGCTCGGCGTGCCCGCGATGGGCGTCAAGGGCGCGGCGGTATCCACGGTGATCTCGCGGCTGCTTGAGCTGTCGGTGGTGCTGTGGTATGTTATGAAAGTGGACCGCAAGCTCAAGCTTAGGATACGCGAGCTTTTCAAAAAATCGCCCTACGTCCGAGATTTCTTCCGCTACGGCGCGCCTGTCATTACGGGCGATCTGCTTTGGGGGCTGAATCTGGCGGCGCAGGGCGTTATCGTCGGACATTTGGGGACAGAGGCGATCGCGGCGGTGAGTATCGCGGGCACGATGTTTACCATCATTGCCGTGGGCTCCTACGGGGTGCGCGACGGCGCGGCGGTGATCATCGGCAAAACGGTGGGGAGCGGCGACGTTGAAAAGGTCAAAGCATACGCGAAAACGCTTCAGGTGATTTTCATTTCGGTGGGTGCGGTCACGGGACTCGCGATTTTGCTGTCGAGGGGCGCTGTGCCGCTTGTTTACCGGCGGATGGACACGGCGACGCTTCAAACGGCGCGCCAGCTGCTGACGGTGTTGAGCGTGACGGTCGTCGGCACGTCGTACCAGATGGCGTCGCTGACGGGCATCGTGCGGGCGGGAGGCTCAACGCATTTCGTGCTTGTCAACGACCTGATTTTCGTATGGCTCATCGTTATACCGTCGGCGGTTGTCGCGGCGTATGTTTTCGGCGCACCGGCGTGGGTCGTGTTCGCGTGCCTGAAGTGCGACCAGATACTCAAGTGCGCGGTGGCGGTGGTTAAGGTAAACAGATTTAAGTGGATCAAGAATTTGACGAGAAATGCGGAGTCTGTGATTTCGTAAAGCTTTTTTAGAATTTTGTGTTGACTTTAAACTTTCAAACCCCTCCGGCACTGCGTGCCACCTCCCCTTGCAGGGGAGGCTTGGGCAGCGCCAGAGGGTTTTGAATACTTAATGTGATAATCTCCTGTATAAATATAAGTGTCTAAAACAGCAATTTTTAACGTATATTCCAGAAAAAACTTTTTATAATAGTATTATTGCATATCTGGTACTATTAATATGTACATAATGTACAAAGTCAGAGCGAAAAATTTTATCAAAAACTGACACAAAACGAAATTTTTTTGTTGAAATATTGTGCCTAGTATAGTATAATATACAAAATGTATGTATCGGGTGTGACAAGAACACAATGGAGCAGATTATAAGCGTCGAGCGGATGGAGCACGCCGTTGAGCTGTTCGGGAGCTTTGACGAGAACGTCAGGCTCATCGAAAGCTCTTTCGGGGTGAGCGTCGTCAGCCGCGGCTCAGAGTTCAAGGTGACGGGCGAGAACGAGGAAAACGTTTCCAAGGGCGTCCGTGCCATCAACGGCCTGCTCACGCTGGTGAACAAGGGCGAAGCGCTAAGTGAGCAAAATGTGCGCTACGTGATCTCGCTTGTGAATGAGGGCGGCGAGGACAAGCTGGAGTCCATGGCGTCTGACTGCGTGTGCGTGACCGTGCGCGGTAAGACGGTGAAGCCGAAAACCCTGGGGCAGAAAAAGTATGTCGAGGCGATACGCAGCAATACGGTCACCTTGGGCGTGGGCCCTGCGGGCACGGGTAAGACGTATCTGGCGGTGGCGCTGGCGGTGACGGCGTTTCGCTCAAAGTCGGTCAATCGGATCATCCTGACGAGGCCGGCGGTTGAGGCGGGCGAGAAGCTGGGTTTTTTGCCGGGCGACTTGCAGCAGAAGATTGATCCCTATCTCCGCCCGCTGTATGACGCGCTGTTCGATATGCTGGGCATGGAAAATTTTCAGAAGCATCAGCTCCGCGGAAGCATAGAGGTGGCGCCCCTGGCGTATATGAGAGGCCGTACGCTTGACGACAGCTTCATTATCCTGGACGAGGCGCAGAACACCACAGCCGAGCAGATGAAGATGTTTTTAACGCGCCTGGGGCTGAATTCCAAAATGGTGGTTACGGGCGATGTGACGCAGATCGACTTGCCGGAGGGAAAGCGGTCGGGGCTTTTGGACGCGATGAGGATACTGAAAAATATTGAGGGCATATCCACCGTGAGGTTTACAGAAAAGGACGTAGTCAGGCATAAGCTTGTGCAGGATATCATCAAGGCTTATGAGAGACGTGACGCGGAGGGGAAACGTAAATGACCGATAAAATCAAGGTTATTATCTCGGACGACCAAAACAGGGTCAAGGTGCCGACGGGGGTCAGGCTGCTCATTCGCCGTTGCTGCACGGCGTCGCTTGTAAACGAGAAATTCAAGGGATCGGCCGAGATCAGCGTCCGCTTTGTAGACGACGAGGAGATACGCAGCCTGAATCTGCAATACCGTCAGAGGGACAGGGAAACTGACGTTTTGTCGTTCCCGCTTGGCATCGGCGGCCTTTACGACGTCAATCAGGATACAGGCGCACAGATGCTTGGTGATATCGTGATCTCAATACAGCGGGCGATGGAGCAGGCGGCCCGGTACGGGCACACGCTACATAGGGAGCTTGGGTTTCTCACGGTGCACTCCATGCTGCATCTGCTGGGTTATGATCACGAAAGCGGCGGGCTGGAAAGCGTGCGTATGAGGGAAAAAGAGGAGAACATACTGGAACAGCTTGGACTCAGGCGGACTCCCAGCTATCATGGCATAACCACGTAAGCAACCACTGATGAACATAAGGAAAACGAAAATGAGAGGTTTTTTGAGAGGTTTTATCTATGCGTGGCGCGGCCTTATTTATTGCCTGAGCCGCGAAAGGAACATGCGCGTGCATATGACTTGCGCGGTCTACATGTACACGTATCTGCTTGTGTACGACTTTTTCGAGGTGAGCCGGACGCAGTTCGCGGTGTTGTTTTTAGCCAACGCCATGGTGTTCATGGGCGAACTGTTCAACACGGCGGTGGAGGCGCTGGCGGATCTGATGGAGGACAAGTACAGCCGCTATTGCGCCGTGGCCAAGGACGTCGGAGCCGGGGCGGTGCTTACGGCGGCGGCTTTCGCCGTGGCCGTCGGTATCGCGATACTGGGGCAGGGCGAGGCGTTTCGGCAGCTTTTTCTGTATTACCGTGAGAATCCCGCGATGATCGCCGTGCTGGCGGTCAGCTTTGTGTTGAGCGGCGTGTTTATGTTCTGGCCGTCGAAGAACAAGAAGAATAAGAAGGATGGATCATAATTCATGACAACAAAAACCGCTTTCGTCGCGATCGTCGGCTGCCCGAACGTGGGTAAGTCGTCGATCCTCAACCGCCTGATCGGCCAAAAGGTCGCCATCGTTTCGGAAAAGCCGCAGACGACGCGCACGAAAATCACCGGCATCGTGACGAAAGGCGATTTGCAGATGGTTTTCACGGATACGCCGGGCTTTCACCGTCCGCGCAACAAGCTGGGCGAGCGCATGGCGAAAGCGGTGAGCGAGAGCGTTGCCGGAGTTGACGCGTGTCTTTTAGTTGTCGAGCCGGAGGGCGAGCTGCGTGACAAGGAGCGGGAGCTGCTGGACATGTTCCGGCGGCGGGAAATGCCCGTGGTGCTGGCGATCAACAAGATCGACAAGATAAAGAACAGGGAAGCGCTGATGAGCCGCATCGCGTTTTTGTCGGGGCTGTACGATTTCGAGGCGGTGGCGCCGGTTTCGGCGGCTGACGGCAGCAACCTTGACGCGCTGTGGGATGAGCTTGCCAAACTCGCGCAGCCGTCGGTCCACTTCTTCCCGGACGACGCGCTGACAGACCAGCCCGAGCGCGTCATCGCGGCGGAGATCATCAGGGAAAAGCTGCTGCGTTTTTTGGATCAGGAGATACCGCACGGCATTGCGGTTTCCGTCGAGAAAATGCGCGAGCGGGACGACGGCAGCGGGCTTATGGACATTGAGGCGACGGTTTACTGCGAGCGCGAGAGCCACAAGGGCATCATCATCGGCAAGGGCGGCGGGACGCTGAAAAGGATATCCACGCGGGCGCGGGAGGACATGGAGAAGTTTTTTTGCTGCAAGATCAACCTGCGGTGCTTTGTAAAGGTCAAAGAGGACTGGCGGAACCGTGAGGGTTTGATAGGGCAGTTTATAATGGAGAATTGAGATAACTAATGGAAATATTATACCAAATAAATTCATTGAACGAATTAAATAAAATCGCGGGAAGCGAAGATGTAATGATCCGATGGTTAAAAATGCCTGATGATTATGATTTGTTTTGCGGGCATTTGCGGGAACGAAACCCGGACGGAGAATTTCAGCTTGATGATTGGATGAAATGTCAAGAAAAGGGAACGCCCTATTGCGGCCTGATCAAAAACGGAAAAATGATAGCGCGCGCGGCGGCGGAGAAATATCTTGAAGATAAATGGGAAACCGCGGGTGTAAGGGTATGGGCTTCCGAACGCGGAAACGGATACGCAAAGCAAATCTGCTGGTTTGTTACAAAGTTCATATTAGAAAACAACAAAATTGCCACATGCCGGACAGAAGAACATAACATAGCGATGCAGCGCGTGATAAGCTCTCTTGGATTCCAAAAGATAGGATTTGTTTCAACATAAACTTAAAAAATTCCCTGCAATAAACCAAGAGTCTCCGGGACATGTTAACAATGAACTCTTGCCAAGAGTTCATTTACACAAACATGAATCGGAGGTCGTGGATGGATGGACAATCACAGCGGCGCGGCATGGAAAAAATTCACACGCAGCGGCAGGGTAGCCGACTATATCATATACAGAAACAGCCTGCTGGCCGAAACGGCGGAGGATATCGAGCCGGAGCATGAATTTCCGAAAGGGAATGGTCATAACAATGATTCTGGACACCGACGGACTGGTGATCAAGGTGAGCGGGACGGGTGAAAGCGACCGCATAGTGACGCTCCTGACAAAAGAGTACGGCGTTTTGCGTGCCTTTGTCAGGGGCGCTAAAAAAGTGAAGAGCCGTTCCCTCAGCGCGACGCAGCTGTTTAGCTACTCCTCATTTTCCATTTACCGGGGGCGCGACGCGTACATAGTTGACGACGCGCGGCCGATCGAGGTTTTTTTCAGCCTGCGCGACGATATCGAGCGGCTGGCGCTGGCGCAGTATTTCTGCGAGCTGGCCGCCGAGCTTGCGCCGCAGGAGAGCGAGGCGGACGCCTACCTGCGCGTGATGCTGAACTCCCTGCATTTTCTCGCGGGCGGGAAGCGGCCGCAGACGTTTTTGAAGGCCGTAACGGAGCTGAGGATGCTCTGCTTCGCGGGATATATGCCTGATCTTGTGGCGTGCGCGGGCTGCGCGGTGTATGCGGACGACGGTATGCGCTTCGACATAGAGGGCGGGCGGCTGTTCTGCCCGCGGTGCCGCGGGGCCGGGGAGCGGGTCACGCCGGGGGTGCTGACGGCCATGCGGCATATTTGCTACTCGGAGGACGGACGGGTGTACAGCTTTACGCTGCCCGACGAGGGGCTTCATGCGCTGGCGGGCGTTGTTGAGCGGTATTTGACGGCGCACATACAGAAGCGGTTCAGGACGTTAGATTTTTACAAGGCATTATGATCGGGTATTAATACTGTTTTTCGTTAGAAATGTATACAAAAAATCTTCGCAAAGCCCATATACGCAAGCCTTTGCTTGATTTTTTGTACATTTCTTAGACGAAAAATAGTATAAGGAGTTGAATGAGTTGTGTAAAAATGTAGGGAACGCCTATGAAAAAGATCGCACAATACACATGAATAGCAAATCACACGACAAAGAAACTGATAAAGAACGACAAGCCAGAATATACCCTATTATTTTAAGCGAATACAATCCCGCGTGGCCGGAATGGTTTGCGGAGGAAAAAACAAACCTTGAGCGATTACTCGGCAAGGATAACATCGTCCGGCTCGTTCATATCGGCAGTACCGCCGTTCCGGGATTGATGGCAAAGCCTACGGTGGATATTCAGCTTGACATCAAAGAAGAAGCCGATGCAGAAAAGATTGTGGCGTTATTCTCTTATCCGGAATCTGAATATATATGCCTGTATCCACCCGATATGATAACCCCGCCGCCGCATTTGACCGTTCTGAAGGGTTATACCGCTGCCGGATTCGCGGATAAAGTTTTTCATATTCATTTCAGATATCCGGGCGACAATGACAGGTTGTATTTCCGGGATTATTTAATTGCCCACCCCGAAACTGCCGCTGAGTATGCCGTGTTGAAGCGCAAGCTGTTCAAAGATTATGAGAATAACCGGGATGGATATACTGAAGCAAAAGGCTCGTTCATAAAAGAGATTACGGAAAAAGCAAGAGAGGAAATGCCGTTATGAAAAAACTATTAAAAGAAACATTTTATCAAATCCGGCAATGTGAAATGTATGCCACAAGGAGGGGGAACCATGCAAAACCGTCATCATCTTGCTTTAGAACTCGACAAAGTCCTTGAGCGTCTCTGCGATTACGCCTCCTGCGACGATGCGCGGGCCATGATCCGCGAACTTCGCCCCGAGACGAGCCTGGAGCTTGCCCGTTCGCTGATGAACCAGACGCGGGACGCGCATATGCTGCTGGCGCGGTTCGGCGGGCCGTCGTTCGGGGGCTTAAAAAATGTCTCCAACGCGCTGCACCGTGCCGACGCAGGCAGCGTACTCACTATGAAAGAGCTGCTGGATATCGCCGCTGTTTTGCGGATCATCCGGGCACTTTCGCAGTGGCGCGAGTCAAATTCCGGGGTAGAAAGCGTACTCGACGCGTTTTTCGGCGCGCTTTCACCGAATAAATTTCTGGAGGACGCGATCGGGAGCGCGATCATTTCCGAGGAAGAGATGGCCGACAACGCATCGCCGGAGCTGTACGCGCTGCGCCGCAAGATACGCGTGCAGGAGTCGAAAATTAGGGAGCAGCTCGAAAAAATGACGCGCTCGCAGGCGTACTCGAAATATTTACAGGACAACATCATCACTATACGCAACGGCCGTTACGTCGTGCCTGTGAAAAGCGAGTACCGGGGCGAGATTCCGGGGCTGATCCATGACGCGTCGTCCAGCGGCGCGACCGTGTTTATCGAGCCGATGGCCGTCGTTTCCGCGAACAACGAGATAAAAGTCCTGGAGAGCGCGGAGCGTGACGAAATAGAACGTATTTTGGCGGAGCTTTCGGCGACGGCGGGCAACTTCTGCGAGTCCATCAAGACGAGCTATGAGTGCGCCGTGGAGCTTAACATAATCTTCGCGAAGGCGCATTTGGCCTACTCCATGAAAGCCTCCGTACCTGAAATGAACGACGAGGGCGTGATCGAGTTCCGCCAGGCGCGGCATCCTCTGATCGACGGGAAAAAAGTTGTCGCGGTGGACATACGCCTGGGCGGCGAGTTCAGCACGCTGGTCATTACCGGGCCGAATACGGGCGGCAAAACGGTGTCGATCAAGACGCTGGGCCTGCTGACGCTGATGGCCATGTGCGGACTCATGCTCCCGGTGAACGATCAGAGCCGTGTATCGGTATTCGGCGAGGTGCTGGCGGATATTGGCGACGAGCAGTCGATTGAGCAGTCGCTATCCACATTTTCGTCCCATATGACGAACATTATAGACATTATTTCCCGGGCAAACGAAAAAAGCCTTGTACTCATAGACGAGCTTGGCGCGGGGACCGATCCCGTCGAGGGCGCGGCGTTGGCTATGGCGGTGCTGGAGGAACTTATGCGGCACGGCGCGAAAGTCGCCGCGACGACGCATTACGCGGAGCTGAAGGCATATGCTTTGCAGACGCGCGGGGTGGAAAACGGCAGCTGCGAGTTCGACGTCAAGACGCTCAGGCCGACATATCGGCTGCTCATCGGTGTGCCGGGGCGTTCAAACGCTTTCGCGATATCGGAAAGGCTGGGCATGAGCGCGGACATTGTGAACCGCGCGCGGGAGCTGGTCGCCGACACGAACATACGCTTTGAGGACGTGGTTGACAGGCTGGAGATGAGCCGCCTGAATATGGAAAAGGAGCGCGAAAACGCGGAGGAGCTGTCCCGCCGGGCAGACGAGGCCGTCGAGGAGGCGCGGCGCGTCAGGCAGGAAGCGATGGCGGCGCGTGACGCGGAAATCGAGAAAGCAAAAGTTCAGGCCGTTAAAATCACGGAGCAGGCGAAGCGCGAGGCTCACGCGCTGATCATGGAGCTTGACAGGATCAAAAAAGACAGGGATAAAATGAAGGATTCGGCGGAGCTTGCGCGGCGGGCTAAAGCGACGATCAAGGGCGGGATTGAGTCCATCGAGTCGGCGTCCGATCCCATTGTCAGCACTTACGGCGAGGACGAGGAGTACACCTTGCCAAGGCCGCTGGAGGTTGGCGACAGTGTGCTGATCGCGCAGATCGGTAAGGAGGCGAAGGTGCTGTCGCTTCCTGACAAAAACAGGAATGTCGAGGTCATGGCGGGCAGCGCGAAGATGCGCGTCAAGGAGGAACAGCTCCGTCTGCTGGACAAAAAGCAAAAAAATTCCGAAACAGGCAAAAAACGTACGGTTTCCGGTGTGGAAAGCCGGCTGAACCTCGCGGCGCAAACGCGGCTCGACCTGCGCGGCATGACGGTGGACGACTGCCTGATAGAGCTTGACAGGTTTATCGACCAGTCGCTGCGGACAGGACTCAGCGAGTTCACGATCGTGCACGGCAAGGGGACGGGCGCGCTCAAAAACGCCGTGACGCAATATATGCGCAAGTCGCCGTATGTCAAGACGCATCGGCTGGGGGTGTTTGGCGAGGGCGAGGATGGGGTGACTATTGTCGAGCTGAAGTAGAGATGAGACTGTAGGGTGAGACGCCCTCGGCGCGCCGAAAAAAACGTTGATTAATGGTGTGCCGAGGGCGTCGCGCCCTACCATCCGTACTAAACGTGTTATAAAATTATTTTTATGCCTTTACCGTGGTTCATCCCTACATTTTTGTTGACTATTGGATAAAATTGCTGTATAATCAGTTTTATATATAACATGGGATTGTATGATCCAAATGGACAGAGGGGACAAACCACATGCTCGGCAAATATGTAAGAATCAGGGTGACAAGGCCGATAAACTCCAAAAGCGACAGACTGGGGTATAGATATTTACTCAACTTCGGTGTGGTGGAGGGCGGCAGGCAGTTCGACCAAAGCGTTTTGGGCGCGTATATCATGGGGATCGACCGGCCGGTACGGAGTTTTGACGGCAGGGTCATCGCGGTGGTAAAAAGCGGCGATGAAAAAAACGTCTATCTTGTCGTCGCGCCGAAAAGCACAAGGTTTATTGAGGCGCAGGTGCGCGAGGCCATCGCTTTCGCCCACGGCGACGATGCCTATATCGACTGCCTGTACGAGCGTTCGTGCGGCGCGGTGGTTTACAGGATCATCAACGGGCAGGTGCGCTATCTGCTGATCAAGAATAAACGCAGCGCACATTGGGGCTTCCCGAAAGGGCACATGGAGCGTGACGAAACGCCCGAGCAAACGGCTGCCCGCGAGGTGTTCGAGGAGACGGGCATCCGCATCGAGATCATCCCGGAGTTTTCGCTGAAATCGGAGTACACGATCCAGGGTAAGGTCGAGAAAAGTGTCATCATTTTTATGGCCCGCACCGACGATGTGCAGACGGTCATACAGCGTGAGGAGATTGACGATTACGTCTGGCTGAACTACGACCGCGCGATAGATACGCTGAAATTTGAGAATGACAGGATGATTTTGCGCAAGGGGAATCAGTTTCTCGAAAAGAACAATATCATATAGTGAAACGACTAAGGGGGCGGATGTTCAATCCGCCCCCTGCATTTTTATGTTGTGTCTAACCTCTTACCCCGGATCGCCGGGCTGCGTGACTTTTGCCGTCTTTAGCCCGCTCTTTTCAAGCAGATCATAGTCACCCCAGTTGATCGTTCCGTCATTATTCGCGTCCGCCGCTCTCCACGCCGCCGCTCCGATTTGGGATTTGTTCAGCCCCAGATCAATGATGTACGTGACCAGCACGGCGTCCTGCCCGTCGATTTTGCCGTCGCAGTTGACGTCGCCGATGAGCGAATACGTGACCTCGTCCAGAATAGTGACTCCTCCGTCCTGTGAAAGCGCGATCCTGCAACCGGTGCCGAAGCGTTTGATTTCACTCAGCACAGCGCCTTCGCTGCTTGGTTCTCCGAACAGCAGGAGGGAGGAAGGATCGGCTATGATCGCGCCGTCCTTGTCCAGGACATACAGATAATCCGTGAAGTTGGCGAACTCATCCAAAATCAAGCCTGAGAAATAGCCGAACAGGATGTTGTCCGTGGAATCCATGGTCATTACGGAACCTTCCTTGAGGACAAGTCCATTGGTGTCAAGAAGTCCCGCGTCCGTTACGAAGAACCGCGCTGAAGAAACCAGTATACGCTCGTTCATGTCCGCGACGCCGACGCCGGTCAGTACAAGCCTGCCGACCGTATATTGATCGGGCGTGAGCAGGAGGATGGGGGAGGTTCCCGGCGTGAATGCCGCGGTCAGTTCGATTGTGCTGCTGCCGACCAGATAGACGTCATTGTCCGTGTTTATCAAGGAGTCGGCGTCCATGACCAGCGCGCCCGCCATGTAGACGCCCTTACCGTTTTTGGCGGTGTTGCCTGAAATATCTCCGCCGCCGATTTGCAACGCCCCGCCGGGCTGGACGTATACGCCGCCGCCGTTTTGCGTCGCGGTGTTGCCTGATATCTCGCCGCCCGACATGAGGAAGCCTGCGACCTCGACGCTCGTCTCGGGATCGGTCTCCGTTTCGGGAATAACCAGCATGAAGCTTGTGGGGACGGTATACACGGCGCCGCCTGATACGGCCTCGTTGCCCGTCAGCAGTCCGCCCTCAATATAAAGCCGGCCGTCAGCGATGTACAGCGCGCCGCCCTTGTTTGCCACATTGTTCTTGATAAGACCGCCCGTCACAACAACCTCGCCCGTGCTCGCGGCAAATCCGCCGTTTCCTTTTGTATAGTTGTTCCCCAGCGTCATGCCGTCATTGACGATAAGCATGCCGCCGTTCGTGTTGTTTACGATCGAGCCGCCGTCCATGCCGTTGAGCGTGTAGCTGCCGTCGACGATGAGCGTTTCGTTATCCTCTGTGCCCGAGAAGCCGAACTCAAGAGCCGCGCCCTCTAAAATCTCGAACATGTCGCCCTCGAAAGTGAGGTAGCGCAGAAGCGTTCTGGGTTCCTCGCCGTCGCCGACGATCACGACTTCGCCCGCGACCGTTATCTTTTCGCGGATCAGGTCGTCGCCGATGACGGTTACAAGTCCGACCTGACCGGCGCCGACGGCCTCCACAGCCTCCTTGACCGAGGTGTAGTTGACGTCGTATAAGCCGTGCATACTGAGAATCGCCACGTTTTTAACCTCAAAGGCCACGAGGTAGCCGGAGGAGTTGATGTTCAGCTCAACGCCGCCGCGCGGGTCGGCGATGAATTTGGCGTAGTTGGCCGCCGCGAAATCGCCGCTGAGTACGCGGACCCCGGCCACGTAATTTTCAGCGTAGATGTGCGCGACGATACCGCCCTTTGTCAGCGCGCCCGTGTTGACGATCGTTTTGCCGTTCTTTAAGAAGATGACATTGTTACCCGCGATATACGCGCCGCCGGACATGCGGAAAGTTCCGTTTTCATAGACGGCGGAGCCTGAGGGAGCGGTGTTGCCGCTTATTGTGCCGCCAGACATATCGAAAGTTCCCGTATTGTACACGCCGCCGCCGCTGTAGTAGGCGCTGTTGTTTTCGACCGTGCCGCCGGACAGGTTGACGACGCTGTTTTGATTATAAATGCCGCCGCCGTAGCCCACGTCCGCGCTGTTGCCGCTTATGGTGAGGTCATGTATGCTTACATCGGCAAAGGCGCCCTCGAAATAGATGCCGCCGCCATTCAGCGCCGCGCTGTTTCCAATGATGGAGCCGCCCTCGGCGTATAGCTTGCCGATGCCGTAGTTGTAGACGCCGCCGCCGCTTTGCGCCGCGTTGTTGCTTAAAGACCCGCCGTAAATATTCAGTACGCCGGCGTTATTGTAGATTCCGCCGCCCTGTCCCGGTGAGTTGTTGTTTTCGATCACCGTGCCGGGATACAGGTTGACGGTTCCCGTGACGCCGATACGGATAATCGACTGCCCCGACAGGTTGTCAAGCCGCCCGCCGTCAATGCTCAGGGTGGGACTTCCGTCCGTGCCGCCGGAATCTATATTGAAGATACCGCTGACCTGGAACATCTCCGTGAGGAAAGATATACCCGAACGCTTGAGGGTGAGTTTATTCGTGCCGCTGGTTTTCAGCGTGACTACGCCCGCGATATTAACGGGACTTGGAACCGCGCAGTTGCCTAAAAGCACGATGCTTCCTATTCCCGTGCCGATATGGTTAGACGCGTCGGCGACATTTGTGTAGTAAGTGTTCATTTCGCCGTCTATCTCGTCTATCACGACATATTCGGGCTTAAGCACCGTGACGCTCTTTTTGGAAAGCTGCTGCACATTCGAATCAGTGGAATAGTAAAACTCGTTAAGCTCGGGATAATATTTGAAGTACGCGTCCGCCGGACGGATGATCCAGTATGTACTGGAAAAGCCGGAGAACTCAAGGAGCGAGCCCATTGTCATCAGATCCGTGTTTTTCGCGCTGGCGGCCGAATCCCCCACGTTGGAGGTCTGGGAATTATAGTAACAGTAGGTCAGCGTGCTGTTGACCGAGCCGACTTGACCGATGACCGCGTTGATTAAAGTTCCCGTGCCGCTGACATGTCCCGCGTTATACACGCAGAGCAGGGAGCCGCCCGCGGGCTGTGAGCCGATGACGCCGCCGATATAGCGCCACCCGGCTACCTTGCCCATGTTGTAGCACTGGGCGACGCTTGACAGGTTGGAGCCGGTGATGCCGCCGAGATATTGGCCGTTTGAGAAGCCTATGTGGTTAATCTCGCCTGTATTGAAGCAGCTTTCTATCGGACCGCGGTTCTGGCCGACAATGCCGCCGCCGTAGTTGGCGCAGGAGACCATACCGGCATTCGCGCAGCCCTTGACCGTTCCGTAGTTTGAGCCGACGATGCCGCCGGCGTAATAGGTGCTTGTGACGCTTCCTGTATTGTGGCAGCTCGTGACGGTTCCCTCGTTGTAGCCCACGATAACGCCTACATGCTGATAGGCAACGATCTTGGACGCCGCGACGTACAGGTTGGACACCGAGCCCGCGGCGCCGAGATAGCCGAACAGACCGACATAATTTACCAAAGCGGTGCCGTGGTTTATGTAGACGCCGCTGATACGCAGCGACGAGCCGTTAAATTTGCCGGTGTACGGATACGTCTGGCTGCCGATGGGCGTCCAGGTATTTGAGCTGTCGTCGAACACGTCAAGGTTCAAAAGGATATCCCTTGTCAGCTGCGCGTTGGCGGCCGAGTTGCGCGGAACGCCGGGAAGAGTCCCGTTCACAAGTCCCGCGAACCAGGCAAGCTCGCTGCCGTTGCTGATGAGATAGGTGCCCTGTCCGTTGACCTCAGGCTGGGCGATAGAGCCGTCCCACGCGGTGAGCTGCCATCTGAGGATGGGATAGCCGCCGTTTATGAGGAAGTAGTCGGTCACGAAAATCGAGAAGCCGACGTTCAGCGTTTCGATAAACAGCGGATCAAGCATGAGCGCGCTTTCGGCGGGCGTTGCGAACTGGTCGCCGAAAGACTGGGCCGTATCGCGGTTATAGTAGCAGCGCGATATGTTGGTGCCGTAAAAGACGTTGCCGAAAGCGACGCCTTTCAAAAGTCCGGGGCAGTTGACCGTTCCCAGGGTGTAGTTGCGCGTGATATCGCCGTAGGAAGCATAGCCGACGAGACCGCCCGCCTGGTCCACCGACGCGGTTACGGTGCTTTTGTTGTAGGAGTGGCTTAAATAGCTGCCCGAGCTGAGTCCGACAAGCCCGCCGACATATGACTGGCCGTTTATGACGCCCTCCGCGCAGCAGCCCTGAACGCTGGCGTTGCTGTAGCTGTAGCCGACGATGCCGCCTACGCGTATGGTGCCGGTGACCGTTCCGAGGTTATGGCAGTTCAAAACGGACGCGCCCACGCGGTTCTGCCCGACGATGCCGCCGGTGTTGCCGCCCGTGCCCGTAACCGCGCCGCTGAAACTACACCCCGTCACGGAGCCGCCGTTCGAGTAACCGACGACACCGCCGACGTTCGCTCCGCCGGTGATGTTCGCACCCTCGATCACCACGGCGTTGATTTCGCTCGGGGCGTAGACGTTGCCCTGTTCCGTGCTGGAAACCAGGGTTGTGCCGATGTGCCCGAACAGACCCTGATAGTCGGCTGAGGTGTTGATATACAGCCCGCTCACGACGTAGCCGCCGCCGTAGAACTTGCCCAAAAACGGCGTCGCTAATGTGCCGATGGGCGTCCACTGATTCGTGGTGGAGGCGGGGGCGTTGAGCTGGATATCGGCGGTCAGGCGGCCTGTGATGTTGTTGCTGCCGCCGTTGACCTGATTCGCGAACCAGGCCAGCTTTTCGGCGGTGTCGATGACATACACGCCGTTGTCCAGGGCGGGCGGGGACATGCCGCCGTTCCATACCGCCGCGAATGCCGAAAGCGAACCTGCGCTTACGCACGCCAGGATCATCAGCAGGGATAACAGAATGGATATGAGCTTTTTGCTTTTCATTTGAAATCCACCTTTCATTCTAGATGTTAGATTGTAGACTGTAGATTTTAGATGTGGTCAGGGAGGGCTGTTCGCTATGGGTTTTGTTCGGCAAAGGGCGGTTTGATTACATCGCTTCTGGAATATGGGAGCGCAAGAACGTCCCAGTCAAATCCGATATAATTGATGTTAGCTATTATGACGTGGATGCCGTCGTCAGCAAGATAAAAGCGCGGGTCGTCATCAGCCAAATTACCGCGAAGATACTCAACAGTGCCTACGTCCTCGTAGCCTGCGTAAACTTCAGGGTCGTTCTTCGGGATTTCAGCCATCATAGCGTCCACGTAATTGCCGGAAAGGACATCCTTTATGGTCAGGCGTTTGCCTGTTTGCAAATCGAATGTATCGCTGTAAATATTACCGAAGTAACATGAGCCTGCTATAGGGTTCGTAAGATCGCAAAGGAAAGATACGAAGCCATTTTTGTTGTACTTTTCCTCGTACTTTACGAAGCTCTCAAAAGGATAATTGTTCACAAAATCCATGCCAAAATCCGAGTTGCGGTCGGCATCGTATACCTCGCGGCGGAACTCGGCTTCCTTCGCGTCATAGTAGGCATTGATGGCCTTGGCCGCGTTACCGCCGCCGGTAAAATAAGGGCGGTCATAGGTGATTGTCCGCATGAGCGTGCCGTCGGTCGCCTTGATTTCCCGTTGCATTGTCTGCCGTATCTCGTATGTATCTGTTTTGAGGATGATTTTCGCGGGGCCTGAATAATCTTCCGTTGCATATTGCCGCGAATCGGTCGTGCTTTCAGCTTCAGCTGACTCCGGCGTAAAATCAGCTGACGTTTCAGACAAAGAGCCTGAACTTTCGCCAGACGGGGTTTCAATGGGGGACCGGCACGCCGACAAAAATAAGAGCAACGCTAAAAGTAATATCGGCAATACTTTTTTTGTCATATAACATTCCTTTCAGAAGTCTATTTGCCAAGGACACTTTCACTCACTATCATTGTACTGTATTACGGCGCAAATTTCAAGGGATTTCGCCAAAAACATCTTGATTTTTTCCTTAAACAGTTCACGTACAGCCGAACCACTTGAAAAGCGGTGCAGGAAAATTTAATCGTTTCTTAAGAGAAAAGCGCTTGACCAAGCATGGGGGGGGTGTATAATTATGGTAATACAAAAAGGAGGTCATCACATGAAAGCTTTACAAAAGCTCTTGTACGTTGGTTTGTGCGCCCTGCTGCTGACAGGAGTTTGCGCCGTGGGCGCGGCGGCGTATAACGGAATTATTCCGGCGCACACAAAGTCCTACACCGCGAAGTACGAGATCACCGTGGACTCTTGGGATTACTCTTTTTCCTCGGGGGAAAGCGGAACGGTTGAGTCGGACGCCGCTTACAAGGTCGGCCCGCTGGATACCACCATTTACCTGCTGGGAAACGGCAAGTACTGGCTCGATCAGCTGTATTCGCATGAGGTGCAGTGGGTAGGCGAGGTCATTGTGAATCCCGTAATTATCGGATACAGCACGGGAAATATGCTCGGGGTTCTTGGCGAAGCTAACGGATGGGATTACCTGGACAGCAACGCTTCCGATCATACGAAATTTTACATTTGGGACGGCGAGGACGAAGTTTTTGTGCCGACATACCTCACTGACAGAACCGGCGTTGACGCGGGCGTTTACGCTGACCCGTTCGAGGTGAGCGAGCTGCCCGGCACGGTGCGTTTTAAGGTGTTTGTTCCGAAAGGCGTGTCGTATAATCCTGACTGCACGTTTTACGGCACCATCAAGTTTACAGGCGTTAAGGAAGTTGTGCCGCCCAGCCCGCCTACCATTTGGGACCGGATTATATCATTCTTCACGGGAATATGGAATTGGATCGTGAATCTTTTCAACTTCTTTTAAGCGGCAAAAATTTTTTTACGAACAGGCTCTAGCCGAAAGGAGTTATATTTATGCTTGCTAAATTTTTGGCCATTTTGATGGCAATTTACTACTTCTTCATGCCGGGGGCAAAGCCTGTCCCGGAACGGGTGGACATCGCGGGCGTAACGTATCGCAATGGGTTTCTCGCGGAGGGCCTGCGGTATCTCAACGAAGAGAATTTTTACACGAAAAACATTGTGTTTGAAGAACGCCGCGGCACCCAGAAAATTCCGTATTACCGCATGGAGTGCAGCACGCGTGATCTGGTAATAAGAAACTCGGGCAAAATGTGGAGTATGCCGAACATCATGAGTGAACGTATTTACTGCCGCGAAAGCCAGTGGGAGGAAGTGCGTACATATTACTCCAACCCGGATAGCTTTTTCTACTATTACAAGCCCAATGGCCATTTTGATGAAAACACAATTGTGTTGCCCTCAGTAGATTTTGCGAAATTTGAGGCCTTGCGGCAATTCTCGGATGATAACGCATACGGCACCGGCCGCAATATCGGGCAAACGCGCCGCATACCCTTGGCTGCTTGGCTGGCCGCTTCGCAGGAACCTGATTTTGCTTCTTTTGTTTTCTATAAAGAAAGCAACGACGGGATTTTCGGTGCGCATACAATGGAGTTCCATCTCTGGGAGGGCGAACTTGTGTTTCATCGCTATGTGAATCTCAGTGCCAACGGTTTTGCTGAGTTTTCTATTTTACCGGCTGACCTTGAGCAGTATTTCAGGGAACTGATAAGTTAAAAAACAGCCAAAAAATTTTTCAAAGCGGCAAAAAAAATTTTTTATAAAATCGCTTGACATTTCAAAAAAGATGTGCTATAGTGCAATAAACCGATGAGGAAGAGTAAGTAGGCGTTGTCTATTTTCGTCAAAGAGAGCCGTGGGCGGTGGGATCGCGGTATGAAAAGCAGGGCTGAATGGGCTTCCGAGGGCAAGCGGAAAACCATTTAAGTAATCGTTGATTACCTTGTGGGGAGTATGTGAGCCGGAGAGAGACGCTCCGTTAACAAAGGTCAGCATATGTTTTGTATGCGCAGAGTGGACGCACAGCGTCAAGCAGGGTGGCACCGCAGGAGTATATCGCTCTTGTCCCGGCAAAAATATTTTGCGGGACGAGGGCGTTTTTTGTTTTTTAGAAATTGCTTTCCTCCCGACAGCCGAAAGGGGAAAAACAAACATGGCAAACAAGGAAATTCCGTACAAAATCTTTCTCAGTGAGAGCGAGCTTCCCAAGCAATGGTACAATCTGCGGGCGGACATGAAGAACAAGCCCGCGCCGCTTCTGAATCCCGGCACGCTGCAGCCCATGACGCTCCCGGAGATGAGCGTCGTGTTCTGCGAGGAGCTGGCGAAGCAGGAGCTGGACGACACGACGCCCTACATCGACATTCCCGAGGAAATACAGGCGTTCCAGAAAATGTACCGTCCGTCTCCGCTGATACGCGCGTACTGCCTGGAGGAAAAGCTGGGCACTCCGGCAAAGATTTACTACAAGTTTGAGGGTAACAACACGTCGGGGAGCCACAAGCTGAACTCCGCGAGCGCACAGGCCTATTACGCGAAAAAGCAGGGGCTCAAGGGCGTGACGACGGAGACGGGCGCCGGCCAGTGGGGAACGGCGCTGTCCATGGCGTGCGCGTACTTCGGGCTGGACTGCATCGTCTACATGGTCAAGGTTTCGTATGAGCAGAAGCCCTACCGCCGGGAGGTCATGCGGACCTACGGCGCGTCGATCACGCCGTCGCCGTCAGACACGACGCAGATCGGTAAGAAGATGCTGGCGGAGCATCCTGACACGACGGGTACGTTAGGCTGCGCGATTTCCGAGGCGATTGAGGTCGCGGTGGGCAAGGAAGGCTACCGCTATGTCTTGGGCAGCGTACTTTCGCAGGTGCTGCTGCATCAGTCGGTCATTGGACTTGAGACAAAGACCGCGCTGGACAAATACGGCATAAAGGCCGATATCGTCATCGGCTGCGCGGGCGGCGGCTCGAACCTGGGCGGGCTTATCGCGCCGTTCATGGGCGAGAAGCTGCGCGGCGAAAGGGACTACCGCATTATCGCGGTCGAGCCGGCGTCATGCCCGAGCCTCAGCCGCGGCAAATACGCCTACGATTTCTGCGATACGGGACGCGTCACGCCGCTGGCGAAGATGTACACCCTTGGCTGTGACTTCATTCCCGCGCCGAACCACGCCGGCGGGCTTCGCTACCACGGCATGAGCAGCGTGCTTTCCCAGCTTTACGACGACGGTCTGATGGAAGCCGCTTCCTATACGCAGACCGAGGTCTTTGAGGCGGCGGTGATGTTTGCCAAGGCGGAGGGCATTCTGCCCGCGCCGGAGAGCAGCCATGCCATCAAGGGAGCGATCGACGAGGCGCTCAAGTGCAAGGAGACGGGCGAGGAAAAGACTATCGTGTTCGGGCTTTCCGGCACGGGCTACTTTGATATGATGTCTTATCAGAAGTATAACGACGGCGAGATGAGCGATTATGTTCCTACGGACGCGGATCTGCAAAAGGGGTTTGACACGTTGCCGAAAGTTTAGATTCTAGACAGTAGATGTTAGACGCGGTCAGGTAACGCGGTACGCTATCCTTGTACATGTCAGGCAAGATTTATGATCCGCAAACTCTTTTGTTTCGCATAGCATACAGTAGACCTCCTCGGAAACTACTCACGGCGGCGTAAACGGTCTTTTTTCCATCCTGCCGCGCAAAAAATGCTCACAATAAACAAATTATTCCTGCGCTTTTTTACTTGCGGGACGAAAAAAATCCTCGTTTATCCGCTCACGGCTAGTTTCCGAGGAGGTCTAGTATAAGCGGTTCCGCCTTTCGTACTTGCGGGGCAGCAGACGTAAGTCCCGCTGTTGCCGGCCAGACGGCGATTGCGATATTTAACAATGTGCAGCCGAAAAAACAAAAAGCCGGTCTCTTTTATCGAGGCCGGCTTCTCTTTTTTGTATACCCTCATTTACCCTTTTAGGGGTATCGCCAAAGATATTGTTACTTTCGCAGAGCGTCCAGTTTTGCCGCGCGTTCAAAGGCCTCACGCAAAAATTCTTCAGTCGTCAATTCCGGATAAGCGCCGCCGAGCTCAAGCGTCGTCGGCCCTTTGTAGCCGAGCTCTTCAATTTGGCGCATGAGCGACGGCCAATCCACGCTGCCGTCAAAGGGGAGGCGGTGCTGGTCTCTCGAACCGTCATTGTCATGCAAATGCAGCGCCATCAGCCTGTGTCCAAAACGCCTTAGCATTTCCTTGCCGTAGCCGAGGGAATTATCAGTGTTGCCGTGGCCGCTGTCGTAGCACATGCCAAGCCGAGGCGAGTCAAACCTTTCAAGTATTTCCATAGCGCGCAATATTTTCTCGGGATCGCATTGGTTTTCAACCGCTATGTTGACGCCGAGCCGCTCCGCCTTATCTATCATCCGCTCCAAACGGGTGATGCTTACATCACTCACAGGCGGCAGATACCCGGCCCCGCAGCCTGTGTGTATAATCATGGCGGGAATATCAAACTCCGCGCATTCGCCGATTAAATCAAGATAATATTCAAACATTTCCGCGCCGGCCGGGGTATCTTCCCAAAAATCACCCGAACCGCCTGTTTCAGCATGAATATTTTCAAGGTACAACCCTGTTCCCCGGACAATCGCGGGCTGGGCGCGGTAGTCGTCCATACCCTCCTCGTTCCACCAAGCATACACGCCGTCAAAGCCCGCCTGCTTAATCAGACGGTAACGCTCCTCAAACGGAACCTTTTCACAGCCGAACCAATCACCTGAATAACAAATCATAACCGAACATCCTCCACTTCAATTGTTGTTTGCGATGTAATTGTAACACATCCGGCGCAAAAAAGCCAGAAAATTGTCTGCGAATTTGGAAATACTAATTTTGAAAGAGTGTGAATCTATGGCCATAGCCCACAAATCTGTGATTTCATTCGGCTTAGGGCTTGTTTGAAAAATCCCACGCGCGCGTCTTTTTGGCGCTTTTTCCGTCGCACTGCGTCAAAATTTCTTGAAATACGGGCGTATCAATCCTTGCGAAGGGGAACCTTCACAATTTTAACTTGTGCGGCGAAAAAATCACTCAAAAATCCGCACACGGGTATTTTTCAAACAAGCCCTAGTGGCGATTCCGATTGCCATTCACGCGGCAGTCAGCGAAAACGATATCAGCTTCAACCAGCTGTCCCTTTTCTCGAAAAACGAAAGAAAGGGGCACAGAATAAATTTAAACCGAGCGTTTCCCATTGACATTACAGGCAAGATACAGTATAGTGAATAAGATAAGTGTTTACTATCAGGAGGGGATTCAGATGAAACGTACATATGAAAAATTGCTGGCTGCAATGCTGGCGGCGGTAATGCTGTTCACAGCAGTTCTGGGCGGGGGAACCCCCGCGATGGCCGAAGGTGACGGGAACGGAGCCGGGCCGGAGGAGGCGATTACGGCCGCCAGCTCCGAAGCGCTCACGGGTCCCGACAGAACCGGCATTGCGGACCGGGTCATCATCTCGGTTTTCTTCCCGCCCCTTCAGCCGCCCCACGGCCCCGGTATCAACGATTACCATTACAGGATGATGGCTGAATGCGGAATCAACTTTATTGAGAACGTCGCCTCCGCCGGTATGCAGTCCAGAGAGGAAAACCTGCGGATAGCCGAGTTGTGCGACAAGTACGGCATGTGGCTGTTCGTCAGCGAGATGAACGAATGGTGGCCTGCTATAAAAGATACCCGGCAGCCGTGGAACTATCAGTTGGACCTTACCCAAACGCAATTGGAGGACTACGTAAATTACTGGAAGGATATCCCCGGCGTGGGCGGCTTCTTCCTGTACGACGAAGCGGACACGAGCGGAGCCTACAGTATAGCGAACTACGGCGCGTTGATCGGGAAAATCAAAAAGCTCGCCCCGGATCTTATCTTGCATACCAGCGACGCGCCCAACCGGTCCACAGCCGAATTTACCCGCCTTATTACAAGCGCGCTGGACGCCAGCGATAATTTGTATACACCCGATCACATGGGGGACTGCGAGTACCCTTTCCAATCCGGCGTGAACGGGGACATCAAATACACCTGGTACAAGTATTTGGATAACTACAGGAAAATAGGCTTGGAATACGGCGTCAAGACCTCCCGGTATCTCCAATTGGCCGCGGGCTGGGACGGTCCCGTGTCGAACAGCAGATATAAAGTGATGGAGAAGAACCAAATTCGTTACGAGCTGTACTCCGGGCTGGCATACGGCGTTAAGAAATTCTCCCTCTTTACCTGGAACAGGCCCCAGGGCGGCGACTGGGCGGGCTGCGTGATTGACAGGGACGGGAATTTCACGCCCATGTATGACCACCTCAAGGATCTTTTCGGGCAAGTGCACGCTTTAAGCGATGTTGTGTTCCCGCTGGAGGCCCACAATGTCTACAGCACCGTCGACAAACGCGGAGGCTTCCTTAATCTGGAAAAGTATACGGCAAAACCGCCCGGCAATTTCCCCGCGCAGCCGGGCGACACACGCGATGTGCTGTATTCCGACATGGTAAACCCGAACGACGGAACAAGATACCTGATGGTCGTCAACAATCAAACGCACTCCAACCATTCCGCCATAACGCATACCGTCAACTTCAAGAATGCCGAAGGCTTGAAGATCGCGGCTCTCACCGAAGTCTCGCATGAAACCGGCGAGTATCTGGAGCCGATCGACCTGACCGGCGCCCATAGCGCTTCGATAAGCTTGCTCCCCGGCGAGGGACGCTTATTCCGCCTGGATTACGCGAGCGGCAGTGAACCCGGCGGCGACAATGGCGGCGACGCCCCTGACCTCACCTGGCTGTGGGGAATTCTCGGCGTCGGCGGCGCTTTGGCGGTTGGCGTGGGCGCCTTGACAGTTGGCTTGAGCTTTCTGGGCTTGCTCGTCGTTTTGGTTATGGCTATTGTGGGTGCGATCGTGATTCCCCTGACGATACCCGCGTCGCGCAACTGGATTTTTGAGTTGCTCGGGCTTTAATAAGGAGGTTTATCATGAAACGCTTTTTAGCGCTGGCGCTTTGCGCGCTGTTGGTATTCGGCTGTAGTATCGTCCCTGTAACCGCTGCCGCAACCCAGCTTTCGGATTTCGACCAAACCTACTTTGACGGTCTGGCCGCGAAAGAACAGGAGCTCAAGGAAAAACTGGACGCGTGCGCCCTGGCGGGCATTCCGACGGACTATGAAACGGTCAATTACACCACATTCCGAACGTACCGCGCTTCAATGTGGACATACCTGTATGACTATGCAAGGCATAACCTCCTTCAGTTCACCCTTGAAGAGGCCTTATACTACGACCGCTGCCTGCGGGATATATACGATGAGGCCGTGTCCTCGCTGGACGCCCTTTTAAGCGGCGAAAAGACCGGCGAGTGGGTCCCGCGCTACGTCACCGGTCCCACCAGGATCGACGGGCAGAGCGTGCGCGGAACCGCCCGGGCCGGCGATATCACGGAGGAGGACCGGCCCATTTTCTTCATAGGCTTCGGCGGCTGGAGCGAAGGCTATGAAAGCAGCAGGCAAATCCACGGGCTGAACGCGTTCGGCATGGACAGCAGCATGAACTGGGGCTATATCGATCCGCCGCAGGAGGGCGACAGCGCGGACTACCGCGTCAACTATAAGACGGAAAGCGATTATTGGGCGAGTAGGGCCGAAGAGGACAATTTCTACTATGCCACCATGGTTTCGCCCCACCATATGCCGCCTTTCTTGCTGGAAAAATACCCGGAAATCGTGGTGGACAGCGGCCCCCACGCCTTTATCCCCTTCGATATCTCGCACCCCTACCCGCTGAAGGTTCTTACGGATTTCATGGAGGCCCGGCTGCCCCAGTTCATCGGCTCCCAGTCGCTCAAGAGCATCACACTGACTAACGAGCCCGTGTTCCACAGCTGGAAAAGCGAAAACCACCTGGCGCCTTGGCGGGAATTCCTGCGGGAGCGCTACGGGAACGATATCGCCAAACTCAACGGCAATTGCCGCACAAGGTACAAAAGCTTCGGCGAAGTCCCTTTCCCCGCGATGAAAGCCTCGGCTCTGATGGTCGATTTTATCGACTATAACGACATGGTGATGGACGACTTCAACATGGTGATGGTGGATAAAATCCGCGAGGAGCTCGGCGACATCCCTATTGATATCAAGCTGATGGACTACTATTCCACCGGCAAGTGGAAGAGCTCCTACGACGAAAGGGTGTTTTTGCGCGGTGCCGACCATGAAAAATTGGCCGGGTATACCCAAATCAACGGCTGCGACGCCTGGCGCAACCTCGACCGCGAATTCCAAAACCCCCTGGATCAGGCTTTCGACCCCGTAAAATACAACTCCAAGAGCATGTGGTACGACCTGCTGCGTTCGGCCAACAACGCGCCGGTGTTCAACTCTGAGGATCATCTGACGATCGACGACGACGAACGCATGATACCTGAATTCAAGCCTTTCCTCATCTCGGATCTCTGGATGGGCGCCGTGCATGGCCGGACGGTAAGCACGGCATGGATCTGGCAATCCGGGAATCCCGGCTCCATGTTCTATCACTCTTTGGGCTGGCGGCCCGACCTTGTGACCGCGATGGCGCGCACCTGTCTCGACCTCAACCGTCTGGCATACGAGGTTACCGCGCTGCAAAACGCCCCGGCGGACGTGGCGGTGCTGTACTCCAAGAGTTCACACATCTTTGATTACAGGAACGTCACCGAAACGATGTACGACGCTTACCAGTACGCTACTCTCAGCGGCCAGCGGGTGGATTTCGTCACCGAGCGGGACATCGCCGAAAAGCTGGGCAATTACAAGATGCTGATCCTGCCCAAGACCTCGCGGCTGCCCAAAGCGAGCCTGGAAGCCATCATGGCCTTTCAGAAGAACGGCGGTTCTGTCGTTATCATCGGGCTGGATTCCCTTTTGTTCGACGAGTACGGCCATATGCGAAATCCGCTCGATATACTTTCTATCTATTCCAATGCGTCTAAGATCATGCCGAGCCTGAACATTTTCGGGATCTCGCTGGCGTTTATCAAGCGCGTCCAGCAGAGGGCTTTCCAGAAAGCGCTGGTTAAGGAGGGGCTATACAACGTCGCGCTGACCGATACTAAAACCGGCAGGCCGGTGGCGGAGACCGAATGGTTTGAAACGGAATACGACGGCAAAACCATCATCAATATGTGCAGCTTTACGTGGGGGGTTGATCGCACGGTAAATATTTCTATCGACGGCAATAAATGTAGCGAGATGATCGACCTGATTACCGGCGAGAGGTTTAACGGCACGGTGACGCTGGAGCCGTTTATGCCGAGGCTGATACAGGTGGGGTAACGCGATGGACCGCAGGAATGTATTGTTCATCATGGCTGACCAGTTGCGCTATGACTGCCTGGGCTGCAATGGCAACACGGCCGTAAAAACACCGAATATAGACCGGCTCGCGGCCCAGAGCGCGAATTTTTCGTCATTTTTTGCGCAGGCGCCGGTGTGCGTGCCCTCAAGACAGACTTTTTTTACAGGCATGTACCCGAGGAGCCACAAAAACCGGGTCAACTATACCTCCATGGACGGCTCCCTTGACCTGATGCAGCGTTACCTTAAACGCGCGGGATACAACACCGCCTTTGCCGGCAAACTGCATTACTTCCCTCCTACAAGAGAATACGCGCTCTCCACCGGCTTTGATTTTGGCCTGGTGCACGACGGCGTACAGGATACAGACAGATATTCGGACTACGTCGCGTGGCTGGGCGAGCAGGGCAAGCTGCCTCCCGGCGGCGATTACAGGGCCTGCCGGAAAGACCGCCCCAACCCCTACACGGCGGCGATTGAGGACAAATATCACGAGACGACCTGGTGCGGCGAGCAAAGCCGCGCGTTGCTCCGGCGGCTCTTTAGCGGGACGCAGCCGTTTTTCCTGTTCTCCTCCTATTGGAAACCCCATTCGCCCTTCGAGGTTCCGGAGCCATGGGCGCCGATGTACAATGACACCGAAATCGTGCCGCCGCGGAAAGTGCCGCAGGAATATATCGAATCGCTGCCGCCCGGGCTGAAACTGTTTGCTATGCGCGACGGCGGCCGGGATATATCTGACGAGGCGCTGGCCTGGCAGTACAGGGCGTACTACGGCGCCATCAGTCAGATCGACAGGGAAGTGGGGCGCACCCTGGATTTGCTGGATGAACTGGGCCTTGCCGACAGCACGATTGTGATCTTTTGCAGTGATCACGGCGATGTGATGCGCGAGCATGGCATGACAGGTAAAAACACCTTTTTTGACAGCGCCGTGCACGTGCCCTTGATGATACGCTGCCCGCAGATCATCAAGGCGGGGCGCTACGACCAGCTGACCGAGTCCACAGACCTGCTCGAATCCCTGTTTTCGCTGTGCGGCCTTGACGCGCCCTATCGCAGCCAGGGCAGGGACTTCAGCGGTTTGATCGGCGATACGGGCAGGCCCTATGACGAGCGCGAATACGTGTTTGCGGAAAATATCATCCCCGAGGTGATCACGGGAAACAAGGATTTTTATTTCGTGAAGAATCAGGGGATCAAAGGCATCCGCCACCCGGACGCGAAGATGATACGCTCCAAAGAGTGGAAATACAACTACTACGCGGGGGACGAGGAATTATATGATCTCCTGGACGACCCCGAAGAGATGCGCAATCTGGCGGGTGACCCGCGCTTCACGGATGTAAAAAGCAAACTTAAGACTGAGCTGCTCAACTGGCTCATAACGGCCGACGAGACGGAACAGATAGCCCCGTCCTGGTTTATTGTAAAAGATGAAAATGGAGGCTGGGTTGAATGGATTACATCGTAAAGCCTGCGATGCCCGCGTTTTGTGATATAGCCGAACCACTTGAAAAGTGGTTCGGCTATATCATGGTTTTTATACAACGAAAGCTCGGAAAACCTCCGAGCTCTCTTTGTTGTTGTCGCACAGCATCTGTCGGTAACCGCGTCTACCGTCTAGAATCTAGCGGCAAATAAACGCTCGCCTTAAACAAATCCCCGTCAATTTGCAGCTCAAGCCTGCCCCCTTGCAGCGTACACAAGTCTTTCGCGATCGACAGGCCCAGGCCATTACCCTCATTCGTTCGGGACATGTCTCCGCGCACGAACCGCTCCGTCAGCTCGTCAGGCGAGATGTTCAGCTGCTCGCGCGACATGTTCTTGATCATCGTCACGCCGAAACCGCCCTCCTCGAATACCGACATATACACCCGCGACACTGGAGCAGAATACTTCAGCGCGTTGTTCAGCAGGTTGTCGATGATACGGTAGGTCTTTTGGCTGTCCGCGTAGATGACGGGCGCCTGAGCCGGCATATCGCAGATAAGGCCAAGCCCCGCGGACTCAAACGCGTCGCTCATTTCGCCGACGAGCTGCGTCGTAAGCTCAATGAGGTTGATGGATGTAGAGTTGAGCGTCACGTTCCCGGACGAGGCTTTCGACGCCTCCAGCAAATCCTCGATAAGCCGCTTCAGCCTGATGGACTTCTCGTCCAAAACGACGATGTAGCTCCGCGCGTCCTCATCCGTGATGTCGCACTTTTTGAGCAGATCGACATAGGAAATCACGGCGGTCAGCGGCGTTTTCAGGTCGTGTGACACGTTCGTGATAAGCTCCGTGCGCATACGCTCGTCCCTGACCGCTTTCTCGACGGCGCGGCGCGTTTTCTCCTGCGTGACCTTGAGATTCGCGGCTAAAAGCGCCAGCGACTGCGGCATACCGGCGGCGTCAATATTCATGCTGTCATAGTCGCTGGACGCGACGACGATCGTGTCCAGCTTCCCAATGTATTTCAGCAGCTTGTACAGCACAAAGATGTTGAGCGCGGCGAAAAGTGCGAGAAATAAAAGTGTACCGACTGCCGAACGCCACGCCATGCATAACACGGCCAACATGGTAAGCGCCGCGTTTAGAATAATGTATCCGGCGGCGGCCAGCAAGGTCTGACGCTTAAACCGGCGCGGCTTATAGAAGAACACCTGCGCGAACTTTTTGAACAGCCGGTACGCGCGGCGGATCTGCCTTGCGGCGAACCTTGTCAGCAGGAAAACGAGCGTGCTTTTGAAAAACGACCGTCCCGCTTTTTTGGTCCGCGCGGCCGACGCTGACCATTCGACCAGCAGCGCCCACGCCGCCGTAGCAAGCAGCGATACCAGCGCCAGGCCCAGCTTTGACAGGTACAGCCCGCGCAGGATTTTATCGACGCGCAGTCCGCCGTAAAAACCGCCGAGATATTGGTAATAGCTGTAAGCGTAGTGTTCATTCGCCACTTTGTCGCCGAATAGCCACATCGCAAGCACGCCCAACAACACCGCGCCGCCCACCGCGGCTATCGTATGGATGTCTGTGGGCAGTTTGTCAATGAATGCGGGTACGATTCCCTCAACGCCGTTTTTGTGACCGCACAGAACTAAAAGCACGATCAGCGACACAACAGCCAGCAGCAGCGCGATGGCCGCTATCACGGCTGTTTGCAAAGCGTTTTGCCCGGAAACCCGATCATAGCGCTGACGCATGGTGTAATACGCGTCGCCCGGCACGGGTTCATCCTCGACGTAAACATAGATTTTATAGTCTGCGCTTTTGTCGAAAGCGGAAAAAAGCAACTCTATGCCCGCCTCGCCTGAGTAACCGAGTTTAGTATGCACCGTCCGATAGCCCTCAAGGGTATTTGACACGATTTTACCCTGCTCGTAGACCAAGTGCGAATCCCTTTCCGTGACGTTTCTTGGCTCCGCCGCTATGGTCGCCGCGTCCCTGTCGGACAGGTTGGTCAGGCGGATGTTCTCGCTTTCGCTCACAATCAGGTACTTAAAATTGACCTTCCCGATCAGAAAGCTCTCAAAAATGCGCAGGTTTTCCCGGGAGCTGTTTATGAAATTCCGCAGTCCGTCGTCGTAGCGGCGCTCAAATTCAGCTCTTGCGTCAATCTGGTTCAGGCTGTAATCAAGGTTGCTGCTAAACCAGTACGAGTCGCGGTTGCGGTTGCCAAGTAGATCAAATTCTACCTTGAAGTCGAAGTACCGTTCGTAAAAAGCGCCGCTGCGCACCAGATTCTCATATTGCAGATAGCCCAGGCCCTCGGTGCTGCTCACGATCTCCTGACACAGGCGCACGTTCGCCGGGGCGTAGGGGTCAACCGTGACGGGCCGCCGCGCTGATGTTGCCGGTTCCGTAACGGGCATGGTTGTTGACACGGGAACAACTGCCGTGCCGGGAGCTTCAGTATCCGCCGCGGATTCAGGCTCTGGCAGAGGCACCGCAGTTGCCGACTCAGGCACAGACGCCGACGGAACCGGCAAGGTTGAAGCCGGTATTACCGGCGTGGCCGGGTTGTAGTTGTAGTAAGGATCGTAGCCGTCCGACTCATCCCGCCCGTACTCGTAGTTGTACTCGCCATAGTCGCCGTTGCGGTCATAGTGAGTCGCGACGTAGTAAAGCTCACCCTCGATGATGGCGGCCTTTTCAGCCAGATACCGCCCCAGAGCCTTCTCAACCTCCGAATCCTTCGCGGCGGCGATTTCAGCCTCAAGCCGGTCGAGGTTCTGATTGTACAGCAGCTCCGTGACATAGCTCACGTCACTGTACGCCTCCATGTAAAAGCCGTAGGTTTCCGTGAACTCCGGCGTTTTGCCTCCCGTCAAAGGCTCCATCGTACCGTAAAACATAAGCGTGCTCACCGCGCTTGCCGCCATGTACGCGAACGCGAAAAACATCACCACGGAAAGTACGGCGCAAACAGCCTTTGCCAGGAGAGAATGCTTAAAGCTTTTCGATTTTGTATCCAATTCCCCACACCACCTTTAAATATTTCGGGTCTTTGGGGTTGATTTCGATTTTTTCCCTGATCTTCTTGATGTGCACCGTGACGGTTTTTTCCGTCATAAACGACGGCTCGTTCCACACAGCCTCGTATATCTGCCCGGTGGACAGCACGCGCCCCATGTTGCGCATCAGGTGCTCGAGTATACCGTATTCCCGCGCGGTCAGCTTGACGGACTCGCCGTCCAGCAGAATCTCCTTCGTCTCCGTGTCGAGGGAGAGCCCGCCCGTAACAAGGAGCGTCTCGCGCTTCGGCAGGCTGCCCAGCGACACATAACGGCGGATCTGCGATTTGACCCGCGCCATCAGCTCCAGCGGATTGTACGGCTTTGTGACATAGTCGTCCGCGCCGAAGCTCAGGCCCGCGATCTTGTCCGTGTCCTCGCTCTTGGCCGACAGCAGGATGATGGGGAAGTTGTACCGCTCGCGCATTTTCAGCGTGGCGTTCAGGCCGTCGAGCATGGGCATCATGATGTCCAGCACGACGCAGTGAACCTCGCCGCTTTTAACGGCTTCCACGGCCTCGATTCCATTTCTGGCCTTGATCACCTCGTAGCCCTCCAGCCGGAGGAAAACCCCCAGTGAGTCAAGTATGGCGGCGTCGTCATCGCAGACAAGCACACGGTACATTTGCGTCCCTCCTTTTCTGCCTTTTGCAACAGTATACCAGCATTTCGGGAAAAAATCAAACCCGATACACATATTAAACCGCGGCAATCTAAAAATAAGGAAAGAAAAAAATTAAAAAACGGTTAAGAATGTGTTTAGACTTGAATAATATCTAAAATTACTTGACATCATGCGCAATATATTTTAACATAGTCTTTGAGTAATCACTGATTAAATCGGATGCCGCCGTCTTGCCGGATATTTTCCCGTCAGATTGCCCGAAATTTCTTGATATCCGGCAGGATTATCTTCAAAATTTCAGACAATCTGACGGAAAAATCTCTCGGCAATACGACGTCCCCGACTTAATCAGCGATTACTTGTACCAAAATCAAACAGTGAAGGAGCAAAACTATGGCACACTTTGACATTCCGTTTTTCGACAAGAACTCCGAGCGCAAGATGCTGACCCAGCGCGTAAGCCGCATCATCCGTGACCTGGAGGGGCGGGCGTATCCCGACAGCGAGGGGACGGGCGGATTCATGTTCCGCGACGGACAGTACACTTTCGCGCAGATAAACGAGGGCGAATGGCGTCCTTTCGCGGAGGGGGAGTACTGGGGCTACCGCGAGCAGTATTGCTGGTTCAGGCAAACCGTAAAGGTGCCCGAGCGCTTCGCCGGATGGCCGGTGATCTATGACATAAACCCTTTCCCGGACAAGGGCTGGGACTCGAACTGCCAGCAGTTCATCATTTACGTGAACGGCGAGCTTTGCCAGGGCGTTGACAGAAACCATTCTTTCGTCTACCTGACGGACTGCGCCAAGGGCGGCGAGACATTTGATATCGCGCTGAACGCGTACTGTGACGATTGGGATTTCAGGGGCCAGTCGCGGATGTCGGCTGCGCTTAAAACGGTTGACGTCAATGTACGCAACCTCATGTACGATTTAAGCGTGCCGCTGGAAACCGCGCACCTCTATGACCACGACGCAATGCCGCGTATTGAAATCGTCAAGGCGATAAACGAGGCGTGCAACCTGCTTGAGCTGAATACATATAACTATGACGCGTTTGTGAAGTCCGTCCTCGCGGCGTCGGCGTATCTCGACGAGAATCTCTACGGCGAGGGCATGGACGCCGTTACGTCCGCCATAGGCCATACGCATATCGACACGGCGTGGCTGTGGCGGCTGCGCCAGACGCGCGAAAAGACGGGGCGTTCTTTCGCCAGCGTCCTGAACCTGATGAAGGAATTCCCGGAATACAAGTTCATGTCCCCGCAGGCGCAGCTCTATGATTTTGTGAAGCAGGATTACCCGGAAGTCTACGAGCAGATGAAGCAGCGCGTCAAGGAAGGCCGCTGGGAGGTTGAGGGCAGCATGTGGGTCGAGTCCGACACGAACGTGATTTCGGGCGAGTCCATGGTGCGGCAGTTTTTAGTGGGCAAGCGCTTTTTCAAGCAGGAGTTCGGCGTTGACAACAAGATCATGTGGCTGCCCGACGTGTTCGGCTATTCCGCCGCGCTGCCGCAGGTGATGAAGCTGGCGGATATCGAATACTTCATGACGACGAAGATTTCCTGGAACGAATACGACAAGCTGCCCTACGACACGTTTATGTGGAAAGGTATCGACGGCACGGAGATATTGTCCCACTTCATACCCAGCATTGGCACGGACGATCCGCGCCACTATCAGACGACATACAACGCGTTTTTGGCGCCGGAGGAGGTTCTCTTCGGCTGGAAGCGTTATTCCAACAAGGATCTGAACAAGAACGTCCTGTGCTCCTACGGCTATGGCGACGGCGGCGGCGGCCCCACCAGGGAAATGCTGGAAAACGGCCGCAGGATGGCAAAGGGCGTCCCGGGCTGCCCCGTGGTCAAACAGGAGTTCAGCCGCGATTACTTCGACCGTTTGGCCGCCGAGGTCAAAGGCAACAAGAACCTGCCGAAGTGGGTAGGGGAGCTGTATCTTGAGTTCCACCGCGGAACGCTGACGGCGCAGGCGCGCAACAAGAAGTACAATCGTAAAAATGAGCTGCTGTACCACGACGTTGAGACGCTGTGCGAGATGGCGAACGCCCTCAAGGGCGATGAATATCCGTCGGACGATATTTTAGAGGCGTGGAAGATCATCCTGCTGAACCAGTTCCACGATATCATTCCCGGATCAAGCATCGCGGCGGTGTACGAGGACTCAAAGGAGCAGTACGAGGCCATTCTGGCGTCGGGGCGGCAGCTCGCGAAAAAGGCTGTGGAGTCGCTTGCCGTGTTTGTGAACCTTGAGGCGGACTCGCTTGTCGTATTTAACACCCTTGGATTTGACCGTGACGACGTTGTGATCACCGACATGCCAACGTGCTGTGACTGCTTCACCATCACCGACGAAGCGGGCGTGGAAATGGCGTGGCAGAAGAGCTTTGACGGCAAGCTCGTGTTTTTCGCGAAAGGCGTTCCCGCCAAGGGCTACAAGGCGTACGCGATCAAGGCGTCCGACAAAAAGAACGCCGGTTCGGTCAATGCCGATCTAAGCGGAGCGGAGACGAAATTCTACAGCCTGAAATTCGACGAAAACATGAATATAACGTCGCTTGTTCACAAAGAAAGCGGCAGGGAAACCGTGCCCGAGGGCGAGGTTCTCAACCGTCTGATCGCGTATGAGGACAGGCCGCACAACCATGAGGCGTGGGACGTCAAGTGCTTCTATGACGAGAAGTTCTGGTTTGTTGACAACGTTGACAGTAAAGAGGTTGTGGAAAGCGGCGCGGTGCGGACGGTCGTCAAGGTCACGAGGACGTTCAATCTGTCGAAGATCGAGCAGTTTTTCATCTTCTACGCCGATATCGCGCGCGTGGATATAGGGTACGTGCTCGACTGGAAAGAGAAGCACATCATCCTCAAGACCGACAATCCCGTGGACGTAAACGCTTCCAAGGCGACGTTCGACATCCAGTTCGGCAACATCGAGCGCACGACCCACAACAATACCACGTGGGACTTCGCGCAGTTCGAGGTTTGCGGGCACAAGTGGGCCGACCTGTCCGACAACAGCTTCGGCCTCTCGATACTCAACGACTGCAAGTACGGCTGGACAGTCAAGGAGGGCCGCATCAAGCCGACGCTTCTGCGCTGCGCCACCTCGCCGAATCACCTCCAGGACAGGGAGGTGCACGAGTTCACCTTTGCGCTGTACCCCCACAGCGGCGCGGTCGCGGCGTCCGGCGTGGTGAACGAGGGCTACTCGCTCAACGTGCCGATGTACTGTGCCTTTGCTCAGGCGAACACGGGTAAGCTCCCGGCGGCGTATTCTTTTGTGAAAGCTGACGCGGATAACATCGTCATCGAGACGGTCAAGAAAGCCGAGGACTCGAACTGCGCGGTGGTCCGCGTGTATGAGACGTGGAACCGCAAAACGCCGTGCAGGCTGACGTTCGGCTCGAAGATCAGGTCGGCGGCGATATGCAACCTGCTTGAGGAGAAGGACGAGGAGCTTATGATGGACAGCGGTTCGCTTGAGCTGACGTTTAAGCCGTTTGAGATTAAGACGGTGAAGGTTGAGCTTGAGTAAGTTATAGGGCAAAAAGAACAATGTAAAATCAAAGGGGACGGTTCCATGCCGTCCCCTTTGTGTTATGTTCAGACAAAAATAAAATCGGAAACATTTGCATAAACTCTCGCCTTATGTATAAATATATCAAAATACTAAAAACTTAATATAGCATATTTTTATCTTATTATAAGGAATGAAATCAACATGAAACGAGATAAAACAAAAATAAAACGATGCTGTATCAATCTCCTTGTCTTTGTGACGCTGACGGTTTGGGCCGCGTCCTGCGCGCCTGCGGCAAGCGCCGCGCCCGGCGACCCCAAAGGCCTGACGATCCATCTGACAGTCCGCGACAAAAACGGCGTCGACGTGACATACAAAGGCAAGACGGCGGCGGACGCTGTCGCGTCAAACCCGACTGTCGCGGAGGTCGAGCCGGGCAGCACGATCATTCTTTCGCTGGTTTTGGAAAACAACGACACGGTGAGCTACGGATATGGCTCGACGGTTTTTCTGCCGGTGCCGAAAGCGGGCAAGGCGTACGACCACTACTTTAATAACGTAGACAACGTCGATCCCGCGGCTATGGAGAACGATTCCGCGTCCCGCAAAACGCCGCAGTTCAGCCTATCTCTGCTGGGCGGGCCGATAAGCTATCCGGCGGACTGGGAGGTTTATTACACGACAAGCAGCGTGTATACGACAAACGCCGGGGCAAAAGACAAGTCCTGGCGGCCGGTCGGCCCAAACGTGTACACTTGGACGGATTATTACGGTGCGCCGTTTTGGACGACCTCGCCGAGCAGCTGGGCGGACGTCACCATGATCCGCCTTACCTCGACGAAATCCGACCTGTATCCCGGTTACAACCACTACAGCGCCCCGATCCAGTTCAGGTTGAAAGTTGACGAGGGGGCGAGCCCGGGGGAGCTGGATTTTTGGCGCGCCTACGTGAAGAGTATGGTCGGCACGGCCTATGTCGCGCCGCCGGGAGGCTTCAATGAGACGTTTGCGTGGGAGAACGGCGGCACGGGGGTGTGGACCTACGGCGAAATCGCGGCGGCGAAAATCAGGCCGGCTCCGACCACGACAAGTACTACGACCACCACCACGACAACTACAACCGCGCCTGCCACCACGACAACGACAACTACAACCGTGCCTGCCACGGCTACAACAACCACGACAGCGCCCGCTACGACCACGGCGGCTACGACAACCACGACCGTACCCGCCACGACCATGGCGACGACAATAACCACAACCGTGCCGACGACGCCAACCGTGACGGCGGCGCCGTATTCGACCGACTTTACGGTGCCGACGACGACAGCCGCGCCTGAGCTGCTGCCAAAAACAGGCGGCGGGAACGGCGAGGCGGAATACCTGTTCGTTTTGTGCGGGTTTGCCGTGTTTGCGGCGGCAATACTACTCCACAGCAAGAAACATGACAAAAAATTCTGCGCAAAAATCCATATATCATAGCTTTTTGCTTGATTTTTCTATGTTTCTAGCTGCGGAGTAGTATGACGCTGATTCGGCGCAAACGGCGTAAGACTTAAAAAGCGAAAGCCCCCGCGCGACTTTTGATCACGCGGGGACTTTTTTATGCGGTTCTACTATACGTTAAGGTTAAAGCAAGCCGAAGGTGAGCATTTTGATAATCGCCATCATGATGCTTTTTATAAAGTTGTTCAGCCATTGGGTGAGACTGCCATTGCTGGGAGTGGGCATTGGTTCGGGATCGACCTGCGGCTCGGGTTCGCCCTGTGGCTCAGACTGCGATACCATGCTTTTGAATACGGGATAGCCGCCGCCGTCAGGCATGGCCCAGATGTTTTCAAAGTTGAAGCCGGCGAAAGAGGACTGCTGGCGCATTTGAGCGTCGGTGAGACCCTTTATTACGGGCCAGTCAATAACCGATGCTATGTCTTTGTTGAAGTAGCACTGGCTTACAATTTTGTTGGGATCAACAATCGGCAATTGAATAAACGGGTATTCACCCACGATTTCTTTTTTAGATATACTGGGTGAAGTAGAAATCACACCTGTGTTATAACACCAAATAACGGGATACGTGTGATAACCCACAATGCCGCCTACCATCGCCGTATTGGTTTGAAGCGCGTTGTTCAAGCTTCCGAGATTGAAGCAATTTTTTATCGCCGCGCTTTGTATGCCCGCAATGCCGCCGAGGCAAAAGAACATCGCGTCTACGGATGCGGAGATGTCGCCGGAATTATAGCAGATTTGAACAGAGCTGGACTGGCCTCCAAACCCTCCGACAATTCCGCCAGCAGTAAGTATTGCCCCCGTGATAACGGCGTCAATATCTACTGCGCTGTAACACTTTGTTATCACGGTGTCAGACGCTATTCCAACCAATCCGCCGACAGCGATTACATTATCGTCCTGCGGCGAACCATTGTTGGTAGCCGTCACAGTGATGCTTCCTGTGACATAGCAATTTTCGATTGTGGTACTTGTGGCCGAATCTACCAGCGCGCCTACAGCAAAGTCCGGCGATGTGGCGTTTTCTATGGTGATATCGACGTTGGTCAAAGCGAGGTTTTTGATTACCGCGCCGTCAGTCACGCCGAAGAACCCTGAGCTTTCGGAGCTAAAGCCCGAAATGGAATAACCGTTGCCGTCAAAAACGCCGGTGAACGGCGCGTCCGCAGTGCCCCAGCTCAAGTTAATTTGGAGCGTATCGGTATCAAAAATGAAAGGAGATAAGTCCAGGTCATTCATCAAGATGCATTTTGCGTTCAACGCCGCGGGATTTGGAATGTAAGGCTCACCGCCTATGATTGGCATCCACGGCCCATCGCCTATGTCGGGAAAAAACAATTGGAAAAAATCACTTACTTCGTAAATGGGCACAAAGCCCTCGGGCACGGTTGTCTTGTGCGTTACAGGCTCAATAAAGTCTTGACTCACCGTGAAGCCGCCGTCCGGGGCGGCAAGCACAGCTACAGTGAAAATTCCTACCAGCATTAACAGGGAGAGGATGACGGATAATGTTTTTTTCACGCGAAATCAGTCCTTTCAATACAAATTATGTAAACCAAAGCGATGATATCCCCTCAACGTTATTGTCACACAGCTGGATTAAAATGTCAAGGTTTTTAGCGAGTTCTTTTGACAAGTTTTTTTTTGCCTAAAATCGGGGAGAGATTGTTTTGAAAAAAATATCCTGAAACGGAGGTTGTACAGACGGAAAAAATGTGATATAATATGGCAGTTGTTTTTAATTTGTGCGGTAGAAAGGCGGTTAAAATGAAGATTGTTTCCAAGCTTTACAACTTCCTTGTGTTCGGCTTCCTTTACGCGCCGATCCTTGTGATGATCGTGTACTCTTTCAACTCCGTGAAAAGCCGCACGCATTTCGGCGGTTTTTCGCTGCGCTGGTACGCCGAGCTGTTTCAGGACAGCATCATCCTGCGCTCGCTCTACCTGTCTTTGGTGGTGGCGTTTTTGTCCGCGCTGATCGCGACGATTATCGGTACGCTGGCCGCCGTGGGGATCGACAGCATGGGCGCCGTGCGCAAGCGCGCCTTTTTGATGGTGAACAACATCCCGCTCGTGAACCCCGATATCGTGACGGGAATCTCGATCATGATCCTTTTCGTGTTCATCATTACGAAGATCAACGGGATCGAGATGGGCTTCGGGACGCTTTTGATTTCGCACATCACGTTCAATATACCGTACGTGATCCTCTCCGTGCTGCCGAAGCTGCGCGGCATGGCGGGAAATATATTCGACGCGGCGCTGGATTTAGGCTGCCCGCCCGTGAAGGCGTTCGTCAAGGTCGTCATACCCGAGATCATTCAGGGTATTATCACGGGTTTCATCATGGCGTTCACACTGTCGCTGGACGATTTTGTGATCAGCTATTTCAACAGCGGTTCGTCGGCGCAGACGCTGCCCGTCACGATATACTCCATGACGAAGCGGCCGTATTCGCCGAAGATCAACGCATTGTCAACGATATTGTTTGTGTCGGTTATGCTGCTGCTACTTGTGGTGAATTTACGGCAGTCACCGGATAAAAAGAAAGTGAATCGGTGAATTATACCCCTCCGGCACTGCGTGCCACCTCCCCTTGCAGGGGAGGCCTTGGCAATCGCACCCCGTTTCCATGCCGCCCCTGCAAGGGGAGGTGGCACGCAGTGCCGGAGGGGTTCTTAAAGTCAATACAAAAACCTAATAAGGTTAAAAAGTAAAATAAAGAAAGGACCTAATCAATGAAAAAGAAAATCTTATCCCTCGCGCTGTGCTTTTGCCTGCTTACGTCTGTCGCCGCGCTTGGCGGCTGCGTAGGAAGCGACCGCGTTACGCTGAACGTGTACAACTGGGGCGAGTACATCGACATGTCTGTGAAACGTGAATTCGAAAGGGAAACGGGCATCAAGGTGAACTATACGACCTACGACACAAACGAGGCCATGTACGCGAAAATCAGCTCCGGCGCCGCGGCTTACGACGTGATTTTCCCGTCAGACTATATGATCAGCAAAATGATCGCCGAGGATATGCTGGCGGAGCTTGATTTCTCGAATATCCCCAACTATTCCATGATCGGCGGCGACTACAAAGATCTTGAGTACGATCCGCAGAACAAATACTCCGTTCCCTATACATGGGGCACGATCGTTATCATTTATAACACAAAGATGGTCGATCCGGCGGATGTAGAGGCGAAAAGCGTCGATCTGCTTTGGAACGAGAAGTACAGCGGCCAGATTCTGATGTTCGACAACCCGCGCGACGCGTTCGGGCTCGCGCTTTCAAAGCTGGGTTACTCCATGAATTCGGACAACGAGGCCGAGTGGCGCGAGGCGGCGGCGGAGCTGAAAAAGCAGAAGCCCCTCCTGCAGGCCTACGTGATGGATCAGATTTTCGACAAAATGTCTTACGGCGAGGCGGCTATCGCCCCTTACTACGCCGGCGACGCGCTGATCATGCAGGAGGATAATCCCGACATTGATTTTTATCTGCCGGCAGAGGGCTTCAACCTGTTTGTGGACGCCATGTGCGTGATGAAGAATTCCAAGCACAAAAAAGAGGCCGAGGAGTTTATTAACTTCATGTGCCGCACGGATATCGCGGTGAAGAACGCCGAGGCGATCGGCTACGCCACGCCGCAAATGGAAGCGAAGTCGCGGCTTGACAGCGAGCTGACCTCCAATCTCACGGTTTATCCGACGGGCGATATCCTCGAAAAAGCGGAGGCGTTTTATATGCTTCCCAAGGAGATCAACCAGCTTCAGAGCGATTTGTGGACAGAGCTGAAGAAAGATTAACGCGGGTTAAGGGTTGAAGTTTCAAAAACCCCTCCGGCACTGCGTGCCACCTCCCCTTGCAGGGGAGGCTTGAGCGACCGGCAACCACTGCCTCACCTGCAAGGGGAGGCGACGCGTGTCGCCGGTGGGGTATAACTACCTAATATAGCAAACTATATATCAATACAAAGATTTTAAACAGTAAAAAAATTTCAGAAAACTTGTTTATTTCCTGTGTAAAACAGAATATAATAGTAGGTGCTGCTATCTTGTTTTTATACTACTGTGTAAGGGTGATATTTTGTACGTGATCGACGATCTGCTGAAAAAGGTAAAGCGCGTCCATATGATCGGCATAGGGGGGAGCGGGATGTGCCCCCTGGCCGAAATTCTGCACAGCGAGGGTTATTCGCTGTCCGGCTCCGACAATAACGAAAGCGATACGCTCTTTCGCATCCGCGCGCTTGGCATACCCGTTGCCATGGGTCAGCGCGCCGAAAACATCGGGGGCGCGGAGATGATCGTCTACACTGCCGCGCTGCTCAAAGATAATCCCGAGCTTGTGGCCGCGAAAGCGTCGGGCATCCCGACTTTTGAGCGCTCAAAGCTTTTCGGCGCGATAACGCGGAGGTACAAAAATTGCTTCGCCGTATGCGGTACGCACGGCAAGACAACGGCCACGTCCATGCTCGCGCAGATCATGCTGACGGCGGGGCTTGACCCCACCTGCGTCATTGGCGGGAAGCTGCCGCTCATCGGCGGCAACGGCCGCGTCGGGAGCTCCGACGCTATGGTGTGCGAGGCCTGCGAATTTGCCGATACGTTTTTGGATCTAAGTCCCGCGACGTCGGTGTTTCTCAATATCGACGCGGACCATCTCGACTATTTCAAGACCGTCGAAAACCTCATCGCGTCTTTTACGAAGTTCGCCGATCTCACACGGGACCGCGTGATCTATAACGGCGACGACGAGCGCACGCTGATTTCCCTGCGCGGCGTTACCGGCAAGGACATGGTGAGCTTCGGCCTTGGCGAGGGGTGCGACTACCGCGCCGTGAATATAGCCGTGCGGGACGCGTTCGCCGAGTTCGATATGACGTACAGGGGCGAGCTGCTTGTCCGCGTCCGCCTGGGCGTCCCCGGGCGGCACAATGTATATAACGCGATGGCCGCCTTTGCCGCCGCGCACAAAAACGGCGTTGACGCTTACGCGATCGCTGACAGCCTGGCCGAATTCCGCGGCGCGGGACGGCGCTTTGAGATATTGGGCGTTCGAAACGGCGTGACCATAGCCGACGATTATGCGCACCACCCGAAGGAGATTGAGGTCACATTAAACGCCGCCAAGGAAATGAATTACAGCCGTGTGTGGGCCGTCTTTCAGCCGTTTACCTTTTCCCGCACAGCCATGCTGATAGACGATTTTGCCGACGCGCTGAATATCGCCGACAAGGTCGTCATGACGGAGATCATGGGTTCGCGGGAGATAAACACCTACGGCGTCAAGACCGAGCACCTCGCCGAAAAAATAGGCAAGGAATGCGTCTGGTACGACACTTTCGAGGAGGTCGCGCGGCATGTCGTCGATCACGCCGAAAGCGGCGATTTGGTGATCACACTTGGCTGCGGGGATATATATAAGGCGGCGAAGATTATGCTTAAAATGTATGATGAACAATCATGATGCGAATCACGTGTAAAATAATGGGCAAAAACAGAAGATATATCGACTATATGTGCGTAAATATGACAGATATGGGGTAAAAGCACACGTCATTGCGAGCGCGGAGAAAGTTTGCGTAACAGCAATGTTTGTGCGCGAAGCAATCCAGCTGGCAATGGTTGAAGAATCAGAAGTACTCAGGCAACGCAAATAAAATTGTATGACTGGATTGCTTCGCGCGCCGACCCCGTTATAAAAGAACGTTTCTCCGCGCTCGCAATGACGCCTGACTTTTACCTATTTTATGTTTTTTTACTCGTGATTCGTGTTAACGGTAAATTCCAGCGCACTGCGTACCCAAAGCACATCTAAAGTCTACCATCTAATATCTAAAATCTAGCAAGGAAAGGGAAACCGCTATGCAATACGTCATCAACAAAACCAACTACCGCGATTTCAACGTCATGGAAAAGGGTAAAAAGGCCGGGCGTTCATACTTTATCCCATATTCGTCAAAACAGGCGCTGGAGAATACGCCGTTTGTCAAGGAACGCGCGTCCTCCGACATGGTCCGCGTCATTTCCGGCGAGTGGGACTTCAAGTACTACGGTGACGTATCGGAGCTGCCCGAGATGCTCAACACAGCCGATGTTGCCTTTGACCGCGTCGCGGTTCCGTCAACATGGCAGCGGACAGGCTATGAGCCGCCGGTATACCTCAACTGCCCTTATCCTTTCGACAATGTGCCGCCCGAGCTTCCAGCGGAGCTTTCCGCCGGCGTTTACCGCACGTTTATAAACGTCGATACGCTTGAAAAGAACTATATTCTGGCGTTTTTGGGCGTCATCTCCTGTATCGACCTGTACATAAACGGCGAATTCGTCGGCTACAGCGAGGGCGCGCACAACACTGCCGAGTTCTGTATAGACCGCTTCCTGCATGAGGGGGAGAACGAGCTGCTGGCCGTGGTGCACAAGTGGTCTACCGCCACGTTTTTGGAGTGTCAGGACATGTTCCGCGAAAACGGCATTTTCCGTGACGTGCTGCTGTACGAAATGCCCGCGACGTATATCAACGACTATGCCCTTTCCACCGTCAAAACAGGCGAAACGTACAGCCTGTCCGTCAACGTGTCCATCCGGGGCGCCGCGCAGGGCCATGACGTAACGGCTATCCTGCAAAAGGACGGCGAGGTTATTTGCGGGAAAACCGCCCCGGCGGCGGAGCTTATGAAGCTCACATTCGACGGCCTGAACGTCACGGAGTGGAACGCCGAGATACCGACGCTGTACGAGCTGTTTATCGTGCTTGAAAAGGACGGCAGGGAAGTCGAGGCCATACGCAATTTTACAGGCTTTAAGACAATCAAAATTGACGGCACGACATACACATTTAACGGCAAAAAGATCAAGGTGAAAGGCGTCAACCGGCACGACACGAATCAAAAAACCGGCTACGTCATGACGATCGACGACCTGATCCGTGACGTGGAGCTGATGAAGTCCCTCAACGTCAACGCGATACGCACCTCCCACTATCCGCCCGACCCGCAAATGCTGACACTGTGCGACATGTACGGCCTGTACGTCGTGGACGAGGCCGACATCGAAGCCCACGGCTGCGCCATGCCGCCGCACAACAACTACGATCTTGTCTGCAACAACCCAATATGGAAAGACCGCTGCGTTGACCGCGTCAGCCGTATGTTCTACCGTGACCGTAACCATCCGTCGATCATGATGTGGTCATTGGGCAACGAGGCCGGGGGCTGGTACTGCCAGGACGCGTGCTACGCGTTTCTCAACAGGATCTGCCCCGAGATACCCGTGCATTACGAGGGCGCCATCCGCACGCCGCGCCACGGCTATGACGTCATATCCGAAATGTATACACATCCCGCTGACCTGTTGCGCGTGCGTGACCGCAGCCGCAGCGGCAGGGTATGGAATCCCAACGCTACGACTGACGACGACGGCAGCCACTATAAGGAAAAGCCCTTCTTTTTATGCGAATACTGCCATGCCATGGGCGTCGGCCCCGGCTCGCTTGAGGATTACTGGGAGATACTCTATTCCGATGACATATTTATGGGCGGCTGTATCTGGGAGTGGAAGGATCACGCCGTTTTGCACGAGGACGGCCCGCTGAAATACACCTACGGCGGCGACCACGGCGAAAAAAAGCACGACGGCAATTTCTGCGTTGACGGCCTGATTTACCCCGACTGGACGCCGCACACCGGCGCGTATGAGATGAAAGCTGTGTACAGGCCGCTCAGGGCGTCGCTCGCCGGGGACAATGCATTCAGCTTTTGGAACACGAACCGCTTCCGCCCGTCGGACTACCTGACGGTTTACTGGGAGCTTTTGGAAAACGGCCTGCGCATAGCGGACGGCAAGCTCGCGCTCTCGATAGAGCCGGAGGGCACGCAGACAGTGACCTTGGACTTGCCGGAGCTTGCGGGCGGGGAATACCATATCAACTTCACCTATTTTGACGGCGGTCACGAGGTCGCGAAAGAGCAGATCGCCCTCAAAGAGTCCGAGCCGGAGCTTGAGCCTATCACGGGAGGGGGCGTCAATATCCTGCGCCTGGACAATGAGTTTGTGGTAAGCTTTTCCGGCGGCAGGGCGGTGTTCAGCAAAGCAAACGGCCGTCTGGTGTCCTACACGCAAAACGGCAAGGAGATGCTGAATCAGCTTCCGGCGGCGCAGCAGGGGATCGTGCCGAACCTTTTCCGCGCGCTGCTCGACAACGACAATCATCCCCGCGAGATGTGGCTGTACGCGGAGCTTGACAGGCTCACCGCGGAGCTGATCTCCTCAGACTATTTTGACGGCGGCGATACGGCGTCAGTCAATACGAAATTCAATATTAACAACAGCAAAACAACTCAGTTTATATTCGATATTTTCTACACGATTTACGCGGAAGGCTCCATCGACGTCAGGGCGAAGCTTACGCCCTGCGAGGACTGCGAGATAGCCGATGACCTGCTGCGCTTCGGCGTCATGTGTGAACTGAACCGCGCGCTGGAAAACGTTGCGTACTATGGCTTGGGCGAACGCGAAAACCTGATCGACTATAAGGCGCAGTCCACCTTGGGCGTATTTGAATCGACTGTGCCGCAGATGCACGAGCCGTATATCAAACCGCAGGACAACGGCAACCATACGGGCACGCGCTGGCTGACGCTCACCGACAGGGACGGCGACGGGCTGATGTTCCAGGCGTCGGAAAAGCCGTTCAGCTTCTCTGTCCACAATTATACGCAAAAACTTTTGGCCGCCGCCAAGCATCAGGAGGATCTGCACGACGAATACACCACCGCGTTGTCGATCGACGGTTTTATGAGAGGAACCGGCTCAGGCAGCTGCGGCCCCGATACGCTGATTCAGTATCATGTCAACGCCGAAAACGGTCTGGAATTCGCTTTCCGCGTTTCACCTGTCGTCAGGGGCGTTAAGGTCGAACCGCCCGTGACGGTCACGCAGGAGAGCGATGAACCCGAGTTTGATTCCGCAGAGTCTGACTCGGTGGAGCTTGACTTCATGGAGGGCTGCTTGATAGACGTGGCTCTGGCGGATTCTTCTGCGGAAGAACCTGAATTATCTGTAGAAGATTCGTTCGAAGATCATCCTGCGCCGGAGGCACCGCAGGCTGTTATTGGACCGAATATGCACGACGCGCTGTTTCTGCCCCGCGCCGCGTCGCCCGAGGAGGCCGGCGTGTCCTCCGAAGCCGTTTTGAAGTTCCTCAAAGCTCTCAACGATTCGGGTACGCGCTACCACTCGTTTATGATCATACGAAACGGCAGGGTCGCCGCCGAGTGCTTTCGCTATCCTTTCAACGCCAAAACACCGCACGTGATGTATTCCGTCAGCAAAAGCGTCACATCCTGCGCCGTGGGCTTCGCGATTGACGAGGGCTACTTCACGCTTGACACAGGCGTCAACGATATTTTCCCCATGGATATCCCGAAAAAAGACCTTGAGCGCTTCTCGAAAATTACCATACGGCATTTGCTGACCATGACCGCCGGCAAACTCCCAAGCTACATGCTCAACAAGGCTAAGGGCAACTGGGTCAGCCATTTTAAGGACGCGAAATGGTACGCCGAGCCGGGCGAGGAATTCAAGTACATCAACGAAAACATTTTTATGCTGTGCGCCATCATCAAGAAGGTCACGGGCATGACTGTCACGCAGTATCTGACTCCGCGTTTGTGGGAGCCGCTGGGCATAACGCCGCCGTATTGGGAGACGGATGAAAACGAGGTGGAGGCAGGCGGCTGGGGTATCTTCCTGACGATGGAGTCTTTCGCGAAGTTTATGCTGACTTGCGCGCAGGGCGGCGTATACGAGGGCAGGCAGATCATTCCGGCGGATTGGGTCAGGGAATCGACGACCGTGCACTCCGACATAAGGGTCGATGAAAACGGGGGTAAGTCCGGCTACGGCTACTGCTTTTGGATCCGCCCCGAGGGCGATTTCCACGCGTGCGGCGTTTACGGACAAGTGGGGCAGGTCTTTTCAAAGGACAACCTCATCGTTACGATAACCAGCGGCGAAACGGATGACCGTGCCATTTGGGACGCGATGGACGTACTTCACAGGGAGGGTCTGACGGAGCCGGATACGGGCGCGGAGCCGAACCGGGCGCTGAAAGAAGCGCTCAACTCCCAGTTCATCGACGAGGTTCCTTACTCGAGCTACAGAAGTCCCCTTGAGAAGCTTTTGGGAGGCCAGACCGTGTGCTTCAACAAGGCTATGGCCGCGAATATAGCGGGCTTTCCGCCGTCTGTGCTCCCTGTCGCCGCCGTCTACATGGCGAAGGACCGCGCGGGCAATATCGACAAGGTGAAGTTCGGTTTCAGGGAAAACAGCTGCCTGTTCCAGTGGACGGAGGGCGATGAGAAATGCTGTATCAAGTGCGGCATGGACGGGCGCTTCCGCGGAAGCAGGATCACCTTGGCTAAAACGCGCTACACGGTCTGCGGCGCGGCGAAATGGGTGAACGACAACACGCTTGAGGTGACGATAAGGCCGATAGAATCCATCTGCAAGCGCGTCCTGATTTTCCGCTTCGACGGCAAAAATGTCCGCCTGAGCACGTACACCGACCCGTCCATGGATGAGATAATGAGTTCTGTGCGGCGTTCTGTTGAGGAGATGTTCTCATCCCCGAAAGGACGCCAGATAGCGTCAAAGGCTTTTCTTGCGCTGAAAGACAGGATACAGCCGGTGATGCGGGGAGAGCTTATAGCGTTGAGGGGTTAGGCGTTAGGCGTCAGGATTCGGAGGGGAACGGTATATATTCTTCTTTGATATTATCAGAAAGGACTGTTCTCCATGAAAAAATCACTTTTGCGCTTTGCCGCGCTCGTTTTGGCGTTTGCCGCCATATTTACTTTCGCGGCGTGCAGGGACGGCGGCGGCGAATCCACAACTGCCGCGCCGGAAGCCATCGCGACGATCCCGGACTTCGACGCCGCGCGTTATCAGGTTTACCGCCTTGAGGACGCGACTGAGTACGACGAGTTTCACAGGATGATATCCGTTTCCCTGTCCGCCGACGGCACGGCGCTGCTTGGGCAGCCGCCAATCAGCAGTCTCCTCTTGTTTGAGAGCACGTATTCAGTTGCAGGCGATGTGCTGCTGATCCATGTGCCAAATCCCGAAGACTACGGCTTGAAGGGCGGCGACGTTGCCGCGATGTTTACCATCGAGGACGACAGCACGCTGGTGTTTTTGTCGTCTGAGTTTGCGCTTCGGGCAAAAAAGGGCGGGCGGTATGTGTGCGAATCGCCAGAGTTTGCGCTTTTGGGCGAGTCCGCGTCAGGAGAATCCGAATCTGAATCAGAATCCACAGCGGGTACCACGACTGCCGCGTCAACCACGACAAAGCCCGCCGACGACAAATCGCCGAAGACCGCCGAGGAGATTCTGGACTGCTACAACAAGGCGCTTGAGAGGGTTGCGGGCAGGAAAACCGCGTTCAGCAAAACAAGGCAAACAGTTAATGAGACATACAGCGCGGAGCTTGCGCTGAGGCCGTTCAAGAGCCTCATATATCAGTTCATGGGCATGGGCGGGGAGAACGTCTATACCGCCGAGGCTGCTAAAAATGACTACTACTATTCAAGGTACATACGTCCCAGCACACTGACGGAGGATGATATCACGTCCGCGTCCTGCGGGGTTGCGGACGGCGATTATGTGCTCACGATCAAAATCAAAGACGGTCAAAGCTCGGTCACGGATGGCGGCTCGTATACGGTTGACGCCCCACTCGACAGAAGCGGAATCAGCGCCGGAGAGGGCGACAAGGCCTACTTTGATCACAAGACGGCCGAAAACATCTATGACGCGATCAGCGAAGTCGCCGGGGGCGCAACCATCAAGGAAAGCTATTCCGGCGCCGCTGTTAACGCGACGATCGACCCGAAAACCGGTAACCTGAAAGAGCTTACCGTCACGTTCGGCGTTTCACTTGACATCTCCCAGATGATGGGTTCGAGCGCTTCGGCGGCGGGTTCTTCGACAGTGGAGTTTAGGGATTTCAAATGGTGACATTATAGCAGTTCCGCATGACATGGGCGGTTGGAATTGCGAGGATTTTTTTCGTCAGGCAAGGCCGACGACGCAGGCAAGCTCGCGCTTGTCAAGGAGGAGAACGCAGCATGGCGGAAAAAAGACCGCAAAGACAACCGTCTATGTCATGCGGAACTGCTATAAATTATAAAATAATACGCTCAGACCGCCGCACGCTGGCCATCGAGATCACGAAAGCTCTTGAGGTTTTAGTGCGCGCGCCGAAACGCGCGACGGACGAGGAGATCAGGCTTGCCGTCGAAAAGCACGCGGCTTGGATCGAGAAAAACCTTGAGGTGCGCAAGCAGCGCAACGAGGCGCGGACGGCCTATGAGCTGACCGACAGTGAAATCGGGGAGTTGACCGCGCTCGCGAAAAAAGTCATCCCGCCCAAGGTGGAGCATTATGCCCGCCTGATGGGCGTCAAGCCCGCGAGCGTGAAGATCACGTCGGCGCAGTCGCGGTTTGGCAGCTGTAGCGGCAAAAACGGGCTTTGCTTTTCGTACATACTGATGCGGTTCCCGGAGGAAGCGATCGACTATGTCGTTGTGCATGAGCTTGCGCACATCAAACATCACAACCATAGCAAGTCGTTTTATACGCTGGTGGGGAAGTATATGCCGGACTATAAGGCGCGGGAAAAGCTGCTGAAACAATTTTTTACATAAATTTGCGTAAATGATAGATAAGACTGTAGGGCGCGACGCCCTCGGCGCGCCGCAGATCAACGTTTTTTCGGCGCGCCGAGGGCGTCGCGCCCCACTAAACACGTCGTAAAATTGTTTGTCGTGGATTTTTTGTATATTTGACTTGCAAAATCCGTCGCTTTATGTTATAATGCAGAACATCAACGCTTTAAAGCTTTAGAACGTTAAAGTCTGCCGAAACGAGATTCATATAAGGAGATGATCGTCATCAGAATAACCGCGTCCCTGATAAACGCTGCGGCGGTCATTTTAGGCGGCGGGATCGGCGTGCTGTTCAAGGGCAGGATCCCGGAAAAAGTCACACAAAACATTCCCCGCGCCATCGGGCTGTGCGTATGCGTGATAGGCGTTTCCGGTGCGATGAAAGGCGATGTGATGCTTTTAGTCGTGTCGCTCGCGTTGGGCGCTTTTATCGGCGAGGTCCTGAATATAGACGGGGGTCTGAACAAATTAGGCATGTGGCTCCAAAAAAAGTTGAGCCGGGGCAGTGAAGGCTCCAGGTTTTCCGAGGGCTTTGTCGCGGCGACGCTGATGTTTTGCGTGGGGGCGATGACGATCGTGGGTTCTATCGACAGCGGGCTTCGCAACGACAACAGTATTATTTTGACGAAATCCGTCCTTGACGGCGTGAGCGCGATGTTTTTCGCGTCCTTTTACGGCTTCGGTGTGCTGTTTGCCGCCGTTGTGATCGTGATTTATCAGGGCGGCATTGAATTTTTCGCGGGATACATGCAGAATATCTTAACAGACGCCTTAATCACGCAAATTTCGGCGGTGGGAAGCGTCATGATTTTGGGAATCGGGTTAAATATGTCGCTGAACGCCAAAATAAAGGTGGCGAACCTGCTGCCGGGACTGTTGTTCGCGGCGGGATACTATTATTTGTTTCTGAAATAAATTTGTTCCTAATAATTTTGATATAAAAGGAGATCACGACAATGAAAGACATCCAGGAAATCAAATTCTACAGCGGCGAAGCCTGCCCGCTGGAAATGCACAAGGTACGCATCGTCCAAAGGCTCAACCTGCTTCCTATCGAGGACCGGGTTAAGGCCGTGAACGGGGCGGGCAACAACACTTTTCTGCTGCAAAATAAGGACACGTATCTGGACATGCTGACGGATAGCGGCGTAAACGCCATGAGCGACCTTCAGTTGAGCGCTATGATGGTTGCTGACGACAGCTATGCCGGAAGCGCCACATATGAGAGGCTGGAAGAAAAGCTGACGGAGCTTTTCGGCACGAAGTATTTTCTGCCGGCTCACCAAGGACGCGCGTGCGAGCATATTTTCGCGAAAGCGTATATAAAAGACGGCGACGTTATACCCATGAACTACCATTTCACGACGACGAAGGCCCACATCGGGCTTCAGGGCGGTAAGGTTTTGGAGCTTTATTACCCGGAAGCGCTTGAGGTTGACAGCGACCATCCTTTCAAGGGCAACATGTCTCCCGAGCGGCTTTTAGAGACGATCGCCGAATACGGCGTGGACAGGATCCCCTTTGTGCGCATGGAGGCGGGGACGAACCTCATCGGCGGCCAGCCGTTTTCGCTTGCGAACCTCAAGGAAGTCTACGCGATCTGCAAGGCGAACAAGATACCGCTGATCCTCGACGCGAGCCTTTTGGCAGATAACCTGTATTTCATCAAGGTACGCGAGGCGGAGTACAGGGACGTCGGTATCAGGGAGATCACGCGTGAGGTCGCCGACAATACCGATATCATCTATTTCTCGGCCAGAAAGCTCGGGCACGCCAGAGGCGGCGGAATCTGCACGAGCGACCATGACGCGTATATGAGGCTGCGCGACTTGGTACCCTTGTTCGAGGGCTTTTTGACCTACGGCGGCATGAGCGTCCGCGAGATCGAGGCGATCACCGTCGGCATGGAAGAGACCATGGATTATTATATGATCAACCAAGGGCCGGAGTTCATCAAGTATATGGTTGACGAGCTGAAAAAGCGCGGCATTCCCGTGATTACGCCGGCGGGCGGCTTGGGTTGCCATCTGGACGCGATGAGGTTTCTGCCGCATCTTCCGCAATCGGAGTATCCGGCGGGCGCATTGGGATCGGCCTTGTTCATCGCCGGCGGCATCAGGGGCATGGAGCGCGGCACGATTTCCGAGGAACGCGAGGCCGACGGTTCGGAGCACTACTCCAACATGGAGCTTTTGCGCCTCGCGCTTCCGAGAAGAGTATTTACTCTTTCGCAGGTCAACTACGCCATTGACAGGATCACATGGCTCTATGAAAACCGCGACCTCGTCGGCGGCCTGAAGTTCACGGAGGAGCCGAAGGTGCTGCGTTTCTTCGTGGGACGGCTGGCGCCGGTATCGGATTGGCAGGAGAAGCTGGTTGCGAAATTCAAGGCGGATTTCGGGGAAAGCCTTTAAGTTAGGGATTAGGCACTAGGCGTTAGGGATTAGGAGAAAATTAAACGGACAGGCTCGTTGCGTTAATGAGCTTGTCCGTTTTTGTTATGTAATTTCAAGTGACCACATCTACAGTCTAGCATCTAGAATCTAGCGTCTAGAATATGGTACGATCATGTCCTGCGCCAAAAATTCCCCATGATCCCCGACGCCGTCCTCGTCATGCTGTCCGTGGTCGGAGGTAATGATAAGGCGTCCGTCAAAGCTTTCCGCGAGCGACTGTACATAGCCGTCCAGCTCCCTGATTTTCAGCAACACCTGTTTGCTATAGGGGCCGTGCTCGTGGGAGACTTCGTCGATCCCGTGAAAATGAACGAACATGAGATCGGGGCGGTTGGCGGCGGCGTCCAGCGCGTTTTGAAAGGTCTCGCCGTCGTCACCTGAGAGCACGGGCCTGAGACTTGTTTTGATCAACGAATGCGCGCCCTCTATGTAGGCACAGGTCTTGCCAAGCTTTTCCGCTTTCGAGAACAGATCCTCCGCGGCCGGTTCGCGGTCATCGCGGCTTTGGACGCCATTTATGTCCGGGGTTTCGCCCGTCAGCATGGCGGCCAGCCCCACCGACGAAACAGGCGGATAACAGGCTAAAGCGGGTTTTGGATTCAGCGAAAACAGGAACGGCGCAAATTTGCTTCCGGCGAGCCGGAGCGCGGAATAGCCCAGGCCATCCAGCTCGACGATCATCACGCGCTCGTCCTGATGCAGGAAACGCAGCGCGTCGGCGGACGCTTCGGTGATCATAAAGCCGGGAGGGTCGGCCATTACGCCTGCGAGATTCTCAAGCCGTTGCCCGTCGGCCAGCAGCAGATCAATTTGATTGCCGCCGAATTCCAAAAAGCAGTTGTCTGTCGTGCGAAAATATACGGTTTTGCCATTGAAGCCCGTGGCGCAGAAAGCCGCGTCCTGTCCGTCCCCGAACAGCTCCGCGAGGGGCAAGCGCCAACGCGTGGTGTAGACCGTCACGCTTTTGCCGCCCTGTTGGCTCGTGCCCTCTTCTTTCAGGGCGCGGAGGCTGTTGCGCAGGAGCAGCTGCCCGGCGGTAAAGCCCTGTACGTCATCGCCGCTTATGAACCGCGCGGCGCGTGGATCGTCCGACGTACTCACAACCGCCAGCTTCGCGATGTTTTTGATGTTCGCGGAGGGCGGATGGGATTCGCTGCGCAGCTCCCACGCGAACTGCTTTGAATACACAAGCGTGCAGCCGGTCAGGTCGCCGCCGGAAATGCGGGCGGCCAGTCCGTCACAGCCGATGACCAGCAGGTCGAACTCCTCCGCGCGGGCCGTTGTGTATTTCTCAAAATACAGCGCGAGGTCAAGCGGCTCGTCGAAGCGGCTCGTGATGAAAGTGTAGCCGTCGGTGTCGCCGTCCAGATTCAGCGCCTGCTCGAAGCCGCCGCAGCCCGTGAGCAGGAGCAGCAGCAAAGCCAGAAGCAAAAAAGAAAAGATTTTTTTCATATCAGGATCAATCCGCCTTTACGAGAATTCCGCCGATCTGGAAGCTCGAAACATTTTTGACACGCATACCCTCGGGCAGACTCGGGCCGATGTACATCGGCGCTTCGGGCATACCCTCGATGAGCAGCATTTGCGCGGCGAAGGTCGAGTACCGTTCAGTTTTTTCTAGCCCGTCGGAGGATTTTATCGTGACGAACCGCGTTTGTTCCGCGCCGATCTCGTTCAGAATAAGCGCGACGGGCAGAGCCTTGCAGTCAATGCCGCCGTACCTGTAGTCCTCCGCGCGGTCTTTCAGGCTGGCAAAAAGTTCGTTTAAGGAAATCTCTTTCGTCACGGGCTGAACCTGCGCCTGCTCCGCAAACTCGATGGCGGACAGGTTTTTGACCCAATACATCGCGCGCTCCTCCGGGACGACCATCCGGGGAGGAATCACCTCGCCGTTTATTTCAAACGCGATGAGAAGATCTCTGTTTTGGAAGATTTCGCCGGTGATCATGACGGAGTAGCCGTCCGCGGAGTTTGCGGTGGCGGAGCCGAATTCTTTCTGCGAAACGCCGTTCTTTTGCAAGATCGTTTCTAACAGAACGCCCTTGGCGCGGACGGTCTTTTCGGTGCCCGTCGAGTTGATGGAAACCGTATCAAGCTCCGTTATCTCAAAATCGCTTCGGAGCCGCTCGCCCGTGACGGTGATATCGCCGCCCGGCAGACCTGTGAGGAGGATTTCGGCGGCGTCGGAATACTCTCCGGCAGAGATGAAGCCGTAATTTTTCGGGTCGCCGCCAGCCTTGACGACAGCGGCGGCGGCGGCGGCCAAAATTGCCCGTGAGGAAATCGTCGCGCTTGATACCGCGTCGATCCCCAGGCTTTGCCCGTCCACGATCGCTTTCGGCAGAAGCTCAAGGGCGTACGCGGCGTACGCGGGCGTTTCATTTTCGCTGAGGATTTGCAGATCGGCTATGCGGCCCGCGGCGTCAACCGTGAGCTGAACCTCAATATCCCCGCCGTGACCTGTGCCGATACCGATATAGACGCCGGGCGTCAGGGCGGGCGGCGCGTCATTCGCGCAGCCGGATATAAGCAACAGGCAAACCGCAAGCAATGAGAGGCAAGAAATAAGCTTGCCTCTTGTTGCTTGCTTCCTGTTTTTTATGACATGAAGCATTTGGTTTTTCCTCCCTACCAAACGAGGATGAGCGAAGAAACGTTTTTAACCGCCAGACTGTTAATCGTCTCGCCCGCGCCGGGGAACGAACGCGGCGCGTCTGTTGTCGCGCCATTGATTTCCAAAGCGAGATACGAATCATTAGCCATGATCATCGCGTAGGTAAACACGGCGGTACCCCTGGGGGAGCCGTCTGTCAGGGTAAGCTCGGCGTCGGCCCCCAGCAGACCCAGGTCAAAGTCCAAAGCGGTCAGGACGTCTTTGATGCGGACGCCGGCAATACTATAGTTTGTCGGATTGCCAAGCGAGTTTGTGAGCGTCGTTACGACCGTGTGTTCGGTGAGGTTAAGGCCGATAATGCTCTGGAGGGTGATGTCGTAGGTCTGCGTTTGAGGCTGCGCTTCGGTGGTGGTCGTTGTTGTGGTTGTGGTCGTGGTAGTGGTAGTAGTAGGCGCTGTGGTCGTTGTGGTGACAGTGGTTGCCGGCGCGGTGGTGACGGGCGGTTCAGGCTTGTCTTTTAAGCCGAAAATACCGCCGACGAAGCTCCAGATAAACGCAATGAACACAAGGAAAACCGCGAATGCTTTGTCGAAAATGCTCTTGAACATGGGTGTTACTTCCTTTCAAAATAAATATTTATTGATTACCTCTGAGTAAGAGGAACTCAACTGATTGTAACAGAAGCGACATGTTTGATAAAATCGCCGGTGCTGACAATACCGCTTGAGTCTTTGGTATTGTGGAATATGCGCGGCGCGCCGCTGGCCGAGCCGTCTATCTCCCACGCGAGGATGGCGCTGTTTATCTTGCCGTAATTGTATGAAACAGACTCGCCGTCGCTTGCGGTTAAGGTGACGGACACGCCGCTCCCGTACTTCTGCCAGTCAACGCCGTAAGCCGACAGCACGTCCGTAAGTCTTGCGCCTTTGATCGCATAGGTCTTTTCCGTACCGAAAGTGTTGACGCTGGTGATGGTTGCCGCGCGTTCGGCAAGCCCCTTGGCTTTCAGATCCGCCAGAGTGATTTGTATGGTCTGCGGGGCGGGCTTTGACGGGGGAGAAATCGGGGTGCCGCCTCCGCCTGAGGTGGTGGTGGCTGTTGTTGTGACTGTGGTCGGTTTTGTTGTTGTTGTCGCGGAAGGCTGTGCCGCAGTGGCGGTAGTTGTCGTTGTTGTCGCGGGCGGGACGGTTGTGCCGGGTTTTATGCCGGGGGAGGTGGCTGCCGTGGTTGTCGGCTTCGCCGTGCTTGTAACCGCTTTGGTGGTTGTTGGCTTGGCCGCAGTTGGTTTTGTTGTCGTTGCTTTTGTCGTTGTCGGTTTGGTGGTTGAGACGGCGGTTCCGACGGCTTCGGAGGTCTGCGGTTCCTCACTTGCCGATTCCGTCTCCGGCATATCCGTAAGCGGCTCGGCGGATGTCTCTTCCGCTTCAGCGATTTGTGACTCGGCGGCAGTCTCCGGCGCGGTTTCGGCGTCAGCGTCAGCCGTGCCGCAGGAAGCGAATACGAACATCGCGGCCAAAAGCAGGAGCAGAGCCGTAAATGTCTGTTTGTGTTTCATTTTGAGGATCACCCTTTCTTGAAATAATGCTGCTCTAGAATTTTGTATTGGTACAAGAGCTTGTTTTATCAGGTAGTTAAACCCCTCCGGTGCTGCGCGCCACCTCCCCTTGCAGGAGAGGCAGTGGTTGCCGGTCGCTCAAGCCTCCCTTATAAGGGGAGGCGGCACGCAGTGCCGGAGGGGTTTGAAAATTCAAAGTCAATACAAAAGTCTAAAAGAGCTATAAATAAAAAAACGCGGATCAAAGAATCGATCCACGCCAAAACAATCCCTAACATAGTTAAGGAAAATATTGCCGCAAATTTCTTCTCAAACACGGAACGCATGCCAGTTTCCCTCTCACACGCAGCTTGACGCGGTGAGTTACATACGCATTGGCCTTGTGCCGTGGCGTAAAATGCTTATTACGCTTTAGGCTGCGGGCTCGAAATCGCATTGCTATTCAATTTATAATCATATTTTAACATGTCAAATCGGCAAAGTCAACATTTTTATTCCAAAATGCTTGCCAAAATACTTACTTTATGCTACGATAACAATTGATGTACGTATTCTCAAAAGGAGATGTTATATTGAAAAGAATTATCGTTGCATTTTTGTGCGCGGCGCTGCTGGCGGCGGGCTTGACCCTGCCCGCCGCTGCCGCGCGGGGCTGCGATTGCGGTCAGGTCGTCCAGGTCTACATGAACGGCTTCGGCAGCGCGCTTTACTACGACTGGGACACGCCGGAGCAGCGCCGCGCCGAGATGGCCGAGACCGGCGAGCTTTTCCCCGGGATACTGAAGCTGCTGGGGAGCGCGGCGCTTTCGCTGGTCACGCTCAACACGGATTTCTTCGCCAGGGGCGTTGCCGGGATGTTTATGGGCTTGATGGGTCACCTGCAAATGGACGAGGAAGGCCGCAGCATCGAAAACATCTCTGTAGGCTGGAAAATCGACGAGGAAAAGGATCACCGTGAGTCACCCGAGTACACTTTCCACTTCGACTACCGTATTGATCCCTACGAGGCCGCCGCGCAGCTCAACGACTTCATCGAGGAGCTGTGTAAGCACACGGGGCACAAAAAAATCGCCCTCACCGGCTTCAGCGAGGGTGCGAACGTGGTTATGACGTACCTGGCGGTTTACGGGTCAAAGCGGCTGGAAACGCTGATCCTGGGCAACGGCGCGTGGCAGGGGCTGACGCTGGTGGGCGAGCTGCTGACAAAAAAGATTGCGCTGACAGGGGAGTCGGTCACAAATTACCTGGGCGACCTGCCCGACGAAAGCGGTTTGCTCGCGCCGGTGATGAGGCTCCTGAAGCGGACGCGCCTGCTGGATTTCACTTATCCGCTCAGTAAATGGATCGTGAGCAGTATGGGCGGCATTATTTTTGAGGAGGCTCTGATCCCGCTGTTCGGCCAGTGGCCCGCGATATGGGCGTTTGTGCCCGGGGAGTATTACGCGGAAGCGCGAAAGCTCATTGCGGACGACCCGAAGTACGCGTATTTGCTGGGCCAGTCCGACAAGTATCATGACGAGGTGCAGGCCGAGGCGGAGAATCTGCTGACAAAGGCGCGTAAAGACGGCGTGAAAATAGCGATCATCTGCGGCTACGGCTTCGCCCCCATCATCGGGACGGAGACGTGTGATTACCATACGGATACCATGATCGACACGGCGCGGGCGTCGGGCGGCGCTACAGTCGCGAAATACGGAGAGAAGCTGCCGGGCGGCGGTTCAGACGGTGATTCGGACCGCCTGTCGCCGGACGGGATTATTGACGCGGGCACGTGCATGTTCCCGGACTATACGTGGTTCTTTAAGGGGCTGCGGCACGACTCGGCGCCGTCGAGGGAGCTGCGGCAGTGGATTATCAGCAGCGAGGGTCAGCCGACCGTGCGCGACAATGAAATGTTCCCGCAGTTTATAATATTGGAATAAAGCACCTTATAAGCCATATTATATAAGGAGTTTTGTAAAACTCTCCGCAAAAAATTGAATTAAGGATGGATGACGCAGATGAAAAAACACATTTTATTGGACAACGCGTTTGAGACATGGGTGCTCGCGAAAAAAAATTGCGAGGACATACTGGACGGCAACCCGTCGCTTCAAGTCAAAAAGATATTCGTACATACTTTGTATGACGCGATTGAATTGCTTCTTAAGCAGATTATGATTGACCAGACGATGTATTCTGTCAGGAGCATCGTTCTGCCCGAAAACGGCGAGACGGCGGAGCTGATCTCGCGCACGATAGAGATCAGAAACTATCTCAGCAGCGGCGAACTGAATGAGTATTTCAAGAATCTGAAAAGCGATAATGACTGCTATAAAAAAACCAAGCAGGAAGACAAGATCGTACATCTGCACACAATGGGCTTCACCCAGCTGACAGACAATTTCGGCAAGATAATAGCTTTCAACGTTGATTCCAGCTGGACGAAAAAGGATAAAGAGGAATGGGTCAAAGCGATGAAGCAGAGTCTCTGCAAGCTCAGGGAGATCAGAAATGACGAAACGCTTTTCCTGGCGGATGCCGACAGCTTTTTTGAGATAGATGATTTCAAAAATATTTTAGGATTGATGATTCAGTTTGAGAAAATCATTAAGAATCAATGGTTTAAGCCGTTTGGGAAAAACGGCGATATCAACATTTACCCGTGGCTGACGGACGACGTGATGTTCCTGAAAGCGACGGACGTCCCTGACGCGCCGGATTTTGAAACGCTTGTAAAAAACAGCTACACAAACAGGAGGATCGCGTTAATGCTCAACGGGGAGCAGCAAATAGAGGATATCTATTCCTTATACAGCGCGGACTTCGGGATACCGCTTGAGGAGTTCGCTTCCAGGATGTGCGTGATGGAAAGATACGGGCTTCTGTCGGTGACGCCGCGCGCGGAAAAAACAGGCGGCAAAACGCAGCCGGACGACGGCGCGGCGATGGACCACGCTCACACGATGATCTTTGATTTCAGGTTTGACGCCGCGTTAACGCGTGAGATAACAAGTACCGATAATTAGAATTATATAGAGAAAGAGGGGTTACCTATGGCATTACTGCGCGTTACCATTTGGAACGAATTTTTTCACGAAATAGAAGACCCAATAGCAAGGGGGCACTATCCGCAGGGCATACATGAGCAGCTGCGGCAGGCTTTGGCGGCGGACGACCTCGAGATACGCACCGCGTGGCTGGAAAAGGACGCGGAGCACGGGCTTTCAGAGGAGGTTCTGTCGCAGACCGATGTGCTGCTGTGGTGGGGGCATTGCCGCCACGGGGATGTGCGTGACGACGTCGCCGACAGGGTTGTCGATTATGTGAACAGGGGCATGGGGTTTATTCCCCTGCACTCCGCGCATCGGTCAAAGCCGTTTCGGCGGCTGATGGGCACCTCGTGCATGCTGCGCTGGCGGGCTGACGAGGACCGGGGCGACCGCTGCATTGTTTGGAACGTGAACCCCAATCACCCGATCACACAGGGCGTGCCGTTGCACTTCACCCTCGAGCAGGAGGAGATGTACGGCGAACTTTTCTTCATCCCTCAGCCGGAGGAGCTTGTTTTCCTGTCATGGTTCGAGGGCGGCAACGTGTTCCGCGGCGGCTGTACTTTCACGCGCGGGATCGGGAAGATATTTTATTTCCATCCCGGCCACGAGATGTTCCCGAGTTACTATAACGAGAATGTGCTGCGCGTGATCGCCAACGCGATTCGCTGGGCCGCGCCACCAGAGGCACGGGAGTTGAACGCGGGACGGTATATGGATCCTGTAGTATAAATTTTGAGAAACTTTCCGCAAAAAATTTGAATAAGGATGGTTTATATCTATGTTCACATTATCCTGTTCAGGCGGCTGGGTACCCGGCAGCTACGCCGAAAAGATCCGCGCCGCCGCCGCTTTAGGCTACAAGGCCGTCGAGCCGCTGTGCTGGCTTCGTGAGGATATTGAGTCAGCCAGGGCCGCCATAGACGAAACAGGCTGCGCGATCTCCGCGATTTTGGTTCAGTCGGCGGACGAAGCGCAAGCGAAGCTGATTTGCAATGAGCACGGCATTGTGCACGAGGACGCGAAGGAAGCGTTTGCGCGGGCGATAGGGGAGACGCTTGAGGCCGCGCTGGCACTGAACTGCGGCACGATCGTGGTAACAAGCGGCAACGAGCGTTCGGACGTCAGCAGGGAAGTTCAGCACGCGAATATCGTAGAGGCTCTGCGGGCGGCCCTGCCTGTCATCGCGGGCAGCGGCGTACAGCTCGCGCTTGAGCCGCTCAACACTCTTGTCAACCACAAGGGCTATTACCTGACGACCTCGGAGGAATGCGCCGAGATCGTCCGCGAGGTGAATTCCCCGCAGGTGAAAATGCTGTACGACGTTTATCACCAGCAGATCACGGAGGGGAACCTCATCGACAACATACGGCGGTACATAAACGAGATCGGGCACTTCCATGTGGGCGACGTGCCGGGACGCAATGAGCCGGGCACGGGCGAGATCAACTACAAAAACGTGTTCAAAGCGATTGCCGGGACGGGATACGCGGGGTATGTCGTGTTTGAATGCGGGATGACGGAGCCGGTTGAGGTTGTTACACGGAAGATGTTTGAGCTATTGCCGGAGTAGTATAAGGGGGATGTTCTTTTGCGCATTGCCGACATAGAAAGCGAGCTGCTTCCCATGTTGCGGGAAACAGCCGCGCCCGATATAGAGCGCAGGGTCAAAAAGCAGCTTGATCTTTGGGGCAAAACGCCCGGCGTCCGATGCGAGTTTTACGACTGTAACGACAGCCCGTGGATCACCCGCCTGCCCGATTACGACATGCTTGAGATTCACTATGACTGTGAAAAGATGTTTGTGCGCCAGCTAAAGGCCGCTTTGGGGACGGCCCTGTCGGACAGCGACGGCGTGCCCTCCGTCCGCGCGGACATGGGCTGCGGGCTGGTGGGCGGACTGTTCGGGCTGACGCAGCGGATATTTCCCGACAAAATGCCGTGGCTTCAGGAGCGCCTGTCCAAGCAACGGATTTTGTCCCTGCAGCCCGGTGAATTCACGGTCACGGACGAATACAGGCAGGCCCTTGAGCATATGCGTTATATGAAGGACAAGCTGCAAGGCACGGGGGTAGAGGTGTTCCCCATTGACCTGCAAGGCCCGATTGATTCCGCGCACCTGCTTTACGGCGACGAATTCTTTTATGATCTGTACGACGACCCGGATTTCATCAACCATCTGCTTGACCTGGTGCACGCCGCGCTGGTCAGGCTGATGACGGACTGCTTTGACATCATTCAGCCGACGGGTTTTGTGGCGCAGTACAACAAGCTCGCGCTGCCGGTTTCGGCGCCGCTGAAAATCAGCGAGGATACCTCGACGCTTTTGGGCAGGGAGCACATTTTTGAATACTGCGTCCCACGCACAAGGGCGTTGCTGGAGCATTTTGGCGGCGGATATATCCATTACTGCGGCTGGAATCCGCATTTGTATGAGGCGGTGACAAGGCACATTTTACCGCTGGGACTGAATCTGGGAAACACCGAAAGGCACGATATGGCGGCTGTTTTGCGCGATCTTGCGGAGAGGGGGATGTTTTATTACGGGTCCTGCGGCGAGGATGTTGCCCGTGAAGCGGAACTCAATGGAGTAAGGTATATTTTTTGGATAAAATAAAGCAATCGTTGATAAAATTTTTCTGTTTAGGTAGTTATACCTCCTCCTGCGTTTCGCGTCACCTCCCCTTGCAGGGGAGGCTTTGATGGCGGCTCGACCAAGCCTCCCCTACAAGGGAAGGTGGCACGCAGTGCCGGAGGGGTTTGAAAACTCAAAGTCAATACAAACCAAATATTTTATAAAAAGGAGTAGATTTCATGCCAGACAAAAAGCGTAAACTGAAAATCGGCATCATCGGCACGGGAGGAATCGCCGGAGCGCACATCAGCACATACCTTGACCAGCCCGACGTGGAGATCGTTGCGGGGGCGGACCTTGTTCCCGGCAGGGTAGAGGAGTTCTTTGACCGCTTCGATGTGGAGGACGCGCGCGTCTATCCCGACCACCACGCTCTGCTCGAGGGCGAGAAAGACCTTGACGCGGTCAGCATCTGCACCTACAACACCACCCACGCCGAGTGTACCATCGACGCGCTTCAGCACGGTCTGCATGTCCTGCTGGAGAAGCCCATGTGCGTCACGCTTGAGGAAGCGATTGCCATGCGCGAGGCGGAAAAGGCCAGCGGCAAGATTCTCTCGATCGGCTTCCAGCCGCGCTTTGACGCGAACATGCAGATGATCAAGCGCATCGTGGAGTCCGGCACGCTGGGCAAAATTTATTACATCCAGACCGGCGGCGGACGGCGGCGCGGCATCCCGGGCAGCACGTTTATCGAAAAGAGCACGGGCGGCATCGGCGCGATGGGCGACATTGGCTGCTACGCGCTTGATGTGGCGCTCAACGCCATCGGCTACCCGAAGCCGCTGACCGTCAGCGGGTATGTCTCCGACTTTTTCGGCACGAATCCCAAGTATTACGCCGAGCACGCCCGTTTTGACGTGGAGGACTTCGCGGCGGGTTTTGTGCGGCTTGAGGGCGGCATTATTCTGGACTTCCGCATCAGCTGGGCGATGCACCCGGACACCCCCGGCGACACGATCATCTTCGGCACCGAGGGCGCGCTGCGCATCCCGTCCACCGACTGCTGGAACGGCTCCGTCGGCGGCCAGATGACGCTTTATCACGATTTGGCGGGCGAACGCGCGCAGACTTTGGTTCCGCTGCTCAAAAACGACGTGAAAAAGGGCGACCTGTGGAATCAGAAAATACGCTCTTTCCTTGACGCCATTCATGAGGGCGGCGAAAGCCCGGTGCCCTCGTCGCAGATCATCATTAATCAGGCGATCATTGACGGCATCATGAAGTCGGCGCAGGCGGGCAGGGAGATCGCGATTGAGATCCCCGGGATCTAGGCGTTAGGGATTAGGGGCTTACGAGGGATTAGAGATTAGGAATTAGGAATTAGGAGAGGGAGCGGTAAAATGGTTATATTCAATACAGTTGTGGCTTGTTTCCTCAGTATCGTGCAGGCGTTGCTTTCGCTGATGAATCTGCCGCTGATGGCTATTGGACAGAAGCTTGACCTTGACAGGTTTGAGCTTGTGTGGAGCGACGAGTTCGGCGGCGAAAGCCTTGACCTCGAAAAATGGGGCGGGCACGGCTTCACCGAGGGCGTTCACAAGCGCAGGGACGGCTACTGGTGCATGGACATGGCTCAGGTGAAAGACGGTATGCTGCATATCCCGTCGGTCTACAGCGAGGACGGTGTTGCGGGAGGGCCGCCCGGCTACTACTCCCTGGGGATCGACACCAGCCGCGCGTTTTTGCAGAAGTTCGGCTACTTTGAGGCGCGGTGCAAGCTTCCGAAAGGGCAGGGCCTGTGGAGCGCGTTTTGGATGTACAACAGCTCCATCGGAACAGTGGAGGGAACCCCGTTGGACGGCACGGAAATTGACATCTACGAAAGCGCGTACTGGCGTGAAGCCTGCGGCTGGAAAAGAGACTCGATCTCCTCAAACCTGCACTATTACGACGGCGGCTACTCAGGCAAGCTCCATTCGCAGAACATAGGCCGTTACCATGTGAAAGAGCCATACGACACTTTCCATACCTATGGCCTTGAGTGGAATGAGAACGAGTACATTTTTTACATCGACGGCGTGGAGACCGGGCGCTCCTCTTTCGGCGGTGTGAGCCAAAACGCGCAGTATGTCATCCTCAGCGTGGAGCACCAGCTGGGCGGCTGGGCGGGCGACATAAGCCTGAACACGGAAATGACGGATTTTGTGATTGATTACGTGCGCGTTTATCAGTACAAATCATAATTCAGGAATAAACGCAAATAATAGAAGCTGTGTTCAATCAGTGAATACAGCTTCTATTTTTTTCTCTTTTAGACGATTGTATTGATTTTTACGCCTTACAACCCCTCCGGCACTGCGTGCCACCTCCCCTTGCAGGGGCGGCTTGGATCGCAGCTGCACGCACAAGCCTCCCCTGCAAGGGGAGGTGGCGCGAATGCGCCGGAGGGGTACAAAACCCAATATATTAAACTATTGTATCAATACAAATATCTAGAAGAGCCTATTTTTTGTATCGGGGGATTTTATATGATATCTGTTTGGAGCAAAACAGCTGAAAACTTATCCACTGAACGCCCGCCGCTGAATGGCGGCATCAAAACCGACGTGCTGATCGTGGGAGGCGGCATGGCGGGTATTCTGACGGCGTACCGCCTGAAAAACGCGGGCGTGAAATGCGTTGTGGCCGAGGCGCGGACCGTCGGCAGCGGCGTAACGAAAAATACGACCGCGAAAATAACCGCCCAGCACGGCCTGATCTACGCCGATCTGCTGAAAAGGTTCGGCGCGGAAAAAGCGAAGCGGTACTATGGCTCGAACACGCGGGCGATCGCGTCTTACCGGGAACTGGGGGACAGGTACCCCTGCGACTTTGAGGAAAAAACGGCTTACGTCTATTCCGTCGGGGACCGGCGCAAGCTCGAGCGGGAAGCCGGGGCATACGAAACGCTGCGGATTCGCGGCGGCATGGGGACCGATCTGCCGCTGCCGTTTCCGACGCAAGGCGCGGTCTTTATGGAAAATCAGGCGCAGTTTAACCCGCTGAAGCTGCTGTATGCCCTGGCACGGGAGGTTGATGTCTATGAAAACACTTTCGTACGCAGGATAGACGGCGATACCGCGTACACAGACGTCGGCAAAATCACGGCAAAGCATATCGTTTTGGCGACGCACTATCCCATGGTCAATATTCCGGGACTGTATTTTGTGAAGCTGTATCAGCACCGCAGCTACGTGATCGCGCTGGAGAACGCCGCTCATCTTGACGGCATGTTCGTCGATGAGCGTGAGGACGGGCACTCGTTTCGGATGTATCAGGATCTATTGCTCGTCGGCGGGGGCGACCACAGAACAGGCAAAAAAGGCGGCGGATATGAGGAGCTGCGCGGGCTTGCGGCCAAGGCGTATCCCGGGGCGAGGGAGAGATACAGCTGGGCGACGCAGGACTGCATGAGCCTTGACGCGGTGCCGTATATCGGGCGGCACCGCGCGGGGGCCGGGAATCTGTATGCCGCAGCGGGGTTCAACAAATGGGGGATGACCGGATCAATGGCCGCAGCGGAGGTTTTGACGGATATGATCGTTCACGGCAAAAGCGAATGTGAGGAGCTGTATTCGCCCCGCCGCTCCATGCTGACGGGTCAGCTTTTTATCAACCTCGGCGCGGCGGCGGCGGGACTGCTGACGCCCGGCGGGCCGCGATGCACACACATGGGATGCAAGCTGCGGTTCAACGGCGTGGAAAAAACGTGGGACTGTTCGTGTCACGGCTCGAGGTTTGACGAGAGCGGACGGGTGATTGATAATCCGGCTCTCAGATCGCGTTTTGAACGCTAATTCCGCGTTTCTTCCACATGAAATGGCAGCTCCGCGCCGATATTCTGAAGCAGCGTATAATCCCCGCTGATAATATATCCCGTTTCGGTCATCTTACCCTCCGACCGCTGTGCCAGAACACTGCTGTAGCGGTAGTTTTCAGCGGCGGCTTTCAGGTGGCTCTGCAGCGCCATAAGCCGTATCTCACTGTCGCTGAACTGGCGGCTGACCTCCTCGTAATACAGGTTACGGTGCGACGTGAAGCCCACGGGCAGCGTGCGTCCCGACATATAAAGCCACCAGTCGCTTTCATAAAAATCTGCCCTTTCTTTCCCGGTGACCTCGCGGGGAGGAAATTTTATGCCGAAAATCAACAGCGAAGCCCTGCGGTCGGTGCGGACCAAACGCTTGACGGACTTTATGCGTTCGGCGGCAGCGGTAAGCTTTTCGTTTACCTGCGCGACGGCGTAGCCTTTCGCGTGGCGGAAAACGACTGAGCCGTCACTGTTTTCCGTGACGCCGCTGATGAGCATGTCGCCCTTTGCGATGGCCGAGCCTACCTGCGACACGGCCTTGCCCTCATACGCTTCCAAAACCGTGATCACGCCGTCTTTGGCCGCGACGATGTGGTGCGGCGACTTAAAGTCCTCCGGCGCGGCCGTCTTGAGCTTTTCGCGCACCTCGATCGTCGCCGTGCTGCCGTCAAGGTTGAGCGCGAGCCAGGAAAGTCCCGGCAGTTTTTCAAGCGCCGCCCGCTCAATCTCAAGGGCGTTTACGCCCGAGGCTCTCATGCCCGGTCTGACGCCCAGCTCATCAAATACGCGAAGGATGGTTTCCTCGGGCACGTCGTAGCTCCCGACGACAGTGATCGTCCAGACCATATTCGACATAATCGAGAAGAAAAGGACGAACACCGCCAGTCCGATCAGAAGTCCGGCCCTTTTGCGGTAGCGGTGGTTGAAAAAGGGTACGCCCACGCGCCTGACGACGCGCAGCCTCATGCCTGACCTGCGCGCCGGATGACGCATGGCCTTATAGCCTCTTATATCGGTTTTGCCGTACAGGGCGCCGTTTTGGCTCTGAATATCCCAAAAGGGGATAGCCGCGCCGGAACAGAGGTTGATGAAGCGTTCGGGGAAGCCGCCCTCGGCCTTGAAAACAACGTATCCCAGGATAAAATGAAAGAGCTTGATGATGAACAACCGGGCGTCCTCCTTTAAGATTCGGCGTTATATTCGGCGGGAGCAAGCTACCCGCCCTACGATGAATGCGAATCACGGGTAAAAACCAGAAAACAGGTAAAAGTCAGGCGTCATTGCGAGCGCGGATAAGCGTTTTTATATAACAAGGTCGGAGCGCGAAGCAATCCAGTTATGCAACTTCATTGCGTTGCCTGACCGCTTCTGATTCCTCAGCCATTTGCTGGCTGGATTGCTTCGCGCCCAAACCTTGATATTATTCAGCGTTTCTCTGCGCTCGCAATGACGTGAACCGAGCCCTATATCTATCATGTCCACCCATTATTAAGCACGTGATTCGCATTATGACGTAAAGTCCACGGATAGAATATTCCCGCAGACGATGGCCTGATTCAGCTGGAGCGTCCTGATCATCAGGCAGCTGCCCGTAAAGCGCACGATAAGCTTGCCGGTGTTTAAGCGGATTACGTTTTCATTATATTCGACCACGCCCCGGCAGCCGTCCACGACAGCCTCCCGGTTGCCTGACATCTCGATGTGGACAGTGCCGGGCAGCGACGTTTTCGGCATCTCCAGCTCTTCGCCGAGCCTTTCGGCAATGCGCTCAAGGCCGGCTTTTTGGCGGCTTCCGCGGTTTTGACGGTTAGGCATATGTTCCATACCTTTCTGAACAGGTCTACCTGAAATCTTATGCGAAAATTCACGTGAAAAGTACATTTTATGGGGGTGTACAATCATACATTTATATGAGATGTATAGTCAACCCGCTTGAAACCCGGATCGACTGTAAAAGGAGACACGTGAGCGTATGAAATATATGAAACGTATAAACCCCGCCGCTCTGAAACGCCTGCCCGCCGTGGTCGGCGCGCTGTTGTTTGCCGCGCTGCTTGTCCGCTTCCCGCGCGAGGCGGCCGAAGGCGTGCGGGACGGGCTGAGGCTTTGCGCGGTGACGGTCATTCCGTCGCTGTTTCCGTTTATGGCGCTGTGCTCGTTTTTGGTGAAGTCGGGTGCGTGCGAAGCGATGGGCCGGTTTGCGTCGCCGGTCACGAAAGCGCTGTTTAAGCTTCCAGGATGCGTGGCGGGCGCGGTCGTGATGGGGCTTTGCGGCGGCTATCCCGTGGGCATGTCCATGACGGCGCAGTTGCTGAAAAGCGGGCGGATAAGCCGAAATGACGCCTTTCGCATGACGCTGTTTTGCGTGAACGCCGGACCCGCGTTCGTGATAGGCGCGGTCGGTTCGTCTATGCTGGGCAGCCACCGGGCAGGACTTGCGCTGTTTTTATCGCTGTGCGCGTCGTCGCTTACGGTGGGATTCCTGACCCGTTTCACTAATCCCCAAAATGGTGAAACGAACGCGGACTTCGGTCAAACGGAAGCTTTTTATCCCCAGGAGAGGTATCAAAGCCTACAGAAAAGCTTGGTTGAGGCTGTCGCGGAAACGGCTGCCGCCATGCTTTCGGTTTGTGCGTGGATCGTGCTGTTCGCCTGCCTGTGCGCCGCGCTGACGCTTCTGCCGCGCTCGCTTTCACAGGCGGCGCTTCCGCTGAAATGCGTGCTGGAGGTCACATCGGGGTGCGCCGAGGCCGTTGTCGGTGGCGTGCCGCTTCCAGTGTTAGCCATGGTGATCGGCTTTGGAGGATTTTCCGTACATTTTCAGGTTTTGCAATATACGCGGGAGGCGGGCGTGCCCTTTTCCGTTTTTCTCGCGTCAAGGGTCGTGGGCGGGGCGCTGGCCGCCGTAGCGTGCGTGTATGTTTTGAGACTGTTTCCCGTTGACGTTACGGCTTTCCTGAATAACGTAGAACCGATAGCCTCCGCGCATTCGTATTCCGCGCCTGTTTCGGCGGGGATACTCATCATGAGCGCGCTGTTAATTATTGACACCGTACCGGCTGTTGAGACGGTTTACAGAAGAAAAAGGTAGGTCATCGACTTGGATGCAAAAATAAGAATACGGGACGCGTTACAATCAACGCGTCCCGCACCCTTAAAGCTGAATTAGTGGCGCCAATAACTTGGCTTTACGTTTTTTGCCGAATTAGCAATTGCCGCAACCGCAGCCGCAGCCGCCGAAGTCGTTATTGCAGCAGCATAAGAGAATAACGAGGATCAGGATCCATGAGTTATTTCCGCATCCCATTGTGTCGCCCTCCTTTCGCCATAGCCGCCTTGCGTGAAAATCAATTCGCACTGCGCGGCGGCTTACAATGACATGTTATGAGGTTTGTACCGATTTGGTGCCGGCTTCATGGGAAAATAAAAACGGAACATATCGGACGGGTATCGCATATAAGAAGAAACAAAAATCTTAAAAATCAACGAAAAACTCAGTACACGCGAGAATTAACGAGAAAAACGCGAAAAACATGTTGAATTTGACCTTTGTTGACCTTTGACGTATTGTGACCGCCGGTATATAATGTATCCACAAGGTCAAAGAAAGTCAAAGTTAAACGAGGGGGGTGAAACACAAAATGAGCCTCAGCAACAGCATAGCCGAGATGATTATGGATATGCTTCAAAGTGACGGCTATACCGAGATACAGCGAAACGTGCTTGCGCAGACCCTGGGCTGTGTGCCGAGCCAGATCAACTACGTGATCGCGTCGCGGTTTACGCCGGAGCAGGGCTACATCGTGGAGAGCCGCAGGGGCGGCGGCGGGTTTATACGGATCAGCCGCGTCAACCTGAGCGGGGGATCGACGCTCATGCACGTGGTGAACACGGTCGGCGGGGAGATGGACGAAAAAACCTGCCGCGCGCATATCGTCAACCTGTCGCATCAGAGTATGATCGACGAATCGGCGGCAAGACTTATGCTGGCGGCGACCTCAGATAAGTGCTTTCGGACGCTCCCGCCTGATTTGCGCGGCGCGGTTCGGGCAGCGGTATTCAAGCAGATGCTTTTGACGGTGATCTGATTTCGCTCTTTTAGATGATTGTATTGATTTTTACGCTTTCCAACCCCTCCGGCACTGCGTGCCACCTCCCCTTGCAGGGGCGGCTTGTGCGTGCAACTGCGATCCAAGCCGCCCCTGCAAGGGGAGGTGCACACAGTGCCGGAGGGGTATAAAAACCAAAAATTTTAATTCTTGTATCAATACAAATGTCTAAAAGAGACTTTAATTTTAAGAAGAGAGGATGATTTTACCATGTTATGCCAAAACTGCGGAAGGAACGAAGCTTCCGCCCACATCAAAAGAGTGATAAACGGCGAGGCCGCCGAGTCGCATCTCTGCGGTGAATGCGCCGCGCAGATGGGCTATGGCAATCTGTTTTCGGGATTCGGGTTGACGCTCGGGGATTTTTTCGGCAGCTTTTTAAGCGACGCCCCGGCGCAGCAGCTCGGCGCGGCGAATGTAATCCGCTGCCAAAAGTGCGGCAGTTCCTGGAACGATATCGCGCGGGACGGACGCGCCGGCTGCGCCGACTGCTACCGGACGTTTTTTGATCGTTTAAGCCCGTCGCTTCAGCGTATACACGGGCGGATCAGGCACAACGGAAAGGTTTCGCAAAGCGGCCTTGAAACAGGGGAGGCGAAGTCAGAGCGCGAGCTGCGGCAGGAAAAGACAGACGCGCTGAAAAAGCGGCTTGACGAAGCTGTGGCGGAGCAGAATTTTGAGACGGCCGCGAAGCTCCGCGATGAAATCAGGGATTTGGAGGGACAGGAATGAACAAGTGGTACATCGAAAAGGGCGATCAGGGCGACGTGGTTTTAAGCACGAGAGTGCGCCTGGCGCGGAATCTTGACGAATTCCCGTTTCCGGCCAAGCTTGACCCAAAGGGCAGGAACGCGGTCAACAAAATTGTGAAGGATGCCCTGACGGCGGACGGCGCGGATACATTCAAGTGCATCGACATGAAGGAGCTTACGCAGACGCAGGCGGTGTCTTTCGCGGAACGGCATCTCATAAGCCCGGAGTTCACCCAAAGCCGCGAGGGGCGGACGCTTATCATCACGGAGGACGAAAGCGTCAGCATCATGCTGTGCGAGGAGGATCATATCCGTTTGCAGGTGATGAAGTCGGGGCTGTCGCTGCATGAGGCTTACGATATCGCCAACAAGATCGACAACATCCTCGACGGCAAGCTGCGCTACGCCTTTGACGAGCGAATCGGATACCTGACGCAGTGTCCCACGAACCTGGGCACGGCCATGCGCGCGTCCGTGATGCTGCACCTGCCCGCGCTGACAAAGACGGGCAAGCTGTCGGGTCTCGCGGCGACGGTATCAAAGCTCGGGCTGACGATACGCGGGGCTTACGGCGAGGGCACGGCGGCGCGGGGGGCCATATACCAGTTAAGCAACCAGATCACATTGGGCATAACGGAGCAGGCGGCGCTGGATAACCTGAACGCGATTACCCTGCAAATCGTCGCGCAGGAGCGGGCCGCCCAGCGGGAGCTTCTGAACAATCCCGCCGAGGAGGATCAGGTCTACCGCGCCATGGGCATACTAAACAGCGCGAGGATGATGGACGCGGACGAGTTTATGGGGCTGATTTCTCTGGTGCGCATGGGCGCGGCGCGGGGGCTGTTCAATGTAACGATTGAGAGGATCAACGAGCTGATCGTGAATATGCAGCCGGCTACGCTGATGGAGATGAGCGGGAGGAATCTTGAAGCGGCGCAGCGGGACGCTGAACGCGCAAAGATTTTGCGCGAAATACTTGTAAGTTGATTTTTTCAAACCCCTCCGGCACTGCGTGCCACCTCCCCTTGCAGGGGAGGCTTGAGCGACCGGCAACCACTGCCTCTCCTGCAAGGGGAGGTGGCGCGCAGCGCCGGAGGGGTTGTCCTCGACGCGCCGCAGAAAGATCAATGAAAATTTATGCGCAGCATTTTCCCTAACCGCGTTTAAAATCTACAATCTAAAATCTACCATCCAAGAAAGGAGAAAAAATCTATGATGTATAAATTCACCGGTCTGACAGAAAAGGCCAACATCGCGTTGAACCGCGCCATCGAAAAGGCAGAGGAATTCGGCCACACATACGTCGGCAGCGAGCACCTTCTTTTGGGACTCTTGAACGAAAAGGGCGGCATGGCGGCCTCTGCGCTGAACGCGAAAAAAATCACTTTCGAAAAGGTGGAGGAGATCATTAAAAGCACCGTGGGCATCGGCGTGCCGACCATGCTGTCGCCCAACGACTTCACGCCGCGCTGCAAGCACATCATCATGGATATGGCGGCGGCGCAGGCGCGTTCTTTAGGTCATGCGTACGTGGGGACGGAGCACATTTTAGCCGCCATCATCAAGGAGGACGACAGCGTCGCGATCAACATGATACGCGAGCTTGGCGCTTCGCCGCAGGAGCTTTTGAGCGACGTTTCAAAGGTGCTGGGTGCGAATTCCTATAAGGGCGCGGGTGAGCAGAAGAAGAACAAGGATAAGCCGCAGACGCCGGTACTCAACCAGTTTGGGCGAGACCTCACGGAGCTTGCGGGCAAGGGCATGATCGATCCCGTTATCGGCAGGCAGACGGAGATTGAGCGCGTGATTCAGATTTTAAGCCGCCGCACAAAGAACAATCCGTGTCTGATCGGCGAGCCGGGCGTCGGCAAGACCGCCATCGCGGAGGGGCTCGCGCTGAAAATCGCGTCGGGCGAGGTGCCGGAAATGCTGCGCGACAAGCGTATCGTCGCGCTTGACCTGACCGGCATGGTTGCGGGAACCAAGTACCGCGGCGACTTTGAGGAGCGGATCAAGTCCGCCATCGAGGAGGTCAGCAAGGCCGGCGACGTGGTGCTGTTCATTGATGAGCTTCACACTCTGGTGGGCGCCGGCTCGGCCGAGGGCGCGGTGGACGCGGCGAACATCCTCAAGCCGTCTCTGGCGCGGGGGGAGATGCAGGTCATCGGCGCGACGACGCTTGAGGAATACCGCAAGCACATCGAGAAAGACGCCGCGCTTGAACGCCGCTTCCAGCCCGTGACAGTCGGTGAGCCGACCGAGGATGAGGCTGTGGAGATACTCAGGGGACTGCGGGACAGGTACGAGGCGCACCACAAAATCAAGATAACGGACGACGCCGTTTACGCGGCGGTGAAGATGTCGTCGCGCTATATCGGCGACCGGTTCCTGCCGGACAAGGCAATTGATTTAGTGGACGAAGCGGCTTCCCGGGTGCGGCTCCGCGCATTCACCGCACCACCCGACCTGAAAGCGCTGGAGGACAGCATCAAGGAGCTATCGGGCGAAAAGGCCGCCGCCGTAAACGCGCAGGATTTTGAGCGCGCGGCGCAGCTTCGGGACGAGGAAAAGGAGCTGAAAGAGAAGCTTGACAGTCAAAAGCAGATATGGCATGACAGCACGGGCAAGCGTATCGGCGAGGTGACGCCGCAGGAGATCGCGCAGATCGTGTCGGCATGGACGGGCATTCCCGTGGCGCAGATTACGCAGGAGGAAAGCCAGCGGCTGCTTCATTTGGAGGAAGAGCTGCACCGCAGGATCGTCGGGCAGGAGGAGGCCGTGACTGCCGTCGCGAAAGCGATCCGGCGCGGCAGGGTAGGGCTGAAAGACCCGAAGCGGCCCATCGGCTCGTTCATCTTCCTGGGGCCGACGGGCGTGGGAAAAACAGAGCTGTGCAAGGCGCTGGCGGGTGCGATGTTCGGCGACGAAAGCGCCATGATCCGGCTGGATATGTCGGAATATATGGAAAAGCATACCGTGTCAAAGCTTGTCGGCTCGCCGCCGGGATATATCGGTTATGACGAGGGCGGGCAGCTGACGGAAAAAGTCCGCCGCAAGCCATATTCGGTATTGCTGTTCGACGAGGTGGAGAAAGCGCACCCGGACGTGTTCAACATGCTGCTGCAAATCCTCGAGGACGGAACGCTGACTGATTCGCAGGGCCGCCGCGTGGACTTCAAAAACTGCGTGATCATCATGACGTCGAACCTGGGCGCGAAGCTCATCACGAATCAGGGCGGCAGTTTGGGATTCACGACGGATGCCGGTGAGACAGCCAGTCACGAAAAGATTCGAGACGCGGTGATGGGCGAGCTGAAAAAATCGTTTAGGCCGGAGTTTCTCAACAGGGTGGACGACGTGATCGTATTCCACCAGCTGACGCGGGCCGACATCAGGGCGATAGCGGCCCGGATGCTGGAGACGCTGCAAAAGCGCGTGGCAGACATGGAGATCGAGATAACTTTCAGTGATGAAGCTGTCGGGAAGATCGCGGACGCGGGCTTTGACCCGGTGTACGGCGCGAGACCGCTTAGGCGCGCGATACAGTCACGGATTGAGGATAGGTTGTCGGAGCTTATGCTGGACGGGACGCTGGTTCCGGGGAAAAAGTATGTTTGCGAGACTAACGAAGATGGATTTGTTTTCGAGGAGTTCAGGGATTAGTATAAGCAACTTTAGCGCATAAAAGTATTTGGGACGGCTTCTGCGCCGTCCCTTTTTATGCTTGTTGTCATCAAATCGGTTATTTCAAAAGCTCATCATATGAGGTGTTCAGCGCGTCCCGGATTCCCCGAAGCTGGGTTGCTTTTACGTGTTGTATGCCACGCTCGATTTTCACAAGGGTTTCCCTTGTGATATCAATCCCCTGAAGTTGCAGTATTTGCACTAATTCTGTTTGTCCGACATGATGGTCTTTACGTACCTGACGTATATTGTCACCGATCCTTATTTCATCCTGTTTTATTTTATCTTCCATCAATACTATCTCCTCAAAGAACTATTTATCACCCTATTCTAATTCTTCAGGATTGTATTCAAACAAATCGCTTGGATAGCAATCCAGAATCAAACACAGAGCCTCTAAATTTGAATACTTAATAGATTTTGTTTCGTTGTTAATCATACGGTTAAAGTTTTGATAACTCATACCCATTTGTTTGTACAACCAATATCTTGTCAGACCCTTTTGTTCTAAAATGTCTTTCACCTTTAACTTAACCATGTCTTGTTTCTCCAGCATCTGGTTTTTTTAGTCCGCTATAAATTCAACTATATCACACAACTTGCAATCTAATATTTTACAAAGCGTGTCAAGAGTGTTCGTTGATACGCTTTGATTTGCCTTTAATCGTCTTATTGTAGAACTACTTATGTTATATTCTTGGCCTTTATTTCTTAAAGTGTACGTTGTTGCCCCTTTTTCCTCCATTGTTTTCCATAACCGAGCATAAGAAATCATATTTTTTATCTCCCCTATTTACTTTATTACTATTATGGCTTATAATGCACATAATACGTTATGGGCAATATTGCCCATAGACAAAAGAGGAGAATGATAAATTTGAAAGAAAAAACCTGCTGTTTCACCGGCCACCGAATCATCCCCGCCAACGAATACACCGCAATACAAAAACGCCTTGAATCAGAGATCATAAATCTCATCAATCAAGGCGTTCGATGTTTCCTCGCGGGCGGCGCGCTGGGCTTTGATACCATGGCGGCCCTCGCTGTTTTAAGTCTGAAAGAGAAATATCCGCATGTTCAGCTTATCTTAATTCTGCCCTGCAAAAATCAAACTGCGGGATGGACCGAAGCGGACAAAAAAATATACGACCAAATCCTGATTCAAGCGGATAAAGCCGTATATACATCAGAGCATTATTACAATGGCTGTATGTTTACGCGAAACCGACATCTGATTGATAACAGCGTGGTTTGTGTTTGTTACTTAAAAAGTGTAAGAGGCGGCACGGCTTATACTGTTGATTACGCAAAACGAAAGGGTCTGAAAATTATTAGGGCGTGTTTGAAAAACCCCACGCGCACAGCTTTTTGGCGCTTTTTCCGTCGCACCGCGTTAAAATTTCTTGAAATACGGGCGTATTCCTTCAAAATTTTACCTTGTGCGGCGAAAAA